>Ga0070670_100002556_pt1 | contig 15026 bp, 14 predicted proteins | sample KBSS63metaG_FD_64665 | JGI IMG/M metagenome (GOLD analysis project Ga0070670, IMG submission 64665) | Switchgrass rhizosphere microbial communities from Kellogg Biological Station, Michigan, USA - KBS S6-3 metaG | ecosystem: Host-associated > Plants > Roots > Rhizosphere > Soil ... | reverse complement strand
GGAAGGACCCGCCGTTCGACAGCGAGTACTTCTATGCCACGCACCTGCTCTCGCAGGCCGAACGCGAGGGCGCGCGCGTCTTCAACAAGCCCGAAGCGCTGCGCCAGCACCCGGAAAAGCTCGCCATCCTCGAGTTCCCGCAGTTCATCGCGCCGACGATCGTGACCCGCGACGAAGCCGCGATCAAGCGCTTCCACGCGGCGCAGAGGGACATCGTCCTCAAGCCCCTCGACGGCATGGGCGGGATGGGCATCTTTCGCGTCGGCGCCGACGGCCTCAACCTCGGCAGCATCACCGAGACGCTGAACCGCAACGGCACGGTGACCGTGATGGCGCAGCGCTACCTGACCGAGATCACGGCCGGCGACAAGCGCATCCTCGTCATCGACGGCGTCGCCGTGCCGCAGGCGCTGGCGCGGATTCCGCAGGGCAGCGAGATCCGCGGCAACCTCGCCGTCGGCGGCAAGGGCGTGGCGCAGCCGCTGTCGGCGCGCGACCGCGAGATCGCCGAGGCGATCGGCCCGGTGCTCGCGGCGCGCGGGCTGCTCCTGGTGGGTCTCGACGTGATCGGCGATTCGCTCACCGAGATCAACGTCACCAGCCCGACCGGCTTCCAGGAGATCACCGAGCAGTCGGGCTTCGACGTCGCCAAGGTCTTCATCGACGCGCTCGAGCGCGCCGTCGCCTGAGCCGAAGTCGACTCCGGCGCCGCGCCGCCGCTGCAAGCCCATGGCCGTCCTCTCCCTTTCCAACGCTCACCTCGCCTACGGCCACGTCGCCCTGCTCGACGGCGCCGCGCTCTCGCTCGAGGCCGGCGAGCGGGTCGGCCTGATCGGCAGGAACGGCACCGGCAAGTCGTCGTTGCTGAAGGTGATCGCCGGCCTCGAGAAGCTCGACGACGGCCTGCTGCAGCAGACCCAGGGGCTGCGCATCCGCTATGTGCCGCAGGAGCCCGAGTTCGACAGCGCCGGAACGGTCTTCGACGCTGTCGGCGAGGGCGTCGCCGAAGCGCGCGTCGTCCGCGATGCCTATGAAGCGCATGCCGAAGGCGCGGACCTCGATGCGTTGCAGACGCGGATCGAGGCGCTCGATGCCTGGAACTGGGAGCAGCGCGTCGAGACGACGCTGTCGCACCTCCATCTCGACGGCACTCGGACCATCGCCGAGCTGTCGGGCGGAACCAAGAAGCGCGTCGCGCTGGCGCGCGCGCTGGTCGCCGTCCCCGACGTGCTGCTCCTCGACGAGCCGACCAATCATCTCGACCTCGATTCGATCGCCTGGCTCGAGGAGCTGCTCGTCGGCTTCAAGGGCAGCGTCATGGTCATCACTCACGATCGTGCCTTTCTCGACGCCGTCGCGACCCGGATCGTCGAGCTCGACCGCGGCGTCCTGCGCAGCTATCCCGGCGCCTACGCCACCTACGAATCGAGGAAGGAAGAGCAGCTCGCGGCCGAGGCGCTGGCGAGCGCGCGCGCCGACAAGCTGCTGGCCCAGGAAGAGGTCTGGGTGCGAAAGGGCGTCGAGGCACGGCGCACCCGCAGCGTCGGCCGGGTCCAGCGGCTGCAGGCCTTGCGCGCGCAACGGGCAGCGCGACGCGAATCGCTCGGTCGGGTCCGTCTCGAGGCCGATGCCGGCATCCCGAGCGGCAAGATCGTCGCCGAGCTCAAGCATGTGTCGCTGCGCTTTCCCGCTCCGGCCGGACGGCCGTCGAGCGAATCGCGGCTCATCGTCAGCGACTTCTCCGCGACGATCCTGCGCGGCGACAAGGTCGGCCTGATCGGCCCGAACGGCGCCGGCAAGACGACGTTGCTGAAGCTGATCCTCGGCGAGCTGCAGCCGAGCTCGGGCTCGGTGCGCCAGGGAACGCGGCTCGAGGTCGCCTATTTCGACCAGATGCGGAGCGCTCTCGATCTCGACGCGACCCTTGCCGACGCCGTGAGTCCCGGCAGCGAGTGGGTCGAGACGGCAGGCGGCAGGAAGCACGTGATGAGCTACCTGGCCGACTTCCTGTTCTCGCCGGCGCGCGCCAACTCGCCGCTCAGGACGCTCTCGGGCGGCGAGCGCAACCGGGTGCTGCTCGCGCGCCTGCTCGCGCTGCCGGCCAACGTGCTCGTCCTCGACGAGCCGACCAACGATCTCGACATTGACACCCTCGAGCTGCTCGAGGAGCTGCTGCAGAGCTACGCCGGCACCGTGTTCCTGGTGAGCCACGACCGGCGCTTCCTCGACAACGTCGTCACCAGCACGATCGCCTGGGAGGGCGACGGCGCGCCCGGCCTGTGGCGCGAGTACGAAGGCGGCTACGAGGACTGGAAGCTGCAGCGCGAGCGCGCTTCGGCACTGCGAGAGGAGGCCGAGCGCAAGGACGCCGTGGCAGTGAAAGGGCGTCGTGCAGCAGCGCCCGCGGCGGCGGTCACGGCGGCGGCACCGACCGCCAAAGCGGCCACCGCGCGCCCGCGCAAGCTCAGCTACAAGGAGCAGCGCGAGCTCGACGGCTTGCCGGCGCGGATCGAGGCGCTCGAGCGCGAGCAGAAGGATCTCGGCGCGCTCCTCGCCAGCGCCGACCTGTACGCCGAGGACCCGCCGCGCGCCGAAGCGGCGCAGATGCGCTACGCGCAGATCGACGACGAGCTGCTGGCCGCACTCGAGCGCTGGGAAACGCTCGGCGCGCCGTAGTCGACGCCCGCATCGGCGCATCGGCGCCTCGGCCGCCAGCGGGGTCGCGCAAGGCGCAGTTCGTCGCTCCCGGAGTTGCGATCGGCCGCCTTCGTCCCCTCGCCTAGAGACGCGACCGCGCCGTCGCCAGTGCTTTCCAGAAGCGCGCGTCCTGTCCGGTCGCGAAGTTGACGCGCATCAGCGTCGTCGGCCTCGGCGCCGCGTGAAACAGCGTGCCGGGAGCGATCAGCCAGTCGTCGAGCAGCGCGTGGGCGAGCCGCTCGGTGTCGACGCCGGCGTCGACCCAGCCGAACAGGCCACGTGGCGGCGTCGCGAAGTGGCAGCCGTGGGCTTCGGCAAGGCGCGTCGTCCGCTCGCGCGCCGCGCCGAGGCGATCGCGCACGCGCTCGGCGTGGCGGCGCAGCCAGCCCTGCTCGAGGCAGTGCGCCATCGCCAGCTCGCCGCTGCTCGGCGTCGTCAATGTCGTCAGCAGCTTGGTGTCGACCAGGCGATCGACGAGCGCCGCCGGCGCGGCGAGAAAGCCGATCCGCCAGTTGGGCGTCAGGATCTTGGAGAAGCCCGAGACGTAGATGGTTCGCTCGAGCGCGTCGAGCGCGGCCAGGCGCGGTGCGTGCGCCGGCGCGAGATGGGCGTAGGTGTCGTCCTCGACCACGTGCAGGCCGAACTCGGCGGCGAGCTGCAGCACGCGGTGCGCGGTCTGCAGGCTGAGCGAGACGCCGGTCGGGTTGTGCAGCACCGAGACCGTGACATAGAGGCGCGGCCGCCCGGCCGGCGGCTGGGCCTCGATCAGGCGCCGCATCGCCGCGACGTCGGGTCCGCTCTCGCCGCGCGGCACCGGCAGCACGCGCATGCCGAGCGCAGCCAGGCGCGCGTACTCGACCGACCAGCCGGGCTCGTCGACGAGGACGCTGTCGCCCGCGCGCAGCAGCGTCCGCGTGACGATGTCGAGTGCCTGGGTCGCGCCGACGGTGGTCGCGATCTGCGCCGGCGCGGCGACGATGCCGAAGTCGGCCAGCTTGGTCGCGAGCGCCTCGCGCAGCCGCGGCTCGCCGGCCGGGTCGCCGTAGTGCAGCGCGACCGCGCCGTTGCGAGGGCTCGCGGTCGCGCGGCGCATCGCCGCCGCCAGCATCGGCGCATCGAGCCATTCGGCGGGCAGCGTGCCGAGCCCGGGCATCGGCCGGCCGCCGGGCGGCTGGAACATGGCACGGATGAGCGCCGTCGCGCTGTTCGGCAAGGGTCGCATCGGCGCCGCCGCGGCGGTTGCGGCCGATGCGCCGGCGGTCGCGCGTGGCTCGCTGCCGCGAACGAAGAAGCCGCGCTGGCGGCGCGCCTCGACCAGGCCTTGGGCCTGCAGCTGATCGTAGGCGGCGACGACGGTGTAGGGGCTGACGGCGTGGCGACGCGCGCACTCGCGCACCGAGGGCAGGCGCGCCCCGGGCGCAAGCAGCCGCTGGCCGATGCGCTCGGCGAAGCGACGCGTCAGCTGCTCGGTGAGGGTCGTGTCGGAGCGTCGCGCGAGGGTGCCCGGCGTGTCGCCGCCCGCCGAATCGACAGGGGATGCGTCGCGCCGTACCGGCCGCGTCGCCGATACAGCGGATCGCTTCATCCGGCGAAGTGTACCGGTGCTGTGCTGGTCACGGGCCTACACTCGAAGCTGGTCCCGGATGAAGGCGAAGACGATGAGCGCGAACCGCAATCCCTCTCCCTGGCGGCTCGCCGCACGCACGGCGCGAATGAATCCGTCGGCGATCCGCGAGATCCTGAAGCTGACCGAGCGCCCGGGGATCATCTCGCTGGCCGGTGGCCTGCCCTCGGCCGAGACCTTTCCGGTCGAGGCGATGCGCGAGGCGACCGCGCGCGTGCTGCGTGATACGCCGCGCGAGGCACTGCAATACGCGGCGAGCGAAGGGTTCGCGCCATTGCGCGAGTGGGTCGCGGCCGAGGTCGGACGGCACGGACTCGCGGTCGACGCGGCGCAGGTGCTGATCACGAGCGGCTCGCAGCAAGGCCTCGATCTCGTCGGCAAGGTGCTGATCGATGCCGGCAGCCGGGTCGCGGTCGAGTCGCCGACCTATCTCGGCGCGTTGCAGGCCTTCGTTCCTTACGAGCCCGAGTTCGTGACGGTCGCGTGCGACGACGACGGGCCGCTGCCCGAGCGCCTCGCCGCCGGCGCCGAGGGCGCGCGCTTCCTCTACGCGTTGCCCAACTTCCAGAATCCGAGCGGCCGCTCGATCGGCGCCGCGCGCCGGGCGGCGCTCGCCCGCGCCGCCGAAGCGATCGGCGTGCCGATCGTCGAGGACAACCCGTATGGCGACCTGTGGTTCGACGTCGCGCCCGCCGCGCCGATCGCGAGCCACTGGCGCGAGGGAACCGTCTATCTCGGCAGCTTCTCGAAAGTGCTCGCGCCCGGCTTGCGTCTCGGCTACGTGATCGCTCCGCCCGCCGTCTTCGCCAAGCTGGTCGAGGCCAAACAGGCCGCCGACCTGCACACCCCGAGCTTCAACCAGCGCATCGTCCACGAGGTCGTCCGCGGCGGCTTTCTCGATGGCCACGTGCCGACGATCCGGGCCCGCTACAAGGCCCAGCGCGACGCGATGCAGGCCGCGCTTGCGGCCCATTTGCCGCAGAGCGGCCCGCTCGCATGTCGCTGGCAGGCGCCCGGCGGCGGCATGTTCTTCTGGGTCGAGATGCCGGGGGGCGTCGACAGCGACGCGTTGCTGATCAAGGCGATCGCGCGCGGCGTCGCCTTCGTTCCGGGCGCGCCGTTCTTTGCCGGCACGCCGCGGCGCAACACGTTGCGGCTCTCGTTTGTCACCGTCTCCGCCGCGGCGATCGCTAGCGGCATCGCGGCGCTGGGCGAGGCGTTCGCCGAGCTGCATGACGAGGCCGTCGGCGGTCGCGCTCGTGGGCCAGCGACGCGGATCGCGCCGGTCGCGTCATGACACGCTTCGCCTTCTCCCAGGTCGACGTCTTCACCGCCACGGCGCTGCGTGGCAACCCGCTTGCGGTCGTCCATGGCGCCGACCGGCTCGACGACGAGCGCATGCAGGCGTTCGCGCGCTGGACCAATCTGAGCGAGACCACCTTCCTGCTCGCGCCGACCGATCCCGGCGCCGACTACCGCGTCCGCATCTTCACTCCCGGAGGCGAGCTGCCGTTCGCCGGCCACCCCACGCTCGGCAGCTGCCACGCCTGGCTCGAGAGCGGCGGGCAACCGCGCGCCGCGGACGGCGTCGTGCAGCAGTGCAGCGTCGGCCTGGTCCGCATCAAGCTCGACCGCGGCGGCGCGGCGTTCGCGGCGCCGCCGCTGGCGCGCAGCGAGGTCGGCGGCGACGACCTGGAGGCCGTCCTCGCCGCCGTTGGCGCCAGCCGTGATCGCCTGGTTGCGGCGCAGTGGCTGAGGAACGGACCGAATTGGCTCACCCTGCTGCTCGACTCCGCGGCGACGGTACTCGCACTCGAGCCCGACGCGACGCCGATGAAGCGCTTCCGCTCGGTCGGCGTCGTCGCCCCGCATCCGGCAGGCAGTGAATGCGCGTTTGAAGTGCGCGCTTTCGTCGGCCAGCCGACGCTCTACGAAGACCCGGTCACCGGCAGCCTCAACGCCGGCATCGGCGAGTGGCTGATCGCGACCGGTCGCGCGCCCGCTCGCTACGTCGCGGCGCAGGGCGCCCGACTCGGCCGCGCCGGCCGCGTCCATGTCTCTCGCGACGGCGCGACCTTGTGGGTCGGCGGATCGACCGTCACTTGCATCCGCGGCGAAGTCGATCTGTGAGCTGAAGCGCGGGCGCCGCCCCGCCCTTCGATGGAGCCGACCGGCCACGCAGCGAGGCCGACGTCGGCGCTCGACGCGATGACGCCACCGCTGCGCGACGTCTTGGCATAGGCCTCGGGGCTTGCCCTTACCCGGGAGCCGCATCGGTTGCGTGCTCCGCCGTTGCGGTTATTGTTCGGTCCCGGCATGGCGAGGGACTCAGGCGGATGGCGCGCGAGGCGGTGGTGGTACGGGTGTGGGACCTGCCGACCCGGCTGTTTCACTGGGCGCTCGCGTTCGGCGTCGTCGCGGCGATCGTCAGCGCCCGCCTCGGCGGTGCGGCGATGACGTGGCACATGCGCTTCGGCTACGCGATCTTCACCCTGCTCGCCTTTCGCCTGGGGTGGGGTCTGGTCGGCGGCCTTTGGTCGCGCTTCGGCTCGTTCGTCGCCGGACCGGCGACGACGCTGCGCTATCTGCGCGCCCGCAGCCTGCCGCACGAGCGCCACGACGTCGGCCACACGCCGCTCGGCGGCTGGTCGGTGCTCGCGCTTCTGGCCATCCTCGTCGTCCAGGTCGCGACCGGGCTTGTCGCCGACGACGAGATCGCCAGCAACGGCCCGCTGTTCAAGTATGTCGGCGACGCGACCAGCGCCGCGGCGTCGCACTGGCATCGGCTCTATGGGCAATGGACCCTCGTCTGCCTGGCGCTGCTGCACGTCGGCGCCGTCGCCTTCTGGTGGCTGCGCTGGAGGAAGAATCTGGTCGCGCCGATGCTGCACGGCGACAAGGCGCTTGCCGGCGAGGTGCCGGCCGCGCGCGATACCGGCGCGTCGCGACTCCAGGCGCTGGCGCTCCTTGTCGCCTGCGCCGTCGGCGTCGCGCTGATCGCCCGCCTCGGCGATTGAAGGCAACGGACCCGAGGCATGCGAACCAAGACCGCCAAGGGTCCGCGCATCGAGCTGCGGCCGCCGCGAACGCGTGACGAGCTGAAGCGGACGGCGGAGATCTTTCGCGAGTACGCGGCCAGCCTCGATGTCGACCTCTGCTTCCAGAACTTCGACGCCGAGCTCGCCGGCCTGCCGGGCGAATACGCGGCACCGGCCGGCCATCTCCTGCTCGCCTTCGTCGACCGCGAGCTGGCCGGCTGCGGCGCGCTCAGGCCCTACCGCGACGCCGGCCACGCCAACGCCTGCGAGATGAAGCGGCTCTACGTGCGGCCGCGCTTTCGCCGCTTCGGGCTGGGCCGCGTCCTGGCCCAGGCACTGCTCGACGAAGCGCGCCGCGTCGGCTATTCGGAGATGTTGCTCGATACCCTCGACGACATGGAGTCGGCGCGCGAGCTCTACGCCTCGCTCGGCTTCGTCGAGATCCCGCCCTACTATTTCAACCCGATCCCCGGCGCCCACTACCTGAAGGCGGAACTGAAATGACCTATCTCGACGAGCCCGTCGCCAGCGCGGCGAGCACGCCGTTCGAGCTCCACGCCGGTGCGCTCCGCCTCGCCCTGCGTCCCGATCTCGGCGGCGCGGTCGCCGGCCTCTGGCACGGCACGACGCCGATCCTGCGCTCGAGCGAGCCGGCAGCATTGAGCACCGCGCGCGAGGCGGCGATGTACCCGCTCGTGCCCTATTCGAACCGGCTCGGCTACCGGCGCTTTCGCTGGCGCGGCCGCGACTACACGACCGCAGCCAACGTCGCCGATTCGCCCCATTCGCTGCACGGCATCGGCTGGCAGCGGCCCTGGCGGATCGTCTCGTCGAGCGCGCTCGAGGTCGTGCTCGAGCTCGTCCACGTCGGCGACGCCGACTGGCCGTTCGCGTTCACGGCGCGCCAGTACTTCTCGCTCAGCGCCGACTCCTTCGGCGTCCGCCTGCAGCTGAGCAACGACGCAGACCTCGATCAGCCGGTCGGGCTCGGCCTGCATCCGTACTTCGTCAAGCGCGCGCGCAGCCGCTTGCACATCGAGCTCTCGCATCGCTGGGACAACGACCCGACCTTGCTGCCGACGCGCAAGGTCGCCCAGCCCGGGATCGACAGCGACCTGTCGCATCTCGACTTCGACAACTGCTTCGAGGGCTGGCGCGGGCCGGCGCGGATTCGTGACGAGCGCTTCTCGCTCCAGCTGACGTCGTCGCTGCCCTACCTGGTCGTCTACACGCCGGCTGACCGCGACTACTTCTGCGTCGAGCCGGTCAGCCATGTCAGCAACGCGATCCACATGGCCGAGCCGGCAGCGCACGGGCTGGTCGCGCTCGCGCCCGGCGCGACGCGGGAAGGCTGGCTGAGGCTTGACATCGCCATCTTGTGAGGTGAGCCGCATGGACGTTCGCGTCGCCATCGATACCCCGGCGCTGCTCGGCGAGAGCCCGCTATGGCATCCCGAGCAGCAGGCGCTCTGGTACTGCGACATTCCGGCGCGACGGATGCACCGCTTCCATCCGGTGAGCTGCGCGAGGGCGCACTGGGACTTCCACAGCGATGTCGGCAGCTTCGCGCCGGCACCGGACGGCAGCTTCATCGTCGCTTTGCGCGACGGCGTCTGGCGCTTCGACCCGGCGAGCGACGCGCGCCGCCAGCTCGCCGTGGCGCCTTACGACATGACCGAGGAGCGCTTCAACGACGGCAAGTGCGACCCCGTCGGCCGCTTCTGGGTCGGCTCGATCGACGAGCCGCGTCGGCCCGGACGCGCCGGCCTCTGGTGCTTTCGCGACGGCATCCTCGAGCGGCGCCAGTCCGGGATCACGATCAGCAACGGCCTGGCGTGGAGTCCCGACGGACGCACGATGTATTGGGCCGACACCCACGCGCATGTCATCTGGGCGTTCGACTTCGAGCCGCTCGGCGGCGCCATGACTTCGCGGCGGGTGTTCGCGCAATTCGCGCCTCGGCCCGAGCCAGGGCTGGCCGGCTACGGTGGTCGGCCCGACGGCGCCGCGGTCGACGCGGAGGGCTGCTACTGGGTCGCGATGTACGAAGGCGGTCGTGTGCTGCGCCTGTCGCCCGCCGGCGAGCTGCTCACCGAGGTCCACGTTCCTGCGCGCTGCCCGACCATGCCCTGCTTCGGCGACAACGACCTGAAGACGGTCTACGTCACCAGCGCCAGTCTCGGCCGGCCGGCCGAGGAGCGCGAGGAGTTCCCGCACGCGGGCTGCACCTTCGCCTTCCGGGTCGACGTGCCGGGTCTGCCGGTTCGCTTCACGGCCTCGGCCTAGCCGGACACAGGCCGCGGCGGCTAACGGGCGCGCACGGCGAAGCGTCGCGTCGCGCCGACCGCGATCACCGTGAAGGCGTCGTCGGCGAGGCCGGCCTCGCGCGCCGCGCGGGCAAGGGCGCGCGGCGGCTCGTCGAGCGACTCGTCGGTGAGCTCGAAGGTGCCCCAGTGGATGCCGATCGAATGCTCGGCACCGAGGTCGCGGTGGATCCTGACGGCCTCTCTCGGGTCGACGTGCTGCGCCTTCATGAACCAGCGCGGCTCGTAGGCGCCGATCGGCAGCAGCGCGAGGTCGAATCCGCGGCCGGCACCGTGGCGTGCGGCGAAGCGCTCGTGGATGTCGGCGAAGTCCTTCGAGTACGCGGTGTCGCCGGCGAAGAACCACTGGAACCCGGAGGCGAACACCGCATAGCCGCCCCAGAGAGTCTCCATCCGGTCGCCGAGCGACCGCCCCGACCAGTGCTGTACCGGGGTGAACACGACCTCGACCGCGCCGACGCGTGTGCTCTGCCACCAATCGAGCTCGACGGCATGGCTGATGCCGGCGTCGGCGAGCCAGCCCTTGATTCCGAGCGGAACGATGAACAGCGGCGGGCCTCCCGGCTGTGCCGCGAGCGCGCGGACGCTCGCGGCGTCGAGATGGTCGTAGTGGTTGTGCGAGATCAGCACCGCATCGATGTGCGGCAGCTCCGCCAGAGCGAGGCCGGGCGCGACGTGGCGCTTCGGGCCGATGAAGGAGAGCGGCGAGGCGCGCTCGGAAAAGATCGGGTCGGTCAGGATCGACACTCCGCCCGCCTGCACCAGGCTGCTGGCGTGGCCGATCCAGGTGACGGCCGGAATCATCGCCAGCCCCGCGCCGGCGTTGGCGCGAATGAAGTCGAGGTCGGCGGCGACCCGCGGCGTCGCTGTCGCGGGCGGTCGTGGCAAGCCGTCGCGCGCCGCGGCGACGCGCCACTCGATCAGTGCAGAGAGGCCCTTGGGCTCGAACTCGAGGTAATTGTTCTGGAAGCGGTTGCCACGATGGTGCGCTGGTCCGGTCGTCATCGCGCTGGCGCCGACGAACCCGGCAACGACGCCGGCAAGGACGATGCGGCGGAGAAATTCATGCGGCATGGGCGGTGGTCTTTCGGTCATGATGGCATGCCGCGATCGGCCGTCGATCCGATCGCCCGCGCCTTGTCTGCGAGCACCTGGGGCGTCCGGAAACGGGCGGGTTTATACGTATAATCTTGGGCTGTGCTGAAAGTCGCCATGCCGCGCCCCTCACTCGACGCGGTGTCCCGTGGCGATGACCGCGCGTCGTCCTGGCGCGCCTTCGACGACGAGGCTGAGAACGCTTCGTTCAAGCCGCTGACCCGCGCCGAAGCGGAACTCTTCCGCCAGCGTCATCCTGCCCTTTCGCCGTGGCGCGTGGTCGTCGCGCAGCTGTTGCTCGGCGCGTTCGCGGCAGTCGTCGCCGGCATCGTCGCCGGCCCGGTGGCCGCGGTCTCCGCGCTCTACGGCGCGGCCGTGGTCGTCGTCCCCGGTGCCTTGATGGCGCGCGGCGCGACCAGCCCGCTGTCGTCGCTGTCGCCCGTCGTCAGCACCGTCAGCATGATGGGCTGGGGATTCGTGAAAATCGCGGCGTCGGTGGCGATGCTGGTGCTGGCATCGCGTATCGTTCCGGGCGTTATCTGGCCGGTACTGCTTGCGTCGATGGTGCTGTGCCTGCAGTCATACTGGTTCGCGCTGCTCTGGCCTGTCCGGCCGCCGGCGCTGCCGAACAAGATCTGACGACAAGACATCTGGACCCAAGCGATGGCCGCAGCTGAGCATGCCCTGACTCCCGGTGAATACATCATTCACCACCTGACCCATTTCGGCACCGGCAAGCCCAAGGGCCTGGTCGACTTCTCGGTCATCAATTTCGACTCGGTCGTGTTCTCGGCGCTGATCGGGGCCCTCGGCTGCTACGTGCTCTGGCGCGCAGCGCGCAAGGCGACGGCGGGAGTTCCCGGCCGCTTCCAGGCCGCGGTCGAGATCCTGTTCGAGCTCGTCGACAACGAGGCCAAGGGCATCGTTCACAACGCCGACAGCCGCAAGATGGTCGCGCCGCTCGCCCTGACCGTGTTCGTCTGGGTCTTCCTGCTGAACGCGATGGATCTGCTGCCGGTCGACATCCTGCCGTGGATCTGGGCCCGGCTGTTCGAGGCCTCGGGGCACGATGCGGAACATGCCTACCTCCGCGTCGTGCCGACCGCCGACCTGTCGATCACCATGGCGCTCTCGTTCGGCGTCCTGCTCCTCTGCCTCTACTACAGCGTCAAGATCAAGGGCCTCGGCGGCTTCCTGCACGAGCTCTACACCGCGCCTTTCGGCACCGTCAAGGTGACGCTCAATCCGCTCACCTGGATCGGCTTCATCCTGCTCTCGATCGCCAACGTGGCGATGCAGCTGGTCGAGTTCGTCTCGAAGACCGTCTCGCACGGCATGCGGCTGTTCGGCAACATGTACGCGGGCGAGCTGATCTTCCTGCTGATCGGCCTGCTCGGCGGCGCGTTCACGCTGTCGGTCGGCGGCATCCTGCTCGCGGTCCTGCATGTCGGTGCGGGCTGGGCCTGGGCCGTCTTCCACATCCTGATCATCACGCTGCAGGCGTTCGTGTTCATGATGCTGACCCTCGTCTACATCGGCCAGGCGCACGACTCGCACTGACGCTCGCGTCAGCCAGCGCATTTCCCTTTCTTTCCACTCTCAACAAAACTCTGGAGTCAACATGGAACTCATCGGTCTCGTCGCGGTCGCTGCCGGCCTCATCATCGGTCTCGGCGCGCTCGGTGCCTGCGTCGGCGTCGGCATCATGGGCAGCAAATACCTCGAGTCGGCGGCGCGCCAGCCCGAGCTGATGGGCGTCCTGCAAACCAAGGTCTTCCTCTTGCTCGGCCTGATCGACGCCTCCTTCATCATCGGCACGGGTATCGCGCTCTGGTACACGACGGCCAACCCGTTCCTGTCGCAGCTGGCGCAGATCGCGCCGAAGTAATCGAGGCGTGCGCGTTCACTCTCATCAGGATTCATCGTGAGCATCACCTCCACCCTGATCATTCAGTTGATCGTGTTCCTGCTTCTGGTCTGGTTCACGATGAAGATGGTCTGGCCGCCGATCGCCGCGGCGCTCGACGAGCGCGCAGCCAAGATCCGCGACGGCCTGTCGGCCGCCGACCGGGCCAAGGCCGAGCTGGCGACGGCGAACAAGCGCATCGAGGAAGAGCTCTCGTCGGCACGTACCGACGCCGCGCAGCGTCTTGCCGACGCCGAGCGCCTGGCGCAATCGATGATCGAGGAAGCGAAATCACGGGCCAGCGAGGAAGGCGCCAAGATCGTCGCCGCCGCGCGTTCCGAAGCCGAGCAGGAAGCGAGCAAGGCGCGCGAGATGCTGCGCGAGCAGGTGTCCGCGCTCGCCGTCCGCGGCGCCGAGCAGATCCTGCGCCGCGAGGTCGATGCGCGAACCCACGCCGACCTGCTGGGCCAGCTCAAGGCGCAGCTGTGAGCGGCATCAACTGACATGGCCGAGCTCGCCACCATCGCCCGCCCCTACGCGGAGGCCCTGATGAAGGCCGCCGCGAACGGCGATGCCGCCGTGCTGGCCGCGGAAATCCGCGCCCTCGCGGAAGTCGCCGCGGATCCGCAAGTGCGCCAGATCGCCGACCATCCGAAGATCGACTCGCAGCAAGTCTTCGATCTCCTGACGGGTGTCGCCAATGTGCCCTCCGGCGCATCGAGGAGCGACATCGCGAACAATTTCGTTCGCACCGTGATCGACAACGGCCGCCTGGCCGCGCTGCCCGAGATCGCAGCGCAGTTCCAGGCGCTCGTGGATGTCCGCACCGGCGTTTCGCAGGCGACGATCGAAAGCGCGTTTCCGATCGATGCCGGCCAGGTCGCCGAGGTCACGTCGGCGATGGAGCGGCGGTTCGGCCGCAAGCTCGAGACCCACGTCGTCATCGTCCCGGAGCTGATCGGCGGCGTGCGCGTCATCGTCGGCGACGAAGTCCTCGACACCTCGATCCGCGCCCGCCTCGAACAGATGAAGGCGGCGCTGACCGCCTGACGCCGCTCACCCCGCGTCGTCTAAGCCACGATCCACCCGAGTTTCAACCAGCCTGCCCGAACTGCAGACCGGAGCCCGCCATGCAACTGAATCCCGCAGAAATTTCCGAGCTGATCAAGAGCCGCATCGAAGGGCTCGCCGTCTCGGCCGACATCCGCAACCAGGGCACCGTGGTCTCGGTGACCGACGGCATCTGCCGCGTGCACGGCCTCTCGGAGGCGATGCAGGGCGAGATGCTCGAGTTTCCGGCCGCGCCCGATGGCTCGCCGACCTACGGCCTGACGCTCAACCTCGAGCGCGACTCGGTCGGCGCGGTGATCTTGGGCGAGTACGAGCACATCTCCGAAGGCGACACCGTCAAGACGACGGGTCGCATCCTCGAAGTGCCGGTCGGCCCCGAGCTGAAAGGCCGCGTCGTCAACGCGCTCGGCGCGCCGATCGACGGCAAGGGCCCGGTCAATGCCAAGATGTCGGCGCCGATCGAGAAGATCGCCCCCGGTGTGATCGCGCGCCAGAGCGTCAGCCAGCCGATGCAGACCGGCCTGAAGGCGATCGACTCGATGGTGCCGGTCGGCCGTGGCCAGCGCGAGCTGATCATCGGCGACCGCCAGACCGGCAAGACCGCAGTCGCGGTCGACGCGATCATCAACCAGAAGGGTCAGGACATGACCTGCGTCTACGTCGCCATCGGGCAGAAGGCGTCGACGATCAAGAACATCGTGCGCGCGCTCGAGTCGGCCGGCGCGATGGAGTACACGATCGTCGTCGCCGCCTCGGCGGCGGAAAGCGCGGCGATGCAGTACATCTCGGCCTATTCCGGCTGCACCATGGGCGAGTACTTCCGCGACCGCGGCGAAGACGCGCTCATCATCTACGACGACCTTTCCAAGCAGGCCGTCGCCTATCGCCAGGTCTCGCTGCTGTTGCGCCGCCCGCCGGGCCGCGAGGCGTATCCCGGCGACGTGTTCTATCTTCACTCGCGCCTGCTCGAGCGCGCGGCGCGCGTCAATGCCGACTACGTCGAGGCCTTCACGAAGGGCGCGGTCAAGGGCAAGACCGGCTCGCTGACGGCGCTGCCGATCATCGAGACCCAGGCCGGCGACGTCTCGGCGTTCGTTCCGACCAACGTGATCTCGATCACCGACGGCCAGATCTTCCTCGAGACCTCGCTCTTCAATGCCGGCATCCGGCCCGCCATCAACGCCGGCATCTCGGTGTCGCGGGTCGGCTCGGCGGCGCAGACCAAGGTGGTCAAGAACCAGTCGGGCGGCATCCGGACCGACCTCGCCCAG
>Ga0070670_100002553_pt1 | contig 15029 bp, 12 predicted proteins | sample KBSS63metaG_FD_64665 | JGI IMG/M metagenome (GOLD analysis project Ga0070670, IMG submission 64665) | Switchgrass rhizosphere microbial communities from Kellogg Biological Station, Michigan, USA - KBS S6-3 metaG | ecosystem: Host-associated > Plants > Roots > Rhizosphere > Soil ... | reverse complement strand
GATCAGCTGTCCCATCTTGCCGTAGCCGACGATGAGCACGTTCACCCGAAGAACTCCTCGTGCAGCCGCTGCATCGCGTGGGGCAGGTCGGCCTGCCGCATGATCACCGTAATGTTACGCCGCGCCGCTGCCTGCGAGATCATGCGCAGCGGCACCTCTTCGAGCACGCCGACGACGCGCGCCGCGGTTTCCGGCTCGGTGCGCAGCCGGTCGCCGACGGCGCAGACGAGCGCCATCTCCGACTCGGTCGAGACCTCACCGAACGCCGACAGCGCCTCGACGATGGCTGGCAGCTGGCGGCGATCGTCGACGGTCACGGAGACGCTCACTTCGGACGTCGTCACCACGTCCACCGCGGTGCGGAACGTCTCGAACACTTCGAACACCTGGCGCAGGAAGCCGTAAGCCATCAGCATCCGGCTCGACGTGATGTCGATGACGGTCAGGTCCTTCTTGCACGCAAAGGCGGTGACCGGGGTGCCCTCGGAACTGCCGCCGGCGGTGATCACGCTGCCTGTGCCCTGGGGACTGCGCGAGTTGAGGATACGGACGGGGATGTCGTGCTCGACCGCCGGCAGAATCGTCGCCGGATGCAGCACCTTGGCACCGAAATAGGCGAGCTCGGCGGCCTCGGCAAACGAGAGATGCGGCACCAGCCGCGGAGTACTGATGACGCGCGGGTCGGCGGTGAGCATGCCGTCCACATCGGTCCAGATCTGAATTTCCTGCGCGCCGATACCGGCGCCGACGAGCGCGCCGGAGTAATCCGAGCCGCCGCGGCCGAGCGTAGTGGTGTGGCCGTCGCGCGTCGACGCCACGAACCCGCCGAGCACCGGCACCTGCCCCGCAGCCACCGCCGTCCCGACGGTGGCGCGCAGCGCCGCATTCGTCTCGCTGGCCAGCGGCCGCGCGGACATGTGGTCGTCGGTGGTGATGATCGCCTTGCGCGCGTCCACCCACGTGCCGGGCAGGCCGGCGTGAACGAGGGCGGCCGCCACGAGCCGGCTGCTGAGCAGCTCGCCGACCGCGGCCACGACGTCGGACACGCTCGGCGACAGCTCGCGCACCTCGAGCAGGGTTCGAACCACCGCGACCAGCGCGTCGCACTGCTCGTTGATCTGCGATTCGAGCGCCGCGTTGCCGGGCGCGAGATCGCGCGCGGCCGCCAGGTGGCGCTCCCGGAGCTTCGCGACGCCGGCCGTCGCGTCGTCGGCTTTGGCGGAAGATGCATCGGCGGCGATCTTGAGCAGGCCATCGGTGATGCCGCTCATGGCAGACACCACCACGGCGGGCCCGGAACCGTCACGGCTGCGCGCAGTACGAACGATCTCGATGAGGCGGCGGATGGCTTCCGGGTCGGCCACCGACGTGCCGCCGAACTTCTGTACGACCATGGATCCGAGGCGGGTCTGAGACCCGCAACTACGTGTACGAAGACGCCCCCGACGTGGGGGCAAAACGATGTTTATAGCATGCTGGACGGCTTCCTGCCGAGCTGCAAGTTCTGCCGCATCGTGCCTGTAGACCTTGCAGCTGGCGTCATCGATGGCGCATGACGGCCATTCAGTGGCTGGTTTTTGACCACTCCGCGCCGGCCCCGGTGGCACGCTCGTTGCCCCTAGGTGTCCTCATGCAGGAACAGGAGCACGACCAAGTCATCGCTCGAGTCGATCTCCCGGGAACGACCCGCGCCGACGTCAGCCTGCAGGTGCATCAGACGAGGCTGCTCATCACCGCCGGCCCCGAAGGCGCCGCGCAGCTGCTGAAGCATCTGGAGGGCGACACTCACGTGATCTACCGGCGCGACCGGGGCACCGGCGGGTTCTTCTGGTCGCTGCTGCTTCCGAGCGGCATACGCGTGGACGACATCAAGGCGACGATGGCCGACGGCACGCTCGTCGTCACGGCGCCGGCGGCGGCTGTCGAAAGGGAGTCTCATGTCTGACTTCAGCCGGGTGCTCTGCGCGATCGATCTCACCGAGCCCTCGCGGCGCGCGCTCGACTGCGCGCTGTGGTGGGCACGCCAGCACGGCGCCGACGTGTCGGTCCTCCACGTCCATCGGCTGGCCGTGCTGCCGCCCGAGACGATGTCTGGAGACGCCACCGGCGGCGCGCCCGCCCAGGCTCCCGTCGACACCACACTGCCCCCCGATGAGCGACAGGCGCGTCAGCTCGAACTGGAGAACTTCGTCGAGGGTTCACGCACCGACGGGTTGCAAATCGAGGTGCTGCTCGAGCAGGACCCGAGCGTGGCCGACGCGATCGTGACGCGCGCCGATGCCCTCGCGGCCGATCTCATCGTCGTCGGCGCTGGCACCGGGTCGAACAGCGAGCATCCGGTGCTCGGCCGCATCACCGGGGATCTGCTGCGGGCCGCTTCGTGCTCGGTGCTGGTCATCCCGCCGCCGGCGGCCGACGTCGCCAACCCGTGCGTGACCGGGCTCTCCCGAATCATGTGCGCGGTGAAACTGTCAGACGACTCGCGGCCGCTGCTCGCCTCCGCGGCGTCGCTCGCCACCGAATCCAGCGCGCACCTCACCGTGGTCCACGTGGTCGAGCTCTCGCACGTAGCGGCGGTTGCCTACGACTTCGACGCCCACCGCGAAGTGCGCGTGCAGCCGGCCCGCGACGAACTGGTCGAACTGGTCGCCGAGGTCGTGGGCCCCGACAAGCCGGCGGAAGAGATCCTGGCTCAGGGCAACGCAGGAGAAGAGATTCTCAAGCTGGCGGCCGAAGAGTCCCCCGGCTTGATCGTGCTGGGGCCGGCCTCTGGACGCGCCGCCCCGGGCGCCGGACGCCCCACTGGACAGACCGTCGCCCGCGAGGCGCGGTGCCCGGTGCTGTTCGTGCACGCCGCCGAGATGGGCGCCACCCGCTACCCCATCGGCTTCGAAGCGTCGCGGCCGTTCTTCGACAACCAGGGATAGCGCGCGGTATCGAGCCCCGCGTAATCCGGGTCGAGATAGATGAAGCAGCGCTGAATCAGGAAGTCGCGCACCTCGAACACGTCGCACCAGCGCCCTGCGTGCGCCACGCCGGCGCGCCACGGCCCCTCCTTGTGCTCGCCGGCGCTCGTCCCCTCGACCGCGAAGACATCGGTGCCGGTCATGATCCAGTTGAAGGTGGCGTAGTCGTGCAGGATGTGGCGAATGCCTCCGCCAAAATCGGTGAAGAGCTGCCCGATCTGTTCTTTGCCGTTGGCCAGCCCCCACTTGGGGAAGAACACCTGGGCGTCGTCGGCAAACAGATCGAGGATGCTGCCGCCGCTCGACGTCACCCCCTGGTTGTCGAACGCCTTGAGATATTCGATCGCTACCGACTTGCGCTGCTCGTCCGTCATCGTCATCCGGGTGATCGCCATAGGGGGGCGATCTAAGACCAGCGCCGCGGCCGTGTCAACGGCGGGCCGCGCCGTGATAGCTTCAGGTCATGGCCTCCGCTGACGTGTCGTTTACCGAGCGGCGGCGTGCATTCCGCCGCCTTCACGAGTCGGGCTGCTTCGTGCTGCCCAATCCGTGGGACGCGGGCTCGGCCCGCTACCTGCAGCGCCTCGGGTTCAAGGCGCTGGCCACCACCAGCGCCGGCTGCGCGTGGACGAACGGCGCGCCGGACGGCGCCGCAGGGCTCGACGACACGCTCGCCAACATCCGCGCCATCGTCGCCGCCTGCGACCTGCCCGTGAACGCCGACTTCGAGTCGGGCTTCGCCGCCACGCCCGAAGGGGTGGCGTCGAACGTGGCCGCGTGCGTGGCCACCGGGGTGGCCGGGCTCTCGATCGAAGACAGCACGGGCCGTCGCGACAACCCGCTGCACCCGCTTCCGGTCGCGGTGGAACGGCTGCGCGCCGCACGGGCCGCCATCGACGCCACGCAGACCGGCGTGCTGCTGGTCGGGCGCGCCGAGTGCTATCTCGTCGGTCACCCCGATCCGCTCGCGGAGTCGCTACGGCGTCTGACCGCGTACGCCGAGGCGGGCGCCGACGTACTCTACGCGCCCGGAGCCGTGACGCGCGTCGAGATCACCGCGATCGTGTCCGCGGTGGCGCCGCGTCCCGTCAACGTCATCGTGCCGCGCAACATCGGGTTCACCGTGGCGGACCTGGCGGCGCTCGGCGTGCGGCGCATCAGCGTGGGAGGCGCGCTGGCCCGCACCGCGTGGACGGCGTTCGCGCGCGCGGCGCAGACGATTGCCGACGACGGTGCGTTCACCGGATTCGACGACACCCTGAGCGCCGCCGACATCAACGGGTATCTGCAGCGATGATCCCGCTGCTCGGGCGGCGGGAGCCTGCGGTGTGGGCGGGCGCCCTGCTCGTCGCCTGGGCCCTCATCGCCGCCACCGGGTTCGTCAGCCGCGACCCCGACTCGGCCTTCTACGCGGCGATGGCGGCCCGCCTGGCCCACGCCGACCCGGCGCGCGTGATCGCGCCCGAGTGGGGCGGCCTGTGGAACGGCACCGGGCTGTGGCAGGAGCATCCGATCGGCATCTACCTCGTGCCGATTGCGCTCATCAAGGCCGGCTACCCGGATGCGCAGGCGGCCTACGCCGTCGGTATCGCGGCGGGGCTCGCGTGCCTGCTGCTGCTCGCGCGCCTCGCGCGCGCGGCGGAAGCGAGCGCGGGCCGCAGCGCGCTCGTGCTGCTGCAGCTCGTGCCGGCCGCCTTCGTCTTTCGCGTCCGCGCCAACCAGGAATACCCGATGCTGCTCTGCCTGCTGGTCGCGCTCGTGGGGCTCGATGGCGTCCGCCGCTCGTGGGGCTGGAGTCTGGCGGTGGCGGCGGCGCTCACCGCCGCGCTCCTCGTCAAGGGCGTGTTCGTGGCCATCGTGCTGCTGGGCGCGGGCGTCTGGGTGCTCGTGAACCCGCTGCGCGTTCCGGGATCGATCGTGCGGCCGCTCGCGGCGCTGGCCGGCTCGCTCGTGGTCATGGCAGCCGTGGCGTTCGGCTACGACCAGCTCTACGCGCAGGCCGCGGGCACGACGTTCTGGGCCGGCTACTGGCGCCGGCAGCTCGGTCCGGTGGCGGATGCGGCGCCGGATGCCGGCGTCCTGCCGCTGGTCTATCACGCCTTCTTCTACCTGGCGCACCTGGCGTGGCTGTCCGCACCCTGGGGTGCCGCGCTCATCGCGCTGGCCTGGCGCGCACACCAAGCCACGCTGAGACGCGCCGCCCTGTTCGCGCTGGCGTTCGCCGGCGTCGCCATCGTGCTGCTCAGCCCGTCGGGGCGGTTCGCCGAGCGGTATCTCTTTTCACCCATCTTCGTGATGGCCGCAATCGGCATCGCGGTGGCGTGCCGCAGGTGGCCACACATTCCGGTGGCGGTGGCGCAGGTCGAGCGCCGCATCCCCTTTCTTCCCGTGCTGGTCTGGCTGGTGCTGATCACCGGCCGCCTCGGCCTGGGTCCGCTGCTTCCTCGTCCGCGCTTCTGGTAGCAGCGTGCAGCCGCGTGCGGCCGCACGCGCAATCTTCCCCGCCTGTCCACTGTCGGCGCATCGCTGCTCAAGGTCTGTATCGAACTGGCCGATCTGGAGCACGTCGTTCCATGTCCATTACCACCAAAATCATCGCGCCCATCTGGCTGATGGGGCTGGCGCTTGCCGGGCTGGCCATCTTCCTCGAGCTGGCCACGCTGGGGCCGAAGTTCAGCGCGCTCGCGCTCCGCAACACCAACACGATCGCGCTGGCGGTGGACGCGGCGGTGGCGAGCGCCGACACGCCGGAGGAGCTCGATCGCGCCGTCGGCGTGCTGGGGAAGGACCCCTCGGTCCGGATGATCCTGGTGGCGGGCGGCGACCCGCTCGCGATCATCACCAGCACCAACGGCGTCTATCGCCGGGCGCCACTCTCGGCGCTGCCGCCGGCGCTGCGCGATCGTGTGCTCATCGCCTCGAGCACGAAAGAGCAGGAATCCTGGACCGAAGGCGCGGCAGATGCCTTCGGGGTCGTGTCCCCGCTGGAGGTGCCGGCCGGGCTCGGCCCCCGCAACGGCGTGTCCGTCGTCGTCGTCGACAACGCGCCGATCTCCGCCGCGGTGCGCGACCTGATCTGGGTGGGCATCCGCCGCAAGCTGATTCTGATCTTCTCCATCACCATGGTCGCGCTCTTCACGATGCGGGTGTTCGTGTTCCGGCCGATGGCCCGCATCCGCTCCACTGTGGAGCGCCTGCGCGCCGGCGACGTCCACGCCCGGGTGCGTGTCGGGGCGCGCGACGAAATGGGGGCGCTGAGCGCTGTGCTCAACGACGCCCTCGACGCCCGCGCGGCCAGCGACCAGCGCGTCGTGGAAGCGCTCGAGCGCGTGGAGCGGGCCGCTCGCGGCGGCGATGCCGGGCTCTGGGACTGGCGCATCGGCGGCGACGAGGTCTACTACTCCGCACACTTCAAGACGCTGCTCGGCGAAGACGACGCCAGCATGGCCGATACCGGCGAGGCGCTGCGCTCGCGCCTGCACCCGGACGATCTGGCGCTCCGGAAGGTCGCGCTCCAATCGCATCTCGAAGGGCAGGGGCCCTTCGACGTCACCGTGCGCGTCCGCCACCGCAACGGCGAGTACCGCTGGTTCCGCGAAACCGGTCAGCTCGTACGCGACGGGGCCGGCACTCCGCAGCGGGTGTCGGGCGCGTTTGCCGACGTCACCGCCCGGATGCGGCTCGAAAGCGAACTGCGCGCCGCCAAGGACGCCGCCGAGCATGCGATGCAGGTGAAGTCGGCGTTCCTGGCTACGATGAGCCACGAGATCCGGACGCCGATGAATGGCGTGCTCGGCATGGCCGAGCTGCTGCTCTCTTCGCCGCTCACCACCGAACAGCGCGAGAACGCCGAGACCATCCGCCGTTCCGGCGACGCTCTGCTGCGGATCATCGACGACGTACTCGACGTCTCGAAGATCGAGGCCGGCAAGCTGACGCTCGAATCGGCCCGCTTCGAGCTGGACGCCGCAGTGGACGACGTGGTGGAGCTGCTCGCCGAAAAGGCGCGGGCGCGCAACGTGCGCGTGGTGGCAATCGTCGCCCCCGACGTCCCGCAGTTCGTTACCGGCGACGTCACGCGCGTGCGGCAGATCCTGGTGAACCTGGTGGGCAACGCCGTGAAGTTCACCGAGAACGGCGACATCACCGTGCGGGTGCAGCTGGTGTCGCGCGAGCCCGGCCACCTGCTCCTGCGCTTCGACGTCAAGGACACCGGCATCGGCGTGGCGCCCGACATCATGCCGCTGCTCTTCGAGCCGTTCGTGCAGGCGGATTCATCGACCACGCGGCGGTTCGGCGGCACCGGCCTCGGCCTCACCATCTCGAAGCGGCTCGCCGAGCAGATGGGCGGCGCCATCGGTGTGGAAAGCAGGACAGGCCAGGGCAGCAACTTCTGGTTCACGGTGCGGCTGGCCGCCGCCGAGGCGTCCACGGACCCGCTGCCGCTGCGCGGCATGCGTACGCTGGTGCTGGCCGATCACATGCCGACCCGCGAGGCGCTCGCGGCGCGGCTGGTGCGCCTTGGCGCCACGGCACAGGCCCTCAGTGCCGAGGTGATGCCGCACGCCGATCGCGGCCACTACGACACGGTGATCGTCGAGGACGGCACGCGGGCGGCGGCCGCGCTGAGCGGCCTGTCGGCCGATGGCGGGCGGGCCACGCCGATCCTGTTCCGCCATGTGGCCATCGCGCCGGAAGCCTCCGACGGGTGGCGCGACAGCCTGGGCTCGTCGTTCGAAATCCTCACCGGGATCAAGAGCGCACACATCGCCCGCGCGGTGGCGCCGGCGCTCAGCCTGCTGCCCGACGCGGCGCTCGACCCGGCCAAGCCGCAGGGCAACGCCAGCGGCTCGCACTTCGTGACCGCGCGCATTCTGGTGGTCGAGGACAACCGGACCAACCAGAAGGTGGCCCAGAAGATGCTCGAAGGGCTCGGCTACACCGCCGACCTGCAGGCCAACGGCCAACTCGGCGTGGACGCCCACGCGGCCGCGCCCTACGACCTGATCCTGATGGACTGCCAGATGCCGGTGATGGACGGCTACGAGGCCTCGCGCGCCATTCGCGCGCTCACCGGCGACGCGCGCAGCGTGCCGATCATCGCCCTGACCGCCAACGCGCTCGAAGGCGATCGCGAGCGCTGCCTGGCGGCCGGCATGGACGACTACCTCACCAAGCCGCTCAAGCGCGAGCGGCTCCGCACCGCTCTCGAGCAGTGGCTGCCGATGGCTCAGCGCGAGGCGACGACGCTGCGGTAGACCGCCTCGACGAACATGTCGGTGGTCCACGCCCCGGTCATCGCCCCGTAGCGCGAGTCGTAGTCGAGCGTGGGGCGCGCCGCCTTCACCTGCTCGAGCGACATCCCCTTGGCCCGCATCGCCTGCACGCGGTCGCGAACGATCGTGACCATGTCGCGGTACTCGAGCACGTCGAACTCGTCGCAGATCCGGCCGTGCCCCGGTACGATGAAGGTGCCGCCCTCTTCGTGGTGCGCCGGCACTGCCAGGTCGAGCACGCGGTTGAGCCCCTCGAGCACGCCCTGCACCGAGCCGCCCTTCTGCAGGTCGATGACCGGATAGCTGTCGGTGCGGAAGATGTCGCCGGTGGCCACGACGTCCGACTTGCGGAAGAACACCAGGCTGTCGCCGTCGGTGTGGGCGTTGGGGATGTGATACATGAACACCGGCTCGCCGTTGAAGTAGATCTCCTTCTCGAGCCCGACGAACGTCTCGGTGGGCTGCGCGGTGGAGGGCAGCGCGCTCGCGCGCGCCAACACGTTGTCGTGCGCGATGATCTGCACCGCATTCTGCGTGGCGCCGGGCGTGTTGATGATCGTCCAGTTCGCCAGCGACCCGAGCGCCTTGGCGGCCTCCTCGTTGCCGCCGATGTGATCGGCGTCGGCGCTCGTGTTGAGCAGGTACTTGACCGGCTTGCCCGAGGTGTTCAGCTTCTTCACCTCGGCCAGGATGCGCGCCACCTGCTTCGCGGACTTGGAGTCCACGAGCAGGGCGCCCGACGGGCCCACCTGCACGACGGCGTTCCCGCCCGCGCCCGCGAGCATGTAGACGTTGCCCTGCACCGGCAGCAACTCGACCTCGCCCGTGTCGGGGTTCTTCGCCTGGCTGACGCGCGGCGCGTCCGCCACCGTTTCGACGGCGGGCGCGGTTTTGAGGCGCGCTCCGTACTCGGGATAGATCGTCGCCGGTCCGCCGCGCACGCCGCCCATCGGCGCCTTGGTACGATCGGCGAACTCCTTCAGGAACGGGTTGGTGCCGGGCAGGTGGTGCGGCACCTCACCCTTGGCGCGGCCCGAAATCTCCTCGACGTATTCGCACGGCCACAGCCAGTTGCCGCCGTCCTGCTCGTTGAGCACGAAATCGCTGGTGCGGATCATCGGCTCCGACAGGTAGACCGGATCCGTGATCACCACGGTGTGGGTGATGTTGCGGCCGTGCCGCGTGAACTGTTCGATGAGCGTGGCCTGATCGCTCTCGGGCACGCCGTTGCGGCGCAGCCAGCCCTGCTTCAGGTGGGTCGTCATCACCGTCAGCGTCTGGCCATCCCACGTGCCGGTGGAAAAGCCCATGAACGTGTGCGGCGCGAACTCCGACGGATGCGGCCGGCCGTCCATCCAGATCGTGCGCGTCTGCTCGTAGGTGCTGATGTACTGCTTGACGGCGAGCACTTGCTGCGTCTCGGGATCCTTCTCGACCCAGATTCGCAGGTTGAGAGGGCCATGATAGATGTAGGGCGCCACGTGCACGCGGCACTGATGCTCCTGCAGCGTCAGCCGCGAAGCGTCCCAGCTGTCGGCAAACAGGCGCGCCGCGCTGTTGATCGGCAGCCCGGAGTAGTCGCCGAGGTCCGGACCCGGTCCCCGATCCTGCTCGTCTTCGTGCCGCAGCGAGTTCCAGTTGCCGGCCAGCGGCGATTGCGCCCACGCGGTGGACGCGGCCCACAGAAGAAATACCAGAAGTCCCGCGACTGCCCGTCGAGTCATGGCGGCGATTCTGCCATGAATTTGCCCCGGCTTTGACGGCGGGCTGGCGCATACTCCTGCCGAGGCTCAGACATGGGAGGCACGTACGTGCACACGACGGCGGGATTGGCTGCTCTCGTCCTCGTGGCTTCGACATCGGCGGCGCTCGCGCAGGCGCCGCGCACGCCCTGGGGCGATCCGGATCTCCAGGGCACCTGGACCAGCGAATCGGAACTGAGCGTGCCGTTCGAGCGCCCGCGCGAGTACGGCGATCGGCAACTGCTGACCGAGGCGGAGCTCGCCGCGCGGCGGGCAACGCTGCAAAAGCAGAGCGCCTCGGACAACGCCGACTTCGATCTCGAAACGGCGGACCGCTCGAACGCCGGCGCCGTGGGCTCGGCCACGTCGCCGCCGCCGCACTGGCTCGAACGTGGCAAGGCCTCACGCCGTACATCGATGGTCATCGAGCCGGCCGATGGGCGGGTGCCGGCCATGACCGACGAAGGGCGCCAGCGCCTCCGCCAGCTCCGCGCCGGGACGTTCGCCGGCGGCAACTTCAACGCCGGCGCCGTCTTCAAGGGACCGGAAGATCTCAGCCTGTGGGAACGCTGCATCACGCGCGGCGTGCCGTCGGCCATCTTCCCCACCGTGTACAACGCCAACACGCAGATCGTGCAGGCGCCCGGCGTGGTGGCGATTACCTACGAGATGATCCACGACACGCGGCTGGTCTACACCGACGGCCGCACGCACGTGGGCGGATCGATTCGCGGCTACCACGGCGATTCACGCGGCCGCTGGGAAGGCGACACGCTCGTCGTGGACGTGACCAACTTCTCGCCGAAGACCGACTATCGCGGCGCCGGCGCGACGCTGCACCTCGTGGAGCGCTTCACCCGCACCCCGAACGGCCTGCGCTATGAGGTGTCGGTGGACGACCCGCACACCTGGACCAGGCCGTGGACCGCCGCGCTCGACATGGCGGCGCAGCCCGAGCCGCTGTTCGAGTACGCGTGCCACGAGGGCAACAACTCGATGCGGAATATCCTGAGTGCTTCGCGCGCCGCAGAGCGGTGATGGACGTAGTTGCGGGTCTTTAGACCCGCCTGAGGCGGGTCTCGAGACCCGCCTCAGGCTCAGTCCTCGACGGGCTTGTCGATGCTGTCGATGACGAGCACGTCCACGGGGCCCTTGGTGGGCTCGAGCTTCAGCCCGAGCTGCTCCTGGATGGCAGTGAAGAACGACGGCGCGTTGGGATCGACCGGCGGCGCGTCTGCTCCGCCGCGCCCTTCCATCGCATAGGTCAACTCGAAGTCCCAGCTGCCGGTCAGCCCCGTGCGGTCGACGACCATGCGCCCGGCAGCGCCGGAGAACGCCGCCGCCAGCGACGTCGCCGGCAATCCTCCAAATCTCAATCGGCCAGGCCCACCTTGAATGCCGCAGAACGGCTCGCCCGGTTTGCCCGTCGGCGGCGGTCCACCCCGGCGCGCCGCGGCGGCCGCCGCCGCGCAGTCCTGCGTGGTCGGTTTCAACCCCGGGCCAGGCGCGCCGCCCGGCCTCGCCATCACGAGCGCGTAGATGTCCATGTCGCGCGTCTCGCGATGGACCTTCAGCTTGAAGCGCTCCTCGAGCAGGTTCCGCAGCGCAACCTGCATGGGACTCGGTGTGCTCGCGCCCGGAATGATGGTGGCTGGCGACACATCCTGATCCATTTTGGCGACGAGGTCGTAGCGGTCGGTGTTGAGCCAGCCGGGTCCGCCAATCAGCTGATACTGCGCCAGCTGGTACGCGAACGTGATGATCGGCCGCACCGGCATGTTCGAGGCGTTGACACGGCCGCCGGGCTGCAGCTGCAAATTGCCGTTGGTGTCGCCAGACCTGTTCGCCTTGACGCTCGCGACTTCGAACGTCGCGTCCTTCTGCTGCGCCGGCACGACGATGGTCGCGACCGCGGCGAGACCCAACATGAGCGCGAGCTTTCGCATGTTGCCGGCGCCTCCCCCACCACCAGGGATCCTACTTCGCGGCGTCGAGTCCGAAGCCCAGCAACACATTCCCCGGCCGGCCCTGGAACGCGCCGTAGCCGGAGTTCACGAACAGCATGCCGCCGGCCACGGCGGGGCCTGGCCCGCCGATCGACGCACCGGTGGCGGGCACGCCGTTGACGGCCGTGAACGTCTTGTTCGAATCGAACGACCACAGCACCTCGCCGCTCGCCGTCGAATAGGCGCGCAGGGCGCCGTCGAACGAACCCGAGAACACCACGCCGGGGATGACCGTGAGCGCGGCCGATTGCGCCGCAGTACAGCCGCGCCCCGCCGCGCAGGCGACTGGCGGAGGTGCTGCAGTCCACGCCGCCACCCCGGTGGCCAGCGTGACGGCGTGCAAGCCGCCCGGCTGCGGCGTGGTGACGTCCGACACCGCAAAGTACGCGCGCTCGCCGTCCACCGCGGACCCCCATTCGATGCCGCCGAGCAGGCCGCCGCGTCCGGCCCGGTACTGCCAGACGATCGCGCCTTCGCGATCCGGATCGAGCGCGTAGCCGACGCCGGACTTCTGCCCGATCACCAGCAGGTCGCGCCCCGCTGCCGTATGCGTCAGCATCGGCGGGCTGCCGAAGTCCACGTCGGGACCGTTGACCTCGGGGCAATTCGGATTGCCCGGGCGGCAGTTCGACACGTAGATGTCGCCGGGAGTGACCTGCCGCGTCCATCGCACCGCACCGCTCGCGAGATCGAGCGCCACGACGGCGTTGCTCGACGACGGCGGCGGTCCGCTATAGGCGTTGCCGGTGGCCACGTAGACCCGTCGCCGCGCGGCGTCGATGGTCGGCGCGGACCAGATGCCGGCGCCCGACGGTCCCCACAGCGGCACGCCCGCCGTGCTGGTGCCGCGGCGCTGCAGCGGATCGCTGATGAGCGAGGTTCGCCAGACGACGGTGCCGGTGGCGGCGTCGAAGGCGATGACGCTGCCGCGGAAGGTGCAGCAGGCGTACTGCGGATCGGCCCCCTGCGATTCTTCGTAGGAGGAAACGCCGACGTACACCCGGCCTTCATACAACGTGGGCGACCCGGTGACGCGCGCCAACGGATGATCCTCTGCCTTCCGCACCCACATCTCGCGCCCGGTCTCGGCCTCGACGCCGTAGACGTTGGCTGCGGTGTCGCCAAAGTAGGCGATGGCTGGCGTCGATCCGGCGGCCGCGCCGATCGCGATCGCCGTGCGCACCCCGCCCCGCGCGGCGTAGGTCCAGCGGATGCAGCCGGTGCGTGCGTCGAGCGCGTAGACGGTGCCGTTCTGGCTGCCGACGAACACGCGGCCGGCCGCGACGGTGGGCTGCGACCATGCCACCGACGCGTCGGGGAATCCGAAGGCCCACTTCAGCGTGAGCCGGGGCACGTCCGCGGCGCTCAGCCCCGCGCCGGCTGCGGTCTGCTCGCGTGTATTCGTGACCGCGGCGCTCCAGCCGGACCAGCGCGGTGCACTGGCGCGATCGGCGGCCGGTATATCCGCGGCCGCACAGCGGCCGGTGTCGGCGCCGCGCACGTCGCCGGCGATCGGCCTGCCGGTGAGAAACTCCGCCACCGCGCGACGCTCGACGCCCGACAGGCGCGCACCCTGCGCGCGCATGGCGCCGTTGACCAGGCTCTCGACGATCGCCTGCGGCGATCGGGGCCGCAGTGCGTCGGGCGCGGGCGCGCGGGACTCGGCCGCGCCGTTGTGGCAGCTCGCGCAGCTTTGTTTGAACACCGCGGCGCCATCGGCCGACTGGGCCGACGCGCGCGCGGCGACGAGCAGCAGCACGGCAAGCAGCGTCGCGTGGGCGCTCGTACGGATCATGGCGGGCGACTGTACTCCAGCGGCCGAGTCGGCGGCCGCGCAATCTACAACCTCCGCTGTAAGTCTTGCAGCAAATTCGCGGCAATTGCGCGATTCCAGTGCACAGGGCGCGCCCCAACGAACAGATCGGTCGGCACAGGTCTTGAACTTCGCGTCGACCTGGAGGTGGTGTGATGGCAATGGGCAAAGTAACGGCGCTCGCACTCGGACTCGTCGGCGGATTTGCGCTTGGCGTCTGGACGGGGCCGCACATCACGCAGCGTGCCGACAGCGCGGCAAGCGCGGTGCACGAGACGGTCACTGTGCCGGCGACGCCAGCCGACACAACCAAGGCGGTCGAGCCGCGAACGGTCCGCCGCACTCCGGCTCCGGCGGCGAGCACGGCGCGCGTCGACATCTCGGCGCCGGCGCTGCACGACCGGCTCAAGCCGGTGCTGAACAAGGGCGCGGACATGAGCGTCGCGGCCGAAGGCTTCCGCAGCGCGGAGCAGTTCGCGATGGTCGCGCATGCGGCCCGCAATACCGCGGTGCCGTTCCTCCTCCTGAAGCATCGGGTGCTCGACGAAGGCAAGTCGCTCGCACAGGCGATTCGCGAGTCGAAACCGGAGGCAGACGCCGCGGCTGAGGCCAAACACGCCAGCTCGCAGGCGCGCGAGGACATCGAGTCGATCGCGAGCTAGGCTTCGGCTAACGCAGGGCGGTCTGAAGACCGCCCTCTACTTCTGCAAAACGAAGCGCTGGGCGCGGCGGTTGGTCACAATCTCCGCGCCGTACAGGTTGCCCTTCGAGTCGGCCGCCATGTGGTGGATGATGTCGAACTCGCCGGTCTTCGGGCCCCGCATGCCGACGCGTCCGATCTCCACCATCTTCTCGCGGTCGTAGATGATGATCTGCATCGGCCCCGAATCAACCACGTAGAGATACTGCTGCTTCTTGTCGGGCGAGAACGCGAACCCCGCCGGCACCGGCGTCACGTTGTTGACAGCGGCCAGGCGCACCTGCCGCAGAAACTTTCCCTCGGTCGTGAACAGCTGGATGCGGTTGTTGATCCGGTCGGCGAGGTAGACGATCCCGTCGGTCGAGACCTTGACCGAGTGCGGCAACCCGAACTCCGGCGGGCCGTCCGGCGTCGTCTGCGGCTGCGGCACCGCGGCGTTGGCCGCGAACGTCGGTGGCGGCGGATTGCCGAACGCCCCCCACATCCGCTTGAACTTCCCCGTCTCCGAGTCGAACACGATGACACG
>Ga0070670_100002550_pt1 | contig 15033 bp, 12 predicted proteins | sample KBSS63metaG_FD_64665 | JGI IMG/M metagenome (GOLD analysis project Ga0070670, IMG submission 64665) | Switchgrass rhizosphere microbial communities from Kellogg Biological Station, Michigan, USA - KBS S6-3 metaG | ecosystem: Host-associated > Plants > Roots > Rhizosphere > Soil ... | reverse complement strand
TCGCCGACGATGAACTCGCCGTCGGGGTAACACATCGGCGACGACCCGTCACAGCACCCGCCGCTTTGATGGAACATCAACTCGCCGTTCTTTTCACGGAGCTGCTCCACGACCTTTTCAGCCTTGGGGGTTATTTTTACTCGTGGCAAACTAGGCATATCATTTATTAGTTTTAAGGTCGTCCCTAGTGCCCCTAATTGCCGGGCCGCAATTAGCCGGTAAATTTTCGACTACCAACGTAACCGCTTCTTTGGCAATTCCTACGCCTATTCGTCTTTGAGTGTGGTCAAAAACTTCATATCGACCGTCATCTAAAGGTCCAATGTATGGACAATCGGCTGAATAAGGATAGCCAGTACATCGGCTAAAACAAAAACGGTTGTGGCTTGTGAAAGGGAAAAGTCTTCGGAGAACCGGAGTTTGCTTTGCTTCATCAAAAAAAGCGGAAAGCGTCGGAAATTGCTTCGGAAGCCGAGTCTGATAGTTATCCCATGTCCAGTCTACTTCCCGACCATTTTCGAAGGACCTAGTTTTCTCTTCAACATTGATAAATGAATACTTTCCCTCTAATTCGGTCAGAAAAGCAGGCATTTCGAGCCAGTCACTAATCGCACGAGCGACGTCGGATAGTAGTTCGGTCCGTCCGCGTCCCAACATAGTACCGCTTTCCCAGAAATCAAAACTAAACATCCTTTGACTTTCGTGAACATAAACCTGCGAAAAGCGATTTTTTCGTTCAACGCGAGCACAAACGGGTAAGCCTTCTAAGACAGCGCCAAGACCTTTTACCTGCAAAGACGAGCCGACCCGTAATAGTGCTTTCTGCAACGACGGACTCAATCCGCCATCTTCGATCAAATCGAGATAGCATGCGCTTTCCGTCAGGTCAGTTGAAAGGAAATTAGGTTCCATCAAATCTCGTGCCTGAAAAGCAGATATAATTGCGCATTAACGCTCGATCAACGAAGCGAATGGTCGCTTGAATGACTAAAAGAAGCCCATCGCCTTTTTGTCATATGAGATAAGCATATTCTTGGTCTGGCGATAATGGTCGAGCATCATCAGGTGATTTTCGCGGCCAAAACCTGATTTCTTGTAACCACCGAACGGAGCGTGTGCCGGGTAATTGTGATAATTGTTGACCCACACTCGGCCGGCCTGAATGGCACGCGGCACACGATAAAGCTCGTGAGCATCACGTGTCCAGACACCGGCACCGAGGCCGTACAGCGTATCGTTGGCGATCTCGATGGCTTCGGCTTCGTCTTTGAATGTGGTAACGCATGTGACCGGGCCAAAGATCTCTTCCTGAAAGACCCGCATCTTGTTATGGCCCTTCATTATGGTCGGCTCAATGTAATAGCCGTCTTCGAGATCGGGATTTTTGTACGCACCGCCGCCGCAGAGCACCTCGGCACCCTCATCCTTGCCTATCTGCAGATAGTTGAGGATCTTCTCGTACTGGTCGTGGCTGGCCTGTGCACCCATCATCGTCGTCGGGTCGAGCGGGTGGCCCATCTTTATCTGTTTGGTCCGCTCGACAAAACGAGGGATGAATTTATCAGCGATCGATTCCTGCACGAGAACGCGTGACGGGCAGGTGCAAACCTCGCCCTGATTCAGGGCAAACAGCGTTGCCCCCTCGAGGCATTTGTCAAAGAAATCATCGTCGGCATCCATCACGCTCTTGAAGAAGATGTTGGGCGATTTGCCGCCTAGCTCGAGCGTGACAGGTATAAGATTCTGCGAGGCGTACTGCATTATCAAGCGTCCCGTAGTGGTCTCGCCGGTAAACGCCACCTTGGCGATCCTTGGAGAAGTCGCGAGCGGTTTGCCCGCCTCGACGCCAAAACCGTTGACGACGTTGATCACGCCCTTTGGCAGCAGGTCGCCGACGAGCTCCATCAGCACCATAATGCTCGCAGGTGTTTGCTCGGCCGGCTTGACGATGGTGCAGTTGCCGGCCGCCAGTGCCGGAGCGATCTTCCACGTTGCCATCAGCAGCGGGAAATTCCACGGAATGATTTGCCCGACTACCCCGAGCGGCTCCTTGATGATCACCGACAGAGTGATTTGATCGAGCTCTGAGGCGCTGCCCTCCTCGGCACGGATCACGCTCGCGAAATATCGAAAATGATCGATCGCGAGAGGCAGGTCAGCGGCCGTCGTCTCGCGGATAGGTTTACCGTTGTCCCACGTCTCGCAGCGGGCCAGCAGATCGAGGTTCTGCTCCATACGGTCGGCGATCTTGAGCAGGATATTGCTCCGCTCGGTCGCCGAGGTCTTGCCCCATGTCTCAAACGCAGCATGTGCCGCGTCGAGGGCCAATTCGATGTCTGCCTCGTTTGAACGGGCGATCTTTGTAAATGACTTGCCATCGACCGGTGAGATACATTCAAAATACTCGCCGCTCATCGGAGCTACCCATTCGCCCCCGATGTAATTCTCATATTGTTCTTTAAATTTGGGGATGTCGTACGATCGTTTTGTTGCGTCCATAATGCCTCCTGTCAATTGTGCCGGAACCCCACGGGCGGGTTCGATATATTAATTATCGGATTAGTTCGATTGTAACACCGGAAGGCAGAAGAGGTAAGTTTCAACCGGGGCGGCGATGAGGAGATTTTGTTCCCATTTAACGCCCCAAACGTATATTAGGAAATGCCCAATTTCCCGTACACATCTTTCAACGTGCCAGCTGCGATCTCGCGGGCGCGTTCGGCGCCGGCGTCGAGGATGGAGCGGAGCGAGCCGTCGTCGATCTCGGCGACACGATCCTGGAATGGGCGGAGGAACTCGACAACCGTTTCGGCAAGTTCGGTTTTGAACTGGCCGTAGCCTTTGCCTTCGAAATGGGCGATGCATTCCCCGTGGGACTTGCCGGTTAGCAGGTGGTAGATGGTCAGGAGATTTGTGATCGCGGGGCGTTCGGGGTCGAAATTGATATCGGTTCCTGAGTCGGTGACCGCACGTTTGATCTTTTTCGTGATCGTATCGGCGTCATCGAGCAAAAAGATCGAACCGTTCGGGTTCTCGTCCGATTTGGACATCTTTTTCGCCGGGTCCTGCAGCGAAAGGATGTTTGCCCCAACCGGCGGTATGTAGGGCTCGGGCACGACAAATGTCTCGCCATAATCGCGATTAAACCGTTCGGCCAGATCTCGGGTGAGTTCCAGATGCTGCTTCTGGTCCTTGCCGATCGGGACGAGGTCTGTTTGGTAAAGCAGGATGTCGGCTGCCATAAGAACGGGATAGGTAAAAAGCCCGACGCCGGCTCGCTCGGTATTTCCCTTGCCTTTGTCCTTAAACTGCGTCATCCTCTCAAGCTCACCCATTCGCGAGATACAGGACAGAACCCATGTTAATTCCGTGTGCTGCGGAACATCGGATTGGATAAAGATAGTTGACTTTAGCGGATCTACACCCGCTGCTATGTATATGCGGGCCAGGTCAAGGGTCTTTTGCCGGAGTGTTTGCGGGTCCTGCGGCAGCGTTATGGCGTGCAGGTTAACGATGCAATAAATGGCGTCGTACTCATCCTGCAGCGCGACCCAATTGCGCAGTGCACCGAGATAATTGCCTATATGCAGCTCACCTGTGGGCTGAGCTCCGCTAAAGATGCGTTTTTTCATAGAGACAGGAGATAGACCAGGCCGTAAAAGAAAGGTGCGAAGATCAGTCGAAAGACACCGATGTAGATCAGAAACATCAGGATCAAAAAGCCATATTGCTCAAAAAGATTCAAGACAGGTTGGGCACTCTCGGGCAGAAAGGTCGATAAGATCTTACTGCCGTCCAGCGGCGGGAAAGGCAGCAAGTTGAACACAAATAATGACAGGTTCAAGATCATCAGGTATCCAACAAATATCGCCAGGGGATTGGAGGTATTGCCAAAGAAATCCCGGATCCCAAACCCTTGCGACATCATGATCTTTGCGGCGATGATGCCGATGATCAGCAAGATGAGATTGGCCACAACCCCGGCAATCGAGACACTGACATTGCCCCAGGTGTAGTTTGTCCATTTACGCGGATTTACTGGTGTCGGTTTTCCCCAACCGATCAGAGGAATGCTGCCGAGGGCACCGCCGACAGACCCCAGGACAAACGCCAGAATGGGTATCAGCAGCGTTCCGATCGGGTCGGTGTGACGTACGGGATTGATGGTCACCCGGCCGAGCATATATGCCGTGTCATCGCCGAACTTGTACGAAACCCAGGCGTGGCCGGCCTCGTGGCAAGAAATAGCGAGCAGCAGCACGACCATATAAATGATCAGGTGGCTCACTAAATTGACGATGTCGATATCACCCATGATCTTGTTCTCCGACCGCTCTCAACGTCGCGATTTCTTTGTCTTAACTAATAAATTGTGACATTCTTTTTGCTAAAGTTAAACTTGCCTCTGGAACAGCTTTTCGGGTCTGTCGCTTGCCGGCAAGATGCCGGTGTTCCAATAGTATTATGCAGCATCACATAGTCATTATCGCCAGTGAATACAAGGGCGGCGAGTTCATCGAGGAAGCTCATAAGGCCGGCTGGTTCGTAACACTCGTGACCAGGCAAAATCTGCTCGGCATGGCCTGGCCCTGGGATTCGATCAATGACACAAAGGCGGTGAAAGAAGACGCAGGCGTCCTGGATTATGTCCGTACGACCACCAATGTTGCCGGTTCGCGCCGCGTCGACAGGGTCGTTGGGCTGGATGAATTTGACGTGCTGACCGCCGCGATGATCCGCGAGCATCTCAACTTGCCTGGCATGAGCCGTTCGCACGCTCTAAGATTTCGCGACAAATTGACGATGCGTTCTATCGGCCACGAAGCGGGTATTCCCTGCCCCGAATTTACCGGTGCGTTCAATCTCGACGAGATCAACCGGTTCCTGGACGAGGTCCCGATGCCCGTGATAGTTAAGCCGCGTCACGAGGTCTCGGCATTCGGCATTCGCAAATGCGAGACGCGGGAAGAGGTTTGGGGCGTTCTAAATGATCTCGACCAACGCCATAACTGGCGGGACCATCCGTCGCAGTTTTTGATAGAGCGATTTGTCGAGGGGCGTGTCTTTCACGTCGACTCTGTTGTGGACAAGGGCAAGGTGGTGGCCGCCGGGGTTAGCCAATATGGTACGACGCCGTTCAAGGTTTCGCACCGCGGCGGAGTGTTCACGTCGTCGATCGTTCCCTATAACTCAGACGAACGTAAACAGCTGGAGACGCTTAACCGGGCACTGCTAATGGCTTTTCATTACGATAGCGGGGTCACGCACGCCGAGTTTTTACAGAGCGAGGACACGGGCGAGTTCTTTTTACTCGAGGTCGCCTGCCGCGTCGGCGGTGCGTATATTGCAAATGTTCTCGAACACGCCTGCAATTTTAACCTCTGGCGCGAATGGGCAAAGCTCGAGACAGCCACACCCGAGAAACCTTATAAAACACCTAAACTCCGCAAAGAGTTTGCCGGCATAACGCTCGCTCTCGCAAAGATGGACGAACCCGACACCTCGGCCTACACCGACAAAGAGATCGTCTACCGCGTCAAAAAACCGAACCACGTAGGCCTGATCTTTCGTTCCAGAAAAGCGGCTCGTGTAGACGAGTTGGTGCAGACCTATACCGAGCGGATAACCCACGATTTCCTTGCCATTGCGCCGGTAAAAGAGCGGCACGACGACGGAGCGGTCGATGCCGATGCAAGAGCAACTTAGTTGTATTTGAGATCTCGCGGCCTAGTTCTCATCACCCGTCGTTTCAGTTCGACGAATCGAAGAGGAGAAACGACCGGGTGAACTGCCACAAACGGCAAAAGGCGGCCTATGATGCCGCCTTGGAGCCCGAAAGGTGAATGCGTATAGGGTTGTTCTTACAATTATTTCGCCTTCTTTTCGTCATCCTCGATCTTCTTTTTCAAATATTTGGCCAGCTTTTCTGCTGTACTCCTTTCGCCGTTATTGGCGCTGCTGCGGTTCGACGAATCTGCGTAAACAATAACGTGCGTACGGACATTTACTACTTGCATGCTGGCGCTGGCCGATCCACGGGTGTCCCCCATAAATATCGTTTTGGCCCAACCGGCACTTTTCTTGTCGTGCGTTCCGGTAACTATGAAGTCGGCGAGATCGGGTTCAGCGACGATCACCAACGGAACTTCCTTTTTTCGAAGCGCCGCGGCCAGATAATTCTCAAATCCGTCCATCGGAGAGATATAGATCCTGGAATTTCGTGGAATTTTCGTGTCTGCCGGCACGCCAGTCGCGGGATCCTGCGCTCGGGCGGAAATGACGGACAGACCGGCAATCACTAGAAATAAGAAGATGTGGGCAAGGTGTTTCATGAATTCCTCCTGTTTGAGAGTTGTTAGTGAAATTGGATTTGGGCTGATACTAACATGAGTATCAGCTAATTGAAAACTGTTCCAGATTCGAATGACGCGAGGACTCAGCCGCACTCGTCAGCTATGCCAGACGGCGTAGGCAGGTGTGCAAATAGTAGCGGACCAAATTGTCCTTGTGCAGATTCAGGTCAAAGAACTCTCTGGCGTTGGCGGCGATCTGTTCCCTTTCGGCGTCGTTTTCCAGGTAGTACTTGCAGAGATCGACGAGGTCCGAAAAATCGGGCCTGCAGTACACGATGTGTTTGCGGTCGCTCAATGGAGAGTTCAGGATCGCGGCATGAGGATAAGCGATAACACACGCGCCGATTGCGAGGTAGTTGACCAGGCGAAAGCAAAACGGGCCGAGGCCGGGCAGGTCGATGCAAATTCGCGATCGTGCCACCTCTTTTAGAAAGTCGAGGTATGAGATCGGGTTCATTCCACCTGTGAAAGAGAACCCGCTCTGGCCGGCGAGCAGCGACATAGCTTTTTCGCGTGTTTCCCGCGCAAAGGCCAGGCCAAAACGTCCGGAAACATCCACGGCGTAACTCCTCTGTTCCCGCAGACGCCTCAGTTTCGACAGGTGATAATAGAGCCGCTTGCCATCCGAGACATAACCGCCGGGAACGACATTGCCGGCCGAGTAACCGTTATTATCAAACTGCATCTTAAAGTACAGGTCACAGGCCCGGGCACAGTCCTCGTCGATGGGCAGATAGTCTGAGTAACCGATCGCGATCGTTCTCGTTTTTGTCCCGATGACCATCTCAAACACGACCGTACCCTTATACGGCTGGGGTATGTCGTCGGCCGTGCTTACATTTACATAGCGGGCAAATCCGTATTTCAAAACGTCCACCCAGTCTCCGGCTGCTTCCCATTGGTAATTTCCCGGCCAGCGGATCCGCACATCCTTCAACGAGACAGGATCGATGTCCCAATGCGGATTAACCGTTAACGGCTTATGAGCGAAACGGTTCAGATAGATACCGACGATTTCTTTTCTTACGCTCATTAGATGAGGGGACCACGCGGTGATCAGTTGTGTTTTGGCACGAGTGCGATATCGCCCGCGCGGGCAGAGCGGTAAAACTTTAGCAGCGTACCCGGAGCGATGCGTGCGAGCAGCGTGACGAGCGACAGTTTTAGAGAATGGCGGTGTTTGTTTGCAACGCGAAATGCAACGGCCGCTTCGTGATAGTCCCCCTGCAGCAGGAACGATTTTCCCTGCTCGACAGCAAGGTCGGATTCGAGACCGGCCATCCGCCGTTCGACTATAGCTGCCTGTTCCTCGTTTAATTCGATCGAGCTGCGCACCCGTTCAAATGCATTGATCTCGCGTTCGACGCGGCTCACCGAGTCGCCCGACAGGCTGTCGAGATGGACGCGGTATTTCAGAAGCTGCTTTTTTTGATAACCGATCTTTGCCCCGTTCTTCGCCATTCTAAGCCAGAGATGAAAATCGTGTGCCCGCACCCGTTCTGTCTCAAACCATCCGGCGTCGATGATCGCCTGCTTCCTCGCCATCGTTCCCGACGTGATCACATTGCAGCGCATATCCAGAATTGCCTCGAACGTCGCTTCACCGTCGGACGGCGCCGTTTGCATGAACGTGCGGCGATATGCGGTGTTCAATCCCATAAGGAAAGCATCGCAATAAACCATGTCGTACAGGTTGCGCCCGAGAAACACATATTGAGATGTCAAAAAGTCTGGCAGCCAGACATCGTCGGCATCCAGAAATGCGATGATCGCGCCGCGGGCTTCGCGGATCCCAGTGTTGCGTGCAACACCCGCACCCGCATTGTGCTGCCTAATATAAACGATGTTTTCGAGGTGACTTCGGATGGCATTTTCAAACTGCTCGGTGTCGGGCGAACCGTCGTTGACCACGATCACCTCGTATTCCCTGAACTTTTGAGCGGCGACCGACGCGAGTGCCTCGCCAATATGGCCGACGGCATTATAGGCAGGAATAACGATCGATATCTTTGGCGGGTGTTCAAATATATTCCGGCCGACCCGCTTTATGATCGTGTTTTGGAATGCACTCGTTTTCGTCATTAGATCAACGGATCGGCTCCCAGGTGGCGTACCTTTCACCACGTAAGAATTTATAAAAGCCGATCACCGACGCCAGGTTTGCGAGAACGAAATAGAAGGGTATCGCCAGCAAGCTCAGGCGCTTGCCCGTTCTCTCGACCAGCCAGCCGCCCGCCGCTCCCGCATAGAAGACCACCTGCAAAACGACAGCCAACTGATAGATCCATGTATCCGTCAACATGAGACTTGGGACCAGCAGCGCAAACAAGATCAGCGGGACCGCATAGCGAAGCGCTTTGTGCGAGATCAGCTCGACGGCATAAAATCCGCTTTTGAACGGGTTGAGCATGTCCCGGTTTCGCCAGAGGTCGGTGAAGGTTTGCGAGATAACACGCACCCGCATCCTCATCTCGTCGTTTGCCAATTGGTTTGTTTGTTCAAAACAAACGGCGTCGGGTTCAAACACGCTCCGCAATCCCTTGCGATAAATGGCCGTGCAGATCAGGAAATCAGAACATGCCTCGGCGTACATCGGCTCATAGGCCGACCTTCTGACCGCGTACAGGCAGCCCGATGCCCCGATAAGCGAACAGGCATTACTCTCGGCAATTTTTAGAAAAGTTTCGTAACCCCAGTAACGCTTGGCTCCTTTGCCCACATTTGAATTCACATCGTCAACGTACACCAAACGCCCGGCGACGCATCCGATCTCGGGGTCTGCAAAAGCAGGTAATACTGCTTGCAGCACATCGCTGCCATATGTCGTCGTTGCGTCCGAAAACAAAATTATTTCGCCGGTCGCCCGCTCGACAGCGTTGTTCTGCGTAACGGTTTTTCCGGCACGGCCTTCTTGCCTAAAGAGTTTTACGCCGCTGCCTGCAAATTCCCGGACGATCATATCCGTCCGGTCGGTCGACCCGTCCGACGCGACGAGTATCTCCAGTTTGTCCTGCGGATAGTCGATCTTCAGAGTGTTCTCGAGCTTTTCGCGAATAACGGCTTCCTCGTTGAACGCCGTTATGAGGATGGTGACGCGCGGCTCGGTCTTGCCTTTCTTTACCGTTTTCGGCCACAAAACGCCGACAAGGTAAACGAGTATCGGGTAGCCGGCATAGACATACAGCAGCAGGACCGCGCTTATCCAAAATAGTATTTGCCAGGCGGTTGTCATGCTGTTTGCGTCTTGGGCCATTCCCATTCCCACAGAGGCTGCGGCTGCGGTGTCCGGCCGGTTTCGACGCTGTATATACGGCGAAATGCGACCGCGTAGGCGATCAGGTAATAAATGAACCAGTTGTATGCCACCGAGGCAAAGAAACTCGTAACCATGTAACCGATGACGCTGGCTTGCAGCCCGATGGACATATAGTAGAACCAGTCCAGCTTGTCGGCGTCGAACTGCAGCCTCTCTATCGCCCTTAACTTTCTGAAGGGGCTGATCATGAAAATGAGATATACGACCAGCCCGAGGATGCCGAGCTCTGAGGACACCTGTGTAAACGCATTATGCGTGCCCAGATTATGGACGCCGACGATAGGAAAATTGCCGATGCCGATGCCCCAGGGATTTCGCGCCGTGACCAGTAACGATCGTTGAAGCAGTTCCTTGCGTTGATCGCTCGACCCGGCAGCGTCCATGCCGCGGAACAGTATCGACATCACCCGTTTGCCATAGTTCTCGGGTGAAGCTAGTACCGAAAGTATCAAAACAAGGATCGATGCCACAGTTACATTCAGGCGATATTTGCGGCCGAGCTTCCACGCCAATACAGCCGCACACGCTACCAAACCCACAAATCCGCCTCTCGAAAATGTGACCATGTTGGCACCGACGAACAGGACGCCCATGGCGAGAAAGATCCATCGTCTGATCCCTTTTGAGGCAAGTCCCAGGGTTATAGCCAGCGGCGTCATCATCACGAAATGCAGGGCCATCTCGTTAGGGTTGCCAAACATCCCGCCGACCTCTACCGCCACGCGGTATTTTTCTACCCGAAACTGGCCGTTGATATACATTGCCAGTGCCTCGGTGCCCAGATATACGGCGATGCCCAGCGAGAGCCACATCAGGCCCATCAAACGCTTTCGCGTACGCACGACATTGATCAGGACGATGAAAATAATTACCGCTTTGATGTAGGGATCGTTGAATTGCTTCCATGCAACCTCGGGGTCCTTCGCGATCGGCATCGTTACCAGAGCTATAAGTGTGAGCGCAAGGATCGCTTTGACCTCGGTGGTCATTAACGTCAGATTGCTTTCCACGATGACCTGGCTGGGAACGTAGATCGCCAGCGTTAACATGGCGAAATAAAAAGCCGTTGCTACTAAAAAACCAAGGCCGGGCACGATCTCATATGGGCGGAAAAGTACCAGGATCGAGAACAGGTAGAGCCCGATGTAGGTGATGGTATGCCCGTTTTTAATGAGCCAACGGTCCCGGTCGAGTAAGGAGCGGGCCTTCTCTACCTGCTTTGCCCTTGATTCCGCCTGCGGCGTCGGCGCCGGTTCCCACGCTTTATCGAGGATCAATACGGGCCTGTCTGGAACGGAAACGGGAAATTGCTCTACCCGAACCTGCTCTTCACTTTGAGCGGGCTCTGGGTCCACGGAGTAGTTATAACTGAGATTTACGAGATTTTGCTGGCCTGGTGCGGTGTTGCTTTTGTTGGCTGCCCGACCCAGAGAGGGTTGATCGGCCGAGGGCTTTGGCCCATTAGGCGGAGGTGAGAGCGGTTTGTGGTCCTTTCCTTTTGAATTTTCGATGGACATGTTGTGCGAACATACGCTTTGATATCAGGTTTATCGAGCGAGATGTTCACGCAGAGACTTGCTCCTTTTCCATCGTGATCAGGTCGCGTACCCGACGTTTCAGCGCTTTCTCAAATTGACGGGCCTCGTTAACACCGCTGAACGAGAGCTGCTGCAAATTAGCCTCGATCCGCTTGCGATAATCGGACACGAGCGAATCAGATACGCCCAGCATTTCAGCGACCTCTAACTGAGTTCCCCCGTCTGAGATCAAATAGCAGTGCCACAATACGTTGATCATCCGGTCGTATTGCTTAGCTTTGCCGCGGACAGATCGATGCAGAGTTACTAAAAAGTTTTCAACAAAACCGGCGGCAGCGGTCTCTGCCTCGTTCCTCAGCAGGTCTTCCTCAGGCGTTTCGCGCGTGTCGACAAACTCGAACGGCATCCTGTCGTCTTCCTCGCTATCATTGCCGCTGCCCACAGGCACGAGGTGAATGTCCATGATCGGCAGCCGCGACATAACGAACGATCGCAGGCTGCGGACATCAACAGGCGAATCAATTGCTTTAAACACTCGAATGATCAGTTTTTCCAGTTCCGGGTTGCTGATGACGATCTGCGCATCGCCCGTACAGCCGACCATTCGTGTATCACGGCCGAGAAACGAGACTGCCTTGACCCGCTCGTCCATCTCCTGGACATCGCGGCGCATTTTTTTAAAGGTCCAATCAGACAATCCGTAAAGCCTGTCAGCCAAACGGCGGTGAACGTCCGGATTATCTATGTTGTCAAAACGTTTGAATGCGGCGCTGGTCTGGATAAGAGTGGAAACCCGGCGGGCAAGCCGGTACGATTCGGGGTATCGTTTGCGAAGCTCTGCCGTGAGCATGTTGGTCAGCTCGATCTGGCTGATCTCAGCCTCGATCTCGGCATCGCTCATGGCGGTATCAATGTAATGCTGAAACCGGTCCTTACTTAACAGAGCGACAAATATCTCCTGCGTTAGGTCCGTATACGCATTTTGCTTGCCTTCCTCGACGAGGAAACCGGCCCGCTTAGATGCCCGGACCAGCGGATGAGACGAGACGATACGGTGTAGTTCGATCCAGATCTGATTAACGTCAGATGTTTTCAAGCTATCGTTCCACCGCCCAACCTTGATCTGTCTGGTCTGCACCGGTTTGGACACCCGTTCCTTTGTCTTCACTTCGTTCATAATTGAGCCTTTGCAGTTCCAGTCGCCGCTTTGCCCCTCGTTCAGTCGTTGAACATTCATAGACTGCATGAGTAAATTTTCGGGTCGTCAAGCGCACACCAGCGAAAGGAATATGAGTTCTCTTTAAGGGCTGGCGTACTTTGGTAGGAAGATGGGGTTTGGTCAACCACCGAGCAGTGTTGGCTGACCCTGTTTGGTATGAGATGATTACCACTCGCTACCAACAATAAAGATATTAGCAGGTATTAGGAGTTTGGGCAATAGTTTTTTATTTTGTTGTTCATCGTTTATCCACTTATACTAACTCATAGCATTATAAGGACTTAGATTTCTGGAATATCTGCTCTATTTTTTATAAAGGGAACCCCGCAATTTTAATAATTGCCGTTTTGGAAGCAAACGCCTATTACAGATTTATTTTCGATGTAACTTCTATAACGTTGCCCGCACCGCTTTTAGTGGGCTTCAGAATATTCCGGTAGAACTGCGTTTATGCCCCCTTTAGAGAAAACACCTTTTTGCAAGCACGAGGACTGTCCAACGTCGGATGAGCTTTTGGAATTTCAAAGCGGCAAGCTGACGCAGGCTCGCTGTGGCGAGATCCAGGGGCATTTGGAGGCATGTGAATTTTGCGATGCCGAGACCGAATTCTATTCGCAATATCCGCAGGACGATGTCGTATGCGAAACCTGCGAGAGCGTAGAGATTCCCGCACCTCTATATGAATTGGCCGAGGCCCTGCTCAAAAACAGGCAGGCAGATTCATCCTCGCTTGACGCTCTGATGCAGGGGAAACGAGGATTGGCCCTAAAGAAGGGCTAACATCCTCAAGACCCGCAGATCTCATCTATCGCTTCCCCGTATTTTTCGTCTATGACACTTCGCTTGATCTTTAACGTCGGCGTCATCTCACCTTTGTCTATTGAGAATTCCCGCGGCAGCAGATGTACGCGCTTCACGCGTTCATAATCACTAAGCTCGCGGGTTAGATCGACGGCGTCTTGCTGAACGCGTTTGATAAAGGCAGGGTCTTGGCAAAGCTCTTCTCTGGAACGCGAGACATCTTGACCGGCCTCTTTCATCTCTCCTTTCAGAGCTTCCCAATCCGGAACAATGAGAGCACCAACCTGCTTGCGTCCCGAACCGACAACTACGGGCTGCGATATTAGCGGGCTTTGCTTGAGAAGGCTTTCTACCTGTAGAGGGGCGACGTACTTACCGTTTGAGAGTTTGAAAAGGTCCTTTAATCTGTCGGTTATGTAAAAGTGCCCGTCCGTGTCGACATAACCCACATCGCCGGTGTGATAAAAGCCCTCAGCGTCAAGTGCGAGAGCGGTTGCTTCGGGGTTATTGTAGTAGCCCGTCATCACGTTTCGACCGCGAATCAGGACTTCGCATTCTCTGTCATCGATCTTCATCTCTATCCCTTCGAAAGGCTTGCCGATCGAGCCAACCTTGTTATCGTCAGGGCGGTTGGCACAGGTTATGCAAGCCTCGGTCATGCCGTATCCCTGAAGGATGGGAATACCGGCGGCCCAAAAGGCAGAGGAAAGTTTTTTTGAAAGCGGGGCGCCGCCCGAGACAAAGAAGCGCAGGGAGCCGCCAACGCCGGCCCGCCATTTTGAAAAGACCAGCCGGTTGGCGATCAGATGTTTGGCTGCCAGTACGGGCGAGATACTTCGCCCTTTGTCCTTAGCGTCCCAATACTCCTGACCGACACCGAGCGACCATTCGAACAGTGTTGTCTTCCAGCCGCCGGCTGCTTTCCCCTTCTTTACGATCTTGTGATAGACCTGCTCAAACAGCCGCGGCACGGCGGTCATGATCGTCGGTTTGACCTCGTGCAGGTGCGACGCCAGTTGATCGAACGAGGCGCAGTAATGAATCGACACGCCATTAGAGCAAAGCACATAAAATACGGTCCGCTCAAAAATATGCGACAGCGGCAGAACGGCCAGGCTGCGGTCGGTCGAGCGTATCGGCAGGCCGTTGGTGATCGCAATAATGTTTGAGACAAAATTGTCGTGAGTCAGCATCACTCCCTTGGGCTCGCCCGTCGTGCCGGAGGTGTAGATAAGGGTCGCTAGATCGCTCGGCTGGACCGACCGAGTAAGTGCGTCAAACACTGGGTCGCGATAAGGGCCAGCGTCATCCGCACCTGCCAGAGTCTTGCTGAATGCGATGGCCCCGTCGGGGTGTCCAGGATCCATCATCAGGATGTGTTCCAGCTGGGTGTGAGAGCGGACGGCATTCAGTTTGTCGAATTGCTGACGCGTAGAAACCACCACAATCTTGCATCCAGCGTCGGCGAGGAGGACAGCGATCTGGTCCCCGGTTAGCGTGGGATAGATCGGGACATTGACGGCGCCGATGGAAAGAATCGCGAAATCGGTGACGACCCATTCCCAGCGATTCTCAGAGATTAAAGCGATCCTATCGCCCTTTATTGCTCCCCAGCTAAGGAACGCTTCGGCGAGCTGGTGCACCCGGCAATAGATCTGGTCCGACGACAAGGGTTGCCAGTTGTTGAATTCGTCCTGCCAGAGAATTGCACGCGGATTTTGGGCTGCAGCAACACGCAGAAAGAGGTCGTTGATGGTCGAGAGCGGCGCTGGCGTCATCGGTTGATATGGGGTCTTCCAGGGCTTG
>Ga0070670_100002549_pt1 | contig 15038 bp, 14 predicted proteins | sample KBSS63metaG_FD_64665 | JGI IMG/M metagenome (GOLD analysis project Ga0070670, IMG submission 64665) | Switchgrass rhizosphere microbial communities from Kellogg Biological Station, Michigan, USA - KBS S6-3 metaG | ecosystem: Host-associated > Plants > Roots > Rhizosphere > Soil ... | reverse complement strand
ACCGACTCGGTGCTCTCGGTGATGGCGACGCGAAACAGCTCGGCCAGGTCCTCGAGCACGCCTTCGGCTTTCGCCGGATCGAGACGCACCAGCGTCAGCGCAGTGTTGAGCGTGTTGAACAGGAAGTGCGGCCGGATGCGCGACTGCAGCTCGGCGAGACGCGCCGTGGTCTCGGCCGGCAGCGTCGCCTGGGCGAGCAGGCGCAGCCATTGGAAGATCGCCGCGGCCATGGCTGCGCCCGCCAGCGTCGGCCCCCAGCCGACGAGCGCGCCGAGGCCGAACGCGGCCGCGTCGGGCAGCATCGCCGCGATCAGGTGCGACGCAGCGAAGGCGGAGAACGCTCCGAGGGCGATGACGAGCGCCCACTGGCCAGCGAGCGGCGCGCGGCCGAGCGGCTCCTTGAGAGCGCAGACCACGAGCAGCCAGAACAGCACTGCAGGCAAGGCGACGCTTGCACCGGCGGCGGTCAGCGCCAGCCAAGTCGAAAAGGTGCTGGCGCCGAAGACCATGCCGATCGCCATCGCGCCGTGCACGAACAGCAAGGCGCGCAGGACGACGCCGACATGGCAGACGTCGAACGCGGAGGTTAGGCCGCGCTGGCGCGGTGCGTTCGGCGCGACGACGTCGAACACGGTGTTGCCGAAGCCGGTCGAGCGCGAAACACCCGTCCCGCTCGCCGTCGGCGCAAGCGCGGGCGAGCTCATCGGCGGAGCAACGCCGCCGATAGAATCGTGCGGACCCAGGCAAAGCACATGCCGGGGATTGTCGCCAACCGACGCCGCGCCGTGGGGCGTGTTTCGCCGCCGCCGCCGGCAATCCGTGCGATGCGCACGCTTGGCCCGCTCCGGGCCGCCTCCGCCAGCCATGTCAAGAAACCAGTTCGAGAACAAATCCGAGGCCTGGTCGGCGCTCTTTGCCGAGCCGATGAGCGAGCTCGTGAAACGCTACACGGCCAGCGTCGCGTTCGACCGCCGCCTGTGGCGCGCCGACATCGCCGGCAGCCTCGCGCACGCGACCATGCTCGCCGACGTCAAGGTCATCACGCCGGCCGACCTGGCGGCGATCAAGCGCGGCCTGGCGACGATCGCCGAGGAAATCGAGCGCGGCGGCTTCACCTGGAAGGTCGACCTCGAGGACGTCCATCTCAACATCGAGGCGCGCCTGATCGAGCTCGCCGGCGATGCGGGCAAGCGCCTGCACACCGGCCGATCGCGCAACGACCAGGTCGCGACCGACATTCGTCTCTGGCTGCGCGACGAGATCGATCTGATCGCCTCCCTGCTCGCCGAGCTGCAGCGCGCGCTGGTCGACCTGGCCTCGGCGCATACCGAGACCATCTTGCCCGGCTTCACCCACCTGCAGGTCGCGCAGCCGGTGTCGTTCGCCCATCACCTGCTCGCCTATGTCGAGATGTTCGCGCGCGACGGCGAGCGGATGGCCGGCGTGCGGACTCGAACCAACCGGCTGCCGCTCGGCGCCGCCGCCCTGGCCGGCACCAGCTTTGCGCTCGACCGCGAGGCCGTCGCCAAGGCGTTGCGCATGGACGGCATCTGCCATAACAGCATCGACGCCGTCAGCGACCGCGACTTCGCGATCGAGTTCAGCGCCGCGGCGAGCCTGGCAATGATCCACGTCTCGCGCCTGAGCGAGGAGCTGGTGCTGTGGATGAGCCAGAGCTTCGGCTTCATCGCCCTCGCCGACCGCTTCACCACCGGCTCGTCGATCATGCCGCAGAAGAAGAACCCCGACGTGCCCGAGCTCGCACGCGGCAAGAGCGGTCGCGTCGTCGGCCACCTGATGAGCCTGCTGATGCTGATGAAGGGCCAGCCGCTCGCCTACAACAAGGACAACCAGGAAGACAAGGAGCCGCTGTTCGACACCGTCGACACGCTGAAGGACACGTTGCGCGTCTTCGTCGAGCTGGTTCCGGGCATCGTCGTCAACGGCGCAGCGATGGAGCGCGCGGCGGCGCAGGGCTTCGCCACCGCGACCGACCTCGCCGACTATCTGGTGAAAAAGGGCGTGCCGTTTCGCGACGCCCACGAGGCCGTGGCCCACGCTGTCAAGCACGCGCTCGCCAAGGGCCTCGGCCTGGCCGACGTGCCTCTGGCCGAACTGCAGGGATTCCATCCTGCGATCGCCGGCGACGTCGCCGCCGTGCTGACGCTGCGCGGCTCGCTCGCCTCGCGCGACGTCGCCGGCGGAACCGCACCGGCACGCGTACGCGCCGAGATCGAGCGCCATCGCCAGCGTCTGCGCTCGGCCTGAGATCGCGACGCCGACGCGCGGCGCAACACCTCAGCGCAGCGTCATCTCGCTCGCCTCGTAGGCCGCAAGCTCGGGCGGATGCGCCGCCAGGCGCGCTGCCTGGCGGGCGAATTCGCGCGACGCCGGCACCTTGAAATGCGCGAGCAGCGAGTCGCGATCGACCCAGCGCTCGAAGAAGACCAGGCGCAGCCCGTCGTTGCTGTCGATGGCGACGCCGTGCTCGAGGCAGCCGGGCTCCGCCCGCGATCGGCCGACGTGCTCGAGACTCAGCCGACGCAACTCGTCGAGCGTGTCGAGACGCGCCTGGATGACGCCGGTGACGATGACCATGCGCATCAGTGTAGGCGCGGGGGCCGCAGGCGCGGTGCCCGCCGACAATGGCCGCGGGGACATCCCCGCCCACAACCCGCAAGGAGACTCACGTCATGAATGCTCGCCACCTCCGCACGACCGCCTTCTGGACCGCAGCTCTCCTGGCGAGCGCCGGCGTGGCAGCGCAGCAGGCAGCGAGCCCCAATCCGCTCGACACGGTGGCCGAGAAGATGCCCTTCGACATCCCTTACGGAACGCCGATCGCACTCGATCGTGCCGAAGCAGCGATCGTCGCCGCGGTCGCCGAATCGAAGCGCCGCGACTGGAAGATGAACATCGCCGTCGTCGATGGCGGCGGCAACCTGGTCGCGTTCCAGCGCATGGACGGCGCGCAGACGGCGTCGATCGCGATCGCGCAGCACAAGGCGCGCGCCGCGGCGACCTTCCGGCGCGAGACCAAGGCGTTCGAAAGCGGCATCCAGTCCGGCAACACCTATCAGCTGACGCTCGACGGCATCATCGCCTCGCGCGGCGGCATCCCGATCGTCGAGGGTGGCAAACTGATCGGCGCGATCGGCTGCTCGGGCGGCTCGGGCGCACAGGACGAAGTCGTGTGCAAGGCCGGCGCGGCGACTATCAAGTAACGGCCAACGGGAGCCACCATGACCGAGACCGCCGTTCGACCGAACAGCCTCGCCACCGCGATCGACCGAGCGGTGGCGAGCATCGAGGCCGAGGTGATCGCCTGGCGCCGCGATCTGCACGCTCACCCCGAGCTCGGCAACCGCGAGTTCCGCACCGCCGGGATCGTCGCCGCGCACTTGCGCAAGCTCGGCTTCGACGAAGTCCGCACTGAAGTCGCGTACACCGGCGTCGTCGGCCTGCTCAAGGGCGGTCGGCCCGGCCCGGTGGTCGCACTGCGTGCCGACATGGACGGCCTGCCGGTGGCCGAACGCACCGACGTGCCGTTTGCCTCGAAGGTGCAGACGACCTGGAACGGCGAGACGGTCGGCGTCATGCATGCCTGCGGCCACGACGCCCACGTCGCGATCCTGATGGGCGTGGCAAGCGTTCTCGCCGGCCTGCGCGACCGGCTCGCCGGCTCGGTCAAGTTCATCTTCCAGCCGGCCGAGGAGCTGCCGCCGGCGGGCGAGGAAGGCGGCGCGAAGCTGATGATCGCGCAGGGCGCGCTCGAGAGCCCGACGCCGGGCGCGATCTTCGGCCTGCACGTCACGTCGCATCTGCACACCGGCGTGATCGGCTATCGCTCCGGCCCGGCGATGGCCAGCGCCGACACCTTCCGCATCACCGTCGCCGGCCGGCAGACGCATGGCGCGATGCCATGGCGCGGCGTCGATCCGATCGTCACCGCCGCGCAGGTCGTGCTCGGCCTGCAGACGATCGTCAGCCGCCAGGTCGACATCTCGCGCGAGCCGGTCGTCGTCACCGTCGGTGCGATCAAGGGCGGCGTGCGCGAGAACATCATTCCCGATTCGGTCGAGCTGCGCGGAACGATCCGCACCTTCGACGAGGAGATGCGCGACGACGTCCACGGCCGGGTCAAGGACACTGCCGAGCACATCGCGCAGGCCGCGCGCGCCGGCTGCGAGGTCTGCATCACCAAGAACTACCCGGTCACGGTCAACGACGCCGAGCTCACGGCGGCGATGGTGCCCACGCTCGAGCGAGTCGCCGGTCCCGGCCAGGCGCGGCTGATCGGCAAGATCACCGGATCGGAGGACTTCTCGTTTTTCCAGCACGTCGTTCCCGGGTTGTTCTTCTTCGTCGGCGTCACGCCGCCGGCGCAGGACCTGAAGACGACGCCGCCGAACCACTCGCCGCTCTTCTACATCGACGAGGCCGGGCTGCCGCTCGGCGTGCGCGCCCTGGCGCAGGTCGCGGTCGACTGGCTGGAGGCCGACGCCCGCTGAGACCGCGAACTGGCGGCGAGCCACGTTCGCGCGCCGAATCGCCGGCGCGAAGCGGATCGCCGGCATCGTCTACAGTGCGCCGAACCCAGGAGCAGACATGGCAGACAAGACCAACGCAGGCGACGCGCCCAAGCCGCTCAACCCGCGCACCAAGCCGACAGGGCAGAAGCGCAGCCTCGAGCGCGGCAAATCGACGCGCAAGAAGAATCCCGGCAAACGCCCGCACAAGGGCGGCTGAGGACGTCCGGGCTCGGCGCTGCTGACGCTCTAGCCGAGGAGCAGCGGGCGAAACGGCGCGCGATAGAGCCACACGCGCCGACCGTCGGCGGCCTCGAGCACGTGGTGCGGCGCGAGCGTCCGGATCTCGAACTCGAGGCTCACCAGCCACGCGCCTTCGCGCAGCTCGCGGGCCGCCTTGGCGGCGGCGCGCTCCATGCTCTCCGGTCGCTGGAAGAGATAGACCAGCGCGTAGGGCGACCAGTCGAGCGACCAGAGATCGCCGCGCCGGATGCGCGCGAAGCGGCAGCGCCACGCGCAGGCGATGCGCAGCGGCCAGCTCCATTCGATGCCGGCGAGCGCCGCATCCGGATACTCGCGGCGCAATTCCAGCAGCCCCGCGCCCAGGCCGCAGCCGGCATCGAGCACGGCCGAGCCGGCGCCTAGCGGAACGCGTGCCGCGAGGCCACGCAATGCGCCGGTCGGCGTCGGAAAGAGCGGCGCGTCGCGCCAGGCTCGCCAGGGATAGACAAAGGCGAGCAGCGCCAGTGGCAGCAGCCAGGCCCACGGCGCGACCGTTCCGGCGCTGCCCGAGGCGGCGAACGACATCGGAAATCCGCAACCGATGAAGACGCGGCGCCACGGCGTCGCCCCGAGCAGCGCGAGCGCCGCGCCGAGAACGCCGGCGGCGACGAAGGCCGGCGCCGGGGCGAGGCCGAGCTGCGCCACCACGGCAAACGCGATCCAGCACATCGCCCACGCTGCGAACGCCGGCAAGGGCCAGCTGCGGTTGACCCAGCGGCGCCGTTCCGGTCCGCGGTAACCGGACGTCGACACGGTCGCCGGCGCCGCCGCCCGCCGCGCCTGGCGCGCCATCTCAGTACTCGCGCAGCTTGACGCGCAGGCGCGCGATCGACTGGCTGTGCAGCTGGCAGACGCGCGATTCGGTCACCTTCAGCACGGCGGCGATCTCCTTGAGATTCATGTCGTGCTCGTAGTACATGCTCATCACGTACTGCTCGCGCTCCGGCAGGACCTTGATCGCCTCGATCAGTGCCGAGCGCATGCGCTGGTCCTGCAGCTGCGCCAGCGGATTGGCCTCGGCGTCGGCGACGTGGCGATCGAGGAAATCGCTGTCGCCGTCGGCGCCGGACATGTCCTCCAGGTAGACGAGCTGGGTGCCGCGCACCTTGCCGAGCAGTTCCTGGTATTCGTTCAGCGTCACGCCCATTTCCTTGGCGATCTCGCTCTCCTGCGGCGCCCGGCCGAGCTGCTGCTCGAGCTTGGCCACGGCCGATTCGATCGAGCGCTGGTGCTTTCGGGTGCCGCGCGAGAGGTAGTCGTTGCCACGCAGCTCGTCGAGCATCGCGCCGCGGATTCGCTGCGTCGCGAAGGTCTCGAACTGCACCCCCTGGGCGGCATCGAAGCGCGAGAGCGCGTCGGCGAGGCCGATCATGCCGACCTGGATCAGGTCGTCGATCTCGACGTTGGCCGGCAGCTTGGCGATCATCTGGTGTGCGAGACGACGAACCAGGCCGCTGTACTGCTTCAGCGTCGTGTTCAGGTCCAGCTGGCCTTTGGCGGTGTACATGGTGGCGCTTGACATCATTGGGCTGCCGATGCGGGGACCCGGCCTTCGCGTCGCTGCGAAGCGGGCCGGATCGCAGCGTGGTTCTCGAAGCGCGCGGCGACGATGCGACGCAGCGCGGCGCTCGGCGCGTCGCTCGGATCGCCGGTCGGATCGACCCGCGCCCAGTCGCGCAGGACGCCGGCGAAGAAGTTGTCGGCGCAGCCGGCCAGCTGGGCGGCGATCCGTTCGGCGCGCGGCGATTGCGGCGCCGCGCCGAGCAGCAGGTCGGCGACGACGAAGCCGGCGCGCTGCGCGAGCAGCTTCATCGACGCGTAGGCATGGGTGACGCTCGCCGGCCGGTCATCGGCGAAGACGATCGGCGCCGGCGTGGGGAGCGCGGCGGCGCGGTGGCGCCCGCCGGAGGCGAACATGCGGCATAGCTCGCTCGCGCTGGCGTGCACGAGGACGACGTCGCAGCCCGGAGCCGCCTCGGCGGCGCGCTCGAGGAAGGCACGGGTCGAGCCGGTGGCGTCGACGAAGCGGATCGCCAGGCCGCGCGCCGTCAGGTACCAGACCTGGGGCGTGAGGCGTTCGACGCACTGCGCCAGATCGATCATCGCCATCTCGCCCGCCTGGCCGGCGCGCTCGCCGGCATCGACGACCAGGACGCGAGCGCCGCGCTCGGCGAACGCGGTGCAGAGCCGCTCGAGCATGACGCCGCCCGAGGCGATGTGCGGGTTCGAGACCACCGGCACGAAGCGCGCGCAGGCGTTGGCGAACATCTGGCGCAGGCCTTCGGCCTGGTCGTTGGGAGATGCGATCGGCATGGAAGCGGGCGTTCGGTGGAGTCGGTGATGGCTCAGGCGCCGACGGCGGCGGCCGACGCGCCGAGCGGCGCGGCGAAGATCAGGTTCATCTCGGCGCTGTCCATGCGCCAGGCGGCGCTGCCGCCGCCGCGCAGCGCGCGCTGCACCAGCGCGTGGCCCGAGAGGCGATGCCAGTCCTCGGGGACGCGCTGGCCGTTGGCGACGCCGACGACGGTGAGCTTGTGGCGGATCGCGGCGTCGAGCGCCGGGCCCAGCTTGACCGCCTCGTCGAGCTTGCTCAGCACCATGCCGGCACAGCTCGCGGCGCGGTAGGCGACCAGCACGTCCTCGATCGTCTCGCCCTGCGCCGCGGCATTGACGACGAGCACGCGCTGGACGCTGCGGTGGGCGAGCATCTCGAGCAGCTCGCGCGTCCGCGCGTCGCGCTGCGCCATGCCGGCGGTGTCGATCAGGACCATCTTCTTGGCCGTCAGGAGATCGAGCAGGTCCTCGAGCGAGGCGCGGTCGTGCGCGGTGTGCACCGGCACGCCGAGGATCCGGCCGTAGGCGCGCAGCTGCTCGTGGGCGCCGACGCGATAGGCGTCGAGCGTGATCAGGCCGAGGTTGCCGGCGCCGTGGCGCGCGGCGAAGGCGGCGGCGATCTTGGCCGTGGTCGTCGTCTTGCCGACGCCCGTCGGGCCGATCAGCGCGAACACGCCGCCGCGGTCCTCGATCGCGTCGCCCTCCAGCGCGGTGCGCAGATTGCGCTCGAGGACCTGCGCCGCCCAGGCGGTTTCGTCGCCGGCATCGGCGTCGAAGCCGTCGGCCATCTTCCTCACCAGCATCGGCGAGAAGCCGCAGTCGAGGAGCTTCTGCGCCAGGCGCGCCTCGGCCGGGTGGCGCTGCAGCTTTTCCATGAACGCGAGCGCGCCGAAGCGCTCCTCGATCAGGCCCTTGACGGCACGCAGCTCCGCGAGCAGGTCGCCGCCGTCGTGCCGGGAAGGTTCGATGTCGTGGCCCGATTCGGCCAGCGGCTCGGGCTCGCCGGCCGCTTCGTAGCGCGGCGCGGGGACGGTCTCGATGCGCGGCACTTCGACCGGCGGGAGCAAGTCGGTGTCGTCGAGCCGGACGTCGAGGCGCGCAGCCGGAGCTGTCGCGCTCGCCGCCGCGATCGACGCAGCCGGTGTCGCCGTCGCCGAATGCGCGCCGTCGAGCGACGCCTGGCGGCGTTTCAGCATCCGCTTGCGAACGTAGTCCTGGAACGACAAGGTGCTCATCGACAAGCGTTCGGCGTCCTGCTCGGCGCTGCTCGCGCCAAGGTCGGCGGCACGCGACGCGGCCTCGGCGGAAGCCGCGACGGCGCCCGCGTCGACGCGCGGCGTGGCCGCGGGTGTCGTCTCGAACGTCGACATCGCCTCGAGGTGGCCGAGGCTTTCCGGCGGCATCGCCACGACCTCGACCCCGCCGGGGCTCGGCTTGGTCGAGAGCACGACCGCGTCCTCGCCGAGCGCCTCGCGGACGAGGCGAAGGGCTTCGCGCGTGTTGCGCGCGGTGAAGCGTTTGACGTTCACGGTGTCGCTCCGATGATCGAGCCGATGCGGATCGAGTGGGTTTCAGGAATTTCGCTGTGCGAGAGAACCTTGAGGCGCGGCGCGGCGCGCTTGAGCAGGCGCGCCATCGGCGCGCGGATCAGGTCGGGCACGAGCAGGCACGCCGGATGGCCGAGGTCTTCCTGGCGCTTGGCTGATTCGGCGGCGCTCTTGGCGAGCACGTCGGCGACACCCGGGTCGAGCGCCGCGCCGTGCGGCGAGTTCAAGGCCTGCGTGACCATCCGCTCGAGCTCGGGCTCGAGCGCGATGACCTCCAGCTCCTTGGTCGGCCCGTAGATCTGCTGCACGATCGACGGCGCGAGGTGGACGCGGATGCGCCGGGCGAGCTCGGCCGGATCGGTGACGGTGGCGGCGAACTCGGCCAGGCACTCGACGATCGAGCGCATGTCGCGGATGTGGACGCCTTCCTCGAGCAGCAGCTGCAGCACCTTCTGCAGCGCTGCGATGCCGACCATCTTGGGAATGACGTCTTCCATGAGTTTGGGGGCCAGCTTGGTGACGTGCTCGACGAGTTGCTGCGTTTCGACCCGACCGAGCAGCTTGGCGGCGTGCAGTTGCATCAAGTGTGAGAGGTGGGTGGCGACGACGGTCGCGCAATCAACGACCGTAAATCCGGCCATCTGGGCGCCCTCGCGCTGGCGGTCCTCGATCCAGGTCGCGGGCAGGCCGAACGCCGGATCGTGGGTCGCGGTGCCGAGCAACGGCGTGCTCGCGCCGCCCGGGTTGATCGCCAGCCACATGCCGGGAAAGGCCTCGCCCTCGCCGATCACGGCGCCGCGCAGCGTCAGCCGGTACGAGCTCGGCTTGAGCTCGAGGTTGTCGCGAATGTGCACCGGCGGCGGCAGGAAGCCGACGTCCTGCGCGAATTTGCGTCGCACGCCCTTGATGCGCGCGAGCAGGTCGCCCTGGCGCGCCTTGTCGACCAGCGCGATCAGCCGGTAGCCGACCTCGAGGCCGAGCGTGTCGACCGGCTGCAGGTCGTCCCAAGTGGCCTCGGCATTGGCCTCGAGCGGCACCGGCGCCGGCTTCGGCGCGTTTCGGGCGCGCCGCTGGCGCTCGCGCAGCGTCCAGGCACCGTAGCCGAGCCCCGCCGAGATCAGCAGGAAGACGATGTGCGGCATGCCCGGGATTGCGCCGAGCACGCCGAGCACGCCGGCAACGATGGCGAGCGAGCGCGGCGACGAGAACACCTGCTTCGTGATCTGACTGCCGACGTCGTGCTCCTTGCCGACGCGCGAGACGACCATCGCCGCGGCGACCGAGATCAGGAGCGCCGGGATCTGCGCCACCAGCGCGTCGCCGACCGCGAGCAGGATGTAGCTGTCGGCCGCCTGCGCCGCCGACAGGTCGTGCTGGACGACGCCGATGACGAAGCCGCCGATGATGTTGATGAACAGGATCAGGAGGCCCGCCATCGCATCGCCGCGGACGTACTTCGACGCGCCGTCCATCGAGCCGAAGAATTCCGCCTCCTCGCCGACCTCGGCGCGGCGCCGCTTGGCCTCCTTCTCGTCGATCAGGCCGGCGTTCATGTCGGCGTCGATCGCCATCTGCTTGCCCGGCATCGCGTCGAGGGTGAAGCGCGCGCCGACCTCGGCGATCCGCTCAGCGCCCTTGGTGACGACGACGAAGTTGATCACGACCAGGATCGCGAAGACGATCAGGCCGACCGCGAAGTTGCCGCCGATCAGGAAGTGGCCGAACGACTCGATCACCTTGCCCGCCGCCGCCGCGCCGGTGTGGCCCTCGAGCAGCACCACCCGGGTCGAGGCGACGTTGAGCGAGAGACGCAGCAACGTCGTCAGCAGGATCACCGCCGGGAACGCGGCGAAGTCGAGCGGCCGCACCATGTAGGCGGCGACCATCATCACCATCAGCGCCATCGCGATGTTGAAGGTGAACAGCAGGTCGAGCACGAACGCCGGCAGCGGCAGGACCATCATCGCCAGGATCATCACCACGACGAGCGGCGCCATCAGCGCCTTGATCGCCTTGGCGTTCGGCCCGAGCCAGGCCTGGAATTGCTGCATCAGCGGGTTCATGGCGTCTTTCGATCAGCGCGTCGCGGCGAGGCCGGCATGCGGGTCCAGCTCGGCGGGAACGTCGAGCGAAGGCAAGGCGCCCGGCATCGGCACCTGGCCGCGCATCGCCGCGCGCAACTGGTAGACGTAGGCGAGCACCTGCGCCACCGCCGCGAACAGCGCCGCCGGGATCTCGGCGTCGAGCTCGGCATGGGCGTGGAGCGCGCGCGCCAGCACCGGCGCTTCCAGGACTGGAACGCTCGCTCCCTCGGCGAGCTCGCGGATGCGCAGCGCCGTCAGGTCGGTACCCTTGGCGACGACGCGCGGCGCGGCCATCGTCTGGTCGTCGTACTTGAGCGCGACCGCGTAGTGGGTCGGGTTCATCACCACCAGGTCGGCGGTCGGCACCGCGGTCATCATTCGCCGCTTGGTCATCTCGCGCATGCGGGCGCGGACCTTGCCCTTGACCTCGGCGTTGCCGTCGAGCTCCTTCTGCTCCTGCTTGACCTCCTGGTGGCTCATCTTCAGCTTGTCGCCGTGCAGGCGCTTCTGCAGCGGCACGTCGATGGCGGCGAACAGGGCCAGCGCCAGGACGATCGGCACCATCCCGCCGACGAGCGAGCCGCTGACCGACGCGATCGCCTGGGGCAGCGGCATGGTCAGAACGCCGGCGAGATCGCCGACGTGGCGGCCGAGCCAGGTGCCGCCGATGCTGCCTAGAACGAGCGCCAGCAGGCTGGCCTTCAAGGCGTCGACCAGCTGCTTCTTGGACAGGACGCGGCCCAGCCCGGCGACCGGGTCGAGCACGCCGAGCTTGGGCACCAGCGGCTGCAAGGTCCAGGTCCAGCCGCCCATCGCGATCGCGCTGACCACGCCGAGCGTGCAGACGACGAGACTGAACGGAATGACGCCCAGGAGCAAGGTCTGGGTCCACGCCTGCAGCTGCGTGCTCATGGCGTCGGCGGCGAGCGCATGGGCGGCGTCGAAGCGCAGCGACCGGGCGAGCGCGTCCTTGAGCCACCCGGCGGCGTGCGGCGCGATCGCGATCAGGGCGATGCCGCCGCCGGCGATCGCCGCGACGTGGCCGAGATCGCGCGAGCGAGCGACCTGCCCTTCCTCGCGTGCCTTCTCGAGACGCCGCGGGGTCGCGGCTAGCGTCTTGTCCTGAGCGGAGGAATCGGCCATGTCGAAAAGGATTGTTTCAACGCAGGGCGCAAACTTGAGTGCGATAAGCGACTCGAATAACAGTCAATTCGCGCCGCCTCGCTGCCGCGAGGTCGTGCATCCGTTGCGCGCACCGGTGCGTAGATAGCCACACCTGATCCGCAGCGGGGCTGCCCAGGAATCTCTTCAGACCTTCTTCAACCCATCAGGACACGCCATGAAACTGGTCATCAAGTTCAGCGCCATCGCCCTCGCAGCGACCCTTTCGGCCATCGCCATCCCGGCGATGGCCCAGGTCATGGTCGGCGGCGCGCCTATGTACTCGAGCAAGGACATCGTCGACAACGCCGTCAACTCCAAGGACCACACGACCCTGGTCGCGGCGGTCAAGGCCGCCGGCCTGGTGCCGACGCTGAAGGGCGCGGGGCCCTTCACCGTCTTCGCGCCGACCAACGAAGCTTTCGCGGCGCTGCCCGCAGGCACGGTCGACACGCTGCTCAAGCCCGAGAACAAGCCGGCCCTGACCAAGGTGCTGACCTACCACGTCGTCGCCGGCAAGATGGACAGCGCGGCGCTCGCCAAGGCGATCGATGCCGGCGGCGGCAAGGCGACGCTGATCGAGGTCTCGGGCGGCACGCTGATCGCGACCAGGAGCGGCAGCCTGATCATGCTGACCGACGAGTCGGGCGGCATGGCGCACGTGACGATTCCCGACGTGGTCCAGTCGAACGGCGTGATCCACGTCGTCGACAAGGTGCTGCTTCCGAAATGACGAAAGGGGCCGCGGCCCCTTTTCCTACCCCGCGACTTCGAACGCCGCCGGCAGCGCGGCGCGCAGCTTCTCCTCGAGCGTCTCGCGCGTGAACGGCTTGACGAGATAGCCGGCGGCGCCGGCCTGGATGCAGCGCACGATCTCGTCCTTGCGTGCCTCGGCGGCCAGCATCAGCACCGGGACGTGCTTCAGGCGCTCGTCCTTCTTGATCGCCGAGAGCAGCTCGAAGCCGTTCAGGGTCGGCATCTCGATATCGGTGATGACGAGGTCGACCGGCTCGGCGCGGAGCCGCTCGAGCGCGGCGGCGCCGTCGCCGGCTTCGGCGACGTCGTCGAGACCCATGTCGCGCAGCAGGCCGCGCAGGACGCGGCGCATCGTCCTGAAGTCGTCGACGACCAGCAGGCGCATGCGCTTCAGCGCGACGCCGGCGCGGCGGCGGTCGCGCCTTCGACGACCGCCCCTGCCTCGGTCTCGGTCGGGCCGGGCAGCAGCTTCAGCAGGCGATCCTCGGCATCGCGGTTCATGACGATGATGCTGATCCGGCGATTCATCGGATGGGCCGGCTCACCAGGAACGAACAGATTGCTCGACGCGAGACCCTGCACCAGCAGCATCCGGTCCTCGGGCAGTCCGCCGGCGACGATCTCGCGCCGCGACGCGTTGGCGCGGTCGCTCGAGAGCTCCCAGTTGCTGTAGCCGCGATCGCCGCCGACGAACGGCTGGGCATCGGTGTGGCCCTCGAGCGTGATCCGGTTCGGCACGTCCGAGAGGACCCGGCCGATCTCGCGCAGCAGCTCGCGCATGTAGGGCTTCACGACCGCGCTGCCGCTGTCGAACATCGGCCGGTTCTGCTCGTCGACGATCTGGATGCGCAGGCCGTCGCGCGTCATGTCGAGACGGATCTGCGACATCATCGGCGCCAGCTTCGGGCTCGCCGTCAGCGCATCCTCGACCTTCTTCTTGAGCGCTTCCAGGCGCGCCGCCTCGGCACGCTTGTGCTCGGCCTCGAGCGCCTTCAGGCTGATCAGCTTCTTCTTGGCCGGAACGTCGCCATCCTTGACCTGGCCGGTCGTGCGCGTCAGGTCGCTACCGCCGCCGTGGACGACATGCGAGGAGTCGCCAGAGCCGCTGCCGCCCATCAGCGCCACCTTCAGCGGCGCGTTGAAGAAGTCGGCGATGCCCTTCTTGTCGCCTTCGGTGGTCGAGCCGAGCAGCCACATCAGGAGGAAGAACGCCATCATCGCCGTCACGAAGTCGGCATAGGCGATCTTCCAGGCGCCCCCGTGCTTGTTGTGCCCGCCCTTGCGAACCCGCTTGATGATGATCGGCTGGAGCTTCTTGGAGTCACCGGCCATGGGTGGCTCCTCGGGCCTCGGCCGCGCGCGCGGGCGCGGGCGGCGGGCAGCCGATTTCCGCAAGTATTAGGAGGAGCCGAGAGCCAGTGCCCTGGTTCTCGGCGGGGGACATGGAGCAAAACAGGGCGCCCTGCCGTTCCGATCCCCCTCGCCCGAGTCGGCCCGCTGTCACGCCTTCTTCCCCTTGACGTGCCCTTCGAGCTCCGAAAAGGTCGGCCGATCCTTCGAATACAGCACCTTGCGCCCGAACTCGACCGCGACCTGCGGCGCATAGCCTTGCATCGAGGCGAGCAGCGTCGTCTTGATGCACTGCAGTTCCTTCGAGCCTTCGTCGACCTTCTGCTCTATCAAGCCGCCGAGCGGCTCGACCACGGCGTAGGCGAGCAGGATGCCGAGGAAGGTGCCGACCAGCGCCGAGCCGATCATGCCGCCGAGGATCGCCGGCGGCTGGCCGACCGAGCCCATGGTGTTGACGACACCTAGCACCGCCGCGACGATGCCGAACGCCGGCAGCGCGCCGGCGAGACGTCCGAGCGCGTTGACCGGGCCGTGGGCCTCGTTGTGGTGGGTCTCGATCTCGCTGTCCATCAGGCTCTCGATCTCGTGCGCGTTGAGATTGCCCGAGACCATCATGCGCAGATAGTCGGTGATGAACTCGACCACATGGTGGTCGGAGCTGACGACCGCGTACTTCTGGAAGATCGACGACGACGCCGGATCCTCGACGTCCTTCTCGATCGCCATCAGGCCTTCCTTCCTCGCCTTCTGCAGGATGTCGTAGAGCAGCGCCATCAGCTCCATGTAGCGCGCCTTCGAGTACTTCGAGCCCTTGAGCACGCCAGGCAGCGCGGCGAGCGTCGCCTTCAGCACCTTGGGCTGGTTGTTGACCGCGAACGCGCCGAGCGAGCCGCCCAGGATCGCCAGCAGCTCGGTCGGCAGGGCGTGCAGGATCACGCCGATGTTGCCGCCATGGATGATGTAGGCGCCGAAGATGCAGCCGAGGGCGACGCCGT
>Ga0070670_100002548_pt1 | contig 15039 bp, 8 predicted proteins | sample KBSS63metaG_FD_64665 | JGI IMG/M metagenome (GOLD analysis project Ga0070670, IMG submission 64665) | Switchgrass rhizosphere microbial communities from Kellogg Biological Station, Michigan, USA - KBS S6-3 metaG | ecosystem: Host-associated > Plants > Roots > Rhizosphere > Soil ... | reverse complement strand
GACGCGATCACGATCGAGAGGCTCCCGAACGGCAACTATTGGCTCGGCGTGCACATTGCCGACGTGGCGCACTACGTGCCTGAGGGCAGCGCCCTGGACGAGGAAGCCTACGAGCGATCGACGTCGGTCTATTTTCCCGAGCGCGCCGTTCACATGTTCCCGGCGGAGCTGTCCACGGGGCTCTGCAGCCTGAATCCGAACGTCGATCGCCTCGTGCAGAGCTGCCTGATGGAGATCGACCGGCACGGCGATGTCGTCCGCTACGAGATCCACGACGGCGTCATCCACAGCGACGCGCGGATGACGTATACGGACGTCAACGCCATCCTCACTGAACGCGATCCGGCGCTGATCAAGAAATACGCGTCCCTCGTCGGCATGTTCGAGACGATGGAGGAGTTGTTCCGGATTTTGAACGGCCGGCGGAAACGGCGTGGATCCATCGACTTCGATCTCAAGGAACCCGAGATCATCCTGGATGACGAGGGTCTCGTCGAGCAGATCACGGCGCTCGAGCGCAACATTGCGCACCGCATCATCGAAGAATTCATGCTGGTCGCGAACGAGACGGTGGCGCAGCATCTCGACGAGAACGACGTCCCGACGCTATACCGCATTCACGAGCAGCCGGATCCGTTGAAGGTCGAGCAGTTCGAGGAGTTCATCGCGACGCTGGGGTATGGGCTCGGCACGGCGCCGGACGCCGTGCGGCCCCGGCACTTCCAGAAGCTCGTCGAACGCATCGCCGGCAAGCCCGAGGAAAAGCCCATCGCCTTCCTCATGCTGCGGACGATGCAGAAGGCGCGGTATGACCCATCGAACATGGGCCACTTCGGTCTGGCGGCGAGCAGCTATACCCATTTCACGTCGCCGATCCGCCGCTACCCGGATCTGATCGTCCACCGCACCCTGCGCGAATCGCGGCGCGGCATGTCGAACGACCGGATCGAGGAGCTGACCGAAGACCTCCCGGAAATCGCGCGGCACACCTCGGAACGCGAACGGCGCGCCAACGACGCCGAGCGGGAACTCGTGCAGTGGAAGAAGGTCCGTTTCATGGCGGACAAGGTTGGCGACGAGTTCGACGGCTACATCACTGGCGTCACCGCTTTCGGCCTGTACATCGAGCTGATCGAGCACTTCGTCGAGGGCATGGTGCACGTGTCGACGATGGCGGACGACTACTACCGGTTCATCGACCGGCAGCACATCCTGCGCGGTGAAAACGCAGGGCGGGTCTACCGGCTCGGCGATCGTGTCGGCGTGCAGGTCATCAAGGTCGACATGGAGCGCCGGCAGATCGATCTCGGCCTGACCGACATTCTCGAACGAGTGCGACGGTCGGAGCAGAGTCGCGGACCGCGCCGCAGCAAAGCCGAGCCCAAGTCCGAGAAGCACCTGAAGGCGGGCAAGCGCAAGCAGCGGCCGGGCAAGCGTGAGCGCGCCACGCGGCAGCGGTGATGCGTTCGATCGTCGTCGGCACGGCCGGGCACATCGATCACGGGAAGAGCTCGCTGGTTCTCGCGCTGACCGGAACCGATCCCGATCGGTTGAAGGAAGAGAAGATTCGGGGGATCACCATCGACCTCGGGTTCGCCCATGCTCGTGTCGGCGATCTCGACGTGGCGTTCGTCGACGTGCCCGGGCACGAACGCTTCGTCAAGAACATGCTGGCCGGCGTCGGCGGAATCGACGCCGTCCTCCTGGTCATCGCCGCCGATGAATCCGTCATGCCGCAGACCCGGGAGCACTTCGCGATCTGCCGTCTGCTGCAGATTCCCGCCGGTGTCATCGCGCTCACCAAGATCGATCTCGTGGATGCGGACATGCTCGAGCTCGCGCAGGCGGAGGCGCGCGAGCTCGTCGCCGGCTCGTTGATCGCGGACGCGCCCATCGTGCCCGTCTCGTCTCGTACGGGTCAAGGACTCGAGCCGCTTCGCCTGGCTCTGGCCGCCATGGCCGCCGCCCAACCGGCGCGCGGCGCGGGCGGGACACCCCGTCTGCCCATCGATCGCGTCTTTTCGATGCGCGGCTTCGGCACGGTCGTGACCGGGACGCTGACGAGCGGCATGCTGCGGGTCGACGACGACCTCGTGCTGCTCCCGGGCGGCCGTCGGGTCAAGGTGCGCGGGGTGCAGGTGCACGGTACTCAACAGCCATCGGTCGAAGCGGGCCGGCGCGCGGCCGTGAACCTGGGTGGCGTGGACGTGGCCGAGATCAGCCGTGGCCAGACGCTGACGCGCGAGGGCGCGTTCGACGAGACGCGGCGCTTCGATGCGGTCGTCGAGCTGCTTCCCGAGGCACCGCCGCTCCGGCACGGATCGCGCGTTCGTTTTCACCACGGGACCTCGGAGATCCTCGGGCGCGTCGCGGTGGCCGCGGAGCGGCCTCCTCGCGGGAGCGGAGACACTCCACAGCCGCGGAACTACGTGCAACTTGACAGCGGCGGCCAGGCTTACGTGCGGATGCGGCTCGAAGCGCCCGCGGTCCTGACGCGGGGTGATCGATTCATCCTCCGCCAGTATTCGCCCGCAGTCACGATTGGCGGTGGACGCGTCATCGATCCGTCGCCGGTTCGGTCGCCGATACGAACGGACGCGGCTCGCGAGCGATTCGAGAAACTCGATGCCACTGTGGATGCCGCGACGCTGGTCTTTGCCGATGAGCGGCGAGCCGCCGGACTGACGCTCGAGGCGCTCGCGCGGCGCGCAGGATTATCGACCGGTGACGCCGCGGCCGTCGCGACGCGGCTGGCGGCGTCAGGCCAGGTCCTTCAGGCCGGCGGCGAACTGTTTCCAATGCGGCTCGTGATGGAACTCGAGACAGAGCTGACCAGGGCCGTTGCCGAGTATCACAAGGCGCAACCGTTGTCCGAAGGACTGCCGCGTGAAGAAGCACGCGAGCGCCTGTTCGGCAGGGCCTCGCCGGCGTTGTTCGACGCGGTCCTCGCGCGGCTCGAGTCCGCGGGCCGCGTCACGGGCCGCGATCGGCTGGCGCTGCCCGGCCAGGGCATTTCCTTGAGCTCGGAGGAAGCGCAGGCGCAGCAGGAGCTCGACCGGGTCTTTCGAGAGGGCGGTCTCGCGCCGCCGGATATCGCTGCCGCTGCCGGTATCGCCGGCATTCAAAGTGCGGTGGCGGACCGTGTGGCCAAACTGCTGCTGAGGCAGAAGACGCTCGTCAAGGTGGACACGCTCTTCTTCCACCACGAGGCGCTCGAGAAGTTGAAGTCGGACGTGAAAGGTCTGAAGGGGCAGGGGGCGGCGAAGGTCGATGTCGCCGGCTTCAAGGACCGTTACGGGATTTCGCGCAAGTATGCGATCCCGCTGCTCGAATGGCTGGACCGCGAGCGCGTCACCCGCCGCGTTGGCGACGGGCGGATCGTGCTCTAGGCGGAGGTCGTGGGGCCGTTCTGGCCGTCCTTGGTCGCTTCCTTGAAGTTCTTGATGCCCTTGCCAATCCCGCGACCGATTTCCGGCAGGCGATTTGCCCCGAAAATGAGGATGATGATCGCGAGGATGATGATGAGTTCCGGGATGCCGATTCGGCCCAGCATGGTGGTGCCTTTCCTATTAAAGGGACGGCGCGATTGTACCACCTTCGCCCTGGCGGCGGCCGTTTTCCTGCTGGCACCGGCCGTTTCCGCACAGTTCTCGTCGGGCGTCAACGTGGTGGAGGTCTACGCGGCGGTGACCGACCAGAACGGGGCGCCCGTACCGGGCTTGCGGCGGGAGGACTTCACCGTCCTGGAGGACGGGCGGGCCCAGACGGTTTCGGCCTTCGCCGAAGGGGACTTCCCCCTCTCGGTCGCCCTGGCCATCGATCGCAGTTTCAGCATGGGCACCCGTCAATTGCCGACCGCCGTCAGCGCCGCTCGGACCTTTCTCGGGGAGCTGCGGCCGGGCGACGAGGCCATGATTGTCGCCATCGGCTCGGAAATCGAAGTCGTCTCCCCTCTTTCGACCGATCGGGCGGCACAGCAGGGAGCCCTCGCCGACCTGAAGCCGTGGGGCACCACCGGGCTGCACGATGCCATCATCGAATCGATCGAGGCGATCCAGTCGGCCAAGGGCCGCCGTGCGCTCGTACTCCTGTCCGATGGAAACGATCGCTACAGCAAGGCGAGCGCATCCGACGCGATCGATCGCGCCCGGCGGTCGGATGTGATGGTGTATCCGATCGCATTCGGCAAATCGCGTCCCACCATGTTCGCGGAACTGGCCGCCGTGACCGGTGGCCGCTCTTTCCAGCCGCCCGACACCGCCCAGCTGAACACCGCGATGCGGACGATTGCGAACGAACTGCGCCATCAGTACTTGATCGGCTATACGCCGTCTCGTCCGATCGCCGGCGCAGAAGGACAGTGGCGGACGATTACGGTACGGGTGAACCGGAGTGATGTCCGAGTGAGAGCGCGGGACGGCTATTTGGCGAAGTGAAACCCGACGGCCGAGGCGCACGCTCCGACACGAAGCCCAGGAAGATCACAAAGATCACTAAGCTCTTAGTGACCTTCGTGATCTTTGTGACCTTTGTGCCGGAGCGTGAGTCGCCGGCTGTTCGTCACTTGTAAACCTCTAGACCCTCAACAGGCCAAGCACCAGGCCGACTTCTAAGGTTTTGAGCAAACGTGTCTTCAGTCCCCGATACGGCTGTCGTCCCGCCACCAGATCGACCATCACCTCCCGGATCGCGGGGCTCTGCTCGAGCGCATCGATCAGCAGTCGCGTGAAGCGGGGACGGTAGAAACCGGCCTTGAGCCGCGCCGCGCGGCGCAGTTCGTCGTGCAGTTCGTCGCGGACGCGCTCACCGTACGTCGCCGCGGGTGACGAGGTGCTCAACGCCTCGGCCGCCAGGATGCCGGAACGAAGCGCGAAAAAGATTCCTTCCCGCGTAATGGGATCGACCAGGCCGGCGGCATCGCCAAGCAGCATCCAGCCGTCGCCAGAGGGCTGTTCGCGTTCAATGGCGGATGCGGTCAGCGAGGGAATGGGCCAGGCATAGCGACGACGGGGACGTCCGCGCGCCGGCGCGTAGCGATCCAGCCACGCGTCGGTCACCCGGTGCATCTCGTCCGTCGTCGTTTCGTCGGCCTGCGCGCAGGTCCCGACAGCAAGGTGACCGTTGCGCGGAAACGACCACAGATATCCTTGCGGCCTGTCCATGAAAGCGATCGCGATCTCACGCGTCACCACGTCGTCCACGTACGATCCGGCCGCGATCGAGATTTGGCTGCGTCCGAACGGACGAAAGACCTGCTTGCGGACGACGCCGCTGGCGCCATCCGCGCCAAGGAGCCATGGCGCTTCCAGATCCCCGAGCGGCGTGCGCACCGTCCAAGTCGTTCCGCGACGTACGAATCCTGTCACGCGCGCGGCGATGACGTCAGCGCCGGCGTCCTGCGCGTCGCGGAGCAGCGCCGAATCGAGGGCAGCGCGGCTGTAGACGCGGAGGTAGCTGGCGTCCGGTAGCGCTACACGCGCGACTTTCCCGGTGGATTCGAAGGCCACTGTATCGATTGACAGGCCCCCCGGCGTTGCAGAGGCGATGAGCTCGAGCGCACGGCCGGTAAGACCTCCGCCGCACGGCTTCTCCCGCGGATGGCTGCCGTCCACAAGCGCGACGTTCAGGCCGGCACGCGCCAGATTTGTCGCGGCCACGCTTCCGGATGGGCCACCGCCCACGATTACCGTGTCAAAACGCCGCATCGCCGATAGCCTACCGCGACCAAAGCCAGCCGCACGGCGTCATAAGAAAACGAGCACCGTTATTGCAGTTGCGGTTCAAGAGCGGCTCGGCCACAATGGCAGTGGTTGGCATGTCCAACGCGGAATTCAAAGGCGCCAGTCCAAACGCGCACCTTCTCGTCGGCGAAATGCCTGCCCCTTCTCAGCTGGAACGCAGCTGGTGGGAGGGTACAGGTGCGTCTCTCGTCATTCATGGCGTGATTCTGGGCGCACTGGTGTGGGCGTTCACGCATCGCCAGCAGATCGTCAACACCGTCACGCAGGCGAACGAAAACCTCCAGTACATTTTTCTCGATCAGCCGAAGCCGGGCCCAGGCGGCGGCGGTGGCGGCCGCCCCAAAGATCCGGAACCGCCGCGCAAGGCGGAAATCGTCGCGGCGAAACAGCCGGACGTGAAGCCAATCCCGAAGCCGGCCGACATCCCGACGCCTGAAGTCACCGTTCCGATCCAGACCCCCCAGGCCGTGCAAACGCTGCCCGGGTCGCTTGCGTCGATCGACACAACCGTCGGCACGGGAGCGGGCGGCGGAGGGCGCGGCACCGGCATCGGTACGGGGACCGGGTCCGGTGTTGGTGAGGGCTCCGGCGGCGGATTCGGCGGCGGCGCGTTTCAGCCGGGAAGTGGAATCAACAACCCTGTCCTGGTCCGGGAGGTCAAGCCGAATTACACCGGCGAGGCCATGCGCGCCAAGCTGCAGGGCATCGTTGAAATGGAAGCCGTCGTGCTGCCCGATGGTACGGTCGACCCGAAATCGATCCGGATCACGCGCTCTCTCGATGCCAATCTCGGCCTCGACCAGCAGGCCGTCATCGCGGTCAAGCAGTGGCGCTTTCGACCCGGCACCTGCGCGCGGCGTGACGGCTGCGGCGGGTATGCGTTCAATCAGCCTGTCCCCGTTACCGTGAGCGTCGAGCTCACGTTCACCCTCCGCTGATCAGTTTCCCAGCTCCCAGCTCCCTGCTGGAAGCAGGGAGCTGGAAGAAGTGTGTCTAGCGGCCGCCTCCTCGAGCGGTAGGTCTGGTTCGTATCGCATAATCCACCCAGCACGCGTCCGGCGCGATCGTCACGTCGAAGTCGTCGAGTGACGTGCCTGGCCGCGCTGCGCCCGCCGCGCCGGGCTGCGCCTGGATCGCCGGATCGAGCGCGTGCGCGATCTGGTTCTGGATGTCTTCGATGTGCAGCCGTGTCGCCCGATCGGCGGTTTTGCCGAGGACGCCCTTCAGATCGCCGTCCAGCGTTTTCAACTCGCCGCGGAAGAACGCACGCGCGTCATCGGACGCCGCGCTTCGGCCGTTGATGCGGTCGCCGAGCGTCTCGACGTAGGTGCGCTGGAGATTGCGCCGGTACGGATCGATCAGCGGGGCGCTGTCGCCGTAGATCTCGCTCCAGATGCCCTTGCGAACATCGGCGAGGAAATCGGTTGCGGCGTACGCCGCCGCCCCGTCGAGCGCTTCCTGCTCGACCAGCCTCGTCACGCGTGCGGTGCTCAGGAGCGAATTCAGCACGCGGCGCTGGCCCGTCTCGATCCGATCGAGCACGCCGGTGGGTTCGATTCGACGCAGGATCTCTGGCTTGATCAGAAACGCGGGCGTCCTGAATGCCTGCGCGTTGAGGAACTGGACCGCCCGCTGCTGGCGGTCCTTGCCAATTGGCACGAAGCGGACCCCATCCTGGCCGACGTGCTTCTCTTGCGAGTTGAAGCCACCCACAATCTGTGACACGTGGCTCAGTTCCGTGGCCCACTGACCGAGAAGGCGCCCGTAGAGTTCCTCGAGATCGCCGAAGTCCTCTCCTGGTTTGGTCGTGGTGGCCGCGAGCAGCATGTTCGACACGCGCTCGAGGTTCTTCAGCCCGAGCGTCGTTGAGGCCACGGCGTCTTCGTCGCCGACCGCTTCGGTCAGCTCGCCGGGGTCGGCGCCGCGTGATCCGGCGGTGGAGAAGCGCAGATACGGCTTGGCGTCCTGCTCGCGCGCCCACCCGTCGAGCGTCTTCTTTTCGTCATCCGGCGACTTCGCCGTCGCGATCGGCTTATAGCCCCACATCGTGGCCCACTTGTCGTAGGGACCAATCTTCGGCACGAGATCCGCCGGTTCGATCTTGTCCTCGGGCTGGACGACGTAGTTGAAGCGGGAGTAATCCATCAGGGTTGGCGTGTGGCCCATGGTCTTGAGAAACTGCGGGTCCCGCAGCTTTGCCGCCGAGTACATGGAACTCGCCTTCATGTTGTGCTGGAAGCCGAGCGTGTGGCCCACCTCGTGGGAGACGACGTACTGGATCAGCCGCCCCATGAGATCGTCGGGCAGCGGCAGCGTCGCGGCGCGTTTGTCGAGTGGCCCCACCTGGACGAAGTACCAATCACGGGCCAGGTTCATGACGTTGTGGTAGAACTGGATGTCGGCCTCGAGGATTTCGCCGCTGCGCGGATCGTGGATGTGCGGCCCGACCGCGTTTTCCGTCGTTGATGGCAGCCACCGAATCACCGAGTAGCGCGCGTCCTCGGCGCTCCAGTCGGGATCCACTGACGGCGACGGCGCTTCCTTCGCGACGATGGCGTTCTTGAAGCCGGCGGCTTCGAACGCGGGCTGCCAGTCCTCGACACCCTTCTTCACATACGGGATCCACTTCGTCGGCGTCGCCGGATCCACCCAGTAGGTGATCGGCTTGATCGGCTCCGAGAGCGCCGCGTTGGCATCTTTCTTTTCCAGGCGGTAGCGGGTGATGAAGCGGCGCTCGGCCGACTTGTGCTCGTCCTGCCCATAGTCGATCGTCGCGACGGAGAAGAAGCCGACGCGCTCGTCGAAGAGGCGCGGCTGCATGGGTTTCTCTGGCAGCAGCACCATCGAGTAGTGCATGACCACGCTGGCGCTCCCCGGCCGCACCGGCGTGGCGCCGCGTCCCCCGGCAGGAGCCGGTGCTGGCGCACCGCCGCGTCCGCCGTCATCGGGCGGATTGTTGTAGGTCTGGATCGATTCGACCTCGATGTTTTCGGGGAAGGCGACGGCGCGTTCGACGAACGATCGCGACTGGTCGAAGGTGCGCGCCCGCACGCGCGTCCGGCCGCTGAACTCCGGCACATCACTCGTGAACAGGCGCGTGACCTCGACGACGGGCGAGTCGTTCGGGCCGAGCGCCTCGATGTTGAACGACATCACGATCGGGTCATAGTTCGCGTCCTGCACCGCGCGCGCGATCGGGACCTTCGAGTCGGCCGTGATCTCGTAGGACGTGCTTCGCAGAAAGACGCGGTCGCCGCGACGTTCCCAGCGCACGACACGATTGCCCGCGGCCTGGCCGCCCTGGCCGGCGCCGAGCGTCGTGCTCTTGATCTGGCTGACCCAGAGAAACTCACGCCCGAGCGCTTCCTTCGGAATCTCGTAGTACAGGCGATCCTTGATGCGGTGAACGGTGAAGATGCCTTTCTTGGAGGCGGCGTCCTTGGTGATGACCCGGTCGTACGGCCGGATGACGGGTTCGGCCGCGCGACCGCCGCCGCGTCCTCCGCCCACATCCTGTTGTTGAGGGTCCTGTTGCGGCGGATCCTGCTGGGCGTACGCCGACGCGCCGGTCAGCACCACCGCGCACAACGGCAGAACTAAACGCAATACGTGTGTCTTCATCCATTCCTCCAGGGAGGTTGCTTATACCACGTGGTCCGAGGTCCGAGGTCTGAGGTCCGAGTTCCGAAGTCCGAGGTCCGACTTCCGAACGTTGGGGGCCGAATGGCCGTCTCAGTCATCATGCACTTTCGTCACGCCTTGCGGCGGCTTGCCCGGTTTCCAGTCTTCACCTCTATCGCGGTCTTCACCCTGGCGCTCGGAATTGGCGCAAATTCAGCGGTTTTTGCGGTCGTGTATGGCGTGCTGCTGAAGCCGCTCTCGTATCCGGCCGCCGAACGGCTGGTTGCCGTGGACCATGCCGCGCCGGGTGTCAACCTGGCCAGTGCCGGGGCGGCGCCGTTCCTCTATTTCACCTATCGCGAGCAGAGCAAGACGCTCGAGAGCCTTGGCATCTGGACCGGGGACACCGCCAGTGTCACCGGGCTCGCCGAACCGGAAGAGATCCCGGTCGTGGACGTCACGGAAGGCGTGCTGCCGGCGCTCGGCGTGCAGCCGGCACTGGGTCGGCTCTTTTCACGCGCGGACGATGGCCCGGGGGCTCCGGCCACGGTCGTGCTGTCGCACGCCTACTGGCAGGCCCGATTCGGCAGCAGCCCCGATGCCATCGGCCGCCGCGTCATGTTCGATGGCCAGCCACGCGAGGTCATCGGCGTGCTGCCGGCATCGTTCCGATTCCTCGATCGCGACGCGTCGGCGTTCGTTCCCCTGCAACTCGATCGCAGCAAGACCTTCCTGGGGAACTTCAGCTACCGCGCGGTGGCGCGGATGAAGAGCGGCGAGACCGTCGAGCGCGTGAATGCGGAACTGGCGCAGCTGATTCCCGTCGCGATCGGATCGTTTCCGCCGTTCCCGGGATTCAGTCCGAAGATGTTCGCGGAGGCAAAGCTGGCGCCGGCGGCTCGGTTTCTGAAAGACGACCTGATCGGCGACGTCGGTAAGGTGCTCTGGGTGCTGATGGGAACGATCGGGATGGTGCTCCTGATCGCGTGCGCCAACGTCGCCAACCTGCTGCTCGTGCGCACGGACGGACGTCAGCAGGAACTGGCGATCCGCGCCGCGCTCGGCGCCGGCTGGTCGCGGATCGCCCGCGAGCTGCTCGTGGAGAGCATCGTTCTCGGGCTCGCCGGCGGCGTCGCCGGCCTCGGACTCGCCTATGCCGGACTGAAGGTGCTGCTGGCGGTCGCCCCGGCGACGCTGCCGCGCCTGGCGGAGATCGGCGTCAACGGCCCTGTCCTCGCGTTCTCCGTCGTCATCTCGCTCCTGGCCGGAGCCCTGTTCGGCGGCATCCTGGTGCTGAAGTACGCGGCGCCGCGCGTGGCCTCAGCGCTCCGCGCCGGCGGCCGGAGCATGAGCGCCAGCCGTGAACGGCAGCGTGCACGCAACGTCCTCGTCGTGGCACAGATTGCGCTCGCCATGGTGCTTCTCGTCAGCTCCGGCCTGATGATCCGCACCTTCGTCGCGCTGCGTCATGTCGATCCCGGTTTCACGAATCCGGCGAGCCTGCTGACCCTGCGCGTGACGATCCCGTCGGCTCGCGTCAAGGACCCCGAACAGGTTCTGCGCATGCAGCAGAACATTGCGGACAGGATCGCTGCGATCGCGGGGGTGCAGTCTGTGGCTCTGACGTCGATCGTGCCGATGACAGAAGACGGCTGGCACGATCCGATCTTCGCCCAGGACAAGACCTACAGTGAAGGGCAGATCCCGCCGCTCAGGCTCTTCAAATCGGTGACGCCAGGACTGCTGAAGACAATGGGCACTAAGCTCGTCGCCGGGCGCGATTTTACCTGGGACGACCTCTACGGGCGCCACTACGTCGCCATGGTTTCGGAGAATCTGGCGCGTGAGCTGTGGGGCCAGCCGGCCGCCGCCCTCGGCAAGCGGATCCGTGAGAACACCAGCGGCCAGTGGCGGGAAGTGATCGGCGTCGTCGGCGATGAACGAGACAATGGTGTCGATGCCGCGGCGCCGACGACGGCGTACTGGCCGATGCTGATGGCGAACTTCTCTGGCGACGAGTTGTTCATCCGACGGGCTCCTGCGTTCGTCATCCGCAGTACGCGCGCGGGGTCGAGCGCCTTCGTGAGGGAAGTGAGCGCCGCGATCTGGTCGGTCAATCCCGATCTCCCGCTGGCCAGCGTCCGGACGATGAAGGAGGTTTACGACAAGTCGATGGGCCGCACTTCGTTTGCGCTGGTGATGCTGTCGATCGCCGGCGGCATGGCGCTTCTGCTCGGCGTGGCCGGCATCTACGGCGTGATTTCATTCGGGGTCGCGCAGCGTCAACGCGAAATCGGCATCCGCGTAGCGCTCGGTGCGCGTCCTGCCCAGGTCACGGGGATGTTCCTGCGTCAGGGGCTGATGCTAGCGGGGATCGGCGCGCTGATCGGGCTGGCCGGCGCCACAGCAGCGATGCGGCTGATGGCCTCGCTCCTGTTCGGCGTCAATGCCATCGACCCTCTGACCTACGCCGGCGTCGTAGTCGGGCTGGTGGGTGCCGCCATGCTCGCGTCGTATATGCCTGCGGCGAGAGCAGCGGGACTCAACCCCGTCGAAGCTCTGCGCGGCGACTGAGCCCAGTGCGGCTGAGCCGCCTACTTTACCGGTAACGTTAACGGTCGTGCGCCGCGCGTACGTGTTACCATTCGGCGCGTCTGGGCGTGGTATGCCCGGCTCACACAGGAGGTTTTCGTGGGGAACGACCGCAAGGACATCACTCGCCGGGATTTCACGGCACGCCTCGGCGCAGCCGCTGCCGGTGTGGTCGTGGCCGACGGCATCTTCGGCCCATTTGCCAGCGCGGCGCCGCAGGTCGGTAACCGGGTGCTCGGCGCCAATGATCGCGTGGTCGTCGCCAGCATCGGCATCCGCGGCCAGGGCAACTCGCTGAAACGCGGCTTCGCGCAGCTCAAGAACGTCGAGATCAAGACGCTGTGCGACGTCGACGAGAACCTGTACGCATCGCGTGCCAACGACAAGGCGGTGCTCGACAAAGTCCCGACCTTCAAGCCGGGGTATCAGCAGGATCTTCGCAAGGTCCTCGAAGATAAAGATATCGACGCCGTCGTGATCGCAGTGCCCAATCACTGGCACGCGCTGGCCAGCATCTGGGCCACGCAGGCAGGCAAGCACGTCTACGTCGAGAAGCCAGCCTCGCACACGATGTGGGAAGGGCGGCAGATGGTCAACGCCGCGCGCGCCTACAACAAGATCATGCAGGTCGGCACGATGAACCGCAGCCGCCCCGCCGTGATCGATGCGATCAAATTCATGAAGGACGGCGGCATTGGCAAGGTCTACATGGCGCGCGGCCTGTGCTTCAAGCCGCGTCCCAACATCGGCAAGTATCCGGACGGGCCGATGGCTGCGGGAGATCCGCCGCATCCCTTCACCGTCGGCGGGCGCGGCGACGTCGGGCCGTACACGTCGGAATACCTGTCGAAGGTCAATTACGACCTGTGGATCGGCCCGGCGCCGGCCAAGCCGTTCAACCGCAATCGCTTCCACTACAACTGGCACTGGCAGTGGGACTACGGCAACGGCGACACCGGCAACCAGGGTCCGCACCAGTTCGACATCGCGCGCTGGGGCCTGGGCAAGCAGGAGCACCCGGTGAAGGTGAACTCCATGGGCGGCTACTTCGGCGGGCAGCCGACCACGCAGGAAACCCCGGACATGCAGACGTCGCTGTTCCAGTACGCGGACGGCACGTATCTCGAGTTCGGCACGCGCGGCGAGCACACGAACGACGAGGGCGGCGTCCGTATCGGCAACATCTTCTACGGCACCAAGGGCTGGCTCTGGATCGAAGAGAGCGGCCGCCAGTGGCAGTCGTATATGGGTGATCTCGGCGCCAAAAACCAGAAGGGCCCGGGCTCGGCCGACAAAGCGGGGGCGCAGCAGGCGGAAGCACAGGGACTCACGACGGTCGAGTTCCCGCACTACCAGAACTTCGTCGACGCCATTCGCGCCAACGATCCGAAGATCCTGACCTGCGACATCCTCGAAGGGCATCTGTCGGCCGCGCTCGTCCACATGGCGAACGCGTCCTATCTCGTCGGCCACTCGCTCGAGTTCGACGGCAAGACCGAGCAGTTCAAGGGCAACGAGAAGAAGGCGAACGAGCTGCTGACACGCGAGTACCGCAAGGGCTTCGAAGTTCCAAAGTCTTTCCCGACGAAGGAAACCTCGAACGCCATGCGCGGATAGTCCCGCACGACCACGCTCGCCGCGCTTGCGTGCCTGTCCTGGCACGCGGCGCGGCAGCGCCCTCCAGGAATCTCCCACCCTCTCAACCGTCAGGAATCTTGCATTTGCGCGCGCAACGCCACCGAAACGGCGGTGATGCCGCGAGGACTGCCGGGAAACCGGCGGCCTCTCGCGGAAACCCGTCAGAACCCTTGCCTTGCCGGCGGAGGACCCATGCGCGATCGCGTTGCGGAACTCGAATCGTCGGTTGCGACGCTCTCTGCCGAAATAGGCGCACTCCGCGCGCGAGTGGCGTCGCTCGAGGACGGCATGCCCGCGCCGATGTCGGCCGCCGGGGCACCGTCCATTCCCGAGGTCCACGCCGAAGAAGTCCAGAACTGGCTGGCGCTGCTCGGCCGGACCCTGGTGATCCTCGGCGGCGCTTATCTGCTGCGCGCCGTGACATCCGCGGAAATCGTGTCGTATCACGTGGGCGTTGGCCTCGGCTTGCTGTATGGAGCACCCTGGCTGCTGCTCGCGGCGCGCGCGGGATCGCGTCACCGGCGCCTCGATGCCTTCTGCTATGGATTGTCGACGGCGCTCATCGGCTATCCGCTGGTCTGGGAGGCGACGACCCGGTTCGTCGTCTTCACGCCGGCGCAGAGCGCCATGCTCCTCGGCGGGTTGACCGCAGCCGCGTTCGTGCTCTCCGCAGTGTGGCGGCTGCACAGCCTCGCGGCAATCGCCATGTGCGGCGCACTCCTGTCCGCAGCGGGACTGGCGCTGATCACGCAGTCATGGTTACCGTACACGGCGCTCGCGGTCGGCGTCGGCCTGACGACGTTGTGGTTGGGGTATCTGCGGGAGTGGACCTTGTTGCGCTGGCCTGCAGCGGTCGTCGCCAATCTGATGATTGTGATCCTGACAGGCCGGGCCGACGGCATGTTCTGGCCCGTCGTGGTCCTGCAGCTCGGTACGCTGATCGGCTATCTTGGCAGCTTCGCGGTCAGAACGCTGGTCCTCAACCGGACAGTCATCCCCTTCGAAGTCGCGCAATCGGTGGGCGTGCTGAGCCTGGTGCTCACCAGCCTGCTTACTTTCCTGGCGCCGCGGCCAGTCGCGACGCTGGTTGCCGCCTCCATCGTATTAGCGGTCGGACTCCTCGCCTATGTACTCGCGTTCACGATCGTCGAACGCCGCGGGCCGCTTGCGAATCTGTTCTTCTACACGTTGTTCGGACTGCTGCTGGTGACGGTCGGGACGGCCCTCACGCTGCCGCATCTGTTGCCTGTCGTCCTGGCGTTGGCCGGTACCACGGCGGCGTTCGTGGCGAGGCGCCGCATACCGGTCATCCTGTGCGCACAGGCGACTCTCTTCATGACCGTAGCGGCGGTCGCCTCGGGGTTATTGCGGGCCACGACGGTGGCGCTGTTCTCCCCGCCCGGTCCGTGGCCGGCGCTTGCCGCGGCGGGATGGTTCGTTCTCGGCT
>Ga0070670_100002546_pt1 | contig 15040 bp, 17 predicted proteins | sample KBSS63metaG_FD_64665 | JGI IMG/M metagenome (GOLD analysis project Ga0070670, IMG submission 64665) | Switchgrass rhizosphere microbial communities from Kellogg Biological Station, Michigan, USA - KBS S6-3 metaG | ecosystem: Host-associated > Plants > Roots > Rhizosphere > Soil ... | reverse complement strand
AACTACGAACTAACAACTACGAACTAACAACTACGAACTAACAACTACCAACTAACAAGTGTTCACTTCCCGAGCCGACGGTCGCGATCGCCACACTTCGCTCGTCGTCCTGCTCATCCTGCTGACGCTGCTGCCGGCGGCGTGCGTCCTCTGGTTCATGAACGAGGCGGTGCAGGTGCAGACCGAAGCACGACGCCGAACCGCGCTCGAAGGCTATCGTGTCCAGCTGCGGCTGGTGCGCTCCCGCGTCGAGGCACGCTGGGACGCGCAGGCCGCGCAACTGAACGGTACCGGCAATCCGACGCAGCGCTTCGCGCAGTTGATGATGGACGACAAGGGCGACGGTGCGCTGATGCTCGACGAGTCGGGGCGGATCGTCTTTCCGGATCGAACAGGCCCCTCCGCCGTCGCGAGGGACACCGATCTCGAACATCTGCTGACCGCCGCCGAACATGCGGAGCCAGGCCCGGCGCGCGCTCAGCAGATCGCAACGATCGCCGCTGCGTTGAACGACTATGCGCGACCGCTCGCGACCGCGCAGCGCATCGCGATGATGGAACGGCTGCGCATGCTGGAGCGGAACGTCATGCTCCCGACGCAGGCGGCCCTCGAACTGTCCTCCGACATCGCCGAGCGCGGCGGACTGGCGCTCGAGCCGGGCGTGTTTCAACAGACCGCGCTGCGCGACGTCTGGGCCTTCACATCGGCGGATGGCAGGACGGTCCTGCTGTATAGCACCGGCCGCATCGAGGCCGTGATGCACGACCTGCTGCACGAAGTGCAGCCGTCGGGAATCCTCTTCAACACCTTCGCCCCGGACGAGCACGCCGACGCTGAAGCCATCACTGCGGGTGTCGCGCTGCCCGGGTGGCAGTTGTCGTTTTTCGAGCCGATCGACAAGCTGCCGTTCGACGAGTCTGGCGCCAGGCGTCAGACGCTGGCGTATATCGCAGTGGCGGCGTCGGCGCTGGCGGCGACGATACTCATTGCGGCCATTACCGGTAGCTCGTTCCGGCGACAGCTGCGGCTCGCGCGGCTGAAGACAGACCTGGTGGCTGCTGTCTCGCACGAACTGCGCACACCGTTGGCCTCGATGCGGGTGCTCGTGGACGGCCTGCTGGCCGACACGCAGCTCGATGAGACGAAGACGCGCGACTACCTTCATCTGCTGGCCAGCGAGAACGTGCGACTCACACGCCTGATCGAAAACTTTCTGGCGTTCTCGCGCCTCGAGCGAGGTCGCGAGCGATTCGTCTTTACCGCGGTGACGCCATCCACCATCGTGGACGCAGCGATCGCGGCCATTCGCGAGCGAATCCCGGCTGGTTGCGATCTGCGGGTCGATCTGGAGCCCAACTTGCCACCGGTCCGCGCGGACGAGGGTGCGGTCGTCTCGGCCTTGCTCAACCTGCTCGACAACGCACTGAAGTACACGACGGACAACAAGCAGGTCGTCGTACGCGTCACACGGGCCAATGATGATGTGGCGTTCCAGGTGCAGGACAACGGCATCGGCATTCCGCCGCGTGAGCACCGGCGCATCTTCCGGCGTTTCTATCGTGTGGATCAGCGGCTCGCGAGCGCCACGTCCGGCGTCGGTCTCGGCCTGAGCATCGTTGAATTGATCGCACACGCGCACGGCGGCTCAGTGAGCGTCCAGAGCGCCGAAGGTGCCGGCAGTACCTTCACGCTGTACGTGCCGGGCGCGATCGGGAAGGGCCGAGTGGGAGGTCAGCCGCTGCCTACCAAGGCGGCATCAGCGTGAGCGAGGGGCGTTTGCTCCTCGTCGAAGACGAGCCGGCACTGGCACGCGGGCTCTCGGACACGCTGCGCGGCCAGGGATTTGAGGTGGAGATCGCATCCGACGGTCAGCGCGGCCTCGAGCTGGCGCTCAGCCAGCGGCCGGATCTGATCCTGCTCGACATCATGCTGCCGAAGATGAACGGCTTCGAGGTCTGCCGCGCGCTCCGGAGTCGGGGCCTCGACGTCCCGGTGGTGATGCTGACCGCGAAAGGCCAGGAAGAGGACATCATCCTCGGGCTCAACCTGGGCGCCGACGACTACATCACCAAGCCGTTCCGCACCGGCGAGCTGATCGCCCGCGCGAAAGCGCTTCTGCGACGGCGGGGAGCGGACCGATCGGTGCAACGCTTCGGAAACTGTGAAATCGACTTGACCGCTCGCAAAGTGCTGCGCGATGGTGCGCCTGTCGACCTCACGGCGCGAGAGTTCGGGCTGCTCGCCTATTTTGCGTCGCGCCCCGGCCGTGCGCTCGCGCGCGACACGATTCTCAACGCGGTGTGGGGCGCCTCGGTATTCGTGACGCCGCGCAGCATCGATCGGTGTGTGGCCACCTTGCGATCCAAGGTCGAGCCGGATCCGCACAATCCGATCTACATCCAGACGATTCGAGAGATCGGCTATCGCTTCGAACCTGGCGGTGCGATTGGCGATGCGTGAACCCTACGGCTCAGCTTTCGGGACGGAAGTAATTCCTTTTACAATGACCCACGATGTTTTCGGCCAAAACGTCCAACGTTTTGATTGTCGAAGACGACCCGGTCTTGCGGACGCTTTACAAAGCGATGCTGCAGTTGGAGGGCTTCACGGTCGTCGCGGTTGAAGACGGCGTTGACGCACTCCGTCACATCGAGCTCGAAGTTCCGGCCGCCGTCGTTCTCGATCTCGGACTCCCCCGTCTCGGCGGCCGCGACGTCAGTCGCGAGATGACGTCGCGCCTCGACCTGCGCGAAATTCCGATTGTCATCGTCACTGGTGAAGAGACGGGTGATCTGAACCCTCAAGATTTCGCCTGCATTTTGCGGAAGCCGATCGATCCGTCGACGCTGGTCAACGCCGTTCGTGACTGCCTCAGGAAGGCGCCGGCGTAAGGGTTCCTCGCAGCAGGCGGTCCGGAAGCCACGCGGGCACAATCAGTAACGCCGCACTCGGCAGCGCGCTCGCAGCGAGACGCAACGCGCTGGCGCGATCCGGCGACGCGTGTTCAAGCGCGAGGGACATCACCGTCCACGCCGCGGCGAACCCGCCGGCTGCAGCGATCAGAAGCAACGCACGCGCACGGAGCGACGTCGCCCGCCGGAACACGTCGTGATGGACGAGGTACAGCACGCCGATGGCGGTGCCAAGCAGCCGGCCCGCATCGCCGGCGTCGGGCAGTCCCACCAGGAGCGCACCTCCAGCGAGCACGATTGCGATCGCCATCACGCGGTGCGCCGGCCATGGGTGATGCGCGCGCGACTCGCGGACCAGATGGTCCAGCTTCATGGCAAACCACGCCATCGCAACCGTGGCGAGGCCGACGCCAACACCGCCGATCACATCGCCGAGAAAATGCCGTCCGAGGTACATCCGCGACAGCGCCATCAAGGCAATCCAGGCGGCGGCAAATGCCCACCGCCTGCGGCGGGAACCTGCGAGCAGCGCCAGCCCGACGACGAACGTCGTCGTGGCACTGACATGGCCGGATGGAAATCCGTGGCTGTCCTCTACTTCAGTGGGGGTATCGGCATCGCGCTGGCGAAGCTCCGACGCGTACATAGAGAGCGCGAGCACGCGGCTGTCGGCGTCGGGCCGCGGCATTGACGCCGCCGTCTTCGCGATATCGGTGAATGCCGCGCTCAGCGCGAGGAGCACAAATAGCGGAACGGCTGGGCGGAGGGCGAACCCGAAGGCAAGAAGCGCAGCGACCGCGACATAGGCGCGGGTGTAACCGAGAAGCGAAACGCCGTTCATCGCCGCCGTCAGCGTGGGCGACGCCCACGACTGCAGCCAGACGATCGGATGGACTTCAAACATCCGTAGCGAAATTCAAAATGCAACATTCAAAATGCAAACCCAATCGTGGCTGCGTTCTTTTGCATTTTGCATTTCGGAATCGTGCATTACACGATGCTGCTTACGCGCATTGGCGATTGACGATCTCCGCCCGCTTCCGCTTGAAGACGTCTGTCCACTCCTCGACCGTGGAGAAGCCTGATTTCGCTTTCCCTGGGTCGCGAAGCCGCAGCGTGACGCGCGACACTTCGAAGAGTCCGCGGATCTGATCGTCCGTGAGCTTGGTGAGCAGGTCGGCAAGAAAGGCCCGCCCGGCTTCGCTGATTACCGGGTCCTTCAGCGTGCCCGTGAACGATTTCGACAGGTTGCCCACGCAGCGGGTCTCGCCTTCTTTCCACACCGGCGTCGACGCCCAGTCGACGTAGTTCATGCCTTTGCCGTTCGAGTTCATCATGTTGGCCTTGCCGAACGTCAGGCCCAGATCGCTGATCATCATGAACGGCCGATCGCACGTCGTCGTCGGCCCTTCCGCAGGCACCTTCGGCCCCTGGCACAGCAGCCGCTGCTGCTGTGGCTTTGTATCGGTGTGCTGGAGAAACACCGCCAGCAGTTTCAGCGCGTCGCGCTGCGCCACCGAGGCGCCGCCGCGCTGCGGGTCCACGTCATTCAGGTCGTTCCAGGACCACCCGCTGTCAGGCTCGAACTCGTGGCCGGCCATCTTCCGCTCGATTGTTGCCGGATCGAACATGCGTTCGTCGTTGACACGCGCGATTCCGCCGAGCGAACTCGGACACTTGTGGCAGGCCACACGCACGGGGTACATCGCGTCTGCGCCGAATCCGAGCGCCCACAGCAGTCGCGTCGCCGCAACCTCCGCGAACACCTCGGCGTTCGACTGTCCCGCGATATAGCCGTTGGCGGGAGCGCTGTATTTCACCTTCAGTTCATCGTCCCCGGACACGCAGGCGAACTTCGGCGAACCACCGGCGAGCTCTTTGGGAATGTAGTCGCAGGTCACCGTCGCGTTGAACGGAAACTCTCCGTGGCCAGTCGGCCCTGTGCGCACGTCCATCGATGACACATCTGTCGGAGACCATACCTGCGCACGCGCAATCGCGTCGTCACGCGACGCCCCGCCGCGATTTGGCCCAGCGATCTTCTGCGCCGATGAGCTTACGGCCCCGCATGCGACAACGCTTGCGAGCATGACGATGGAAATGACCAGCCTGACCATGCCGATCGGGGACTGCAATCGGCGGGCCCGCCCTTACGTGCGGCAAAGAATGGGGTTACGGAAAACTCGACAGTAAGCGGCTATGTAGCGCAGGTGATCAATGCCCAGATCACCAATGAAATGGGCCCCCCGGGGATCGAACCCGGGACACCCTGATTAAAAGTCAGGTGCTCTACCACTGAGCTAGGGGCCCGCAGACAGGGGCCCCATTTTACTGCGACGGACGAATCCCAAATCCCAAATGGCTGTTTGCCAAGTGGGATCTGGGATTTCGGATTTACCTGCAGGGACTGCCGAGCGGCTTCACCGACACAACCGCGAACTGACCGTGCGCGCCGCGATCTACTTCGACCTTGCTTGTCGAACGCTTCGTGTGATCGTCCCCGTGCGCGGGATCAACCGTGGTCTTGTCCTCGATCTTGACGTCGGCGTCCTTGTGATCCGGGTCAACAACGACCGCGGACAGCTGCACTTGCTGACCCACATGCTGGCTGAGCGACACCGTGTCGCGCGGGATCAGCATGAACGTCGACAGCGTGCCGGCGGTGCCGCGTGCATCGTCCGCTTTCGTCTTCGACGTCGTCGTCGTCTTCGACTTGTTCTTGTCGTTGTCCGTCTTGACCTTCGTCTCCGTCGTCAGGTCATCGTCCGCCACGACGGCGGTTCCGAACAGCGTATAGGTACCGGTGACGTCGCGCTGTAGACAGCCGGTGAGACTGACAACGCTGGCGTCGTCGGTTTTGATCTTGGTCTTCGACTTAACGCTTGAATCCTGCGCTGACGCAACGAGCGTCATCGACAACGCGACAGCACAGGCCGCGAGTGCTCGCCTCATGCGTTTGCCTCCCCTTTGTTGCAATGTTCGGCTTCTTGACCGCCGTAGCTCTGGCGTAGGCGGTCGAGCCGAACCTCCCACGAGAGAGGAGTGCACGGGGCGTTCCGACTCTTCCTATTGCTGAGGAACCCGCGGCGATATGCTGTCGCTACTTCTACGGTACGTCGCAGGTGTACGGAAACGGACCGTACGGCAGATCGCCGTGCAGCTGATGTTGCGTCCACCCGTGCCAGTCGACACAGATGACCTGGCCGTTATGGACGATGAGACCCTTATCGTTGAACGCGTACGTTACGGCGCCGGCAGCAGCAAGACCGCCACAAATTAAAAGTGCAGTTGCGAGTCGTTTCCTCATGGGCTTCTCCCTCACGCGGCGCGTCGTGCACTCCGCGTACCAGATTCGAAGCTCTTCCGGAAGGGCGGCTGAAGCTGGGAACATCTCAATCGTTCAGTGGCAGTCGTCGAGTTCCGGATCGGTATCGTCTGTGCAACTCGCTGCGAAGTGGCTTTTTCATGAGGTGATGATCATGAAGTCGGTACTTCCCCTGGTGCTGTTCGTCGCATTCGCGGTCACTCCGGCCGCAGCCCAGGATGCGGCACCTGCTGAGGCGAATGAGACACCGGCCGCGCAACAGTCGGATCCAACGCAACCGACGCCTGCCAGCGGCGCTCCTGCAACCGGCGCCCCTTCAGGAATCGTTGACAAGAAGGACGCCGTCCCCCCGCGCTACCACAGCGGCTGGGGCACATTGGTGAAAGACACGGCACATGATTTCGTCTCGTTCCCGAAGCGGCCCTCGACGTGGGTCCTGCTCGGCGTTGGCGGCGGATTGGCCCTCGCCACACATCCCGCCGACGACTACGTCGAAACACACGTCGTCGGCAACAGCACCGCGGAGAAGATCTTCAGTGTCGGGAAGGTTGTCGGCAGCGCCTATGTACAGGTCGGGGCTTCGGTCGGCCTCTGGGCGGTGGGCCGCTACATCATTTCTCCCACCGCTGATGAATCGCAGACAAACAGATACTCGATAATTGGTTTCGACCTGATGAGGGCGCAGATCATCTCGCAGGCCATAGTCCAGGGGATGAAGTACACGATCAGGCGCGATCGGCCGACTGGCGAATGCTGCTCGTTCCCCTCGGGACACGCCGCAACCGCATTCGCCGCGGCGTCCGTCCTTGAGCGCCATTTCGGATATCGCGGCTCGTGGCCCGCGCTCGCCGCTGCCACATACGTCGCCACCTCACGACTTGTCGATAACCGTCACTTCCTCAGTGACGTCATGATGGGAGCCGGAGTCGGAATGGCCAGCGGATGGACGGTCGTCGGCACGCATGGCCGCGGCACCGACTACGCGTTTCAGCCAATACCGGTCAAAGGCGGGATGATGTTCGCGTTCACTCGGGTAAAAGGATAGAACTGAGCCGGCCGGGCGAGCTGCTGCCCGGCCGCGTCCACAAACGGACATCGCTCGCACATCGCTGTGTCGATCCGGGACTCGATGCCGATCTAGGATTCTTTGCGGGAACGAGGTCCGTTGGTCATCCGTACGAAATAGCGCGACATCAGGAATTCTTTCGTCGCAGCCAGCGGACGCCGCGCGATGTGCGATCGGTGACCGCACATCCGGCATTCATAGGATTGAACGTACAACAGCCGCTCGAGGGTGGTCCGAGGCACTCGATACATTTCATCGTAGAGGCAACTCGGACACTGGTACATGCCGGAATTGCATTGCATGTTCCATTCCCCTTCAGCTGGATTCAGGCCGGCATGTGCCCTAATGGCCCGGCCGCGGTGTCGGTCAGTGCGTCAAAAGGCCATGTCGACCGTCGCCTCTCGCCTGATCCTTTCGTTGACGATTGCGCTGCTGATTGGAGCAGGTGGACCGGAATCGACGCAAAACGCCCACGCGCAGCAGGCTAACCCGCCACAAACTCCGACATTTCGGGGTTCGATCGATCTCGTGACCACCGATGTCATCCCGCGCGATTCCCGGACGAATCAGTTCATCGCCAACCTCAAACCCGGCGAGCTCAACGTCTACGAGGACGGGATCAAGCAGCAAGTTGTGTCTTTCGTTTTGACACATGGAGGTAAGGTCTACAACCTCCTGTCGCTGGCGTCGCCCCCGTCTCAGGCGGGGATCATCCTGCCGCAGCGGCGGCCGTCGAACGACGTGGCCGGCCGAATCTTCCTGATCGTGATCGACGATTTCCACCTTCAGGCGCGCGATACGCCGCGGATACGCGACTGGATGAAGCGGATCCTGCGGTCTCTTATTCACGACGGCGATATGTTCGGCATCGTCAGCACGGGCCACTCATCCATCTCCGAACAGCCTACCTACGACCGTCAGGTGCTGAACGCGGCAATCGAGCGCGTGAGCGGAGGTGCCTTAACGCCGCGGGAAATCATCCAGGGCATGCAGACGTCACAGGGGCCAGTTGAACTCCGTCACCGTGCCCAGGTCGCCTTCGCGACGGTCTACGAGCTGATGCGGAATCTGGAGAAAGTACAGAGCCGTCGCAAGACCGTCATTTACATCAGCAGCGGCTACGACTTCGATCCGTTTGCCGAGGGACGTCTCGAGGAGCAGGCGAAGCGGCAGGGGATCAGCGACACGACGAACGAACGCGGCGACTTACAAGCCGCCGCAGAGCGCTTGCGCGCGGACCCCAGCTATCGCGATCAACGATCGACCCAGGAATTGTCGGCAACAGATCTGATTGGCGAGCTCTATGACCTTGCCAAAGCGGCAAACCGCGCGAACGCGACGTTCTATCCGATCGATCCCACGGGCCTGGTGGCTGGTCCGGATATCGACCTGGACGTGACTACGTCGGACTGGAACTCCTTTACCCGCGCCCGGCAGAACAGCCTGCGGACGCTCGCAGAGCTCACGGGCGGATTTGCGATCGTCAACACCAACGAAATCGACAAGTTGTTGAAGCGAATCGACAACGACACCAGCGATTACTACGTGCTCGGGTACTACTCGAGCAATCCCGATGCGGCTCGACGAACCCGCCGCCTCGAGGTGCGCACAACACGACCGGGCGTCTCGATCCTGGCGCGAGAGGCCATTTCTCCGCGACCGGGGAGGCCGTGATTCCAGTTGCAGATTTGTAAACGGAACCGTGTCGCGTCGAGGGCGACGAGGACGGCTACGTGAATCGTGGAAAACGATAGAATCGATGCTTCCGCCTGAAAGCGGCAGCACCGGAACGTCTCATGGTCGGAACCACGATTACACACTATCGAATCCTCGAAAAACTTGGCGCCGGAGGCATGGGCGAGGTCTTCAAAGCCGAGGACATCTCGCTCGGCCGGCTCGTCGCGCTGAAGTTCCTGCCGCCCGCGATGGTTGGTGATCGTCACGCGATCGAGCGGCTGCGGCGCGAGGCGCGCGCCGCGTCGGTCCTCAATCACCCGGGCATCTGCACCATTCACGCGATCGAAGAAAGCGATGGTCAGCAGTTCATCGCGATGGAGCTGCTCGACGGCCAGCCGCTCTCCAGCTTGATCGCCAATGGTCCGCTTCCGATCGACACGCTCGTTCCGCTCGCGATTCAGATCGCCGACGCGCTCGACGTCGCGCACGGCCACGGCATCGTCCACCGGGACATCAAACCCGCGAACATCTTCGTCACGAAGCGGCAGCAGGCCAAGATTCTCGACTTCGGCCTCGTCAAGGTTGCGAACGGTCAGACCTCGACGGACAGCTCTCACGGTCTGACGATGGGTTCGGAGGCGCTGACCACCACGCCGGGAATGACCGTCGGGACGATTGCGTACATGTCGCCCGAGCAGGCACGCGGCGAAACACTCGATGCGCGCACCGACCTGTTCTCGTTCGGGCTCGTGCTCTATGAGATGGCGACCGGCAGGCGCGCCTTCGGCGGGAACACGACGGCCGTCGTCTTCGACGCGATCCTCAACCGCTCGCCGCAGCCGGTGACTGAGGTCAATACGTCGATGCCAGCCGAATTCGATCGCATCGTCGGAAAGGCCGTTGAGAAAGATCGTGACCTTCGGTATCAAAGCGCGCTGGATCTGCGAACCGATCTGCAGCGATTGAAGCGGGACGCCGAATCGTCCGCGCGAGTCCCGGTCGCCTCGCGGTCCGTTGTGGCCGCCGGAGCCCTCGCATCGTCTGCGTCGGCACCTGTCGTTTCGCCGGTGTCCGCTGCGTCGGTGAGTGCGGTGGTCGACAATCCGAGCGCCACGGCGCTCCCCTCGGGAATGGTTCCTCAGGCCGTCACCACATCGTCGGGCGCCGTGCCGGCCGCCAACCGGATGTCAAAGGCACTGATGGCCGGCGCCCTCTTCTCCATCATCGCGCTCATTGCGATGGTGGCGTACCTGAGTGGTCGGATTCAGGAGAGGACGACCGAATCGGCGCAGGCAACCGCGCCGGCACCGCCGCTCCCGACCGCACCCGCTGCCCCGGCTTCAGCGCCCTCCAGTGCATCGACGGCACCGGCAACGCCGTCAACTGCCGTCAGCCGGCCGGCACCCGCAGCAGCCACGCCGGTGGCACCGACGCCGTCGGCCGCTGCGACGGAAGATGATCGCGCGAAAACCGCCGTCGCGATTGCGGCGGAGCTCGAGGACATTCGCGGCAAGCTCGCCGCAGGTCAGAACGCCCCGGCGATTGCAGCGCTCAATTTGTTCATCGAGCGGAATCCCGCGCACCGACTGACGCCCGACGCGTATATGCTGCTCGGCCAGGCGTACGAAGCCACCAATCGCAACGATGAAGCAGTGGCGGCGTACGCGTCCGTCGCCGAGAAGTTCAGGACCAGTCCACGCGCGCCAGAAGCCTTGTTCCGTCAGGCGCAGCGTGTCTTGAAGTCGCGGCAGCAGCAGAAGGAGATGATCGCGCGCGACCTCTACACCACGGCGGCCGATACGTATCCGAAATCGGAGTGGGCGCCGCGCGCGCTCCTCGCCCGCGCGGAGATCGAAGACCGCCTGAAAGAGCGCGTCATGGACAAGGTGGTCGGCGCCTCTGTCCCATTCGAGCTGCTCACGTATCGCAGCCTTGCCGAGAAGTACCCGTCCTACTCGGAAGATGCGCTGTGGAAGATGAGCGAGATGCTCGAGGACCTCGACCGATACCCACTGCAGGCACAGGCGCTTACCGACCTGATCGCACGATTCCCGCAGACGAAGTACGAGGCCGCCTGGAAGCTGGGTGAGGTGCGCGAGAAGCGCTTGAAAAACAAGGCTGGCGCAGCCGAGGCCTACGCGAAGGTCCCCGAGACCTCATCGAAATACCGTGACGCCCAGAAGAAAGTAAAGGACCTGAGCCGCTGAGCGGGCTGTCGCTACCGCTCCACCCCGGACACGTGGCCGTTCCAGAAGTCGAGACACTGGCGCCTTGCCTCATGCATGCCGCCAAAGTTCTCGATCACGATGCGAATCTCGGTACCGTCCTCGAGTTGGCAGATCAGGGCCGCCGGTTTCTTCGCGGCGAGCGAAACGTGGAACGCCATGGCAAGAGCCACGGCGAGGAGTGCGGATCGAATCAGGCGTTGGGGCATACGGACAAGATGCCCGATGCTCGATCGTTTCGCAAGTCAAATCATCATGTTAGCGAGTGCTCAGTCTGCTGAAGCGATGACTTACGACGTTTCATTCCACACATAGAGGAACTCTTCATCGCTCGCGGTGGCAACGGTCTGGCCCCTCTTGTGGGTAGCGCGATTCAGCGCCGACCGGACTCGCTCCTTGCTCTCAGCCAACTCCGCCAACGGCACTTTCAGCGCGATCCCCGGCTTGACCTGATCGAGGTCGGAGAGAATCCTCGTCACGATTTCCTTGTGCTTGCCGTTACGGCCCTGCGGAACGTCGGCCTGGGCCATCGACCTGAAATTCATCGGGACCTTCTTGCCCGGAGACGCCATCGAACACCCCCTGCAAAACCAATCGCTAAACTAACGTGACGTAATCGTATCACAATCATAACGCAAAAGTACCGGACCGCCTGAACGGACGTCACCGCCTCGCTACCGGCCGTGCGGATGCCGTAACCACCACACAAATCGCCCGCTCAAAGAGGCGACCCGTATCACCAGCGCCCTGCTACTGTTCGCAAATGACACGGAAGTCCCCCGCCACCCAGAAGTCGACGACGCACTACGAGCAGATTTCCGTGGACACCGTGAAGAAGATCGTCGAGTCGGACCATGAGCCCAAAAAAGCTCCAGCGCGACGAGACCCCGCGACCGGGCAGCGGTCTGCGGATGCGGGACATTTCCACGGCGTGCAGTTCTACAACGACCCGGATACGCTGTGCCGCATCGTCGGCGGTTTCATCGGTGAAGGCCTCGAACAGGGCGCCCTGGCCGTCGTCATCGGGACGCCTGACCACACGGCGCGACTCGACTCGTGCCTGCAGCGCCGCGGCATCGACGTCGCTGCGCTGAAGCGCAGCGGCCATCTCACCACACTCGATGCGCGCGCCACGCTGCAGCTCTTCATGACCGACGGGGTGCCGAACCCTGCCGCCTTCCACCGCACGATTGGAGGCGTCCTGACGATCGTGCGGCGTGGACGCGAGCATTGCGCCGTCCGCGCCTACGGCGAAATGGTCGATCTGCTCTGGAAAGACGGTCGTGAGTCGGCGGCGATTCGCCTGGAAACGCTGTGGAACCAGTTAGGCGGCACGCACGATTTCGATTTGCTCTGCGGCTACTCGATGGGAAATTTCTATAAAGGTGCCGCACTCGACGAGATCAAAGACCAACACTCCCACCTTGTCGACGATGACGGCCGCCACACCGTCTCACCTGCCGGCAACGTCATCAGCACCTGATCACCTCCCTTGCAGCCGTTCCGTGAACGGTCGGCTGCACCGGACGGTTTCACCCGATCCCGGCGATGGTGATATTCATATCTGGTCTGCTGGCGTCACTGCCTGTCCATTTCCCGCCTGCGACCGGAGGACTTCGATGACACGCATTGCCCTTGTCGGGATTCTGCTTGCTGGCGCGCTGTTCGCCCCGACGGCGGCGGTCGCCCAGGTTGCCTGCTCGCGCGAAGGGCTGCAGCGCGCGGTGGACCTCTATATCGCCGCGCAAACGAAGGGCGATACGTCTGGTCTGCCGCTGCCGATGGGCGTCGGGTACATGGAGAACGCCGCTAACGCCGACATCAACAAGGGCGTGATCAAGACGCCGATGAAGATCGATCATCATCGCAGCCTGATCGACCCGTCGACGTGCCAGACGTTCACGGAAGTCATCGTCGCCGACAAGGCAAACCCGTACGTCCTCGGCACCCGCCTCCGCGTCAACCACGACAAGATCGCCGAGATCGAAATCCTGTGGACGACGACCGGCTACTGGCTGTTCAACGCCGACGCGTATCTGCAGTGGTCGTCAACGGAGAAGTGGGGCACGATTCCGGCCAATCAGCGCGACACGCGCGACACGCTCGTTGCCGCGGCGAATGCATACCTCGATGCGTTTCTCGAGGGGAAGAAGGACCTGGTGCCGTGGGGCTATCCGTGTCAGCGCACCGAAGGCGGCGCGCATACCGGTAAGGGCGTGCCCGAGGATAGCTGCGACGTCGGCGTTCCGAGCGGCGTCAACATCGCCAATCGGCGTTTCATCGTCGACCCGACCATCGGCGCCGTGGTCGCCTTCTGCACGTTCGGCGCGGGAAACGCGAACGGTGGAAGCGGCTCACCTGATACCCATCTGTTCAGGGTCGAGAATGGCAAGCTGCGCTACGTCCACACGCTGACGCATCTGCTGCAATCGAGCTTCCGCGGCGGTGGTGCTGGAGGCCGGGCCGGCGGAGCGGGCGCACCCGCGGCCGGAAGAACCGGCGGAGCGCCACCGGAGACGCAGAAGTAGAGCTCTGGTCGACCCGGGGCGCCGACGCGTCTCCTTCGTTACTTGACGGACTCGGCGCCGGGGGGCTCCCTGAACGGCTCCATCTCGATGCGCTGGTAGCGCACCTCGAGGATCTCCAATTGATCCGTCCCGCCCGGCGCTCGAAGGATCGGGCGATCGCCGGGTCCGCTCTTCATCAACGCACGCGCGAGCGGCGACACCCAGCTGATGTAGTGGCGTTCCAGATCGACCTCGTCGGCGCCGACGATCGTGGCGGTGCGCTCCTCGCCGGCGGCGTTAGCGTAGCGCACGGTCGCGCCGAAGAAGACGTGCGTGGCGGCGCGGCCGCTTCTCGGATCCTGCGGGTTGACCACTTCCGCCGCGTCGATGCGCTTGGTGAGAAAGCGAATGCGCCGATCGATCTCGCGGAGCCGCCGCTTGCCGTACTGATAGTCGGCGTTCTCACTGCGATCGCCGTTACTGGCCGCCCACGACACAACCTGTGTCACCGCGGGGCGTTCTCTCGTCAGCAGGAAGCGGCGTTCGTCGACGAGCCGCCGCAGGCCATCCGGCGTGATGTAGTTTTTGACCTTCTTGACTTCGACCGGCCCAGGGTCCGGCTTTCGCGTAAAACCCTTCCGCATACCCCTCTCACGTTACACTCTCCGCCAGATGAGACTGGTCGATGCGTTGATTCTTGCGATCGGGGCAATCCTTGTCGTCTTCGCATTGATGGGCGCACTGCCATGGTTGTACGGCGTGGCGTTCATCGTCGCCGCATGGTGGCTCCGGCACTGGACGCGAGCCCAGAGGCGCCGCCCGGAAGAGCCGTAGCCGGCGATAAGGACAGCCAGGTATCGATTGACGCGACAGCGATGCGCGCTCGAATCGTGATCAGATCGATCGTGACGATTAGCCGGTATCTATCGGCCGACGTGCGGTTGCCGCTCGTGACGAAGCGCGAGCCGCACTCCGACATAGACGAGCAGGATCGTCCAGGCAGCCTTCACGACGACGATCGTCGCGGCAGTTACAACTTCCATGTTCACCTCAATCGCTGGAAATGATACTCGCTCACAACCAGGTACCGCCCTGACGCTCCGTCGGTTCCTGCGTAGCGGCGTCGAACTCGTGGATCCAGCCCAGATGATGCAGCGCGCCCTCGAATGTTCCGAGGCGCGCATTGCGCCGATCAGCGTTCTCGCCATCGGGCAGATGCAGCACGTCCGGAACGCTGATCGACGCGAACTGCACCTTGCGCGTCCGGCCGCGGCGCATCGTCTCGTAGCGCTCGAGCGCGTCTGCGAGTGGTCGTACGCCGCATTCAC
>Ga0070670_100002542_pt1 | contig 15048 bp, 13 predicted proteins | sample KBSS63metaG_FD_64665 | JGI IMG/M metagenome (GOLD analysis project Ga0070670, IMG submission 64665) | Switchgrass rhizosphere microbial communities from Kellogg Biological Station, Michigan, USA - KBS S6-3 metaG | ecosystem: Host-associated > Plants > Roots > Rhizosphere > Soil ... | reverse complement strand
ATTGGTCGGGATGACAGGATTCGAACCTGCGACCCCTTGACCCCCAGTCAAGTGCGCTACCAGGCTGCGCTACATCCCGAATCTGGTGTGCAGTGTCGGCGAACGGTCAGGCGCTCGCGCGGCGCTTCGACTTTCCAGCGGCCTTGGCCGCTGCCTTCATTGTAGCGGGCTTCGCCTTCGCGGCGGATCGCGCCTGCCGTGGCGGCACCGCCGGCGCCTTGCCCTTCCGCTGCGGCATCGTGCGGACCGAGGCCGTGGACGGCCGCGCGGCGCGTGGCGAGCCGCCATTCGTCCGCCCGTCGTCCACCACCACCACCGTCCCCGGCGCGTTCGAGAGCAGCTGCAGGATCGACCGCAGCCCGTCGCGCACGTACGCGATGCGCGTGCGAGCGTCCGACGCCAGCGCGTCGAGTACTTCCGCCACCTCGTGATCGACCTCCGCCGGCGTCCGCGGCGTCGTTGCCTCGAGCTTGCGGCGGGCGCCGGCGAGCGTCAATCCCTCGCTGAACACCAGCTGCTTGATCAGGAGCACTTGATCGAGGTCGGCCTGACGGTAGAGGCGGGGGCTGTCGTCCGACTTCTGAACGCCGATGCCCGGGAACTCCTTTTCCCAGGAGCGCAGGACGTACGGCTGCACCTGCGCCAGGTCGCACACCTCCTGAGCCCGATACAGCTTCGGCGCCACGGCGCCAGTATATCAGGGCTTTTGCCCGTGTTCTGCCGCCTTTCGGCGCCGAGCGCGCACCTGGATGCGGATGGGACTGCCCGCGAAACCGAACGCCTCCCGCAGCTGGTTGACCAGGTAGCGCTCGTACGAAAAGTGGAAGCTGGTGGCCACGTTGGTGAAGAACACGAACGTGGGCGGCGCCACGCTGGTCTGCGCCGCGTAGAGAATGCGAACGTGGCGGCGTCCGGGGCTCTGAGGCGGATGGGTCGCGGCAATCTTTTCCACGAGCGTGTTCAGCTGGTGGGTCTTGACGCGCGAGCGCCGCGATGCCGCCACGCGGTCGATCTCCTCGAGCAGCTTCGGGGCGCGCTCGCCGGTGGCCGCCGAGACGTGCAGGATGGGCGCGTAGTCGAGGAACTTCAGCTGCCGGCGCAGCTGTTCGTCGAAGCCCTTCACGAAATCCGGGCCTTGCCCTTTCATGAGGTCCCACTTGTTGGCGACGATGATCACGCCCTTGCCCTGGCGGTCCGCCTCGCCGGCGATGGCGGCATCCTGATCCGTAGCCCCGGCCGCGGCGTCCACGACCAGCACGACGACGTCGGCCGCCTCGATCGATCGCCGGGCCAGCAGCACGCTGACCGATTCCACCTGTCCTGATTGCGCCACCCGGCCCGGCCGGCGGATACCCGCCGTGTCCACGATCCGGAACTGGCGCTTGTGCCACGTGAGCACCGTATCCACGGCGTCGCGCGTGGTGCCCGGCACCTCGCTCACGATCATGCGCTCCTCGCGCAGCAACCGATTGACCAGCGACGACTTGCCGGCATTGGGGCGGCCCACGATCGAGATGCCGATTTCGTCCGGCGGGGCCGGACGTTCGGGGCGTGATCGCGTGTGCTGGTCCGGCTCATCTCCGCCTTCTGCCGCACTGTCTTGGGCCGGTTCGGCCGGCCCGCCCGGCAGCGCCTCGAGGATGCCGTCGAGCAGATCGCCTACGCCCTCCCCGTGCTCGGCGCTGATCTCGAACACCGGATCGATCCCGAGTTGATAGAAGTCGAGCGCGCCGGCGCGCGCCCTCTTGTCGTCCATCTTGTTGATGGCGAGCAACAACGGGCGATCCGCGGCGCGGGCGTCGCGCGCGATGTCGCGGTCGCCCGGCACCAGCCCCTCGCGGCCATCCACGACGAGCACGAGCAGATCCGCCTCGGCCAAAGCGCGTTGCCCCCGCTCGAACACCAGCGCGTGTAGCGGATCCTCGCTGGCGCCGAACATCCCTCCGGTATCAACGAGTTGGAAGCGCCGGCCCCTCCATTCGCCCTCGATCGCGATCACGTCGCGCGTGGTGCCTGGAATAGCCGTGACGATGGCGCGCCGCGTCCGGGTGAGCCGGTTGAACAAGGTGGACTTGCCGACGTTGGGTCGGCCGACGAGCACGACGGCGGGCTGGCGGCTGGGCATAGAGGCGCGACGCAATCTGGGCGCAGTGTTGCCTTGCCCGCCTTCGGCGGGCAAATTGACAGGCTAAGTGGCTATCTTTATAGTAGTTACAGTCATTCGCTGCGAGGGCCCGTGATTAAGGTCGACATCGTCAACGAAGTCTCGAAAATCGCCGACATCACCAAGGTCAAAGCTGAGGTGGCCGTGGACGCCGTCTTCGACGCCATGCGCCTGTCGATGCAGCGCGGCGATCGCATCGAGCTTCGGGGCTTCGGCGTCTTCCAGGTCAAGCCGCGCAAGCGGGGCATCGGCCGTAACCCTCGGACCGGGAAGGAAGTACGCATCCCACCCGGCCGGACCATCCGGTTCAAGCCGGGCAAAGATCTCCAGAACATCGGCTAGGCGCCTGGCGCCAACCCGCGCGGTCCCTGATTACATGGGCTCTTCCTCGTCCGATCCGCTCGGGGCTCGTCCAACGCCCGGTTATGCCGCGCTCCACCGGGACTACGTCCCTCCGGCGCCCGAACCCGACGTTCGCCGTCAACCGATTGTCCGTCATCTCGTTCTGTTTGCAGCCACGCTGCTGATGACGACCTTTGTCGGCACCGCCCACTACTACGGGTTCAGGGCCGACTTTGGCGACGCGGTGCCGCAGCTGCCCGGTTGGACGGCGTACTTCAACGGCCTCTGGTACAGCGCGGCGATCCTGGGTATTCTGGGCGCCCACGAGATGGGGCACTACATCGCGTGCCGCTACTACCGCGTGGACGCCTCGCTGCCCTACTTTCTACCGGCGCCGTTTCTGCTCACCGGCACGCTCGGCGCCTTCATCCGCATCCGCCAGCCGATTCCCAACAAGCGCGAGCTCTTCGACATCGGCATCGCCGGTCCGATTGCCGGGTTCCTGGTGGCGATTCCGGTGCTCGTCCTGGGCGTCAGCCTGTCGCGCGTGGTCCGCATCCCGCAGGGCTTCCAGGGGCTCGAGCTCGGCGAGCCGCTGCTCCTGAAGGGACTGATGTGGCTCACCTTCGGCTCACCGCCCCTCGGTTATTCGGTCAATCTGCATCCGACCGCCTTTGCCGGGTGGTTCGGCCTGCTCGCCACCGCGCTCAACCTCTTTCCGCTGGGGCAGCTGGACGGCGGCCACATCTCGTATGCGGTGCTCGGACGGCGCAGCACGCAGGTGACCTACGCCACGCTCCTCTGCCTGATCGGTCTGTCGTTCGTGTCCTCGTCGTGGATCGTATGGACAGTGCTGACCGCCGGCATGCTGTTCTCGTTCGGCCCGCGGCACCCGCGCACCCACGACGAAGACATGCCGCTCGACACCGGCCGGAAGTGGCTCGCCGTGTTTGCCGTGCTGATGTTCGTGCTGTGCTTCACGCCGGCGCCGATCTCCACCATGGACCTGGTGACGGGGAAATAACGTTCGTCGAGGCGGGTCTAAAGACCCGCAACCACGCACTCCCTACTCTGCCTACTCCGCCTACTCCGCCTCCAGGTTCTTAGAGCACGCTCAGTGGATCCACATCCACGATCACCCGGCGGCGGACCTCGGGAAGCCCGGCAAGGGCCGCGCGCATCGCGAGGCGCATCTGCTCGCGACGGCCGCCCTTCAGAAAGATCTGCACGCGGTGCTCGCCGCGCAGCCGCGTGAGCGGCGCCGGCGCGGGGCCGAGCACCGTGAATCCGCCGGCCACGGCGCGCCCGGCCAGCGCAGTGGCCAACTCCTGCGCCAGCCGCATCGCCTCGTCGAACGTCCGACCGCGGACCACGGCGTTCACCAGCGCCACGAAAGGCGGGTACCGCAGCCCCTTGCGAAACTCCACCTCGCGCTCGAAGAAGGCCGGATAGTCCTGCTGGCACGCCAGCCGCACGCTGTAGTGCGAGGGGTAGAGCGTCTGCACGATCGCCTCGCCGGTACGTTTACCGCGCCCGGCTCGCCCGGCCACCTGCGTCAACAGCTGGAAGGTGCGTTCCCCGGCGCGGAAGTCCGCCAGGCCGAGCCCGACGTCGGCCGACACCACGCCCACGAGGGTGACGCGCGGGAAGTCGTGCCCCTTGGCAATCATCTGGGTGCCGACGAGCAGGTCCAGCTCCCCCGCGGCAAAGCGCGACAAGAGTGACGTCAGCGCGCCCTTGCGCCTCACCGAATCGCGATCGACCCGCCCGATGCGCGCGGTGGGAAACCGCTCGGCCAGCTGCTGCTCCACCTTCTCGGTGCCGAAGCCGGCGTGTTCCAGGTAGGGCGCCGCGCATTTGCGGCACGTCTTCGGCACCTGCACCGAATAGTTGCAGTAGTGGCAGCGCGCGCGCCAGCCGTTGCGCGCTGTGTGCACCGTCAGCGAAATGCTGCAGTTGGGGCACTCGAAGGTGTCGCCGCACTGGCGGCAGAACACGGCCGTCGCGTAGCCGCGCCGGTTGAGCAGCACGAGCACCTGCTCCTTGCGCGTCAGGCGCTGCTCGATCGCCTCGGTTAGCGCGCGGCTCACCACCACGTCGGGCCCCTCGGAGGCGTATTCCTCGCGCATGTCGACCACGCGCACCTCGGCCAGCGGACGATCGAGCACGCGGCGGCGCAACGTCACGCGGGCGTACTTGCCGGACTCGGCGTGCTGATAGGTCTCCATCGACGGCGTCGCCGAGCCAAGCACGACCAGCGCGCCCTCGCGCTGGCCGCGGACGACCGCCACGTCGCGGCCGTGATAACGCGGCGCCTCTTCCTGCTTGTAGGACGAGTCGTGCTCTTCGTCCACGATGATGAGACCCAGGCGATCGAGCGGGGCGAAGACCGCGGAACGTGTGCCCACCACCACGTCCACGTCGCCGCGGCGAATGCGCTGCCACTGGTCGTGACGCTCGCCGTCCGAGAGCGAGCTGTGCTGAATCGCCACGCGGTCGGCGAACGCGCCGCGCACGAGCGCCGACACCGAGGGTGTGAGCGCAATTTCCGGCACCAGCAGCAGCACCTGGCGGCCGGCGTCGCACACCGCCCGCGCCAGGCGCAGGTACACCTCGGTCTTGCCGCTGCCGGTGACGCCGTGCAGGAGCGCCACCTTGAACCCGCCGGCCGCCGCCAGCGCCGTCAGCGTGTCGCAGGCCGCCGCCTGCTCGGCCGTCGGCGCCCGCGCCGGATCGTAGGCCACGGTCTCCATCGACGCCCGCGCAAACGGATCGCGCTCGTCGGGCGCGTCGCGCGCGGCCACCAGCTGCCGCGCCGTGAGCTTGGCGAGCACGGCGGCGGTCACGCCACGCTCGCGCAGTTCCTTGAGCGACAGCCCGGTGGACCCTGCCAGCGCGCGCAGGCCCGCCTGCTGCTTCTCGGTGAGGCCCACATCGGCGGCGTCGATCGCCGCCAGCCCGTGCGCCGTCAGCGCCACCAGCCGTCGCGTCTTGTAGCCGGAGGCGCGCGCCTTCGCGCCCGGCGGCAACGCCACCGCCACCGCGTCCCCCAGACCGGCCATGTAGTAGTCGGCTACCCAGCCGCACAGCTCGATGACCGCGGGCGGGATGAACGGCATCTCGTCGAGCACCTCCCGCAGGTCCCTGGCCTCGACGCCGGGCGCCGGCGCCTCGGCGGGACCTACCACGCAGCCGGTGACCACCCTGGTGCCGATCGGCACGCGCACCCGCGCGCCCACCGGCGGCGCGGGCACGCCGTCCGGCACGCGGTAGGTCAGCGCATCGAGCTGCGGAACGGGTACGGCGACGGCAACGAAGCGCACGACGGCCTGGGCGGCGGGAGGATTGGCGACACTCAGGTCCGGCTCGCCGCTCCGCCCAGCAGCTCGCGGACGCGCTTCATGTCCTCCCACACCTCGCGCTTGCTGGAGGGGTTCCGGAGCAGGTAGGCCGGGTGGTATGTCGGCATCAGGATGGCGTCGCGGTAGCGGTACTCGCGGCCGCGGATCCGCGTGATCGGATCGGTGGTCTTCAGCAGACACTGCGCCGCGAACTTTCCGAGGGCGACGATCACCTTCGGCTTGATGACGTCGATCTGCCGGAAGAGGAACGGCTCGCACTGCTCCACTTCGTCCGGCTCGGGGTTGCGGTTCTGCGGCGGCCGGCACTTGATGACGTTGGCGATGTAGACGTCTTCGCGGCGCAGGTTGATCGCCTCGATGATCTTCGTCAGCAGCTGGCCGGCGCGGCCGACGAACGGTTCGCCCTGGATGTCTTCGTCGGCGCCCGGCGCCTCGCCCACGAACATCAGGTCCGCGTTCGGGTTGCCGACGCCGAAGACGATCTGCTTGCGTCCAAGCGTGTGCAGCTTGCAGCGGCTGCAGTCGGGGCCGATGTCGGCCTTGATGATCGCCAGACTGTCGGCATCGCCCGAGCGGACGGCGGCAACCGGGATCACTCGAGGCTCGGCGTTGTCGGCCGGGCGTGACGATGCAGGCGGACCCGACGGTGCAGGCGGACCTGACTTGTCCGCCGAAGCTTCAGCGGAGGCGGAAGGTCCACCTCTACGTAAGGCGTTGTCGGCACGGGCGCGCCAGAGCGGCTCGGGATGGAGACCCTCCACGCCGAGCTCCTGGAAGTAGTCGAGGTGATCACGAAGCGGATCCTGCGGCATGGACGTGACTGACTCTTGTGGCTGACCGTTACCGGGCGGGGGCGGCGGCGGTGGCGCGGCGCAGCAGCCGCTCGGCGCTGTCGAGGATGACGGCGGCCACGCGGTCCTTGCTCTGCAGCGGCACCACGTCCTCGCCCTCGGCGGTGACGATGGTGACGGCGTTGGTGTCCACCTCGAACCCGCGATCGGACTGCGACACGTCGTTGGCCACGATGGCGTCGACGCGTTTGCGGGTGCGCTTGTCCCGCGCCTTCGCCACGACGTCGTCGGTTTCGGCGGCAAACCCCACCAGTACCGGCGTCGCGGCGCCGCTGGCCGCGCGCTGCGCGCCCAGCTCGGCGAGGATGTCGCGGGTCCGTTCGAGCGTGAGTGTGAGCGGTGCATCGGCCTTGGCCAGCTTGCCGGCGGCGCGCCGCGCCGGCGTATAGTCCGCCACCGCGGCCGACATCACCACCAGGTCCATGCCCGCGGCCACGCGCATCACCGCTTCGTGCATCTCGGCGGCGCTGCGCACCCGCACGAGGGTCCCGACCGCCGGCGGCGTGACGGTGGTCGGGCCGGCCACGAGCGTCACCTCGGCGCCGCGGCGCACCGCATCGGCGGCCAGCGCGAACCCCATGCGACCGCTGGATCGGTTGCCAACGTAGCGCACCGGATCGATGTCCTCGTAGGTCGGGCCGGCCGTAACCAGCACCGTGCGGCCGCGCAGCGCCGAGTCCACCGCCGGACCGGGCGTCGCCGATCGCCCTTCCAGCACACGAATAGCCGCCTCGACGATCTCCTCGGGCTCGGCCAGGCGGCCCTTGCCGATCCACCCGCACGCCAGATACCCCTCGCCCGGCTCGACGAACAGCACGCCGCGCCGCTGCAGCACCTGCAGGTTGGCCTGCACCGCCGCGTGTCCCAGCATGTTCGAGTTCATGGCCGGGGCCACCAGCACCGGCGCCCGCGTGGCGAGGTACAGCGAGGTCAGGAAGTCGTCGGCGATCCCGTTGGCGAACTTGCCGAGCACGTTGGCCGTGCAGGGCGCCACCAGCAGCAGGTCGGCGTGATCGGCAATCGCGATGTGCTCGATATCCGCGTTCATGCCGGCGCGCCACTGCGTGGTGATGACCGGCCGCCGGGTGATGGCTTCGAAGGTGAGCGGCGCCACGAAGCGCCGCGCCGATCGCGTCATCGCCGCCTGCACGTCGTGCCCGCGCTTCTGGAGCCCGCGGCACACCTCCACCGCCTTGTAGGCGCCGATGCCGCCGGTCACGCCGAGCGCGATGAGGGCCATCAGCTCACGGGCCTCTGCTGGAAGGTGTCGATAATCGTCTCGGCCTCGCCGCGCATCGACTTGATACGCGCCCGCTCGGCCATCACGATGGCCCGCATGCGGTTGACGGCGCCGTCCAGGTCGTCGTTCACCACGACGTATTCGTACTGCGCGAACTCGCCGACTTCCGTGCGTGCCACCTCGAGGCGGCGCAGGATCTGCTCCTCGGTGTCCTTGCTGCGCCCGCGCAGCCGGCTCTCGAGCACGCTGGCCGACGGCGGCAGGACGAAGACGCCCACCGTCTCGATGCCGCGTCCCCGCACCTGGCGGGCGCCCTGCACGTCGATGACCAGCACCACGTCTTCACCCGCGGTCAGAAACGCCTCGGTATCGGCGGCGCCCGTGCCGTAGTAGTTGCCGAACACGTCCGCCCATTCGAGAAAGGCGTGTTCGGCAATCATCGCCTCGAACCGCTCGCGGCTGATGAAATTATAGTCAACGGCGTCCTGCTCGCCGGCGCGCGCGGCCCGCGAGGTGTACGAGCGCGACATGCGGAGGCGCGGCACCACCTGCACGAGCCGCTCCACCAGCGTCGTCTTGCCGGTGCCGGAGGGGGCCGACACGATGAAGAGCAGGCCGCGCCGGCTACTCGACATTCTGTACCTGCTCGCGCATCTTCTCGAGTTCGGCCTTGGCGTTGATCACGAGCTCCGAGACGCGAAGCCCGTCGGCCTTCGAGCCGATGGTGTTGATCTCACGGTTCATCTCCTGCAGCAGGAAGTCCAGCTTCCGCCCGCAGGGCTCGGCGTTGTCGGACAGCGCGCCCCAGTGCAGCAGGTGGCCACGAAAGCGGGTGACCTCTTCGGAGATGTCCGATCTCGCGGCGGCGCGGACGATCTCCTGCGCCACCAGCGCTTCGTCCACCGGCAGCGCCGCGCTGATCTCCCGGACCCGCTCCTGCAGCCGCGCCTCGACGCCGCTGCGCCCCTCGAGCGCGGCACCCTCGAGCGCGCCCACCAGGTCGGCCAGCAGCTGCCGGCGCCCGTCGAGATCAGTGCGCAGATGATCGCCCTCGCGCACCCGCATGGCATCCAGATCGGCCAGCGCCTGCCCGAGCGCGGCCTCGACGCTGGCGGCCACCTGCGCTTCGACGGCCGGATCGGCCTCGGCCGGCCGCTCGCGGATGCTCACCGCCTGGGGCACCCGCAGCAGGTCGCCCGGGGTGAGCGCGCCGGCCACCAGGCCGCGCTCGCGCGCGCGCTCGATGGCGGCGGCCAGCGCGTTGACCACCTCTTCGTTCAGCTCCACGGTCGGCGCCGGCATGGTGCGCGGCTGCACCGAGATGGCGACCTCGACGCGGCCACGGGCGAGGCGTTTCTGCAGCAGCGCGCGCACGCGCGGCTCGATCTCGGCCAGGCTTTGCGGGATTCGCAGCTGGACGTCCAGAAAGCGGTGGTTCACCGTCTTCACGGTCACGCCGATGGTGGCACGTTCGTCTTCGTGCGTCAGCGACGCAAATCCGGTCATCGATTTGATCATGTCGTCGCGGGGCCCGGCTGATCTTCCTGCAGCTGCAGCTCGTACAGTTTCGCATACGCGCCGCCGGCCGCCAGCAGCTCGTCGTGGGTGCCGGCCTCCACGATGCGCCCCTGCTCGAGCACCACGATGGCGTCGGCGCGCCGCACCGTGGACAGGCGGTGGGCGATGACGAGCGAGGTGCGATTTCGCATCAGGGTGGACAGCGCCTCCTGCACCAGCATTTCCGACTCGGCGTCGAGCGAGGAGGTGGCTTCGTCGAGGATGAGAATCGGCGAATCGCGCAACAGCGCGCGGGCGATCGCCAGCCGTTGTCGCTGCCCGCCCGACAGACGCTGGCCGCGCTCACCGATGGGCGTGTCGTAGCCCTCGTCGAGCCCGACGATGAATTCGTGCGCATGAGCGGTGCGCGCCGCCGCTTCGATGTCGGCCCGGGTGGCCGCCGGGCGGCCGAACGCGATGTTGGCGCCGATCGTGTCATCGAAGAGCACGGTTTCCTGCGTGACGATGCCGATCTGGGCGCGCAGCGAGGCCAGCGTCACGTCGCGGATGTCGACGCCGTCCAGCAGGATGACGCCGCCGGTGACGTCGTAGAAGCGCGGCAGCAGGTTGACGAGGGTGGTCTTGCCGGCGCCGCTGCGGCCGACGATGGCCACCATCTGCCCGGCACCGACCGTGAGCGACACGCCGTCGAGCGTGGCGCCGTCGGCGCCGGCGTAGGAGAACTGCACGTCGCGGAACTCGATGGCGCGGTGGAACGGCGTGGCCGGCGGTGCGCCGACGCGGTCCTCCACCTCGCTGTGCGTATCGAGGATGGCGAAGATCCGCTCCGAGGCCGCCAGCGCCTGCTGGATGTTGGCGTTCACCCGGCTCAACTTCTTGGCCGGCGCATACATCATGAAGAGCGCCGCCACGAACCTCACGAAGTCACCCGGCGTCAGCCGGCCGGATGAAATCTCCTGGCTGCCCACCCACAGCGCCCCCACGAACGCCACCCCGCCCATGAATTCCATGAGCGGCGGCAACACGCTGAGCGCGCTCGTCACCCGCATGTTGGTGCGATACAGATGGCCGGAGGCCTGCTCGAACTTGTCCGCCTCGCGCCGCTCGGCGCCAAACGCCTTGACGATGCGGTGGCCGCTGAACGCCTCGGCGCTCACGTGCGTCAGCTGTTCGAGGGCTTCCTGACTGCGCCGCGTCGTGCGGCGGACGCTCTGCCCGAGCCGCACGAGGGGATAAACCACCAGCGGCGCACCAGTGAAGCACACCACGGCCAGGCGCGCGTCGGTATAGACGAGCACGGCAGCGTAGCCAATGATCGACAACGACTCCCGCATCAAGTCGCCCACCGTCTCCGACACCGCGTTCTGGATCTGCGCGACGTCGTTGGTGATGCGCGACAGGAGGCGCCCCGTCGTCTGGCTGGAAAAGAAGGCGGCCGACTGCTGGAGGATGTGGCGGAAGAGGACGTTGCGCAGATCGCGCACCACGCGCTGTCCCACATCGGTCATCAAATACGACGAGAGATAGGCGCCGATCCCCTTGAAGAGATAGAGGCCGAGGATCGCCGAGGCGACGAAGCCGAGCGACTGCCCGGTGGGCAGCACTTCGTCGAAGATGGGGCCGATCAGATAGGCAATGCCGGCCGACGCCATCCCGTAGACGATCATCGCCGCGACCGCGCCGGCCAGGCGGCCCCGATAAGGCCTGGCGTACTCGAGCAGGCGCAGGAACGCTGTCACTCGCCGAACCGGTATTTCAGCAGCACCCAGACGGCGACGACGCCGTCGCGCCACCCGATTTTCTTGCCTTCGTCGTAGCCGCGGCCATCGTACGAGATCGGCACCTCGTAGACCCGCAGCTTGCGCCGGAAAATCTTGGCCGTCAGCTCCGGCTCGATGCCGAACCCGTTCGACTCGAGCGTCATCGACCGCAGCACCTCTGCCCGCATCACCTTGTAGCAGGTCTCCATGTCGGTGAGCATGGTGTTGTAGAGGACGTTGGTGAGGAGGGTCAGGAAGCGGTTGCCGAGATAGTGCGTGAACAGAAACACGCGGTGGCGGCCGAGAAACCGCGAGCCGTAGACCACGTCGGCCCGTCCGTCGCAGATGAGCTCGATGAGTTCCGGCAGCTCCTCGGGCGAGTATTCGAGATCGGCGTCCTGGATCACCGCCAGATGGCCGGTGATCACCTCGAACCCCCGGCGCAGCGCCGCGCCCTTGCCCTGGTTACGTTGCTGCTGCAGCAGCACGAAGCCGAGCTCGCCCTGCAGCCGCGCCAGCAGCTCGCGCGTGCCGTCGGTGGAACAGTCGTCCACGACCACCAGCTCGATCCGCAGCGGCACGGCCAGCACGCGGCGAATGACCTCTTCCACCGTCGCCAGCTCGTTGAACACCGGCATCACGACCGAAAGCAGCGGATCGTGCAGTTGGCCGCGCAGTCGTGCCATTAGCGTGATCCGGAGGGCGGCAGGTCTTGCCTTTTCTGGTGCCAGCGCCAGGCGTCGGCGACGATCGTGTCGATCGCCGGCCGTGCCGGCACCCAGCCGAGCTCCTCGCGTGCACGTACGGCCGACGCGTACAGCACGGCCGGATCCCCGGGCCGCCGCGCCGCGACCGACGACGCGACCGTTCGTCCGGTGACGCGCTCCACCGCCGCGACGATTTCGCGCACGGAGGTCGGACGCTCCGTGCCCAGGTTGAAGGTCTGCGACGGCCCGCCTGCTTCGAGGCGGCGCAACGCGCGCAGGTGCGCGTCGGCCAGGTCGGTCACGTGGATGTAGTCGCGGAGACAGGTGCCATCCGGCGTCGGATAGTCGGTCCCCATGATCTTGAACTCGGGGCCACCCGTGGCCGCCTCGATGGCGCGGGGGATGGCGTGGATCTCCGGGTCGTGGTCTTCGCCCAGCTCGCCGTCCGGATCGGCGCCGGCGGCATTGAAATAGCGCAGCCGGACCGAGCGCAGCCCCCAGCCTCGTTCGTAGTGCGGCAGTGCGTGCTCGATGGCCAGCTTGGTCTGCCCGTAGGCGTTGATCGGCGCGGTGGGGTGCGTCTCGCGGATCGGCGTCTCGACCGGCTCGCCGTAGACCGCGCACGTCGACGAGAAGACGAAACGGCGGCACGACTCGGCGGCCATCGCCTCGAGCGTGGCCAGCGTGCCGATCACGTTGTTGCGGTAGTAGCCGACCGGATCGGTTACCGAGTCGCTGACGTTGAGAAACGCGGCAAAATGCATCACCGCCGACGCGCCGGTGTCGCGCAGCGCCCGCCGCACCGTCTCCACGTCGCGGATGTCGCCCTCGATGAGCGGCGCGCCGAGCGCCGCCCGGCGGTGGCCGGCGGACAGGTTGTCGTAGATGGTGACCCGATATCCGGCCAGCCGCAGCGCTTTGGCGGCGTGGCTGCCGATGTAACCGGCACCGCCGGTCACGAGCACGTGAGCCGGATCAGCGGCGGCCAATGGAGTAATAGGTAAATCCGCTCTGCTTCATCTGCGCGGGAACGAACAGATTGCGGCCGTCGAAGACGACCGGGCTCTTCATCAGCGATCGCATCCGCTCGAAATCGGGGCGCCGGAACTCGTTCCACTCGGTGACGATGGCCAGGGCGTCGGCGCCCTTCAAGGCGTCGTAGTTGGCGTCGGCGTAGGAGACGCGGCTGCCGAAGTGCTTCTTGGCCACGGCCATCGCCTCGGGATCGTACACCTGCACCGTCGCGCCCGCCGCCAGCAGCTGCTCGACCAGCGGAATCGCGGGTGCCTCGCGCATGTCGTCCGTCTTCGGCTTGAAGGCAAGGCCCCACACGGCGATGACCTTGCCTTTGAGGCTGCCGAAGTGCTTCTTCATCTTCGCCGCGAGGCGCGTCTTCTGGGTGGCGTTGACCGACTCGACCGCCTTGAGGATGCGGAAATCGTAGTCAGCGTCCTCGGCAAAGCGCATCATCGCCTGGACGTCTTTCGGGAAGCAGCTGCCGCCGTAACCGACACCGGGAAAGAGAAACGACGTACCGATGCGGCGGTCGGACCCGACCGCGCGCCGCACCTGATCGACGTCGGCGCCGACCGCCTCGCACACGTTGGCCACCTCGTTCATGAAGGAAATGCGCGTGGCCAGCATGGCGTTGGCGGCGTACTTGGCGAGCTCGGCGCTGGCGCAGTCCATCACCATGATCGGGGCGTCGGTACGGGTGAAGGGCGCGTAGAGCTCGACCATCATCTCCCGCGAGCGATCGTCCTCGGCGCCGATCACGACGCGATCGGGCTTCATGAAGTCCTCGATCGCGGCGCCTTGCTTCAGGAACTCCGGGTTGCTGACGACGCTGAAGGGGTGGGTCGTCTCGCGGCGGATGACCTCGCGGACGCGCTCGGCGGTCCCGACCGGGACCGTGCTCTTGTTGACGATGACCTTGTAGCCGTTCATCGCTTTGGCAATGTCCTTGGCGACGGCGAGCACATGTTGGAGGTCGGCCGATCCGTCCTCACCCTGGGGCGTTCCGACGGCTATGAAGACAATCGGTGACTCGCGAACCGCTTTGGCCAGCGCGGTCGTGAACGTCAGGCGGCCTTCGCTTCGGTTCCGGCGCAGCAGCTCTTCGAGGCCTGGCTCATATATCGGGACCTTGCCCTTGGTCAGGGCCCGCACCTTGGCCGCGTCGTTGTCGACGCAGACGACGTCGTTCCCGCTTTCCGCAAAACACACACCGGCCACCAGGCCGACGTAGCCCGTCCCCACAACCGCGATTTTCATGGCCCTCCATCATGGCTGCTCGCCAGCCTGACGCTATCATACCGGCTGAAGATGCGGGTCCTCGTGGACTACCGCCCGGCGCTCCGTGCCCGCACCGGGGTTGGCGAATACATGCACGAGCTCGTACGGGCCTACACCGCGTCGCACCCCGCCGACGACGTGGCGGTGTTCACGAGCTCGTGGGCCGACCGCCCACCCCCCGGCACGGCCGCCACCCTGCGCGCCCGCGTCGTGGATCGCCACGTGCCGGTGGCGGTGCTGAACTGGCTGTGGCACCGCGCGGAATGGCCCCCGGTGGAATGGCTCGCGGGCGAAGTCGACGTCGTGCACGCCGCGCACCCGCTCCTCATTCCGTCCACGCGCGCCGCGCGCGTCGTCACGGTACACGACCTCTTCTTCCTGTCCCATCCCGAGCGCACCGCCGGCGAAATCCGCCGCGACTACCCGGCGCTCGCGGCCGCGCACGCCCGCCGGGCCGACGCGGTGATCGCCGTCTCGCACTACACGCGGCGGCAGGTGATCGAACGGCTCGGCGTGGAGCCCGATCGCGTCTACGTGTGCTCGTCAGGCGCCCGGGCGTGGACGCGGCTCGGCCAGGCGCCCCACGTGCCGGCCGGCGGTTACGTGCTCTTCATCGGCACGCTCGAACCGCGCAAGAACCTCGGCGTCCTCCTCGACGCCTACGAACGGCTGGCGGCGCGCGGCGGAGCGGTGACGCCGCTGCGGATCGCCGGCGGCAAGGCCCCGGGTGCCGACGCCTGGCTCGAGCGGATCGAGTCCTCGCCGCTGTCGGCGCACGTGCAGTACGTCGGCTACGTGCCCGACGATGC
>Ga0070670_100002540_pt1 | contig 15052 bp, 8 predicted proteins | sample KBSS63metaG_FD_64665 | JGI IMG/M metagenome (GOLD analysis project Ga0070670, IMG submission 64665) | Switchgrass rhizosphere microbial communities from Kellogg Biological Station, Michigan, USA - KBS S6-3 metaG | ecosystem: Host-associated > Plants > Roots > Rhizosphere > Soil ... | reverse complement strand
CTGGATTGGCACCCACGTCCCCGACCTGGTGCTGGTCGGGGGACCGGATCCGGGATTGGTGAACGCGTTGTCGCAGAATGTGGTGATCGACGTGGGGCGGATCCCGGCGCGGTGGGTGGACACGTCCACGCCGGTTCTCCCGTCGTTGACGGCGACGATTGCGGCCTCGGGCGCGCACCAGGAGATCGATCGCCGGCTCGCCCGATCGCCGCGCGGGCTGGCCGAGGAGCTGGCGCGCATCTATGGGCAGGACTTCGCGGCCCCGACCTACATCGCGGCGATGGCGCTCATCAGCCGGCTGCGTCTCGGCGAACGCGACGGGGTGGCGCCACTGCTGGCGCCCTACCTCGATGGCACCAAAGACAGCTTCGCGCGTCCGTCGCAGTCTTCGCTGGCGGCGCACCTGCTGTTCTTCGAGTACGCGCGCCGCACCGGCGACGATCGCGCGAAGGCGCTGGTGCTGCGCGCGGCCGCCAGCGGCTTTACTGAAGACGGCCAGCTCCGCGAGTTCATGCCGCTGCATGGCGGCTGGAGCGATTCGCTGTTCATGGACGTGCCGATCTTGGCCACGGCCGGCGCGCTCACCGGCGAGCGCCGCTACTTCGACATGGCGGCCCGCCACACCGCGTTCATGGAGCGGATCGTGCGCAGGCCGGATGGTCTCTATCGCCACCAGGCGTCGGCGGACGCCGCCTGGGGGCGCGGCAACGCGTTCGCGGCGCTGGGCCTGGCGCTGACCCTGTCGGAGTTTCCGAAAGAGCATGCCGAGTATCCCCGTCTGCTGGCTTCGTATCGCACACACATGACGGCGCTGGCGCGCTTCCAGGACGAGAACGGCATGTGGCGCAACGTCATCGATCGCCCCGGCGCCTATCCGGAATACTCCGCCACCGCCATGATTGCGACCGCGATGCTGCGCGGCATCCGCCGCGGGTGGATCGACCGCGCGACGTACGAGCCGCTGGTGCAGCAGGCGTGGAAGGCCATCCTGGCGCGGACCGGCGCCGAGGGCCGGCTCGTGGACGTCTGCGAGAGTACCGGCACGCGCGGCTTGACCGACGAGGATTACCTTCGCCGCGCCGCCATCCTGGGCCGCGACGATCGCGGCGGCGGGATGGCGATGTTCTTCGCCACCGAGCTGGCAGGTCTATAACCCCGTCGCCGCAACCGCCGCGTACAATGACGCCGTGCGGTGGGGCATCATCCTGCTTCTCGGCGCCGGGCTGCTCATCGCCACCTCGGCCGCGCGCGCGCAGCGCGGCGGCATGTTCCTCGGCTCGCTCGAGGATCCCGCCATCGCCTACACCAAGGGGCCGCTCGCGAACGCGGTCACCGATCTCAACACCAGGCTCGCCGACGGATCCGTTCAGCTGAAGTTCGACGGGCGGGCCGGCTATCTGCGATCGGCGCTCGACGCGCTGCGGCTTCCGATCGACTCGCAGATGCTGGTGTTCGCTCCCAACAGCCTGCAGGCCAAACGCATCAACCAGGGCAACCCGCGCGCGCTCTTCTTCAACGACCGCGTCGCGCTCGGCTGGGTCCGCGACGGCGAGGTTCTCGAAGTGGCGGCGCACGACGCCACACAAGGCACGGTGTTCTACACCCTCGAGCAGAAGGCGCCCGCTGCCGGCGCAGCCCCGCCACAGTTCAAGCGCGGGTTCATCTGCCTGGGCTGTCACGTGGCCGGGGACACACTCGGGGTGCCCGGGCTGCTGATGTTCAGCGCGCTCGCACCCCCGGACGCGAGCGGATTCGGCCGCTTCGTCACGATGGACCACCGCACCCCGGTCGATCAGCGATGGGGCGGATGGTTCGTCACCGGCAACATCGGCGCTGCGGCGCACTGCGGCAACGAGGCGCCCGCACTCGACCCGTCACGGCGCCACGGCCTGCGGTCGGCCGACGGCCTGTTCGACCTCGATGGCTATCCCGCGGCGTCGAGCGACGTTGCCTCGTTGCTGGTGCTGTCGCACCAGACCCACATGATGAATCTGCTGACGCGCATCGGCTGGGAAGCGCGTGCCGCCGACCCGACGCAGCATGCCCCCTTCACCTCGTCGCCGGGACAGGACGACCGGATCGCGCAGATGATGCGCGGCATCGCCGCCGAAGTCGTGGATTACCTGCTGTTCGTGGACGAGGCGCCGCTGCCCGAAGCGGTGCAGGGGTCGTCCGCGTTTGCCGAACGGTTCTCGTTGCAGGGGCCGCGCGATACGGCGGGGCGTTCGCTCCACGAGCTCGACCTGCGCCACCGGCTGCTCAAGTACCCGTGCAGCTATCTGATCTATTCACCGGCGTTCGATGCGCTGCCGACAGCCGCGAAGGCCCCCCTCTATTCGCGCATGTGGGAGGTGTTGTCGGGCGCCGAGCGCGGGGAGCGCTACCGGTCGGCGCTCTCGCGCGCGGATCGACAAGCCATCGTCGAAATCCTGCGGGACACCAAGCCGGGCTTGCCGGCCTATTTCAACGGCGCGATCCTCCAGTAGAGTATCGATATGTGTCGAGATGGGGCGGGTCTAAAGACCCGCAACTACCTACGGGCGGACGGTTACGTCGTGTTCGCGGCGGTCCTGGCGCTCTCGGGGTTGGCGCTGCGGGCGCAGGGGAATCCGGACGCGGCGAAGCTGCAGAACCCGACGCCGGCCAGTGCCGAATCGGTCGCCGCCGGTCAGCAACTCTATCGCCGCTACTGCGCGAGCTGTCACGGCGCCAACGCGGAAGGCGGGGCGGGCAACGACCTCATCCCGGCCGCGCCCGACCTCACCGACAAGGAGTGGAAGCACGGATCGAGCGACGGCGAGATCTTCGCCGTCGTCAAGAACGGCGTGCCTCCCGAGCTGAACATGGTGCCGTTCGCGGATCAGATCAAGGATCCGGACATCTGGCACATCGTCAACTACGTCAAGTCGATCGCCAAGAAGTAGGCGGGTATAAAGACCCGCGACTGCGTACTACTTCGCCAGCGGATCCGGGCGCACCTGGAACTTGACCAGCTTGCTGGTCGTGCCACGCCCGCCTTCCATGTGGAACGGCGCGCGGGTCGAGATGCTGGTCCAGATCCCCTTCCCCTTCCATCCACCTTTCGGATCGTCGATGCGGCCGTCGATCCCCTTCGCGTAGAACCCCATGGGATAGGGCATCCGGAACGTCATGAACTTGCCGTCCACGAGCGCCAGCAGCCCTTCCGATTCGTTGCCGGTGGCAAGCGGCACATCCTTGCCCAGCCCGAGCATGTCGAAGCGATCGACGAAGTCGTAGTAGGCCGAATCGGCGCTCGCCGAGTCGGTGGCGCCCTGATAGTTCGGACCAGGTAGCGGGTACAGCGACCACCCTTCCGGGCAGTGCTGGCCGGTGGCGGTCGGCCCGTTCAGCGGCCCCTTGCACTTGCGCCGGTCGAAGCTGGCGAGCTGGCCGCTCGACAGCACGGTCCAGACGACGTCCTTGCTGTCCACGTCCATGCCGCGCGGCGCGAAGCCCTGGGCCGAGGCCTTCGGGTTGTTCCACGGCACTTCGTAGATCTCCGACAGCGCCGTTGTCGACGGATTCGTCCCGGGCACGAGGCGTACCACCGAACCCGGCATGCCCTGCACCGATCCCCAGATCGCGCCATCGACCGGGCTCGGCGCCACGCCGTAGAACGGCGCGTTGATGCGGTGATCCTTGGCCGGGTCGATCGGCTCGTTCGGCTCGGTGTAGGCGTCGCGCTTGCCGTTGCCGTTGGTGTCGAGCACGAACGCGGTCCAGCCCTGCGCCTTCTGCTCGTCGCCGGTCTCGAGATAGACGCGCGTGTTGAACCAGCCTTCGACCGGCCCGCCCCCGGTGTACCAGAGCACGTCGTTGTTGTCGAAATTCAGGTGGTGGGTGCCGAAACAGAGGTCGATGGTCACGACCTTCTTGGTCTTCGGGTCGTACATCTCCATCTGACGCCCGCTCTGCTCCAGCGGGAATGCCTGCGCCGACGGATGGCTCGACCCCTTGCGGCAGAAGTCGGCGGTGGGATTGGGCCGGATCCGCGCCGCAATCCACACGCGCCCCTGGCCGTCCATCGAGAAGCTGTGCGCGGTGGTCTGGCTGGTCCAGATCGTCTCGTCGCCCCAGTAGGGCGAGGGCTGCGTCGGCGGGTTGTTGGCCTGGCTCGGCGTCTTGGGATCGCGAACCTGCAGCTTCACCTGCGTGACGCCGTTGTGACCCGGCATCACCACCGGCATATAGTCGGCACTCTCTTCGAGCGCGCCGTAGATCGGTCCGTTGGGGTTGACGAGCGGGTTGCGCTTGTCGCTCGCGATCTCGTCGTGCAGGTAGACCTTGGGGTCGGCCCAGTCCCACATCGTGATGACGACGTTGCGCTCGCGCCCTTGCGGCCGCGCCGGCGTGGCCTCGGGCAGCGCGCCGCCGGCGATCCGGTCGGTCCAATCCGCCCACATGCCGGCGGCACGCGCGCGCCCCACCTGCGTGAAGCGCGCGCTCATCGCGCCGCCTGCCTGCCCGGACTGGATGCGTCGATCCCACGCCTCGGCGCCGCTCTTGAACGTGCCGAGGCTGGCCGGGATCTCGCGCGTGGCCTTGTTGCCCATCTGATGGCAGCCGGTGCAGCCGTCGGTGTTGACGACGTTGCGGATCCACTCGCCCTGGCTCTTCATCGAGGGCGCGATGCCGTTGCCGGTGGCGCCGGTCCCGGGGAAGTCGCTCTTCGGCGGCACCTTCAACAACGCGAGCCAGTAGAGCGCGGGGTAGTAATCGGCGGCGGCCTTGGCGGTGGGGGCCTGCACCGCGCTGAGGTTCAACTGTTTGCCCGGCGCCGCCTTGATCTTCGGCGAGTCCACCAGCCCGTAGCCGCGGACCCAGACGTCGTAGCTGGCCTTCGGCAGGTCCGGCACCAGATAGCGGCCGCGATCGTCGGTGACGACGATCTTGCGCAGCGGGGTCGGGAGATCGGTCGTCTCGGCAATCACCCAGACGCCGGCCTCGGGGCCTTTCGGTCCCGTCACGACGCCGCCGATGTCGTCGGCGTCGGTGCTGACCGCCGCCTGGCCGCCGCCCTGCGCGTCGCCACGCACCACGAGGAGCGAGACACTGGCGGCCGCCATGCAGGCGAACGCCGCAAGCGCCACGAAAGTCGACAGCCGTGCCCGCATAAGACCTCCTGCTGAGATGTGTTGCCCCGGACTGCGCGAACGGTAATGCCGCGCGAATTCGAAGTCAATCACGCTCCCGGCCAGAGCGGCCCGCGGCTGACTAGTACAGAGAGGCGCCGAAGTGGTCGCCTGTTTCGGCCCCTCCGGGAATCCCGGTCGACCCTTGTGACCAGAACTGACTGCCGCTCGACGTGAGCCCGTTCGAAAAGAAGGATCCGTAGATCACGTGGACCGCGCCGGCGTCCGACACCGAGCCGATGTCCTCGTGCGGCACGCCGATCGCGAGATCGGCGCTGGTGATGAAGACCCCCGGGGCCACCCGGCTCAGTTCGTTCCTGCCGAAGTTCCAGGCGGTGAGGCTGGCGCCGAACTGGTCGCCTCGTTCGGACGTTCCGGCGATGCCGGCGCTGTCCTGGGTCCAGACCTGCAAGGGATGGCTCGTCAACGACAGCCCGGCGGCCGATCCGTAGATCACCTCGACGTCGCCGCCATCGGGGGCGCCACCGGCGACATCCTTGAACGGCGAGCCTACGGCGAGGTCCGCACGCCCGTCCCCGTTGAAATCGCCGGCGGCGAGGGCGAAACCAAACTGGGCGCCGGCCTCGTAGACGCCGCCGAACCCGTTCAGGTCCCAGAACTGACTGCCGGTTGAAGTGAGACCCGAGGACGACCCGTAGATCACGTGGACGGCTCCCGTCTCCACGAAGCCGCTGATGTCTTCGCCCGGCACCCCGATCGCGAGGTCGGACCGCCCGTCACCGTTGAAGTCGCCCACCGCCAGCGACGCCCCGAAGTTGTCGAAGTCTTCCGTCGCCCCCGCGATCCCGCTGCTGTCCTGCGTCCACATGTTCGACCCGTTCGACAGGCTCAGCCCGGATGAACCGCCGTACAACACGTCCACGGCGCCGGTGGCGCATCCGGTCGCGAGGATCCGGCTCGGGCAGAACCCGCTGTCGTGCTGCGGCGTTCCAATCGCGAGGTCGGAGAACGAGTCGCCGTTGAAGTCGCCCGCGGCGAGCACGCTGCCGAAATCAGCGAATCGTTGATCCGAGTCTCCGGGGACATCCTTGGCGACCCACAGCTGATTCCCGGACAGCGTCAGTCCGCCCTCATGCCCTTTGATGATCCAGACAGCCCCGGCGCAACCACACCCCACGAGACCAAAAGACGCCGCTTGATATGCAGGCACACCGATGGCGAGATCGCCGACGCCGTCGTGATTGAAATCACCCCAGGCAAGGGATGCCCCAAAGAGGCCTCCTAAGACCTCGAGCCCCGGATAGGGGTTGCGCGAGATGCTGCGGCCATCGAACGCTTGTGGGGCCGGCACGGTGGAATCGCTCGTCGTCAGGCCGTTCGGTGAGCCGTAGATGACGACGACGCGGCCGAGAAAGTGGTCGGTCACTTCTTCCTGCGGGATTCCAATGGCGAGATCGGAGAAGCCGTCGCCGTTGAAGTCGCCGGACGCCAGCGCCGCGCCGAATGCATCGAATTCCTCCGACGCTCCGGAGATGCCGGGGCTGTTCTGGGACCAGAACTGCGGTGCGGGTAGATTGGGGTCCGTGGCGCTGAGGCCGGTCGCGGATCCGTAGACGACGTTGACCGCGCCGGCATCCTCGGCGCCGCCGGTGTCTTCATCGGGTACGCCAATCGCGAGGTCCGCGAATCCGTCGCCGTTGAAGTCGCCCTTCGCCACGCCGCTGCTGCTGCCTCCGGCGAGGCAATGCTTCGCGATCCCCCTGGCGTTTCCGGCGTTTCCGGGAGTCTTCGGCAGCTGATCGCACCGCTCGTCGCGACGGATCGAGCTCCTGCCACGTGAGTCCTGGGCCCTGAGCGGCGCCGGCGGACCGAAGCCCAGCAGAACGACGAGTCCGATGGCGACGCGGGCCGTGACGCGATCGTGTGTGCTCATGCCGGCGAGTACAGCCGCCGGACGCCGACGCGGAAATCCCCTAATAGGGGACATCGGTAGAATTCATCCACCATGCGGTTCCGGCTCGTCGAACCGGCCGATTTGCCGGCCTGCCGGTCGCTGCTGAATCCGGCGCTGCGTCTCGGCCGGCGCGTGCTCGATCGGCTCCCCGGCATCTGGCGGGCATTGGCCGTCTGCGGGACGTTTTCGGTGATCGAGGACCCGATCAAGCCGCACCCGGACTGCATCATGGGATTCGGCGCCAGCGTCTTCGTGAGCGACCGGTTCGTCGAGGGGTTCGTGGCGGACCGCCGCAGTTATCTCGATGCCGCGTTGTACCAGCGGATCATCGATGGACCGTCACCGGTCTTGTCGGAGGCCGAGATCAGGGCCGCCAACTCCGGCGACGGACTCAATCTCGTCGTCCTCAGCTACGGGCTGCGCGATCACGACCTGACGAACCCGGTCACTCAACGCGTACTGCAAATGGGAAGCACCGCGTTCTACGCCCTGCATGCCGGCTACAAGATCAAGACGATCGTGAACGAGGTTTTCGGTCAGGCGGCGGCGCACTACATGAAGGCCGGCGGCTTTCACCCGCAGGAGACGACGGCGCCGCCGGCACCCGGGATGGTCGAGCACGAGCGGCCCCACCTGTTCGCGCTGCGACGCGAATGGGTGGAGCCCGGAGCGGTCGATTCGCTCGCGGCGCTGTTCTTTCCGGCCGAGCCTCGCATCGGGTTCTCGCCGGCCGAGCAACGCGTGCTCGCGCACGCGCTCCTCAACCGCAGCGACGCCGAGATTGCGGAGCACCTCGGTTTGTCGGGGGACGGCATCAAGAAAACCTGGCGGCGCGTGTACGATCGCGTATCCGGGCGCCTGCCCTACCTGATCGCCGACGAGCACAAGCCCGGAGCGGCCGGCCGCAGCACCGAAAAGCGGCGCCACGTGCTCGACTATCTCCGCACGCATCCGGAAGAAGTCCGGCCGAGCCGCCGGCCTCCTACACGGACATAGCCGGACGGATTATCGGCGCCGGCCTTCTTCAGCCGCTTGATGCGTGGGACGGAGAGGTGCGACCGCGTCGATCGTCGTGCCGCGCCCCGGCTGCGAGTGGATGGACAGGCGCCCGCCAACGATCTTCATCCGCTCGTTCATGCTGGTCAAGCCGAGGCCCGGCCCTCGCATCGCCTCGTGAGGGTGAAAGCCGGCGCCCGAGTCGTTGATGGTCAGGACGATGGTGTCGCTGTGACCTTTCAGCGAGACGTCGGCATGTTGCGCCCCGCCATGCTTCACCACATTCTGCAGGGCTTCCTGCACGACGCGGTAGAGACACAAGGAGACCGCCCGCGGCAGCATTTTCGGGATGTTCTCGCAGCGAAGGTCGACCGTCACGCCGTACCGTTTGGACAGCTCTTCGCACAAGCCAGCCGCCGCCGCTTTCAGTCCCAGGAATTCCAGTCTCGGGGGATGAAGGTCGTGCGACAGCGCCTGAATATCGCCCACCAGATTGGCGATCTCCTGGCTGACGTCTCCGATCTCCTGCTCGAGATCCGCCGCCGAGACCGCGCGGCGCCCCTTCAAGCCACCGAGACGTACGCTCACCACCGCCAGCCGCTGGTTGATGTCGTCGTGCAGCTCGCGGGCGATTCGGCTGCTCGCTTCCTCGTGCGCTTCGATCAATTTCTGGCTCACCGTGGACAGCGCTTCCTGCGCCAGCTTCTGCTCGGTGATGTCGACGCCGGTGCCGATGTAGCCGGCAAACGACCCGTCCACCTGGTATCGTGGCACCCCCGCCGTCACCGCCCAGCGATATACGCCGTCGTGGCGGCGGAGCCGATGCTCCATCTGGAAAGGCTCGCGCCGATCGAACGCCTTGCCGTAGATCTCGCGGCATCGCTCCGCCTCGTCCGGGTGCAGGACGTCGGACCGTACCTGTCCCAGCATCGCATCCAGCGGCCGTCCGGTGTAATCGAGCCAGGTGTGATTGAGATAGGTGATCTCCTTGCCGGTGCCCGACATCCAGATCATGACCGGGGCGGTATCGGCGATGAGGCGGAAGCGCTCTTCGCTTTCGCGCAGAGCCTCTTCGGCGAGCGTGCGCTCGATCAGGTCCGCGGCCTGCCGTGCGAGCACGTCGAAGAACGTGAAATCGTCGTCGGTCGGGGTATGCGGCCTCCGCCAGTGCGTCGAGATCATGCCGAGAGGCTGGCCGCAACGCGATCGCAACGGGGTGGATTGCACGGCGCGAATGCCGGACCGGCGATACTCCTGCTGGTCCTGCGTGCCGGCCATGAAGTCGCACGCCTCGATATCGGCCACGATGACCCGCTCGTTGTCACGGAGCGCCTGGCCGCAGGTGCTGCCCGATCCAACCGTCACCCGTTGCCAGAATGCCGCGGAGTCGGGGTGGAAATTCTTCGACCCGCGGAGCCTCAATGACGCGTTGTCCGCCGCAAGGATCTGGACACTGGCCGCATCGGCCGCCATCAATTCCAGGGCGGCGCCGAGAATCTGCGAATACAAGGCCTTCCGGCGTCGACTCCGCGATCAGGCGCGTGCTGATCGACTGGAGCGTCTTGGCGCCGGCCACTTCGCGCGCCAGCCGTTGCTCGCTCTGCCGCAGCGCGGCCTCGGCCTGCTTGGCTTTGGTGATGTCGCGGGCAATCGTGGAGCATCCGACAATTCTGCCCGCCGCGTCCCGCAGCGGCGAGATCGTCAGGGAGACGTCGATACGCGTGCCTGCCTTGGTGACGCGGACCGTTTCGAAATAGTCGACCCGCTCACCGGTGCGGAGACGCCGCAGAAGGTCGTGCTCCTCGTCGTGCAGGTCTGGAGGGACGATGATCGTGATCGGCTGTCCGATCGCCTCCTGCTCCGTGTAGCCAAACGTCCGCCGGGCCGCGGCGTTCCACGCCGAAATCATCCCATCGATCGTCTTGGCGATGATCGCGACATGTGACGACTCGACGATCGCGGCATACTGCAGCCGGATCTGTTCCGCTCGAGGAAGGCCAGCGACGTCTGCGGCCACGGCGAGCTGGCTGGAGTCGTCGTCGGTCACGTGAACTGCGCCCTCCGGAGGTCGCAGCTGATAGAAACAGCCGTGTGTGCTGCGCACACGCCCGTGAGCGCCTGATCGTCTTCTGTGTACTGCAGCGGATACGCGCACAGAATGTCGACGTCATCGGCGAGTTGGCCGCAGAGCTGTTCGAGCGCGACCGCCTCCGCCGTTCTCCCCGCGGCCCACAAGCGCCCCGCCCGTTCCCCGCAGAAGGCGATGCGGGGGTGTGCTTTCCCGGCGTTGGCGGCCGCCGCACGCACACCGTTGAGCACCTCGAGAAACCGGGCGGGATCCGGCGCGACGTCGGCATCGAACGAAACGTAGCTGCCGCGTTCGATCGCACCCTCGATGTCCACGTCCTGCGTGCGCAGTTCCTGCAGAAGACGCGCGCGATGAGGCATCGTCGCCAGGGCGATCGCGCCATCGGCCCGGTTCAGGGCGGCGGCAACGAAGCGACTGAAGCAACCGACGACTCCGGAGTCATCCGAACAGAAGACAATTTCGTGCCGCCGGGAAGCGTGAGCGCTGGCAGGTGCGGTCAACCCGACGCTGGGGCTCACGAATTCCCGACCGCCGAGGACGGCGTCGATCGCCGGCAGCAGGTCGCTTCCGGCAGAAACCTTGTGAATGTAGCCACGCGCCCCCAGGCTGAGGGCCGCTCGCACGATCTCCGGCGAGGATTCCTGGCTCATGAAGAGCAGCCGGGTGCGGGGGGCGAGCGTGCGGACCTCTTTCGCGACCGCGAATCCATCCAGCTGTGGCAGATTGATATCGAGCAGGATCAAACTCGGCTGAAATGCTTCGGCCTTCCACACCGCCTCCAATCCATCCGCTGCCTCGATGATCTGGAACTCCGCCCGTTGTCGAAGCGCCGTACAAACGAGACGGCGGAACGCCTCGTGATCTTCCACGACGAGAATCGTGAGTGGCATAAGGGCCCTCTTCGGTCGAAATCGGTGCAGCCGTCAGCGGCGGTCGAGCACCTGACGGACGGCGCGGGCCAGCGCGATGGCGTTGAACGGCTTCTGCAGCAACGACGCTCCTGGCGGCACGCCGTGCCGCATTGCGGCCTCATTGGGATAGCCCGACATCAGCAGGATGCGGATGCCAGGCCGCGTCTGCGTCAACTGGCTCGCCACCTCGAGTCCGCTCATGCGCGGCATCACCAGATCGGTTGCCAGCAGGTCGATCGTCTCCTGATGGTCGTCGGCGAGCCGAATCGCCTCGGTCCCGTTGCGCGCGCTCAGCACGGTGTAGCCTGCCGCCTGCAGCACGCGGGCGGCCAGCGTGCGGACGGCCTCCTCGTCTTCGACGAGCAGCACGGTCTCGTGCCCCTTGGGCATGGTGGCGATATCGTCCGCCGACGCCGTGACGACAGCGTCGAAGACGCGCGGCAGGAAGATCTTGAACGTCGTGCCGCGGCCCGATTCGCTGTAGGCCTCGACGTGCCCTCCCGACTGCTTGACGAAGCCGTACACCATCGCCAGCCCCAGGCCGGTGCCCTCGCCCGTTGGCTTGGTGGTGAAGAACGGCTCGAAGATGTGGGCGCGGGTCGTCTCGTCCATGCCGAGGCCCGAGTCCGACACCGCCACCATGACGTAGAGTCCGGGCGCCACGTCTTCGTGCAGGCTCGCGTACGCGGCGTCGAGCTCGACGTTGGTGGTTTCGATCGACAGGCTGCCGCCGTGCGGCATGGCGTCGCGCGCGTTCACCGCCAGATTGATGACGGCCTGCTCGAACTGGCCGGGATCGATCTTCGCCAGCCCGAGCCCCTCGTCGGGCAACAGCGACACCTCGATGTCCTCGCCGATCAGCCGCTGCAGCAGCTTCATCACGTCGCCGAGCAGGGTGTTGAGGCTCACCACTTCGGGCCGCAGGACCTGCTTACGGCTGAAGGCCAGGAGCTGGCGGGTGAGGTTGGCGGCGCGCTGGCCGGCGCGGCGGATCTCGGTGATGAACTCGCGGTTGGGATCGTCGGGGGCCAGGCCGTTGAACGCCATCTCGCCGAACCCGATGATGGCGGTGAGCAGGTTGTTGAAGTCGTGGGCCACGCCGCCGGCGAGCTGGCCCACCGCTTCCATCTTCTGCGCCTGCCGGAACTGCTGCTCGAGCCGCTTGAGGTCGGTGATGTCGCGTGAGAACCCGACCAGGCCGATCGCCTGATCCTGTGCGTCGCGATACACGCCGCGGGTCGTGAGGTAGGTCCGGGTGCTGCCGTGCATCGCCGGCGCCTCTTCGATCGTGTGCGCCGCGCCCGACATGAGCACCTGCCGGTCGTGTTCCACGATCTCGTCGGCCACGTCCGGGAGAAAGAGGTCGTGATCGCCGCGGCCGACAACCTCTTCGACGGTCAAGCCGAACAGGCGCGCACAGGCGGAGTTGATCATCACGTAGCGGCCATTCAGGTCTTTCACGAAGACCGCGCCGGAGGTGCCCTCGACCACCGCATTGAGCAGGCTGTGGCTTTCGATCACCGCGCGTTCGGCGGCCTTGCGCTGGGTGATGTCGCGCACCAGCGCCACCGCGAACCGTTTGCCCTCCTGCGTGAACGAACGGAGACGCACTTCGACCGGGAAGGTGGAGCCGTCCTTGCGGCGGTGGCGCGAGTCGAACGCGACGACGTCACCGCTGTCGAGTGGCGGGGCGATCTGCTGGCGGAAGTCGGTGTCCACGTCGATGGCCGCCGGGCTCATGCCGACGAGCTCGTCGCGGGTGTAGCCCAGGCTGTCGCAGGCCTGGCGGTTCACGTCGAGGATGGTCCCGTTCCACTCGTGCAGGAAGAACGCGTCGGTGGCGTGGTCGACGAACGTCCGAAACCGCCCCTCGCTCGCGCGCAGCTCGGTTTCCGCGCGGCGGAAGTCGGTGATGTCCTGCATGGTGCCGAAAATGCGGCGGGGCCGGCCGTCGTCGCTTCGCGTGACGTCGCCCTGGCTGTGGACGATGCGCACCTGGCCGTCCGGGTGGACGACCCGGTACTCGACGTCGTAGCGGGCGCCGCCCCGCAGCGCTTCGGCCATGCCGGCGGCCACGCGTTCCTGGTCATCGGGATGCACGAGGGCGCGCCACTGCGTCTCGAAGCCCGCGAGATCGCGCTGGACGTAGGGAACGCCGAAGATGCGCATCGCCTCCGAGGACAACGTCACCCGGCCGGTGACGAGATCGCGATCCCAGTGACCCACGTGCGCCACGCGCTGGGCCTCGGCCAGCCGCCCCTCGCTCGTGCGCAGGCTGTGCAGGACGAAGCGGCTGGTGAGGCCGTCGGCGAGCCGGCGGCCGATCTCCTGCAACAACCGCATTTCGTCCCGGGTCCAGACGCGCCCGTGCGAGCACTGGTGGAGGCCGAACGCGTAGGGTTGATCGGCGTGCGGATAGACCGCCATCGCCATTGCCGACCGCACGCCGAGCCGGCTTTCGGCGGACCGCAACTGGTTGGAACTGTCCGGACCGAAACACACCGGGCCGTCGGCCGCCAGCAGCGTTCGGACGAGGCCCACGTCCTCGGCGGTCATCGGCAGGTTGCGATATTCGCCGGCCGGCTGGCGATACTCGGGCCGGGCCCGCTCGGCCACCACTCCCCACGCCGGCGCATCCGGATCACACGGATGCACCAGGAACACGCGATCGCAACTGAAGATGGCCAGCGACGCGTCCAGCACTTCGCCGGTCATCTGATCGAGATCGCTGGCGCCGTGGATGGCACGATTGACGCGGTCCATGCTTTCGAGGAACCACACGTGCCGCTGGCGCTCCTCGTCGGCGCGCTTGCGATCCGTGATGTCGAGATGACAGCCGCGCATCCGTAGCGGTTGTCCGTGCTCGTCACGCCGTAGCTCCCCGCGCGCGTAGAACCAGCGCCACGAGCCGTCGCGGTGGCGCATGCGGTACTCGGTGGCGTGCTGCGTCTCGGTGCCGGCGAGAAACGCCTGCAGGTCCTGCTCTGATGCCGCGAGGTCGTCGGGGTGGACGCGCGTGGCCCACTGGACCTGATCCGACGACAGCTCGTGATCCTCGTAACCGAGTTGCTGCTTGTACTCGCGCGAGTACATCGCCTCGTTGGTGACCGGGTTCCAGTCCCACAGCCCCACGCTCGAGGCCTGCACCGCCAGGCGCAGCCGTTCGGACTCGTCATGGAGATTGCGGAATGCCAGCAGGGTGGTCACCGCGTCGGCGAGGCGCCGGCCGATCTCGCGAAACAGTTCCACCTCGGGCGCCGTCCAGACACGGGCGTGCGAGCACTGATGCAGCCCAAACGACCATGGCTCGCCGACGCGGGGGTGGAGGGCCATGCCCATCACGGCTCGGATGCCGAACCGCGCCGGAAAGGCGTCGGGCACCGGCGGCGACGGCGGCAGGCCGAAGGTGACCGGGCCGTCGGCTTCGCGCATCCGGCGGACCACGAACGCGGTGTCGGGGTCCATCGGCGTTTCGGGTCCGCCCGAGCCGGCGCCGGGATACTCGGGTCGCGTCCGTTCCATCATCGCGCGCCATGACGAAGCGTCGGGGTCGCAGGGGTAGGCCAGCCACGCCCGGTCGCACCCGAAGACGTCGAGCACGACGTCGAGCACGTCGTGCATCATCCGGTCGAGATTGTGGGTGCCCTGGATCGCGCGGTTCACGCGATCCATGTTTTCGAGGAACCACAGGTGCGTCTGGCCGATGGACTCGTCCCAGTGGCCCAGCGCCGAACCGAGTACGTCGTGGGCCACCAACGCCCCTCCCCTGTAATCGAGACCCTGCGGCGGTCGATGCCCCGGGGAGAAGCCCCGGTCAGAACCTATGAAGCGGATGCTACGCCCGGCGGACGCGCTTCGCAAAGGTTTCAGGCCGAACGGCTGGGCTGTCGGGCGGGCGCGCGCCGCGGGACTGGAGCACGGATCCTGGCTGGTTGAAGAGCACTGTCTCGAGCGTCGCGAACCTGCGCACGTTCCGCGCGTGATGCAT
>Ga0070670_100002539_pt1 | contig 15056 bp, 13 predicted proteins | sample KBSS63metaG_FD_64665 | JGI IMG/M metagenome (GOLD analysis project Ga0070670, IMG submission 64665) | Switchgrass rhizosphere microbial communities from Kellogg Biological Station, Michigan, USA - KBS S6-3 metaG | ecosystem: Host-associated > Plants > Roots > Rhizosphere > Soil ... | reverse complement strand
ACATTCGCTAATTTTTTTTCATACTCTGATTTTAACCGTTGCTTTTTCTTTATTTGCTCTACCCTGTTACGATACAGCCAATAAGCCGCCATAGAAATAACTATTGCGACTATTGTAATAAACCACCAGGTAAGCCAATACGGAGTTCCAATATGAATTGGCATTTCAACTATTTTTTCATTCCATATTCCTTCATTATTAGCAGCCTGTAGTTGAAAAACATAATCTCCGCCTGGAACATTTGTATAGTTGGCAAACCGCCGGCCTGTTCCCTCTGTCCATTCATCAAAGTCAAAGAGCCGGTAACGGAATTTTACATCTTTTGCCATTGTATATGCCTGCGCCGAAAAACCAATGGAGAAAAAATTTTGTTTATACTTCAGGCTCACCGGTGATCCATTTGCAAAACGAAATGGTTTATTCAACACCTGCATCTCAGTAATATACGGCACAGGGAGCTCCGTATTTCTTTTTAATTCAGCCGGGTTAGCAATAATGATATCGTTACGGCCACCGAAAATAATTTCACCTGAAGGAAGGAAAGAAAAAGAAAAAAAGTCGGGCTCGTCTACACCATACTGAAAGCTATATTTTGTAAAAGAAAGATCGTTTGAATTTATTTTTACGAGTTCTTTTGAATTGTATCCCCAAACCTCGCCGTTTTTATCAGTCGCTAGTTTCTGAAAATGATTCTGCATACCCCTGTCTCTTATATTAAGTTTATGAACAATACCTCTTGCGGGATCGCTGGCCAATGAATAACCGATCCATCCGTCTGCGCTGAGTATCCAAATCCTTCCTGTCTTATCTTCTGCAAACGACTCTGCTGTAGGAAAACTATTATTTTCATTTTTCACATAAATGAAGTTGAGTATGGAATCCTTATCAGCAATATAAACCCCAAGACCATTGCTCCTTTGAAACCATACATTGCCACGACTGTCTTCAAAAAAATTATTAAGCCTTCCATAAAACCCACCCTTAATCCGGCCGTAGAACTCGCTTGTATCGGTTGATAGCAAACGATCTTTATAAATATGATATTCTTTTGTCCCCGGATTCCATTTTACCAACCCTTGGGTATCATCAGATATCCATAAGTTACCCGAGCGGTCCAGCATTATTTCGCCTCTGGTTGAGGCCGAAAAAGGAGCCACGCCCTGTAGTGAAGTGATCTTGTTCTGTTTTTCCGAATAACGAAATAAGCCATGATTTGAAGAAATAATATACTCTCCGGATCTCAGCTCCACAAACCCCCTAACCGCACCATCTTCTTTCATAAAAGCATTTCGTGTGGGGAACAAAGATTTTGTCCATTCCTTTGTCATTTTATTAAAATGAAATATTCCTCCGGCAAATCTTGGACAGACTGTTAAGTTATTTCCTTGCTTATCTGATAAAATATAAAAAGCAAACGTCATTTCAGGACTAACGAGATGTTTGAATGAATAGCGGGCAAATTGCTGCATGGTCGGGTCGAAATAACTTAAGCCATTGATATCTGCATGCCAGGCACGATTGTCTTCATCAATGAGATCAATAGCATAAAATTCATTTTCTTCAAGGTTATTTGATTTGTACCAGGTTATATCGTTCAACTTGGAATCATAAACAACCAAACCCGCACTTGTCGAGATCCAAATTTCATGATCGCTCTTACGGATAAACTTGCCCGTAGGGCTGTTTAATATTCTTTGCCCTTCTTCATTCTTTACACGAAGCGGGGTAAATGTTTTTGCCACCGGATCAAAAATATTTACACTAGCGGCCCAGCTTCCTACATATAAAAGCCCATCATCATGATGATAGATCCGGCGAAAAACATTTAATGCAACCTGGTAGTCTGTATTTTTTTGAGGAAAAGTAAATAACCTGACCTGGCCTGTATATTTATTTATTTCCTGTAAGCCGCCAGTAGTTCCAGCCCAAATAATGGAATCATTTGTTCTCGACTCTTCAAAGCTCAGAATGGAACTATTTGGCCCGAGTGAAGGTATGAGTGGCGGATATTTATCGGCCGGAACCGAATAGAAACGAAAATTATCTTTCGCTTCATCATATCTACACACTCCCCTCCACCTATTGCCAATCCAGATATTACCAGTCTTGTCTTTATAAATGGTATTGATAGCCTGATCAAATCTCCTTTTCAGTGAATCTGTTTTTCCATTATTGGTTAACTGGTAATGCCTGAAGGTGTAGTCTTTTGTGTTTAATACCGAAAGACCCTGATCGGTCCCAATCCATATATGATCCTTAGCTGGCTGAACAGTATTTATCCAATTATCAAAAAGAGAATAACGCAGATCACTTCCTGCCTGGAAGACTTTCACTTGTAATCCGTCGAAACGACAAAGTCCTTCACTGCTACCAATCCAGATAAAGCCATCGTCTCCTTTCTTAAACGAAGGAAACTCATTTACCGGTAACCCGTTTTCTTTGGTTATTAAAACAGGCTTATCAAACTTTAGCTGTGAGTATGCAGGAAGTGCAATAACAAAACTAAAGCACATTAAAACAGGAATATTTCTGAGGCGGTTCATTAGAGGGAAATGCGTGAAATAAATTACACCATTTTTTTCGATCCTTATTAAACTACTTAGCAACTAACTCTTTTCTTTTCATTTTTTATCCAGTTCTTGATTAGATCCTGGGTTTTATTGAGCAAATAACCAGCGATCTTGAGCGCCAGCCATTCTGGTTCTATATTGTTCCTTTAGCAGCTTCTCTCAAAATAACAAGCCTATTGAGAACGAAATAGGGTATCTGGCTAATCATCTGTTTCCATAGCATTATTGGCGATGTATCCTTGCTGTCTTAATCGAAACCTTATCTAATGAAATTAATTGAGAAGCTCGTAGAATGGATAGGATCGTTCTCACCAATGATCATCTTCATTTTATTATGCATTTTTTATTTAAAGTGTTTTGAAAATCAAACTTCCGACCTCGAACAAATTAAGAATGAAATAAAACAAGTAGATAAAAAGCTTCAGACCGATAATGAAACGCAATCGTACTGGTTATTCAGAGATTAACTAATAAAATTTCTTACCCTTTTAAAACCAAATGAGCAAATATTTATTGCTGAAAGATTTTTATATCAAGACCAATTAACCCGTCTGCCTGCTATGCGGGCAGACGTTAAACCTTAACAAAAATGAAAATGAAGATTTTCTTATTTATCCTTTTGATAACCATAACCGGGTCAGTATTCGCCCAGGGCAATTCGTCGACAACACTTGTAAAAAAGATCCCCGTTGAAAGTTTTAACCGGCTTCTCATCCGAAGTAACATAACCATTATACTGATTGAAGATCCTTCAGAAGATTCGATACGAATTGAGGGTAGCAAGAAATTTATCGAAAAAGTCATGATCATTCAGGCGGGGAAGGAGCTAACCGTAAGATCAAAAAGTTTTAAAGATCAAAAAAAGAAAGGCATCATTTATATACCCGTTCGCTTACTACAAAACATAGAAATAAGTGCAGCAGCAAAAGTCATTTCATATAATATTCTGCAATCACCGGTTTTAAACATTCTTATCAATGGTGATTGCGTAATTGATCTTATGCTCAAGGGTCGGCTGAATATCCGGGAGGCAGAAGGATACAATTTTACTTACCACAGGATATATGAAAAAAAACAAAGCTCTTTAGTTCAAAACAAAAACCTTAACCATTAATTTTTAAATCATGAAAAAAATTCTTGTTCTTTTTTATGGCGTGATCTCTTATCTCTTGTTCTTTGGCACTTTCCTTTATGTATTTGGATTTGTCGGAAACCTTTTTGTTCCGAAATCAATTGATGGTACACCCCGGGTGCCATTGGCACAGGCAATATTTGTAAATGCATCATTGCTTTTACTTTTTGCTTTGCAACATAGCATAATGGCAAGACCAGTATTTAAAAACTGGTGGACCAAAATAATTCCAGAGCAGGCTGAGCGGAGCACTTATGTATTATTTTCAAGTCTCTGTCTCATTTTGCTGGTATGGCAGTGGCAACCTATGGGCGGATTTATCTGGAGAATAGAAGAGCCGGTAGCTAAAACTTTCCTGACCTTTCTTTTTATTACTGGCTGGTGGATCGTATTGGTAAGCACTTTTATGATCAATCATTTTGATCTTTTCGGACTTCGCCAGGTATGGTTTTATTTTATAGGAAAAAAATATGAGCCGCTTCAATTCCGAATTCCTTTCTTTTATAAATATGTTCGTCACCCGCTTTATTTGGGTTGGCTGATCGCTTTCTGGGCAACACCTGTAATGTCTGCGGCGCATTTATTGTTTGCTGTGCTTACAACGGGCTATATTCTAACTGCGATAAAATTTGAAGAGAAAGATCTGATCACACATTTTGGAGAAAGATATTTGAATTATAAACATTGGGTTCCAAAGATCATCCCTTTTACAAAAAAGAATTCGCCAAAATAATAACGCTATGAAACCACTTTTCTTAAAAAGATATTTTCAGAAATATGGAAAGAAAGCATTGATCATTTACTTGTGCTGGTCCGTAATAAAAGGAATTGCATTTCTCGTTTTGGGAGCTAAACTGTTTGGTTGAAGCACTCATATTTTCTGGTGTAAAGCAAACCCCGTAAGGTTTGCTTTTTTATTTATGTTTACAGGAAAAATAAGTGACCATTCAGCAGATCTGGGAACAATTTATTGAGGGAATGAAAAACACAACATGGCTTGAGTACATAGCTGTGTTTGCTGGTATTGCCAGTGTATGGTATAGCAGGGTTGAAAACATTTTGGTTTATCCTGTTGGGCTTATAAACACCATTATATATGTATGGTTAAGTGTAAAAGGAGAATTATTGGGAGAAGCTTCTGTAAATCTTTATTATACTATAATGAGCATATACGGATGGTTGCTCTGGACAAAAAAAGATAAAGAACAACATGCCATTATTCATGTAAAGTTTTCAGATCACCGCTGGTGGCTATATCAATTAGCTTTTTTTGCAGCCTTTTACGTTACAATATTTATTTCACTTACTTATTTAAAAAGATCATTTGCTCCTGGTGCTATTCCCTGGGCAGATGCTTTTGCCAGCGCCACCGCTTTCACCGGTATGTGGTTGATGACAAAGAAAAAGGTAGAAAGCTGGTATTGGTGGATCGCAACAAATATTGCTTCGATTCCTCTGTACTTTGTAAAACATTATGTTTTTACCAGTGTATATTATCTTGTATTATTAATAATGGCTGTTTGGGGGCTAATGGAATGGAGAAAGAGAGCTGCTTTAAAATAATTCTATGAGCTACTGCAAATTCATCAACTCACTGAAACCTGACGAACAAAACGTTCATTGGGAATATCATGATAAGTATTATGGATTTCCTATTCATGATGATAATGAACTTTTTTGTCGACTTATATTAGAGATCAATCAAGCTGGTTTAAGCTGGACAACCATTTTAAATAAACAACAAAGCTTTCGGAAAGCCTATCACAATTTTGAAATAAAAAAAGTAGCCCGGTATAAAGAAAAAGATTTTAAACGGCTGATGAGTGATGCGGGCATTATCCGAAACCGTTTAAAGATCAATGCAGCAATTGAAAATGCAAAAACAATTCTCCGCTTACAAAAAGAATTCAAATCATTTAAAAATTGGTTAGACCATCATCATCCCAAATCAAAAGATGAATGGACAAAACTATTCAAACAAATTTTTCGTTTTACCGGCGGTGAAATTGTAAATGAATTTTTAATGAGTACTGGCTATTTGCCAAATGCACATGAAGAAAGCTGTCCCATTTATAAAAAAATAATAAAAGCAAACCCTGCATGGAACAAAAGCCGCTGATAAAAGTGGCAGTGATCGGGCCAGAGTCAACCGGTAAAAGCACATTATGTGAGCTGCTTGCACAGCATTATAATACACAATGGTGCCCTGAATTTGCAAGAGAATTCTTGCTTACTCATGGCACTGATTATACCTATGATGACTTGCTGTATATCGCCAAAGGACAGCTTGCCATGGAAGATGAATATATTCAGTCAATGGTCGACGGACCACAGTCAACAGTTAACTCTGACTCACAACTCACAGCTCGTAGCTCGCAGCTTCTCTTTATAGATACCGAAATGTATGTTATGAAAGTATGGTGTGAATTTGTTTTTGGAAAATGTCATCGATGGATTCTTGATCAGATCATAGAAAGAAAATATGATCTCTATTTACTATGCAATACGGACCTGCCATGGGTAAAGGATGAGCTGAGAGAATATCCTGATCTGAAAACAAGGGACCAGCTTTATCATATTTATAAAGATATCATGATTAATCAATCAACTCCGTGGGTTGATATAAACGGCGATTACGATCAAAGGCTACAAAAAGCAATAAAAGCAGTTGACCAACTGATGGCAGGGTAAAATATCCATTGTACATTCGGGCATCAATGAATTTATTTTTTCAAAAACATCATCGTTTACTCTTTTATAGCAGTTGGTTATTACTTGCATTGGCGCAGGCTGCCTCCACAGAACTAATAGCTGATGAAGCTTACTATTGGGTGTATTCACGATTTCCTGCCTGGGGTTATTTTGATCATCCGCCGATGATCGCTTTTATAATTAAGAGTGGTTATGCAATTTTTCATAATGAACTTGGAGTAAGATTAATTTGTGCTCTGCTTAGCACATTCACTATTCTAATTACCGAATCACTTACCGAAAGAAAAAACCCCTTTCTTTTTTATACGATTGTTTTAAGTATTGGTGTATTCCAAATTGCGGGGTTCCTTGCTGTGCCCGATACGCCATTATTATTTTTTACAGCCTTATTTTTCTATGCCTACCGGTCTTTTATAAAAAATACAAACTGGAAAAACACATTGCTTCTTGCTATAGCCATTAGTTTGCTTTTTTATACAAAGTATCATGGGTTATTGATAGTGCTGTTTACATTTTTATCAAACATTAAATTGTTTACCCGCTGGCAAACATGGCTGGCCGGGCTTTTTGTATTGATACTTTATGCGCCTCATCTTTTATGGCAATGGGATCATGATTGGGTAAGTATCCGCTATCACCTTTTTGAAAGCAATGTGAATGCTTATAAATTTTCTTATACTACAGATTACCTGTTAGGCCAGATCTTGCTTTCGGGACCTTTGGCCGGATTCATTCTTTTGCCTGCGGCATTTATTTATAAAGTAAAAAATCAAACTGAAAAAGCATTGAAGTTTACATTGATTGGTGTTTATTTGATCTTCCTGGCAAGCTCTTTTCGTGGAAAAGTAGAAGTGAACTGGACAATGCCAGCATTGATACCATTGATAATTTTAAGTCATCAATTTATTATTGATAAAATTTCATGGATAAAGCCGTTAAGAATAATTGCATTCGTTTCTCTTCTATTAATTATTGCTGCCCGTATTTATCTGGTTGTTGATATTGGACCAGACAATTCATTAAAGGGAAGATTTCATAATAAAGACTGGGCAAAAACCATAGCAGATAAAACAGGAGATGTGCCTGTTGTGTTTTACAATTCGTATCAACGGGCATCTTTGTTTTGGTTTTACAGCGGTAAGCCATCACATTCACATAATTCTTATTCGGATCGAAAAAGCAATTATAATTTCTGGCCAACCGAAAGCAATCTGCTAGGCAAAAAAGTTTTTATTGCCGATATCTATGGCATCAATACTTTTTCAGATTCTGCAAAAACAAAAAAGGGATGGGTGGGATTTAGTTATGATAGCATGTATGCTGCGTTGGGAGGAATTAGAATGATGATCAAACAAAAAAGTATTGATCTCGATTCCACTCATGTCACGATCAATATTACCCCTCACGTACCAGGGGAATATCAAAACTTCCTACAGTCTCATCCTGATATAAACGGAATGCTGTTTGTTGGTATTTTTAAGGGGAAGAATATTGTAAAGGAATTTAACCTGGAAATACCTGCACAAGAAATAACTAAACAAAGATCTTCTTTTGACATCTCAATAGCCCGGCGTCTGCCACATGGAAAATATGATATCAGGTTAGGAATTAAAGTAAAAAATTATTTTATAACTCATAACAGCGAGACGATAGATGTAGATTTTTGAACTACTTCTTTTTCTTAGTTACTGGTTCGCTAATTATTTCCTGGATATCAGGATCTCCTTCAAGATTATTCATTTGTTGAAGTAACGTTTGCCTTCTGCTTGCTACATAACTTGATAATGGTTTGACAGTATATTTTTTTGGATTTGGCAAACAAGATGCGATCGTTGCTGCTTCCGCTCTTGTTAGGGATGCGGCCGGTTTATTGAAATAAGATTGTGACGCTGCTTCAATGCCATAAATTCCTTTGCCCATTTCGATCACATTCAGGTAAACTTCTAAAATTCTTTTCTTTCCCCAGATCAATTCGATCATAAAAGTAAAATAAGCCTCAAGCCCTTTTCTTATCCAACCACGCCCTTGCCATAAGAAAACATTTTTTGCTACTTGCTGGCTAATGGTGCTTGCGCCATGAATGCGATTTGGTTTTCTTTTATTATAAGCCATGGCTTTTTTGATGCTCTTCCAGTCAAATCCATTATGATCAGGAAATACCTGGTCTTCTGAGGCGATCACAGAAAGCTTTGCGTTGTATGAAATTTTTTTCCATCCAACATAATCTCTTTTTAATCCATCGCCGCTTACCCAGCTTACCAACTGTGTCATCGTGATCGGCGGATCAGCCCATTTAAAAAGCAGGATACAAAAAAGATGGAAGAAAAAAAGGAAAATGAAAATTCGTTTGGTCCACTTCCAAACTTTTTTCAATAAAATCTTTGCCCTCATTGGGCTGCAAAATAACTATTAGATCTTATCTGAATAAAAAATCAATCCCCAAAGTAAGATAACGCCAAAACCAAGCAACACAAGACCATTAATGCGGGTGAGTATTTGAATATTGTGGGGTGTTAGTCTTTTCCGGATCTTTTGTGCCATCATTACTTTTAAAAGATCTGTTGCTAGTACAAATGCCAGGCAAGTAACAAATGCAATGATGCGATTTTCTATTGTAAGAGTGATAAGTGTTGTAGATGTTGTAAGCCAGAAAATAAAAACCGCCGGGTTAAGGGTATTCATAAAAAACCCCGAAAGAAAGGTTTTTACATAATCTTTTTTCCTGAGGTTCAGAACCTGCACGCCGCTGTCATCCACTTTTACTTTTTTAAAAAATATAAAATAGACTCCCATTGAAATTAAAAATGTGCTTCCGATAATGCCAATAAAATTCTTGTGTGCCACCATATAACCAAATATTTGTGTAAACACATTGCTGATCAGCACGAGTGCAATGTCCGAAGCAGAAACTCCCAATATGAATGCGATGCCGCCACGATGTCCGTTATTAAGACTTTGTTTAATGATCGAAAAAACAACAGGGCCCACTGAAATGGTCAGCAATAAACCAAGAGTAATTCCTTTTAGAACGGCTTCAAACATTGTTGCCTAAATTTATTTATTTCCCGGTTGGCTAATGAAAAAGTAACGTAGTGCAGGCGATATGACAGATAAAAAAGGATCTCAGGGTTTTCCATTTTCTAAAAACCTGTTCCAGTCATCGAGCATCTTTCCTTTCATTACCCTCGGAAATTTATGCTGGCTGCCAAGTTTTCCTTTTAGCTCCATAAACTTCATAAATTTTTCCTCCGGTAATTGTTCAAGAAAAACTTCTTTTAATGCGCTGTCTCTTTCTGTGGCATAGTCATCATTCAGTTTGCGCAGATGCTGGTCAATTTTATTTTTTAATACTTCCGTATTGCAGTTATCATTGCTTGCGATATACCATTTGTGTGCAAAGAAACTTTCATAAGGAAATCCAACCACTGTGTACTCAGGAATGCTGATATTTAATTCTTCGCTTACCAGTTCAATTGCCTTATTCATATTCTCTACACTCAGGTGTTCGCCGGTAAGACTTAAAAAATGTTTTGTACGGCCCGTGATCGCCACTTCGCAAAGTTCGGCGTCAACAAATTTTATTGTATCCCCGATCAAATACCGCCATGCGCCGGAGTTGGTACTCATCAACAATGCATATTCTTTTCCTTCTTCCACTTCGTGGATCATTTTTACATCAGGATTTGAAATAACATTTCCATCCTGGTCAAAATTCTTATCATCAAACGGCACAAACTCAAAGAAAATATTATTATCAAGAATGAGCTTCATTCCTTTTGCATGCTCTCTTGTTTTATAACCAATAAATCCTTCGCTTGATAAATAATTCTCAATATATACGATCGGCTTTCCTAATAATTTTTCAAACCCTTTTTTATACGGCTCAAATGCAACACCGCCATGAACAAAGAATCCGAGGTTGGGCCATATCTCGTGAATATTTTTCACTTTGTAATGCTCGATCACCATTTCCATACACATCTGGCACCATGCGGGCACGCCAACAATGTAACCAATATCCCATTCACGGGCATGTTCAACTATCTCATTCAGCTTTTCTTTCCAATCTTTCATTGCCGCAATTCTTCCCCCCGGTTTATAAAATGTCTGAAACCAGAATGGTCGTTTTTTAGCAAGTATGCCACTAAGATCCCCGGCATACCAACCTGCTTTTCCCTTTTGCAGGTCCGTTGCTCCGCCGATCATCAGGAAGCCTTTTGTTATTGCACTATATGGAAGATTCTCATAGCTAAAGAGTGTGATCAATTGCTTAAGGTAATTGACAGTATTGCTGCGCAACATTTCTTTTGTAACTGGAATGTATTTACTCGCAGCTTCTGACGTTCCCGAGCTAAGTGCATAGTATTTTATCTTTCCGGGCCACGCAACATCAGGAACACCTTCCAATGTTTTCTTCCACCACTCAGAATAAATTTTATTGTAATCATGAACAGGAACTAACTCCTGGAAACTTTTTCCGGGATGTTTGCTTAAAAGAATATCATCAAACCGATATTGCTGGCCAAATTCTGTGAACCTTGCTTTACGAAGCAGTTTTTTTAAAACCCTGATCTGTTGTCGTCGCGGATCATTTTGAGGAATACGCAATGCTGCAGCGATCGCTTTAGGAATTTTTATGTCTATAATATTGGCCATTAGATGTTACTAAGTTACGATTGTTCAAAGGATTGTGGGCGAATATACAATGATGCGGCGAATAGCAATTTGATATGTGTTTAACGGAAAGGCAATGCAAGTATCGACAGCATTTTGCGAACGCTTATTCCTGCGTGCAAAAATAATCTGTATAGGGTGGATTTGTCATTGTAATGCTTTTTTACAAACAAATTCATGGCTCCGTAAAAATCCTGCACATACTTTTTATTATATGTTGTGCTGCCACCTTTTAAATGTATAATACTGATTTTGCCGAGATAATAATTTTTATATCCCAATTGACTTATGCGCAAACTAAGATCGATATCTTCTCCATACATGAAAAATGTTTCGTCAAAGCCATTTACTTTTTCAAACACTGTTTTTTTTATCATCATAAAAGCCCCGGATAAAACCTCAACGGGATTGTTTTCATTTTCTGGTAAATGACCCTCGTAATATTTTGCAATTGTTTCTGAACCGGGAAAAACTGCTGTTAATCCGAACAGTTTATAGAAAGATGCCGAGGGAGATGGCAGGCCACGTTTTGATTCTTTTAAAAATTCTCCTTTGTCATCCACCATTCGTACACCTACTGCACCGGCATCCTCATGTGTGTTTAAAAAAGAAATACAATCTGTCAAACATGTTCCTGGTAAAACTGTATCCGGGTTAAGGAAAAGAATATTATTGCCGGAAGAAATTTTAGATCCCTGGTTGCATGCTTTAGCAAATCCAAGGTTCTCATTATTAAAAATAAATTTTACTCCCGGGAATTTTGATGGCAGAGATTCTTTGCTTCCATCATTTGAATTGTTATCAACGATAATGATCTCGCCACCTATTGTCTGCATAGCTTTTTGTACTGAAAACAAGCAATTTTCAAGTAGCCCAATTGAATTATAGCTCACAATAATTACAGACAGTTGCATAAATCTGCTTCAAATCTAAATTCTAATCCCGACATATTTGGGAGCTGTAATCAAAATCCGAAAGTTATCTTTGCCCATGCTTAAACAAACACTTCTCGAGGCAGTAATGGCAGGGGGAGCAGAGCTAAAACGGTTTTTTAATGGTGATTTCAAAATTTCTCAAAAAGAAGGTATAAACAACCCGGTAACCGAAGCCGATCATGCTTCTGAGGCAGCAATAATTGGTATTATAAAAAAGAATTTTCCCGATCACCAGGTATTGGCTGAAGAAACAGGAGAACATATCCGGAATTCGAATTACAAATGGATAATAGATCCGATCGATGGCACTATAAACTTTGCACATGGTATTCCTCTTTGTTGTGTCGCCATTGCTATTGAAAAAGACAAGGAAATAATAATGTCTGCCGTATATGCCCCGATACTTAATGAATTATTCTTTGCGGAAAAAGGAAAAGGCGCCACACTTAATGATAAAAAAATTTCTGTTAGCGGAAAAACAACTGTGCTTACATCAAATCTTGTAACGGGTTTTCCATATACTTATATAAACATGCCAAATGGCCCTTTGGAGGTTTTCAGCCGTTTAATAAGAAAGGGCATTCCAGTTAGAAGATTAGGTTCTGCCTGTATTGATCTTTGTTGGGTCGCTTGCGGAAGGTTTGATGGTTTTTATGAACATAAATTGGAAGCATGGGATAGTGCCGCGGGTTATTTAATGGTAGAAGAGGCCGGGGGAAAAGTAACAGATCATGAAGGAAAAAAATTTTCTCCCTACCAGCATAGAATAATTGCTACAAATGGAAAGATCCATGACGAATTATTAGGCGTAGTAAAAAATGAAATTGAATTATGAGCGAACAAAGAACTGAAATATCATCTATCGGTGAATTTGGTTTAATAGAACATTTAACCAAAAATATTGAGTTACAAAACGCATCATCCATCGTTGGTGTTGGTGATGATGCGGCTGTTATCGATCATTTTGGAAAACAAACGGTCATCACTACAGATCTTTTGATAGAAGGAGTGCATTTTGATCTTATGTATACTCCTTTAAAACACCTGGGCTATAAAAGCGTTATAGTAAACCTGAGTGATGTGTATGCCATGAACGCCACGCCAACACAAATAACAATGAGTGTTGGCATTAGTAACCGTATTAGTTTAGAAGCGATCGACGAGTTTTATGAAGGCGTTTATGCTGCCTGTGAAAAATATGGAGTTGATCTAATTGGCGGCGATACCGCTTCATCGCAAAAAGGATTTATAATTTCAGTAACAGCCATAGGAGAAGTAACACCTGAAAAATTTGTAAAAAGAAGTACAGCACAAAAAGGGGACTTGATTTGCGTAAGCGGAGATCTTGGAGGGGCTTATATCGGTCTGCTTTTTTTAGAGAGAGAAAAAAAGATCTTCATGGAAAATCCTTCGATCCAGCCTGATCTTGAAGGAGAAGCTTATGTCGTTGGTCGATTATTGAAACCAGAAGCAAGAAAAAATATTATAGAGTTCCTTGAAACACAGTCCATTACACCTACGGCAATGATGGATATCAGCGACGGATTAAGTTCAGAGATCTTACATATTTGCAAACAAAGCAATTTGGGTTGTATTTTGTATGAAGAAAAGATCCCGGTAGCGGAAGAAACGAAAAATGCGGCGTTTAAATTTGAAATAGATCCAACAGCTTGTGCTTTGAGTGGTGGTGAAGATTATGAATTATTATTTACCATTCCTCAATCAGATCATGATAAGATCGTTTTAAGTGAAGAAATTAGTGTGATCGGCTATATGACCGATGCCGCTGAAGGAGCGAAAATTATTACTAAAGGAAACAATACATTCCCCATCACTGCGCAAGGTTGGGATGCATTGAAGAAATAATTAGTAGAATTCGTATATGAAAACACTGTTCAAAATGCAATGTACGATTGGCAATTGGCAAGCAGATACTTCTCGCCGTAGAACAGGTATTTCTTTTTTATTTATTGTTTATTGTCTTTTGTTAGTTATCATACTCGGTTCATGTTCCGTTTCTAAATCTTCTTTCACTCCTTCAAAAAAATACTCACCTGAACAATTAAATAAAGATTACGCCATCTTTCGTGGTGCATTGGAAGAATCACATCCGGGAATTTATTGGTACACTCCAAAAAATGAAATGGATAATTATTTTGATTGGGGTAAAAGTCAAATAAAAGATTCTTTGAATGAAGAAGATTTCAGAAAAGTATTAGCCTATGTTATTTCAAAAATTAATTGCGGTCATACTGTTACGAGAAGCTCAATAGCTTTTATGAAATACCGTGATACAAGTATCAATAAAATTTTTCCGCTTAGCTTAAAGATCTGGCCGGGCACATCTGTTGCGGATGATACAGCAACTGTTGCAGCTAATCTGTTTCGAAAAGACACAATACTTACAAGGGGGGTTGTTGTAAAAAAAATAGACAATCGGCCGATCGAAACTATTATCGATACGCTTTGCCAATATATTTCAAGTGATGGTCATAATATGACACACAAATTCCAGAGCTTAAGTAACCGTGGCGGGTTTGGTGCAGCATTTACATCTATATATGGGCAAAAAGAAAATTATTTTATTGATTATCTCGGCAATGATGGTATAGAAAAAACAGCAACGATCGCTTCTTATAATCCAAGAACAGATACCGTCAACAGGATCGCTGTATCCCGTTTTGCAAAAACATCCCGTACAGAAAGAAAGCAACAGATCACGAGGGCAACAAGAAGCCTGAGAATTGATTCGGTGAACAATGCTGCCTTCATGGATCTCGGTTCTTTTGGCCGAAATTTAAAACTTAAATCATTTTTCAGGAACTCCTTTAAAGATATGCGGCATACGGGAACAAAGAATCTTGTTGTTGATGTTCGTGGAAATGGCGGAGGCAGCGTTACCAATTCTACTTTCTTAACGAAGTTTATTGTTGATAGAAAATTTAAGGTGGCAGATACGCTTTATGCCAATACAAGAAACAGCCGCTATAAAAAATATATTGAAGGCTATTTCTTTAACCGTTTTTTTATGTT
>Ga0070670_100002537_pt1 | contig 15064 bp, 14 predicted proteins | sample KBSS63metaG_FD_64665 | JGI IMG/M metagenome (GOLD analysis project Ga0070670, IMG submission 64665) | Switchgrass rhizosphere microbial communities from Kellogg Biological Station, Michigan, USA - KBS S6-3 metaG | ecosystem: Host-associated > Plants > Roots > Rhizosphere > Soil ... | reverse complement strand
TTAATTCCTTCAAAACTTCAGCGTCGAATCGTTGGCATCGACGTGGCCGACAACCAGCGCGGACTGGGCGTCAGCGCCACGCCTTTCGCCGAAGATGCGGCAGCGTTTGTCGCCGCCTCGAGCGCGGTTTACAAAGCGGCGGTCGAGCCCGCGGCGGGCGTACTGGGAGAAAAGCGCGTCTTGATCGTTGCCGATGGCGCGCTGAATTACGTGCCGTTTGAAGCGCTGGTGAAGTCGGGAGCAAGCGCCGACTATTCGTCGCTTCCTTATCTGATCAAGTCGAACGAAATTATCTACGCACCCTCGGCCTCCGTGATTGGCGCCATCAGACAACAGAACAAAGGGCAAGACGGTCGCGCCATGTTGATACTGGCCGATCCGGTTTTCAATTCCAACGATACGCGCGCAAAAGGCGCCGGTTCGACTGCGGCTGGAGAGACGCGCGGGTTGGGAATTCAAAGCGCACTAAGCGACGTCGCGGGCGCGCCGGCAGCGGCGAATGGGGAGAACGCAAAGATGCAGGGTCTGCCTCTCGCCCGTCTGGCCGGAACCCGCGCGGAGGCGGAACAAATCAGCAGACTGGCGAAGACTTCAGGGGCGACGGCCGACACCTGGCTCGATCTTGACGCCAGCGAAGACAACGTCGACACCCGGGATATTAGTAAATATCGCGTGCTTCACATTGCCACGCACGGTTTGTTGAATGCCGAGCGGCCGCAGTTTACCGGCGTCGTGCTTTCTCTGGTTGGCAACAAAAACGAAGATGGATTCCTGCGCACGGACGAAGTGTTCAACCTGAAGCTTGGTTCGCCTCTGGTGATGCTTTCCGCGTGCGAAACAGGATTGGGAAAAGAGAAACGCGGCGAGGGTGTGATGGGATTGACGCGCGCGTTTATGTATGCGGGCGCGCCTACGGTCGGCGTCAGCCTCTGGTCCGTCGCCGACAAATCAACCGCCGAGCTGATGACGGATTTCTACAAACGTTTTCTTGGTCCATCAACGCCACCCATTCCTGCCTCGGCCGCCATGCGCGAGGCGCAACTGGCGATGATAGCCGGCAAGAAATATAGCGCACCGTTTTACTGGGCGCCGTTTGTGCTCGTCGGTGACTGGCGTTGATCACGATATCAGAACCGCGAGCGGTAGCGACCGGTCAGGGAGTCAACTCTGAAACGACAAGTCTGCCAAACGCATGTTCAACGAGAATCTTTGGCCGGTCGCTACCGCTCCCGGTTCTGATGTTAAGTACTCTTCGTGTCAGTTCACACCATTGCGACGCAGGCGATACTATTTCGGGTAAACAGTGGCTCACGTAAAGCAAACTGTGAGTTTGCTTGGCCTTGCGAATTTCAGTTGAAAGCCTGCGAATCGTCTCGCAAACTACAGTTTGCGTTACAAAAGTGTCCTTCCTTTCCTTGCGTTTTCCTTGCAAGCAAACCCATGGCATGACTGTTGATAAATACACTGCGGGCAATTGCTCGACCCAGCAACGCGTGTTGCGCATCGGGCCTTGAAAGGGAAGGGGAAACTATGAAAAGCAAAAATATAAATCTCTTAACAAGATTCGGTATGTTGGCGTTAGTGGCTTTCCTGGCGCTACCGCTCACGGCGTTTGGACAGAGCAATGGTCGGGGACGTGGCAAGCCGACGGACATTTTCGTCAATGGCCACGATGCGCGCGACGGTCGCTGGGATAAGAACAATCGTCGTAACAACGACGACTGGCGACGTGAGCAGGAACGCATTCGTCTGGAAGAGTTGCGCCGGCAGCAGGCTCGTATTCGCAATAACCGAGGTTATGGCGGCTACGGTGGCTACGGAACCTATGGCGGTTACGGCGACGCTCGGCAGACTGCACTGAACGCCGGTTACAACAACGGCATCCAGGAAGGCCGCAAGGACCGCAGCCGTGGCGAACGCTTTGAGTATCGCGACGAAAGCGACTACCAGAATGCGACCGAGGACTACAACTCGCGTTACGGCAGCCGGGAAGTCTATCGCCAATACTTCCGACAGGGATTTGCGAATGGCTACCGCGACGGCTACAACGGCAACTAAAGGCTAAACCTTCAATTGATCGTCGATTGAGAAGCGGGAGTGGAGACAGGGGTCTTCGCTCCCGCTTGCTTTTAGTATAGGGGCACGGCATGCCGTTCCCCGTTCCCATGAGGCCGGGTCTCAGTTTTCCTCTGTGCGCCCTTTGTGTTCTCTGTGCCTTCGTGGTGGATTTACCTGGCAAACCTCCACCACAGAGACACAGAGATCTCAGAGGACGCACAGAGATTGCAATCGCGCCGCTGCGGCATGCCGTTCCCCTCAGTTCCCACCTTTGTCGTAATCACACCGATAAGCTACTATCAAACCGCTGGGACCTATGCGTGCCAGGGTGGGCAACATGGAAAATCACTTCGTAAAAATCGCGGATTTGAAGTCCTTTGAAGAATTCTCGGCTCGCTCAAAAGAGCGGGCGGTGGTCATCTTCAAACACAGCTTGACCTGTCCCATCAGCGCCGCCGCCTACGACGAGATGACAGCCTTTAACGGCGAGGTCGGGCTGCTGGAAGTGCAGCGCTCGCGCGAACTCTCACAGGAGATTGAAGACCGTCTCGGCGTGGTGCATGAGTCGCCACAGGTGATTGTTTTGCGAAATGGCCAGGTAGTTTGGAATGCGTCGCACTTCAAGATCACTGCCGATGCCGTGGCGGGCGCGGTGCGCGATGCGGAAGCGGCGGGTCAGTAGTCAGTGGCCAGTGGTCAGTGGCCAGTCGTCAGTCAAAACCGAGGCCAAAGTCCAAAGTCCAAAGTCCAAAGTCCAAAGTTCAAAGTCCAAAGTTCAAAGTCCAAAGTACTAAGTTCAAAGTTCCAAGTTCTAAGTTCCAAGTTCAAAGTTCAAAGTTCAAAGTAGATGATTGAGACTACCGAAAGACGTGGCCCCGCAATTGAGCCGCGCGAGATTCAGCAGGAAGGCGACGCCGGCTTGCGCATCACCTGGGCTGACGACTGCGTCTGCCGTTATGCCGCACCCGAACTCAGACGTGCCTGTCCCTGCGCCCAGTGTGTCAACGAATGGACCGGTCAGCGCATGCTAAAGCCCGAGGCGATTTCTGAGGAACTGGTAATCACTGACGTAAGCGTCGTCGGACGTTACGCGCTGAATTTTCGCTGGAGCGACGGACATGAAACAGGAATCTACAGCTTCCGCTACCTGCGCGAACTGGGTGAGCGCTAAAGATCGAGACTAAGAGGGCAAGACTGAAACGTTATGAACGAACAAGATTTTTTCAATGAAAAGCAGGAACTGAAAAGAGCCAACTACAGTTGCCCTCATTGTCGTGAACGCGCCGACTACGATGTTCGCTGGCTCAAGCGGACGAAAAAGCAAGCGCCTCCACGCGGCGCAAATGAGCAGGATCGGATGCGATACGAGAAGTCGCGCGATTATATGGTGCGCGTTGACGACATGCTGGCCTGCAAAAGCTGCCGTCGTCGCTTTGATATTCCCAGTTCGCAGTCAGTGGTTTTCCTCTAATCTGTCGCCCGCGGCGAAGGCAACTGTTCGGACAAGTACTGGTAAACAATTTTTCCGCGCGAAGGGGTTTTAATTAATCTCACTTTCCGCAAAGTAGGCGTCCGACCTTGTCTTAACGCGTCGCATTCAATCTGATGTCGCGATCTCACAGGTAATGTTGTTGAAAGGCCTACTCACATGTCTCAGAAAAGCTTGCGCCACCTGCTGTACCGTATTCTAACAACTCTTAAGAATAAGGTAGTGTCACTGACCTTTTACGAGAAACTATCTTTAACCATCTCATTGTCCGGCGCAATTTCCCTTATATTTATCTACATTCAAAGCGCCCAAACGACCCAGAGTATGCAGGCTTCAATGTACGCGACCATCGCCTCACACACATTGGAAATGGATAAAATATTCATTGAGCATCCCGAGCTTCGATCGTATTTTTACGGGGGGCAGCAGATTACCGAAGAAGACAGAAACTACAGTTTGGTCCTGTCGATAGCTGAATACCAGTTGGATTACTTCGACGCCACAACCACTCAACTAGGCTATATACCTGACGATGCGGACAAGCTTGAGGACAGAGAAACCTGGCAACACTATTTCGCAGACAGTTTTGCTAAGAGCCCAATATTATGTAAGCGATTAAATGCCAACCGGGATTGGTACATGGAAAGCCTAACAAGTATCGCAGACGAAAAATGCAACAAATCCTCAGAGCGGGAGTAAGGGTTGTCGCCGCTTCATAATCGTTCTCGACGGAATTGAACTCTTGCGCTTGTACTAATGGTCGGGGTCCCGCCTTAAATATCTTTCTACTGAAACAACGATCTGCTGGTATAGCTTGTCTGTGGTTCTGAGTAGGATTCCCGACCTGCCATTTTCTCAGAGAAAAAGCGCACTGGCCGTAGCGCACAAAAGAAATCAGAGCGGCCTCAACTTTGCTCCGACAGCTAGCAGACCAGAGGGATTAAAGCAATCATGATTGAAAACTCCGAATTCGCCGGCGCACACAAAACCAACACCTCATTTCTTTCTCCGCTCGAGCGCCGGCTCGCGCCGATCGTGATTCCGCGGATTCCCTTATGGTTGGAGACTCAACATCTCACCATGCTGACGCTTGTCTGGTCTCTCTCCATCCTGCTGTTCAGCTTCCTGGCGGCGCGCAACATCCGCTGGCTTTGGCTGGTGTCACTGATGATTGCCTTCCAGTGGGCGACCGATCACTACGACGGCAAAATCGGCAAGCATCGCAACACCGGGCTGGTCCGCTGGGGCTATTACATGGATCACCTGCTCGATTACTTTTTCCTTTGTTCCATCCTCATCGGCTACGCGTTCATTTTGCCCGAGCGCTCGCGATTCCAACTGCTGCTGATGCTGGCGCTGTTTGCAGCCTACGACTTCAGCACCTTCCTCGCTTTTGCGGCCACTGACAAACTAAAGATCAGCTACCTGAAATTTGGCCCGACTGAATTCCGAGTCGCGCTTATAGTCATCAATACGCTTCTGATTTCGTTCGGCACCCGCTACATGATCAGCGGTTTGAAGTGGGTGAACGCCGGCGCGGTGGTGGGCCTCGTTTTCCTGATTTACAGAACGCAGAAAAAGATTTGGGCGCTGGATATGAAAGGCCGGCAACCGGTCAAGGCCGTAAATACTGAGCCGCCGTTGTTGGAAAAATCGTACGTGCCGGCCAAAGAGTGTACGTATTAGTAACGCCGATCCAACCTCTTTGACCGCGAAATACATCCAAGCAGGCGAATTCCACCGTAGATCCTCTCGATTATCAGTAACGCAGTCTTGAACGTTCCGGGGTTGGCTTGGTGTTTGCTAGTGAATGGCGGACGCAAGAGCTATTGGAAAACGCGTTCTACGTTGGAAGTTACGAATTAGGGAACTCTAGATACGAAAGATCGTTTAACTGAGACAAGCAATTACAGCAGTTAAAGAGAACAGTTGGTCGAAATGCCAGAAAAGAAAGCTATCAAAATCATCAAGAAGGACGAGCTGACGCAGAAGCGTAAGCCCGCGCCCAAGGGAAACACCGCCGCGCAAACCGCGCGCGAAATGGTCAAGACTGTGACCAATTGGGTTAACGAAGTTCAGCAGAAGCGCCGCTTGGAAACAGCCAACGCCATCAAGCTTTTGCTTCCCGATGACGCCCGCGCCAGCGAAGCGTAACCCTTCCTGCAAATCCTCGTCAGAATCGTTAGGGGTACGGCATGCCGTACCCCTACCACATTTTTCACACCGTGCTTGAGTATCAGCAATCTCGATGTCAGAATGGCGCGCCCGCAAGTGGCGCTCATCATGGCAATCGCAACGGAAAATTCCGCGGACGTGTCGCGCGCCTTCATCGACAAGGCGCGACAGCTGATCGCTGAAGAATACTTACCGAAGATTGAAAGCTGCGTACAGAAGCTGACGGACGAGCAGATCTGGTGGCGGCCCAACCCTGAGTCGAACAGTATTGGTAATCTGCTGCTGCACCTGGCTGGGAACGCGCGCCAATGGATTGTTTGCGGGTTGGGGAACGAGCCCGACGAACGAAAGCGCCAGACTGAGTTTGACGCACGAGACTCGGCGCCGCGCGATGAACTGCTCCGGACTCTCAGGACCACGATGGCTGAAGTTGACCGCGTCCTGAGTTCTTTTGACCTCTCAAAGTTGCTGACTGCCTATCGGATTCAGGGTTTTGATACCACCGCGCTTGACGCTATCTTCCACGTGACCGAGCATTTTTCAATGCATACCGGGCAGATAATCCTGATTACCAAGCAACTGGCGGCAGAAGATCTGCGCTTCTACGATCTCTAGACTCGCGACCGGCGGAATTTGAAAACTCTGTGGACGCACAGAGGCACCTGAGATTATCCCAGGTTCCGCATTGCAAAGTTTCAGATAACCACAAGGATCAGATTTGAGTCATCGGAGCGACAGTGCAGAAGTACGAGTTCGATTTCTAGATCCGGTTATCTTCTATGCTTTGCTCGCCCTCATCGCGCTGACAGCAATTCCTTACGGCACAGTTCAACCCTGGTGGATAGCGGCGTTCGAGTGCGGCGTGTTTCTCGTCGCGATGCTTGCTGTGGTCGACGCGGCGCTCAATAAAAAACCATCTCTAAGAATTTCGCTGGTGCTGCCTCTGCTCGCACTTGTTCTTTTTGCCCTGGTTCAGTCGGTTCCGATCTTCAGAGCGGCAGGACCGATCCCCGCATTGACCGCAATCAGTGCCGATCCTTATGGCACGCGATCATTTGCGGTCCAGCTATTTGCACTAACTTTGGTGATCGTGCTGGTTTGTCGTTACGTCTCCAGCGAGAGTCGCTTGCGACGGCTTGTCTTCGTCATTATCGGTATTGCGGTGTTGAGCGCGCTCTTCGGAATTGTTCGGCAGCATTGGCAACAGTCACCTGGATTCCTGCTGCCGGGATTACCCATCGGCAATCGCAGCTTTGCGCAGTTTATCAACCGGAACCACTTCGCCCTCTTGCTGGAGTTAAGCCTCGGCTTGAGTCTGGGACTACTTGCCGGCGAAGCGGGACGTAATCGGCTTCTACTACTTCCCATTACCGCGTTGCTGTGGGTGGCGCTGATCTTTTCAAATTCGCGCGGCGGCATCCTCGCGTCGCTCTGCCAACTGCTTTTTCTCGCGGTGCTAGTAGATCCGTTGCGTTACCTAACTTCCCGCGCCGGAGAAAACAATGGTCGACTGCGAAACTTCGCCAGTGGAATGTTGGTGCGGGGATTTTTGATCCTGATACTGGTTGGGTTGTTTGCTTACGGCGTGGGCTGGATCGGGGGCGAGCCGGTGGTCAGCAATTTCCAACTTGCGACCACAGACTTCAGCCAGCAGGAAATGCAGAACAACACCAATACCAGCCGCAAGGAGATCTGGTTGTCCACCTGGCAAATGATCAAGGACCACCCGCTCGCCGGTATTGGATTTGGCGCGTACTGGATAGGCATCACCAGATATCACCATGCCTCGGGCGAGATAACCCCGCAACAGGCCCACAACGACTACCTCGAGTTAATAGCCAGTGGCGGCCTGATCGCGTCTGCCCTCGTGCTGTGGTTTGTGGTGATTCTGGTAAGGAGTGCCCGACGGCGTCTGGCGCTGAACCGGGGCACGTATCGCGCCGCGTGCCTCGGCGCGCTGACCAGCATCTTTGGCGCGGCGGTCCATAGTTTTGTCGACTTTGGGCTTCATATTACGATTAACGCCCTGGTTTTTTGTGTGCTGATAGCGATCATATTGCTTAAGGATGTCGCCCCGGAAAGCCGCCTAAACGGCGATGCCGGACTGTTAGTGGGGTCCGGAGGTGGCGGCCGTCTTGAGCCTTAACCCAGTCCCGCCTACTCTGGCGCGAGGCGAAAACCGCTTGACCTGGTAAAAAAACCGAGCGTATACTCCAGACCAAATTCCTTCGGTGCCGGCGAAGAAAACCCAAACCAAGCAGATTTGTCTCTTTAATTGAGAAGGGGTGAACCCATGACTTCTAAATATCAAAAAATCTCCACGGCAACTGCCTTACTCGCCATAATGGCGGTGGGACAGGTTTACATCGCGACTGGCTTCGCCGAACCAAACTCCAGCGCTACCACACCCGCGGCTGCCACTCAACAGCTGATGGGTGTTTTGACGACCAGTAACAATCGTCCGATTAGCGTCAATGGTGCGAATGCAATTAACGGCGCGACTATTCCGAGCGGGGCAACGATTGAAACCCCTGACGGCGTTGGCGCCACCATTAGAATTGGTTCGCTGGCCACGGTGTGCATTTCGGCAAACACGAAGCTCAGTCTTCAATTTGATCGAACCGGGAACGCCGGCACTGTGACGGTGACAGTTACAGAAGGTTGCGCAATCCTGCGAACGTTCAAAAACACGGCCGGGACTGTGAATTCGGCCGCCGGCGCGATTGGCCAGATTAACGCCGCTACCGGCGGCAGCATCGATGTCTGCTTGCGAAACGGGACGTCAACAGTTAACCAGGGTGCGGCGGTTGACGCAGGCGCGGGCGCATCGGCATTGGATTGTGGCGCTGCTGGCGCCGCGGCTGCTCCGGTTGGCCTTTCGCCGGCAGTGACCGTTGCGTTCATCGGTGGTGGCGCGGCGGGTCTCTATCTGCTGTTCCGCGGCGGCAATCCCAGCCCGTCAGGTCTGTAATTTCCGCGATTGATAATCGAGTGAAGGCGCGCACGTCGTAAACGGCTTGCGCGCCTTTTCTGTTTGGTTACGCCAGCTAATCGATCTGAGATAGACAGTAGCAGTTGTCAGTAGTTCGTCGTCCGTCGTCAGTCTTGAGAGTCTAATGAACCACCCCACCAACCCGACGAGAAGTCCCGTGCTTTACGCAGCCCTCGCGCTGGTCCTGTTGGTCGTGTTAACGGTCAATGCTGCCAACTCCGGACTCTCCAGTCTCTTCACCACCTATGCAGCGCAGACCAACCAGCTGTCGGCGGCGAATAGCGCCGTCACTTTTAGTTCAAACAACCCTGACGCCCGCTACGTGCGCGCGACGATCCTGCAGGCCAGCGATTTGCCCGCGGCGATAAAAGATTACTATCAGGCGACGATGGCCCGTCCGGAGGACTATGTTTTGTGGCTGAGCCTGGCGCGCGTCTATGAACTAAACGGAGATGTCGCGGCTGCGATTGCCGCAGCACAACAGGCCGTTCCGCTCGCGCCGGATTACGCTGAGCCGCATTACCAACTGGGAAACATTTTCTTACGCGCCGGCCGCCAGGAAGAAGCATTCAAAGAGCTGCGGCTCGCCGCCGTGAGCAATCCCACCCTTCTTCCGGGCGTCATCGATTTGGCCTGGTCCGTGTCAGCGGGCGACGTTCCTTCTGTTCTGCGGATGATTGATCCGCAAACTGATGAGTCGCGGCACGAGCTGGCGCAATACTTCAGAGCGCACAAACAAGTAGACGCTGCCATTGCTCTGTATGCGACGCTCGGACCCGCAGAAGCGCCCTACCGAACTTCGTACGTGGCCGACCTGATCGGCGCCAAACAATTCAAGGAAGCGGCGAAGGTGTGGGCGGTTGGCCGTACCGAAACTGTTGGTGCCGGCGTCGTCAACGATCCGGGTTTTGAACAGGAGAGTGATCTGAAGGAACCGGGGTTTGGCTGGCGGGTCGGTGATAGGTCAGAAGGATTTCAGCTTTCTCTCGACGCTACTAATCCAAAAGAAGGCCGCTCGAGCCTCAAGGTTGAGTTTAAGGGCGGCTCTGATCCGGGAGCGCTGATAATTGGACAGTTTGTGTTGGTAGAACCACGGTCGCGTTATTCGCTGCAGCTGGCCGCGCGCTCGGAAGAGCTCGTTAGCGGCGGCGCGCCCATGGTGTTCATTCTTAACGCGGCGACGGGCCAGATACTGGCGGCTTCGGAACCGATCAAGGCAAAAGAAAACTGGGAAGACTACAAGATCGACTTCCAGGTGCCGGAGTCAACCGACGCGATCCAGATTGTGCTGCGGCGCACCTGCGATGCCTCGCCTTGTCCGATCTTTGGGCGTCTCTGGCTGGATAACTTTTCGTTGCAGAAGTTGTGACTGAATTACTCTTGCGGCTTGGGAATGATTATCGGCGTGTCGTCGTCGACCGGTTCTTCACCCTCGTCGATCAGGTTACGGTCGGGCGGTGAGGGACGAACGCGCACTCTCAATTCTTTATAAGCTTCTCGCACCTGCGCGATATCACACTCGGTCGGCGCCGCCAGATCATTCGAAACGTTCGTCGCTTTGAACTGGTTCATCACGGTGCTTTTCTTCTTGCAGGTAAAACAATCAAGCAAACCGAAGTTGTGGCCCAGCTCATGGGCCAACGCGTCGGCAATCGCCTTCGGATTTGTCAGCACCGGATCGACAGCGATGATTGCGTAGGTGATCACCTGGTCGTGACGCACGCTAAAAGCGGTGAGTGAAGTCAGGTGTCGCTTGGACTTGTCGAAGACCTGGCCGCGCTTGATCGTTAGGCAGTTGGCGCAGGTGAGCTGTTGGCTGGTAGTGCCTTGATACTCGAGCTTTACTCCCGATCCGGTTAACTCCGAAACGTTGTTCCAGTTCTGCAAGACGTTGACGACCTGAGACACTTCTTCCGCTTTGAAATCCGCCCCCTGTACGTAGACCTTTACGCGAGCATTAAATCCCCAGGTCCAAAAACCAATCGACGCCGCCCGCTGGCCCACCTGGCAGGGCGCGATTGAGCGCGCGTCCTTCGGGTTTGCATCAGAAATTCCGACGCAGCTAAAAACGGAAAAAAGAACCAGGGAGATTGCTCGCTTCATTTTGTGTGGCCAGAGAGTGATTAGAAGGGACGAGCCCAGAACAACAAGGATCGGAAAAGAAAGGGAAGGCGGCTGTTGGAATCGGTTACCAGTGGCTGGGGTGAGAAAAACTGCGTGTTTTCAGCCGGACGCACCGGATGCGCAAACTTGGTGAAGGCTTTTTTCTCGGTGAGATTATTTGACGCCGCGCCCGCTAGACGATTAGCAGCGGGGTTTGATGGTTGTCGATCGATGGATGGAGTGTTCGCAGCCAACTGGCGTTCCTCTTGATACACGCCTCTCATCGTAGCCAGGTCGCAGCTGGACGGCATAGTCAAACCGTTATTCTTATTCAAGCCGGGAAAGGAACCCATGAGCGAGTGCTTCTTTTTGCAATTTGGGCAATCCCATAACCCCAGACCGTGTCCGAGTTCATGGGCCATGAATCCCTGCAGGGCGTTCGGATCTGTGATACCGATGTCGAAGTCGATCCAGGCCGACACCAGCAAGCGCCCTTCTTCCTGATTCATCGGATGAAAGAAAGCGTAGTGATGCTTGTCGCGGGCGAATACGTCGCGTCGATCGACAGTCAAACAATTGCGACAGGTTGCGCGCTTGTCGGTTTCGCCGGCGTAAACAAACTTCACGCCTGAACCATTCTCAGCACCGGCACTATTCCATCCATTCATCGCCTCGAGGAGCACGGCGCTTTGCTCCGGAGTAAACATGTTTCGCGCGAAGTAAACCTTCACTTCCGCGTCGGCGGGCCAATGATATTCACCAACCGGCGGCGCGTTGCGATTCGTAGTGCACACTTCACCAATTACTGACTGACTCCTGGGCGAAAGGGTATTGCCTGCCGGCGAGTTCTTTTTCGACTGCGGCTCTAATTTGTCTTCTGAAGCAGGCTGCGTCTTGACTGCTGGTCTCTTCGTCTCCGGTGAGTTTTCCTCGAGCTTGAGGTCGTCACCGTCAACGTCCTTGATGGCGACCGTGCTCGCAAATTCTTTATAGTCGTGATAACGAACTCTAATTCGATAATGAACATCGCGACCAGGGAAGTGCAACACGTCGTCAGCCTCGGTGCGGGTGGGGAAAGCGAGCGCATCTTTGATTGGCTCACGCCAGGTCATGAACATCGGGAACCGCTGCTTACCTTGCGGCTCGATCACACCCCTAATCTTGACGATCTGAAATCCGACCGGGTCCACCCAAACACGTCCCACAAAGAATCGATTCTTCATCTGCCTGGGATCAGGTTGCACTAGCGGCGTAACATCAACGGCGAAAAGCTGCCTGCCGTCGACAACCTCGGGGCCGGCATAACTGAGGTGATACTTGGTTGCTTCGACTATATCGATCCCGAGGAGCTGTCCGCCTTCGAGATCCTGAATGTCCTCTTTGGTAATGCGCATGTCGTGAATCGTCGAGCCCGGATGGAAAAGAACACGTTCAATCCGGCGCCCACGATCGTCGAAGATGAATTGCGAGTTTCTGAGATACTCGCCGGTAACCTCGCCATTGGGCCCGATGGTTTGCAGCACGACATCGCGCTTGAAAGTGTGTTGATTAAGGGCTTCGCGTACCTGCGTCTCAGCAGCTACAAAACGCGCGAGCACTGTTTCTTCGGAAGGGCCAGGCTCGGGCGAGTTAGCCACCTTTGAAGACAGTCCGCCATCGAGGTTGCGCAGTGAGGCAACGGCGCTGTGCTGGGCGAGCGTGAAGCCGGCGGTCGCCATTAGCAGCACTGGAATTCCGATCCAGTGCCTGAACTTGCTTGAGAGACGAATCATTAAGAATTACTCCGTAATGGCTGGAACAGAGTTGAAGGCGGCGGATCTTGTCGAATTGCTCCGGCGCTTGGACTTGATTTGTGAGTATTAACAGTCGCTCGGGGCGAGCGTTTTGGAACGGGTCGGTCAGATACGAAGCACGCATGAGTCGATTGCGATTGACTCATGGCCTAAGCAATTTAGCATAACGACGTTCAACGCGTCAATTATATGTTGGCACAGAGGCAACAATGAGAGCGCCTCGTTGGCTGAGCCATTCGGAAATCGGACGCAATTCGGCCTTTAATTACGGGTGATTGACACGAAAAAATAGAGGGCCCACAGCCACTTTTTCCGAAGTGCTATTGTCGTTGACATCAATACTTCCGATGCACTAGAGTGACTGCCCCTTAACTGGTTTTCTAATTAGGTTACGTGCGATTTAATTCGCGTTGGCCCCACGTTGCCTTTTTTAGATTAGCTGTCTCTCGACAAGGGAGACCGTATCCAGAGACGTCAGATTTGTCGCCACGCGGGAAATGAGAGTCTCGTGAAGATTTAATCTGAGGGTTTGGTCAGAACGAACCGACTGTTGGGATGTCCCCGAATTCGCAGTAGCAGTACTGAACCTGGTAGCTGATCATCCGTTTCCGCCAGAAGCTTTCGATGGGATTTCCGTTTACAGACCCTCCACGTTCATTCACTAAAATCCAATCTTAAAACGGCTCGCGCTCCAACAGGCGTGTGAAAACCTGCGGCGGCTTCGTCGATTGACGATCGCCGGGATCAGGCCATCGTTTCTTTTAGCCGCGATTACCAAACGCGGAAGCCGGACTTTTTGTCTCGGTGGGATGAATGTTCTACGAATGACCAAGTAAAAAACGCGTCACACCACCAGGACGTTCGAACGGCTTTCTGAATGCTGCCTCGCGAGAGAGGTTTCCCTTCGGGGTCCCGCATGCATCTCATCGATACATGTAAGGGTTGAATAATGGCCAGAGCTCGCCACTCAAAATAACGAAGACATTGTGAAGAGACGGGGTGATTTATGAGTTTAACTTCGGGCTTAACGTTTAGGTTCGGTGCGGTTGGTCTATTGGCGTTGTCGTCTCTAATTACGGCGACAGCACAGGAAGGGACTTCAACGGCGAACCTGCAAACAACCGCCGAAACGTCGACCGACAAGCTGGTGGCGCCGTCAACCGATAATCGTTATCGCATTGGGCCGGGTGATGTCATTGAAGTTCGTGTCGCCAGGGCGCCCGAGCTGTCTCGAGAGGCCGTGCGCGTGGACCAGAGCGGCAACATTCGCATGCCGATGTTGGACCTCGACATCCCCGCTGCCTGCCAAACTGAAGGGGAGTTGGCCCAGAACATTGCGAAGCTCTATAAGAAATACAAGAACGATCCGCACGTGGACGTCTTCGTAAAAGAATTCCAATCGCAGCCGGTGGCCGTGATTGGGGCGGTGCACGGCGCCGCCCAATTCAAACTACAACGCCCGGTCAAACTTCTCGAGTTGCTTAGTCTCACGGGCGGTCCTACTGACGCGGCCGGCCAAACTGTCCAGATTGTTCATGCCGGGGGCGGCCCGGTTTGTGCCCAACGCGGTGGCGCGACAACCGAAGTAACCGATTCGTCCGCTTTCGTCAGCTACAACCTCAACGACACGCTGCACGGTTTGCCGGAAGCGAACCCGTTTGTACAGCCCGGCGACATTGTCTCGGTGCCGCAGGCGGATCAGGTCTTTGTCTTAGGTAACGTCTTGAAGCCTTCCGCAATTGCGATGAAGGAGCCCTTGACCGTATCGAAGGCCATAGCCATGGCTGGGGGCACGGCTCCGAGCACCAAGAAAGACAAGGTGCGAATAATCCGGCAGCTTCCGGGCACGACCGTCAAGAAAGAAATTACTGTCGACTTGACGGCCATCGAAAAGAACAAGGCTGAAGACGTGGCCCTGCTGCCGAACGACGTAGTAGACGTACCGATTTCCGGAGCGAAGAGTTTGCTGCGTGGTCTGCTGGGCACAATCGTGCCAACCGTTTCGCAGTTGCCAGTTCGCGTTATTCCCTAGTTTTAGTCATCGTGATGCACTAAATTCAAATCAGCATAGGAGAGTAAGATGGACGCCAAAAAGGAACCGCAGGATCCATCCCAACTTGCCCAAGCCCTGCAAGTAATTTCGAGTATTTCGAGAGGTCTTCCTTCGCCGGTGCCTGAGGGTTACGGCTACGCCGGCTATGGCCCATCCAATCGGGTCGAGGAGGGCGTGCGACTGCGCGACGTCTGGCTGGCCATCAGCAAGCGGCGTTGGATGATCGCCCTGATCGCCGTGCTGATCACCGCCACCACCGCCGTGATGTTAGCCCGCAAGCCAGACATCTACATGGCCGAGACCGACGTGCAGGTGGATACGGAAGGCCCGGCGTCGGGACTGACATCGGGCAAAGGCAACATCATCGTCGACACTGGCGCCGATCCGACTTACTTCAACAC
>Ga0070670_100002534_pt1 | contig 15068 bp, 12 predicted proteins | sample KBSS63metaG_FD_64665 | JGI IMG/M metagenome (GOLD analysis project Ga0070670, IMG submission 64665) | Switchgrass rhizosphere microbial communities from Kellogg Biological Station, Michigan, USA - KBS S6-3 metaG | ecosystem: Host-associated > Plants > Roots > Rhizosphere > Soil ... | reverse complement strand
TAGGCGCTGCGCGTCTCGGGCTGGAGCAGCGCGTCGTTGAGGTAGGAGCGCGGCGAGTAGATGTCGCCGACCTCGTCGGTCGCGACGACGTTGTAGTCGCCGGCGAGGACGACCGGCTGGCCGCTCGCGATCAGGCCCTGCGCATGCGCGGCGAGCCGCTCGAACCAGGCCAGCTTGTAGGCGAATTTCGGCCCGGGCTGCGGGTTGCCGTTCGGCAGGTAGATCGACCCCACGACCAAGCCGTGCGTGCTCGCCTCGATGTAGCGGCTGTGGGTGTCGTCGGGGTCGCCCGGCAGGCCGCGGCGACGCTCGACGAGGTCGTCACCACGCGCCAGGATGGCGACGCCGTTGAAGCCCTTCTGGCCGTGCCAGATGGCGCTGTAGCCAGCGTCGCGCAGCGCCTCGACCGGGAAGGTCTCGTCCGAGGTCTTGAGCTCCTGCAGGCAGGCGACGTCGGGCGCCGATTCGGCGAGCCATTCGAGCAGGCGCGGCAGCCGGGCGGTGATGCCGTTGACATTGAAGGTGGCGATTTTCATGACCAGGCGTTCTCTCCGGCGGCGGGGTAGGGCAACTCCGACGCGCGGACGGGCCTGCGTCGGCCATGCGGTTCAGGCATGCGCCCTCGCGTCGGCGCCGTCGCCCGCTCGACACTTAGGCATGCCCGCACATCCATCGATGCGCGATCGTTCATCCATGACATGCCGAGGAATGTAATGAAAACTTCGCCCAAGCTCGTTTTCGCCCTGCTCGCCGCCGTTTCTTGTGCGGCCGGTGCAGACACCTACTCCAGCCAGGCCGACCAGGCGCGTCGCGACCGCAATCGCGAAGAGGCGCTGGCCCACTATCGCGCCGGCAACACGACGGCACGCGCGGAAACGAACGACGTGGCCCAGTCGGCGCGTCAAGGCGCCCACAAGGTGGCCGAGGGAACTCGCAACGTGGCCCACAAGACGGCCAACGAAGCGAACCGCTTGGGCCACAAGGTCGCCGTCCAGGCGCGCGAGACCACCGCTCGTACCGAGGCCAAGTTCGCGCCGGTGGAGAAGAAGGATTCGAAGGGCGAAGCCGCCAACGCCGCGAACGGGCCTAAGCCTTAAGGTACTTCGGGTCGGCTCGCGCCCGTCACGCCTCCGGTGCGATGAGCGCGAGCGCCTTGTCAATAGAAGCGGCGTCGCGTGGCCGGACAAGGCGAGCGGCTTCGCGGCCATCGGCAACGAACACGAGCGTCGGCCAGAGCTTGACGCCGTACGAGCGGCCGAGCGGCTGGCCGCTCCCGTCTTCGACCCTGACGTGACGAACGCCGGGACGTGCGCTGAGCGCGCTCGCGATCAACGGCCTGGCGGCGCGGCAATGACCGCACCACGGGCTGCCGAATTCGAGCAGGGTCGGGCCGGGGAGCGCGTCGACCGAGGCGCGAGTCGGCTCGCCGGCAGAAGTATCGATCTGGAGGTCCATGGCATCCGCGCGGCAAATGACGCGCCGCCTCGACTGTAGACAAATGAGGACGACCATCGCCGCCAACGAGCCGGAACGGACCGCCTGGTTCGATGCCGAGACGGCACCGGCGCGTCCCGGCGTCTACGAGCGGCGCGCGCCCGCCGGTCGCTACGCGTGCTGGGACGGCAGACGTTGGCGAGAAGACGCCGGCAGCGTCGTGGCCGCCGCATCGCGCGAGGATGCAAGCGCTGTCCAGCGAGCCGCCTGGCGCGGGGTCGTCGACGCCGCGCCTTCGCCTTGCGCGACATGCCGCGGTAGCACGGTGATCGATCGCGGCATCGACGTCGAGAGCGGCACCGACCTCATCGCCGAGTGCCCTGACTGCTGAGTCAGGCACGTCGACATCGGAGAACCACATGCCACGAGTGATCTGGAAAGGCGCCATCAGCTTCGGCCTGGTCCACGTGCCGGTCGCCCTCTATCCGGCCGCGCAGGAGATCGGCATCGACTTCGACTGGCTCGACAAGCGGACCATGGATCCGGTCGGCTACAAGCGCATCAACAAGCGAACCGGCAAGGAGATCGACCGCGACGACATCGTCAAGGGCATCAAGCAGCCGGACGGCGAGTACGTCGTCCTGAGCGAGGACGAGATAAAGGACGCCTATCCGGTGTCGACGCAGACGATCGCGATCGAGACCTTCGTTCCGGGCGGCGCGATTCCCTTCACCTACCTCGAGAAGCCGTACTACCTCGCGCCGCTCGCCAAGGGCGAGAAGGTCTACGCGTTGTTGCGCGAGGCGATGAAGGCGGCGCAGGTGATCGGCATCGCCCGCGTCGTCATGCACACCAAGGAGCGGCTCGCGGCGCTCATCCCCGAGGGCGATGCGCTGCTGCTCAACACCATCCGCTGGGCCGAGGAGCTGCGGCCGCGCGACGAGATCGCGTTTCCGGCGGAGGGCAAGGGCGCGGCCAAGCCCAAGGAGGGCGAGCTGAAGATGGCCGTCCAGCTCGTCCGCGACATGACCGGCAAATGGAATCCGGATGACTACGCCGACAAGTTCACGACGGCGATCCATGCCCTCGCGGCACAGCGCGTCAAGGCCGGCAAGACCGAGAAGGTGACGCCCCTCGAGGACGCCAGTGAGGCGTCGACCGGAAGCAACGTGGTGGATCTCACCGAGCTGCTGAAGAAGAGCCTGGCGACTCGCAAGACCGGCGGCGATGCCACGACTCGCGCGCCGGCGGCGGCAGCAGGAGCGAGAAAGAGCGCGGCCAAGAAGGCTCCGGCCCGCGCCGCGAAGAGCGCGCCATCGGCGAAGGCGAAGCGCGCCGCGTGAGTATCAACGTGAGCGGCGTCGGAAGCCTTGCTGTGACTGACGCCGCCGGCGCGCGCGCGCAAGCCGTCAGCGCTTGCGCGGCGCGGCCGGGTCCGATCCAGTGACGGTCTCGCCGACGGCCTCGCCGAGCGACCGGAGCGGGTTGGGCCGGTCCACCGGAGCGACCGGCTCGTGGCGCCATTCGTCTTCGTCGTCCTCGTCGTCGCGCTTGACGATCGGCGGCTTGGCGGGAGGGGTGGAAGCATTCATCGTCTTGTCTCCTGGGTTCGGCCCTCGGGGCGATCCAGGCAAGTTTGTCTTCCGTTGCGCAGGCGCGATGTCGGACGACCGCGCGTCGTCCGGCCAGCCGCGCTCGCCGGCGTGGCGATTGCGGCGACGGTGACCGCGCCACTGTCCCGGTCGCGCATCGCCGGTCGCGCCGCTGCGGTCGTCGCCGCGCTGGTCGTGCTGGCGCTACTGCTCCAGCCGTGGTGGCTGGCGCCGCTGATGAGCCACCGCCTGTCGGCCAGCGCCCAGCGCCAAGTCCACTTCGACTCGATGTGGGTGACGCTCACCGGCGCGCTGGAGCCAGCGGTTCACTTTCGCGGCATCCGCATCGAGAACGCGCCCTGGGCCGATCGAAGCCGCCCGTTCGCCGACCTCGAGGCGGCGACGGCCGTGTTCTCCTGGCGCAGCGTGCGCGAGCAGAGGCCCGTGATCGAGGTGCTGGTGCTGCGAGGCGGCCAGATCGATTTCGAGCGCCGTGCCGACGGCTTGCGCAACTGGCGCCTGAGGCGGCCGGACGATCGCGGGCCGGGCCGTTTCAAGGTGCTCTCGATCCGCGGCGAGAACGCCAGCGCGCGCTTTCTGCATGAGGGGCTTGAGCTCGATCTCGAGGCCAAGGCCACTGCCAACGTCAATGAAGCCGGGAGCGCCGGCGCAGCCGGCGGCGAGGCGCTGCCGACCCGGCTCGCGATTCGAGGCACCTGGCGCGGCGCGCCGTTCGCCATCGATGCTGCGACCAGCGAGGCGCTGACCTTCCTCGAGACGGGACGTGCCTTTACAGCGCGCGGCCAGGCGACTTCGGGCGGCGCCCGCCTCGACTTCGACGGACAGCTCGGCGACATCGTCCGTGATCCGACCTTCGATGCCCGGGTCGCCCTGACGGCACCGTCGCTCGCGCCCTTCGCGCCGGTGCTGGGCCGGCATCGGCCCGAGGCGAAGGGAATCGCCGTTGCCGGCGCGCTGAAGGGCGCGCCCGGACACTACGCGCTGTCGATCGCGAAAGGCCGCCTCGGCGCAACCGATGTCGCCGGCGAGTTGAGCTGGACGCGAGGCGAGGCGCGCGACCTCGTCCGCGCCAGGCTGACGAGCGAGTCCGCCCACCTCGCCGACCTGCGCGCGCTCGCCGGCAGGCGTTCGACGCCGGTCGAACGCGTCGCTGCCGCGGCGAGCGCGTCGGCACGCTCGACATCGAGCCCTCCGGGCTCGCGACCGGCGCCGGCCAGCACGCCGGTGTCATCGATGCCGGCCAGCGCGGCGAGCGCGGGGGCGGCATCGTCCGGCTCGGCGCCGACGCGGCCGGTCGATAGCGAACTCAGCTTCGCCGCAAGGCGACTGCGCGGGGAGGGCATGCCGTGGCTGCAGAGCGCGCGCGTCGAAGCCGCGCTCGCCGATGGCCGCCTCACGGTGTCGAGCTTCGATGTCGGCATCGCTCAGGGACACGCCGTCGGCAAGGGCCGCATCGACACCGCGAGCAGCCCGCGGCGTGGCAACCTCGAGGTGGATGTCAGGGGAGTCCGGATCGAATCGTTCCTGCCGGTCCAGGCGGCGAACAGTCTCCTGAGCGGCGCGCTGAACGGCCGCGCCGTGCTGGACGCGAGTGGCGATTCCGCCGAAGCGCTCTTGGCGAGCGTGACGGGCAAGCTCGACGCCGCCGTCTCCGGCGGCACGATTTCGAGCCTGCTCGACGCCAAGATCGGACTGCAGGGCGGCAAGGTCGTGCGAGGCCTTTTGACCGGGGCTGAGCCGCTCCCGATCCGATGTGCCGCAGCGGCGCTCGACTTCGCGCGCGGCTCCGCCCGCATCCGTTCCCTCGTCCTCGACACCGAGCGGACGCGAACCCAGGGCACCGGCGCAGTCGACCTCGTGCACCAGACGATCGACGTCGTCCTCACCCCGGAAGCCAAGGAGCCGGGGCTGTTCGTTCTCGAACGCTCGATTCGGCTGCACGGGCCGCTGCGCCAGCCGGCGCACGCGCTGGTTGCGCGTGCGCCGCCTGTGACGGCGGGGCCGGCCGCTCGCTGCGCTCCCTCCTAGAAGGGGAACGCGCAGCGCGCGGTGGCGTTGCTCGGCCGCGCGATCGGCGTGTAGGTGACGAAGTTGCCGGTGCCGGGCAGGCCGACGTTGAGACGCCGCTGCGCATAGCCTGCCGCGGCGCCCGTGCCAGTGCCAATGACGAATTGCTTCAGCTTGCCGTCGCTCGGAGCGACCGTCGTGAAGTCGACGATCGCGCCGGTGGTCGGGCAGGCGAGGGTCACGTCGCTGCCGGTGGGTGCTTGGAGGAAGGTCATGACGTCGTTCGGGCCGCGCACGTAAACGTATTGCGTGCGGTTGGTGCCGGAGACCGAGACGGTGCGGCTGAAGTAGCGGCCGGACCAGAGGCGCGAGCGAGTCGCTTCCGACAGGCCGGTCACCGCCTTCGCGCCCGCGGTCGTTCCGAGCTTGACCATCCGCAGGTCGGTCGCCGAGATCGAGCCGTCGGCCTGCACTGCCGCCACGCCCGGGCTGCTCGGGATCGCGAGGTCGCCGTTGAAGAGCACGGTGGTCGCCTGGGCGAAGTCGAGGACGTTCGGGTTCAGATTACCGGGGTCGGACGGCGTGCCGACGTTGGTCGCGCTGCCGCGCGCCCACGTCCCCTGGCGCATCCCGGCCGCGCGCGCGGTCTCGAAGAAGCTGGCCGTCGCGGTCTGCGGGTCGTTCTCGTTGTAGAAGGTACTGTGCACGTAGGTGCCGTTGCTGAACAGGACCAGGTACTCGGGCCGGTCGCTGCCGTTGGGGCGGACGTACCCGCCGATGAGCGTATCGGTGCCGGTGACGCGGGTCCACGTGCCGGCGCCGATCGTCATCGTGTCGCCGCTGATCGACGTCGTCTGCGGCGTCGTCGTCGGTCCCGCGACTTCGGACGCTTCCAGGACCGTCGTCGTCAGCGTGCTGCCGGTCAGCGAATAGCGGCCGTAGCGATAGCCGAAGCCGGCATCGAACTGCGTCACCGTCGTCGCCTGACCGGTGGTGATGGTCTGGTGCACGTACGTGCCGTCGCCCGCGAACAGATAGAGCTCGCGCACCATCGCGGCACCGGCGCCGGTGGTCTTGACCCACGCGCCCTCGATCGGCGCCGCCGCGGTCGCGGCCTTCGCCTTGGCGACCGCATCGAGCGCGGCCTGGGTCGGGACCAGACTGTCCTTGGTCGCCGTGTACAGCGTGTTGCGGTTGGCGAGCGAGAGCGACGCGCTCACCTGGCCGAGCGTCTGCTGCAGCGAGCCGACGGCGCTCAGCCCGAGCGCCGCGAAAGCGTCCTTGGCCGAGAGCCCGGTGATCGCCATCGTGTCCTGGAAGCCGCGCGACAGCAATTGAGCCGCGGCGTACATCTTGGCGCGCTTGGTGACCAGCGCTGCGGTCGTGTCGACCGCCGCGTTCGGCCGGTAGTCGGAGTAGACCGTCAAGCCGCCGACGTCGCCAGCGACGCCGACCATCTTGTCGAGCATGTCGATCTCGGCTTGCTGCACATTGGGCGCCCGGCCGCTGTCGACTGCCGACACGACGAGCGTCGTGAACGGCGAGATGACATCCGTCTTGCCCGCCGGCGCGGCGAGCGTGAAGGTCACGCTGACGGGGCCGTAATCGGCGTCGGTGGTCGTCGTCGGCACCGCCACCGCGAGCACGGCGTGCGCGGGGATGTCGGTCGCAACGGCGGTCAGCGTGTACTTGCCGTCGGCGGCGCTGGTCGTGCTCGGCTCGGCGGCATCGCAAGCGCGGTTGTCGTTGAGGTCGAGGCAGACCGTCGCCCCGGCCAGCGCGCCGTCGAGGACGACCCCGCTCACCGTCGCGGTGGCGGGCGGCACGACGACTGGCGGTGGGGGAGCCGGGTCATCGTTGCCGCCGCACGCGGCCAGGGCAATCGTCGCGGCGGTCAGGGCGGCAGGCAGCAGCCGATGCGGAATCAGTTTCATGAGGACATCCTTTCGGGATCTCGCCGGCGCCGCGATCACACGCGCGCCGAGGGATGAAGGCAATGAGGAGGCGTTGGCGGGCGACATGGCTCAGGCACGTCGCCGGACGGCCGCAGCCAGGCCCAGCACCGCGAGCAGCGCCATGACCAGGTCGGCGAGGCCGAGCGAACCGCCGCCGCTGTCGGCCGGCGCCTCCACCGGGGGCGGGGCGGTGACCGTCAGGAACTGGGCCGAGACCGCGCCTGCCTTGCCGTCGGCATTGGTGCCTTGCACGTACACCATGTGCTCACCCGGGGCGAGGTTGGTCGTGTCGATCGAGCCGGTCGCCGTCTTGGTCGCACCGGGGTAGTCCGACCTGGCCTGATCAGAGACCGCGAGCGTCATGTTGATGCCGACGGCACCGGCCTCCCACGGCAGCTTGTCGACGTAGGCCTTGGCCGAGGTGATGTTGTAGACGACCGGATACGGCGGCGGCAGGATGTCGGCCTGGCCGGCGTTCGAGTAGCGGTAGCGGTTGTCGTCGACGGTGGCGGTGACGACGGCGTATATGCCCGCCTGCACCGTGTCCCGTTCCATCTTCACGTTCACCGTGTCGGGCCCGAACGGCAACTGGTACGGGCGATAGAGGACCCGGCTCAGGTAGTGGAAGCCGTTGAAGTTCTCGGGGTAGGTTTCGCGGGCGAACACACCGCAGTCCTCGTAGAACGAGCGACCCATCTCGACCGTGTACGACGGCGCGCCGAGGTAGCCGTAGAACGCGTCCTTCGTCGTGCCTTCGGTGTTGTAGCTGAGCAGCTGCTGCGACGAGTAGTTGTTGTGGTACGCGAGGCGCTGGGCGATGACCGCCATGCCCTTGTTGTTGGGCGAGTGCGTATTGAAGTCGTTCTCGGTGCGCTCGACGCCCCACGGCCAGAGCACGGCGCGGGCGTTGCTGTGCAGGTCGATGAAGACGCCTCCGCCGTAGGTGTCGGGCGCGCCGCCCTTCCAGTCGAGCTCGCCGGTGCCGTTGTTGTCGCGGTTCGTGGGATTGCAGTAGGTCGTGCTCTTCGGCCGGCCGTCGGGCAGGGCGCCGCCTTCCCACTTGCAGGTCGCCTGGTTCCAGGTGCCGCGGACGTAGTTCATGACCGCCTGGGTCTCGGGCTCGGACGCCGGGCCGATTCCGCGGTAGGTCTCGCCGCAGACGTTGCCGTCGGAGCCGCCGGCGCCGCCGGTCGCCCAGCCGAACGGATAGTTGCGGTTCAGATCCACGCCCGAGCTCAAGGTGTTGAGCACCGGCGGGTTGCCGCTCGTCGTCGTGCACGCGGCGGTCACGTAGTTGGTGTTCTTTCGCTGCCGTGCCGAGATGTCCTGCTCGGCGAGCTTGCGGCCGTCGGGGTTGTGGACGATGAAGTGATAGCGGTTGTTGTCGAGCATCATCCGAGCGTTCGGATCGGTCTGGTAGTTGTCGAGCAGCCACTCGAGGAACTTGATGCCCACTTCCTGCGGCGCGTATTCGCGCGCATGGATGCCGCCGGTCCAGACCATGTTCGGCGGGGGCTCGGACTTGGCGTCCTGCTTGGCGAAGTTGCCGATCACCAGCACGCGGACCGGGCTCGGATCGACCGGAAACAGGCTCAGGTTGAAGCGGGTGACGATCGACGCCGGCAGGAACCTGATGAGCAGGTTCGCGAACGACGAGCGCGAGTTGTCGGGGACCGCGGTGCCGACCGGCGGGATCACCTGCTGCGTGCCCATCCAAGACTTGCCAAGGGTTCCCGTCTTCGCGAAGCCCGGATGCGCGGCGACGATCTCGTCGAAGGTGTGGTAGACCTCCTCGACCGTTCGATAGCACGAGTGGACGCCGTTGGCGATGCTGAGCGCCCGCTTGCGGTCGGTCAGCTTGCCGGCGGTCATGTCGGCCGTACGCGTGGCGATGAAGTTCTGGATGCGCGCCGTTTCGGCCTCGTCGATCTGCGGGACGAAGCCCAGCGACCGCACCGCGGCGAGCTCCTCGGCGCCGACCTCGGCCTTGACCACGTTCGTCTTCTGATCGATGTACGGGTGATCGAGCAGCTTGGTCAGCTGTCCCAGCTGCTGGCTCGAGCCGTACGGAACGACGATCGAGTAGACCGCGCCGAGCGGCTCTTCGGTGTGCGCAGGCGCCGCCAGCGCGAACACCGCCGCTAGAGCGAGTGGCAGTCGCGCGAGGCGCAAGAGAGCGATGTGTCGACGTGGCTTCATGGCGGCATCTCCGAGAGGGCGAGTGGGTGGCGAACGAACGATCGATGGCTCATTTCGCACGTTGTGTGCCATCGCGTCGCCGCCGGCCCGGCGCCGATACAGCGTTGAATTGATTGTGTTTTTCTCACGGCGCCGACGCGCGGTGAGACGGGGATCCGGCTCCTGGGAATGCCGCCGGAACGGATTTCCGTCCGCCCGGACGGCGCCCGCCGCGCTCGCCTCCAATCAATTCAACGACTTGCGCCGGGGCGGCCGATGGCACGCAATCTGCGACGATCCCTGCGCCGCGCCGCGGCGTTCAACACCGCCCCATGCACCGCCACCACGTCCTCGTCCCGCTGCGTTCGCTCGTGCTCGCTGCTGCGCTCGTCGCCGTCGGCGCGCCGGTCCGCGCCCAGGTCTCGGACACGCTCAAGCGAATCGCCGAGACCGGCACGATCAGCCTCGGCCACCGCGAGTCGTCGGTCCCGTTCTCCTACTACGACAACAAGAAGCAGGTGATCGGCTATTCGCACGACCTGATGCTCAAGGTACTCGACTCGATCAAGGCCGAGCTCAAGCTGCCCGCGTTGACGATCCGACTGGTGCCGGTAACGGCGCAGAACAGGATCCCGCTGGTCCAGAACGGCTCGGTCGATCTCGAGTGCGGCTCCACCAGCCACAACGCCGAACGTGAGCGCCAAGTCGGCTTTTCTGTCTCGATCTTCGTCATCGGCACGCGACTGATGACCAAGCGCGATTCCGGCATCCGCGACTTCCCCGATCTCGCCGGCCACAAGGTCGTCGTCACGTCGGGCACGACCTCCGAGCGCCTGCTCCGACTCTTCAACGAACGCATCGGCGACAAGGTCACGATCATCATGGCGCGCGACCACGGCGAGTCGTTCCAGGCGCTCGAGGCCGGCCACGCTCACGCGTTCATGCTCGACGACGCGCTGCTCTACGGCGAGCGCGCGAAGGCGCAGCAGCCCGAGGAATGGGTGGTGGTCGGCACGCCGATGTCGTCGGAAGCCTACGGCTGCATGATGCGGCGCGGCGATCTCGCCTTCAAGAAGGTCGTGGATCGGGCGCTCAGCCACCTCATGACCTCGGGCGAAGCGCTCAAGATCTATTCCAAGTGGTTCCAGCGGCCGATTCCGCCGCGCGGCCTGAACCTCAACTGGCCGCCTCCCAATGCGCTGCTCGAGCTCTATCGCGCGCCCCACGACACCCCGCTCAGCTAAACGGTCACACCCCGATTCCGAACTCAATCGAAGGAGAAGAGAGATGAAGCGCTTCCTGTCATTCGTCGCCGCCGTCATGGCCCTCGGCGCCGCCCATGCCGACACGCTGAAGAAGATCAAGGACAGCGGCAGCGTGACCGTGGGCACGCGAGAGTCCTCGGGCGCCCTGGCTTACACCCTCGGCGACGGCAAGTACGCGGGCTTTCACTACGACGTCTGCGCCAACGTGCTCGCCGACATCCAGAAGCAACTCGGCGTGGCCAAGCTAGACATCAAGTACCAGCCCGTGACCTCGCAGAACCGGATCCCCCTGGTCCAGAACGGTACCGTCGACATCGAATGCGGCTCGACCACCAACAACGCGGCCCGCCAGAAGGACGTCGCCTTCGCCGTGACGACGTACGTCGAGGAAGTGCGCATCGCGGTCAAGGCGTCGTCGGGGATCGGCAGCGTGGCCGACCTGAAGGGCAAGACCGTCGCCACGACCACCGGCACGACGTCGGTGCAGCTGCTGCGCAAGCACAAGCGCGCCGAAGGCGTCGAGTTCGCCGAGCTGTTCGGCAAGGACCACGCCGACAGCTTCCTCCTCCTCGAAAGCGGCCGTGCCGACGCGTTCGTGATGGACGGCCAGATCCTCGCCGGCAACATCTCCAAGGCGAAGACGCCGTCAGCCTACAAAATCGTCGGCGAGACGCTGTCGGTCGAGCCGATCGCGATCATGATTCGCAAGGACGATCCCGCCTTCAAGAAGGCGGTCGACGACAGCATCAAGGCCCAGTTCAAGAATGGCACCATCGCCAAGCTCTACGACAAGTGGTTCATGCAGCCGATTCCGCCCGCCAACACGGTGGTCGGGCTGCCGCTCAGCGCGGCGACGAAGGCCGCATGGGAGAGTCCCAACGAGAAGCCGATGGAAGAGTACGCGGTCAAGTAGGGCGGTCGCGCGTCGCCGGCCGGGTCTCGGCCCGATCGGGAGCATCGCCTGATGGATGCCGCGGCAACGGTCGCGCGCGGTTCGTCGATGGGTCGCGTTCTGCTGCGCGCGGCGATCATCGTCGCCGTCGTGCTCGCCACCGTCGCCGCCGCCTGGACGACTTTTCGTCTCAGCGAGCGGCAGGGCATCGCGGCTCAGCGGCGCGAGTCGGCGCACAGGCTCGATCTCTTCGCCTCGGCGGCCGAGGCGATGGTCAAGCGGCTCGAGCACGTCCCGCCCACGATCCAGCTCAATTCCGAGGTGCAGCGCCTGCTGCACGACCCGGCGAGCCCACGACGGGTCAAGTCGGTCAACGAGTATTTGCGCCACCTCAACGCCTACCTCGGCAGCCTGTCGGTGTACGTGATGAACGACCGCGGCATCGTCCTGGCCTCGAGCAACAGCGACCAGCCCGACGACGGCCTGGTCGGCGAGGATCTTTCGTTCCGGCCCTACTACCTCGAGGCCCTGTCGGGCCGCGTCGGGCGCCACTTCGCGATCGGCATCAACGGCAACCAGCCGGGCTACTTCGTCTCGCATCCGATCCACGACGGCGCCCACGTGGTCGGCGTCGCGGCGATCAAGATCAGCCTCGAGCCGATCAACCAGCTCTGGGAGACGCTCGGTGCGCCGGCACTGCTGGCCGACACGAACCAGGTCGTGATCCTGTCATCGCACCCGAAGTGGCGCTACACCAGCCTGGTCGAACAACCCCTCGAGCGACGCGTCGATCTGCAGCTGACGCGGATGTACAACAACCGCCGCACGCCGCGCTTCCCGATCCCGGTCACGCTGTCGGTCGACGACGACAGCCAGGTCGTCGAAACCATGTTGCGCTCGACCGGCTCGATCTACCGATCTCTGGACCCCGGCACGCTCGTGCTCGGCCGGGCGATCAACGGCATGGACTGGCGCCTGATGATCTTTTCCGATCTGCGCGCGGTTCGCGACCAGGCCTTGGTCAACAGCGGCGCCGCCGTGCTGGTGGCGGTGATGCTGGTCTTGCTCGGTCTGTTCTTCGCGCAGCGGCGCCGCATCGCGCGCCAACAGCGCGCGGCCAAGGCGCTGCTCGAGCGGGCGAACGCAAAGCTCGAGGAAAACGTCGCCGAGCGCACCCGCGACCTCACCGACGCCAACCGACGCCTGCGCGACGAGGTCGCCGAGCGGGTGACCGCCGAGCACAACCTGCGCGCGACCCAGGACGAGCTCGTGCAGGCGGCGAAGATGGCGACGCTCGGCCAGATCGCGACCGGCATCACCCACGAGCTGACCCAGCCGCTCGGGGCGATCCGCACGCTCTCGGGCAACGCCGTCGAGTTCATGCGCCGTGGCGAGTTCGAGGAGGTGCCGGGCAACCTGAGCATCATCGCCCGCCTGGCCGACCAGATGGGCAGCATCATCCAGCCGCTCAAGCGCTTTGCGCGCAAGTCGCGGCTCGCGCCGGTGCCGGCCGATGTCGCCCACGCCGTCGCCAACGCGCTCTTCCTCTATCACTTGCGCTTGCGCGAGGAAGCGGTCACGGTCGTCAACCGCTGCGCGCCCGGCGAGACGATCGCCTGGTGCGATCCGAACCGGCTCGAGCAGGTGCTGACCAACCTGATCGGCAACGCGATCGATGCCATGGCCGATGCGCCGGTCAAGGTGCTCACCCTCGAGGCGCTGGCGCACGATGCGGCCGGTCCCGAGGGCCAGGCCCAGGTCCGGATCGACGTCGTCGACACCGGCTGCGGCTTCGGCGACGAGGCGGCGGCCCTGTTGTTCGAGCCCTTCTACACGACCAAGGGCAACGGTTCGGGTCTCGGCCTCGGCTTGACGATCTCGCGCGACATCGTGCGCGAGTTCCACGGCGATCTCGTGGCCGTTGCGCAGGCCGGCGGCGGCGCGCGCTTCACCATCACCTTGCCAGGCGCCCGCACGCCGACGCTTGCCGCTGCGGACGCGCGGATCCCCGAAGAGGAGAGCACATGAGCCCGGACCTGCGGGTGCTGATTGTCGAGGACGACCCCAACGTTCGCCTCGGCTGCACCCAGGCGCTGAAGCTGGCCGGGCTGCGCGTTGAGGCCGTCGAGTCGGCGGAGGAGGGCTTGCGCACGATCGGCTCGGCCCGCCTCGGCGTCGTCGTCACCGACATGCGCCTGCCGCGCGCCGACGGCCTGTGGCTGGTGCAGCGCTGCCGCGACAGCGATCCGTCGCTGCCGGTGATCATGATCACCGGCCACGGCGACGTGAGCCTCGCGGTGGAGGCGATGCGCAGCGGTGCCTACGATTTCATCGAAAAGCCGTTCTCGCCCGAAGTGCTGGTCGAGGTCGTCAAGCGCGCGCTCGAGAAGCGCATGCTGACGCTCGAGGTCGCGGCCTTGCGCCAGACGCTGGCCGAGCGCGACAGCATCAAGGGCAAGCTGATCGGCCGCTCGCCGCAGATCGAACGCGTGCGCCGGCTCGTGCTGGAGGTCGCGCAGTCGCCGGTCGACGTGCTGATCCGCGGCGAGACCGGTACCGGCAAGGAGCTGGTCGCGCAGGCGCTTCACGAGATGTCGCCGCGCAAGAACGCGCCGTTCGTCGCGCTCAACTGCGGCGGCATGCCCGACAACCTGCTCGACAGCGAACTGTTCGGCCACGAGCCGGGCGCGTTCACGGGCGCGCAAAAGCGGCGCATCGGCAAGATCGAACACGCCAACGGCGGCACGCTCTTCCTCGACGAGCTCGAGACGATGCCGATGGCGATGCAGATCAAACTCCTGCGCGTGCTGCAGGAGCGGTGCATCGAGCGGGTCGGCTCGAACCAGCAGATCCGGGTCGACGTGCGCATCGTCGCCGCCACCAAGGTCGACCTGTCGCTGCAATCGAGCCAGAGCGCCTTTCGCCCCGACCTCTACTACCGGCTCAACGTCGTCACCATCGATCTGCCCGCGCTGCGCGAGCGGCGCGAGGACATTCCCCTGCTGCTTGAGCACTTCATGCTGCTAGCGGCGAGCCGTTTCGGTCGGGCCCAGCCGACCGTCAGCTACGAGCAGATGCATCGACTCACGGCCCACACCTGGCCGGGCAACGTGCGCGAGCTGCGCAACATCGCCGAATGCGTCGTCCTCGGCGTGCATAAGCCGATCATGGGCGAGCGCGCGAGCACCGAAGCAGAGGGGGTCACCTCTCTGGTCGACACGGTTGAAAGCTTCGAGCGCGGTCTGATCGCCGCCGAGCTGAGCCGACACGACGGCAACGTCGCGCGCAGCGCCAAGGCATTGAACATCGCCAAGACGACGCTCAGCGACAAGATTCGCAAGTACCAATTGCACCAGCGCGCCGGCGGCGCGGCGATGGTCGACTCCGAGTTCGGCGACTCCGTGCCGTGGAGCCCGCCTTAGCGGCGCATCAGCGTGCTCTTGCCGAACAGGCTCTCGATCAGGTCGACGGCGATCTCGGCGGTTCGGTTCCTGATGTCGAGCGCGGGGTTGAGCTCCATCACGTCGAGAGAGGCGAGGGCGCCGGTGTCGGCGATCATTTCCATGCAAAGCTGCGCTTCGCGGTAGGTCGGACCGCCCTTGACGGTGGTGCCGACGCCAGGGGCGATGTCGGCGTCGAGGAAATCGACGTCGAAGCTCACGTGCAGGTGAGTGTTCGAGTCGATCGTCGCCAGCGCCAGCTCCATCGTGTGGCGCATGCCTTC
>Ga0070670_100002533_pt1 | contig 15069 bp, 14 predicted proteins | sample KBSS63metaG_FD_64665 | JGI IMG/M metagenome (GOLD analysis project Ga0070670, IMG submission 64665) | Switchgrass rhizosphere microbial communities from Kellogg Biological Station, Michigan, USA - KBS S6-3 metaG | ecosystem: Host-associated > Plants > Roots > Rhizosphere > Soil ... | reverse complement strand
CAGACCATCACGATCACGGATATCGAGGAAGATCACCCCGCCGTGGTCGCGGCGACGGTGAACCCATCCGCAAAGGGTGATTTCCTGACCTTCCAGGGTCTCGTTCAGTTGGCCGCAATAGTGGCTGCGCATCATGGTCGTGGTTTCACTTCTCGTAATTCGAAATTCGGTGGCAGGCCTGCCTCGTCACCGTACATTAAAGCAGGGGACGGATAATGCAGGAGCCTGCGCGTAGAGTTCAACTCAGTCTGCTTTGTCGCCGCCCGCCAGATTCTTCTTCGAGCCGGTCTTGAAATCGGTCTCGTACCAGCCGCTGCCGCTCAAGCGGAAGCCCGGCATGGACAACATCTTCTTGAGCTCCGGAGCCTGGCAGGCTGGGCAATCGACCAGCGGCGCTGCGCTGATCTTCTGAATGGCTTCCAACTGATGACCACAGGAAGCACATTGATAGTCGTACATGGGCATGGAGATGTCTCGGCGATCAGAACGTTACTGCGCCACGCCTGCCCTAAGGGTCGGCGGCATGCGCAGCAAAGCGCGGGATTATATCTGGTAAATCGAGGCAGCGCAGCCGGCTTTCTACCCGAAGCCTCGCCCGCCTGGGCGGCGGGCCGGCTGCGGGGTCACGGGTTTACTCAGGGTTCGGCGAGGTGGCGCAGCTTTTTAGCAAGTGAACGACGCACACCACCCTCACGAGCCCACTGAAATTTTTCACACCGCCGTAACGCAAATGCACTTCCCGGTCGACGTAAGACAACAATGCACTGACAGAACAGGCATTGATCCGGGCTATTTCCGTAAGGATGTTCCAATAGACCTGCTCAAGCCGCAGGCACGTTGAAAACCCATTGAGCCTGACCGATCGGGACAAGGGCCTGGCCAGCGCCATGTCGAACCCTTTAGCAAACGGGTCGACTTTTATCTTATGAAAACCACAGGTTTCCATCACTCCATTACCCACCGCGCGTGACATACACCTGACACTCCATTGCCAAACAGTAACCCAGGGGTTATTCCCATTGGGCGATGGCTCTATGGAACAGCAGGGAGACCGGTGGCAGCCAGAAGACGCGGAGTCGATAGTTGTAGGACAACGCCAGGAAGTGCGCAGAAACAAGCGAGTGGCGCCAGGACGGCGCCACTCCGATGCGTGAATTATTGATTTTCGAGCAGGGAACGCAGCATCCACGCGGTTTTCTCATGGACCTGCATGCGCTGGGTCAGCAGGTCCGCCGTCGGCTCATCGCTGACTTTATCGAGCAATGGGAAGATGCCACGCGCCGTGCGGGTGACCGCCTCCTGGCCGGCCACCAGCTGCTTGATCATCTCTTCGGCGCTGGGTACGCCTTCCTCTTCCTTGATAGAAGAAAGCCGGGCGTAGATCGAATAGGCGCCCGGTGCCGGGAACCCAAGGGCGCGGATACGCTCGGCAATGGAGTCCACCGCCAGCGCCAGCTCGTTGTACTGCTCTTCGAACATCAAGTGCAACGTACGAAACATGGGGCCTGTGACGTTCCAATGGAAGTTGTGGGTCTTCAGATACAGTACATAGGTATCGGAAAGCAGCCGCGAAAGCCCGTCGACGATGGATTTGCGATCTTCTTCACTGATGCCGATATCGATTGCCATGTTTATCCCCTTCAATTGAGCAACATTCATTGACCAGGTGCCGCACCACTCTAGCAAGAGTGCCGGCGATACGCAGCCGGATACACCCAGGCGACGTGCGGCAAATCGCGCGCACCTGTCTAGGACAAGTGTTTGCCCTGCAAATGCCCAAAGCCTCACGCGCCCCGTAAATGCTTGATTTGAGTAGGCACGGCCTTTGCTGTTAAATAGGCAGCGTGTCGCCGCCGTTAATGTCCACGGCAAGCGGCATAGGCTGATACCCGTGCACGTGCCCAACGCCTCCCATTGTTCAGAAGCGAACCGTGCCAGTCAGCTCTTCCTGGTGATCCGTCTTAACGTGAGTTAATCAAAATGTTGAAAATCGTCCACCTGCTAACGGGCGTTGCAGCGTTGCTGCTGTCCTTTATCCCGAGCCTGCAGCCTGAAAGCCTGCCCTACCTGCAACAACATGATGCTTTGTATCTGGCCTTGTTCGGCCTTCTTAACCTGACCCTCGCCCCGGTAATCCCTTACTGGAACAAAGGCACCCGTCATCAACTGCAAAACCTGGTCAGCGCGCTGCTGGTACTGACCGTTGTCGTACAAACCCTCACCCTCCTGGCACCCATGCCTGAAGTCGGTGGTCATCCGGCCATCCTGCTCAGCCTGGTGATTGCTGTGGTCGCCATCGTTCTTCACCTGGCCATCAGCTTCTACCGTTCGTCGCCGGCGGCCGCGTCGCAAAACTACGACATGACCAACCGGGATACCGGTACCGTCAAGTGGTTCAACACGTCCAAGGGCTTCGGCTTTATTTCCCGTGATTCGGGCGACGATATCTTCGTCCACTTCCGGGCCATTCGCGGTGAAGGCCATCGCGTCCTGGTGGAAGGCCAGCGCGTGGAATTCTCCGTGATGAATCGCGACAAGGGCCTGCAAGCCGAAGACGTGATCGCGGCATTGCCGCGTCGCTGATACCGCTTTAGCAGCCGTAAAAAAACCGCGATCCGGCGCTGCCGGGTCGCGGTTTTTTATTGCCCCTGGATCAGTAGTGAGGCGGGGGCGCTTCTTCTTCGGACGTTTCGAACTGGCCACCCATTTCTTCCTGGCGCTTGAGCAGCGCAGTCATCTGCAGTTGCAGGCGCTCAACCGCGCGTTGCTGGGCGACGAGGATGTCATTGAGGGTCTCGATGGTGTCGTCCTGAAAGGCCAGGCGGCTTTCCAGGTCGGTAACGCGTGCTTGCAGATCCATGATTCAGCTCTGGGTAAATTTGAAATCGGCGGGCAGCAGCTCGCGCAGACGTGCGCGGATACCCGCCACTTGCTCGTCAGTATAGGGCTGCGCAGGGTGCTTGCCCCACACCGGTGCCGGCCAGGCGGCGTCATCGCGCTTGCGTACGATCACATGTACATGCAGTTGGCTGACCACGTTGCCCAGTGCACCGATATTCATCTTGTCGGCGTCCAGGCCCTGGTTCAGCCATTGCGCCAGGGCTGTCGTCTCTTGCCACAGAGTTTGTTGATCTTGGACACTCAGCTGAAACACTTCGCTGATACCTTCGACGCGCGGCACCAGGATGAACCAGGGGTAGTTCGAGTCGTTGGTCAGCAGCAGGCGGCACAACGGGAAATCCCCGATGACCAGTGTGTCTTGTTGCAGGCGTTGATCTAAGGCGAACACCGCGGGCCTCCGTTCGGCAGGTCAGGTTCAGGGCGCCCAGCATACCGTTGAATGCCTCAGGCTTCACGGCGATTGCACACGCACCCGCGCAATCCTGCAAAAAACCTGCACCCTTTCGATGCAGGCAATTATTTGAGCTACGCTAACTCGGGCCTCACCGGGATGCACCAAAATGACCCACCTGTGCTTCAAAGGGGCCCGCGAACTACCCACTTCGTGGGGTGGACCGGTAACGTTTTTACCTGGAACAGCTTTTTTGTACCTGCGAACAGAAGTAACACTAGGGCGTCAAGCCCAAACCAAACGGCTTAAAAAGCCCGTGTTTATGAGGTTTTTACAGGACCATCACATTTTTCACGAAAAAATGACATTCGGTTACTGAGTTGGGCGCGCTTGTTGCATTCACCCCGTTATCGTCGGCAACGGCACCTGCCGGGAAGCAGGTGTTACGCGATAAAGAACAGTGGCGTTTCAATGCATCTCAGGGAAGGTTTCAAACTTCGAAAGGCGTTTGAAAACAGCATTGAAGTTGTCAGCCCATTTACAGTCGGGCTGTGAATTTGCGACACGGAGCTAGCAATTTACGACAGCCTCGTAAAGAAGCTGAAAGGAAAGATGGGTAAGTATCGTCAATAGAGCCGGCGTGATATAACTTTGCGCCGACACAAAAAAGAAAGAGCCGCCCAGATAAAAATACAGGTGGGACGGCAGTACTCTTCCTAAAACCAAAGGAGCAAATCACGATGCGCGTGATGAAGTGGAGCATGATCGCCCTGGCTGTTTCAGCAGGCACCTCGCAGTTCGCAATGGCGTCCGCCCAGGACGATTCCAAGGGCTTTATCGAAGACAGCACCGCCAGCATCCTGACGCGTGCCTTGTACTTCAGCCGTGACCGCCGTAATCACGATGCGGAGCAAAGCCGTATTGAAGAATCCGGTCTGGGCTTCCACGGCCTCTTCAGCTCGGGCTACACCCAAGGCACCGTCGGTGTTGGTGTCGATGTCATCGGCCTGCTGGGCGTCAAACTCGACAGCGGCAAAGGGCGCGCAGGTACCGGTCTGTTCCCTGAAGGTTCCGACGGCCGTTCGCAGGACGACTATTCCAAAGCCGGCGCTGCCGTGAAGTTCCGTATTTCCAACACGGTTCTGAAGGTCGGTGATCAATACACCACCGCTCCAGTATTCGCCTCCGATGACAGCCGTTTGCTGCCGGAACTGCCGCAAGGCGTTTCCATCACCAGCAACGAAATCAAAGATCTGAAACTGGAAGCCGGTCACTTCACCTCGATCGTTGCCCAAGACCAGACCTACCGCGACAGTATCCTCAGCTCTGAGCCAAACTCAAACCGCGGCCTGCGCGACGCCAACTTCGTGGGCGGCGTGTACTCCTGGACCCCAGAGTTCACCACCAGCCTCTACTACTCGAAAGTGGAAGACTACTGGAAGAAGATCTACGCCAACGTGAACTGGACACACGCGCTTAGCGATGACCAATCCGTGGCTGTCGACTTCAACATCTACGACACCAAGAGCGACGGCGCGGGCCTGGTACGGTCCGACAAAGACAAGACCACCAAGCTCGACAACCGTGCATTCAGCTTGCAAGGCGCGTACACCATTGGTGCTCACACCTTCACCCTGGCAGCTCAGAAAGTCAGCGGCGACGGCCAATACGGCTACGGCGTAGACGGCGGCGGCACGATTTTCCTGGCCAACTCCATCGCCCGTTCCGACTTCAACGCTGAAGACGAGAAGTCCTACCAAGCTCGTTATGACCTGAACATGGCGACCTTCGGCATTCCAGGCCTGAGCTTCATGACTCGTTACGTAACCGGTCGCGGCGCCAACATCGCCACGACTAACAACGGTAAAGAGTGGGAACGCGATATCGAAGCCAAGTACGTGATCCAGAGCGGTCCGGCCAAGGACCTGAGCCTGCGCGTACGTCAAGCGACCTATCGCTCGTCTGATCAGGTTTACTCGGGTTCTCTCGACGAACTGCGTCTGATCGCGCAATACCCGCTGAACATCCTGTAATTGCCCGTTCAATTACAACGATGACTTAAGGCTTCGGCCTTAAACAAAAAGCCGCTCCCCTGTTTGCAAGGGAGCGGCTTTTTTATTGCAGTTTCATGTCGCCCGATAATAACTAGCAAGCTAAGTAACTAATGAGATTAAACCAACACGTTTAACCTGACCTTTCGGCCAAGTTAAACATGACGCTTCCCGTTACTTCGGTGCGGCTTCCTGCATTACGCGAATAACCCGCTGCGGAAATGGAATATCAATTCCCGCCGCCTTCAAACGATCACGCGCCAATTCATTAAGCATGAACACTACGTCCCAATAATCCGGCGTATTGGTCCAGCAGCGCAGGGAAACGGTGATCGAGCTGTCGCCCAGGGTCGAAACCACCGCGACCGCGGCAGGATCGGTCAGTACGCGTGGGTCCTTGGCCAGCTCCAGCAGCACTTCGCGGGCTTTCTGCAGGTCCGCCTCGTAGTCCACACCCACGTCAAACACCACCTTGCGGGTCGGCTGGCGGTTGGTGTTGGTGATAAGGCCGTTGGACAGGCTGCCGTTAGGAATGATCACCGTCTTGTTGTCGCCGGTTCGCAACACCGTGTGGAAGATCTGGATGCTGTCGACGGTACCCGAGGTGCCCTGGGCTTCGATCCAGTCACCAATGCGGAACGGGCGGAACAACAGAATCAGCACGCCACCGGCAAAATTCGCCAGGCTGCCTTGCAAGGCCAGGCCAATAGCCAGGGTAGCGGCACCGATGGCGGCAACGAACGAGGTGGTCGCCACGCCGATCATCGAGGCCACGTTGACCACCAGCATGACTTTGAGCGCGATGTTCGCCAGGCTGGTGATGAAATGTTGCAGCGCCTGGTCTGCGTTACGCAGGGCCAGCAGGCGGCCCACTCGGTGGGTCAATACATTGATCAGCCACCAGCCAATGGCCAGGGTGATCATCGCCAGCAATACGCGGCTGCCATATTCCATGATCATCGGGATCCACGACTGTGAGGTCTTGATCAAGTGATCCATTTCAGCGTTTAAATCCATGGAGCTTCTCCTGTGTAGCGGATGTGCGGCTTTATTGACTGCCTAAAAACGCAAATGAGCCCCGTAGGGCTCAAGTGTAGGCGCGGATTCTGGGGCGTGGGACGTCAAAAACGCGCACAGGTTCCGCAAAGTGCCATCAGTCGCGGAAGTTATTGAACTGCAACGGCATGTCGAAGGTCTTGGCGCGCAGGGCCGCGATGGCCTCTTGCAGATCGTCACGCTTCTTGCCGGTCACACGAACTTGCTCACCCTGGATGGCGGCCTGGACTTTCAGCTTGGCATCCTTGATATGCGCGACGATTTTCTTCGCCAGCTCCTTGTCGATGCCTTCCTTGAGCACGGCTTCCTGCTTCATCAGCTTGCCGGAGGCGTAGGCGTCCTTGATTTCAAGGCATTGCGCGTCGATCTTGCGCTTGACCAGTGACAGCTTGAGGATCTCGATCATCGCTTCCAGCTGGAAATCGGCTTCAGCGGTCAGGTTGACGGTCAGTTCTTTTTCCTTGAACTCGAAGCTGCCCTTGCCTTTGAGGTCATAGCGACGGTCCAGCTCCTTGACGGCATTCTCGACGGCGTTGGTGACTTCGTGTTTGTCCAGTTCAGATACCACGTCGAACGAAGGCATGTGATTTCTCCAATAATAAAGGGGCGGGCTCAGTAGAGATGGAGCGCGCCCGAGCTAAAATGCCGGGGCATTATAGCGGTTCTTTCGCCCCGTTCACCGCAGGCGACCCTACGGAGCAAAAACTGATGTCGACCATCTGGCATATTCTCGGCGCCGGCAGCCTGGGCACACTCTGGGCCACGCGCCTGGCCCGCGCCGGGCTGCCCGTGAGGTTGATCCTGCGGGATGAGGCGCGCCTGGCCAACTATCAGGCCGCAAAGGGGCTGACGTTGGTCGAGCACGGCGTAGAGCAGACATATCCAGTCATTGGCGAAACGCCCCACGGCCCGGAGCCAATTCATCGCCTGCTGGTAGCGTGCAAAGCCTACGACGCCCAAAGCGCGGTCGCACAGCTGCAACACCGGCTGATGCAAGACGCGGAGTTGATCCTGCTGCAAAACGGCCTTGGCAGCCAAGACGCGGTGGCCGCGCAATTGCCCCAGGCACGCTGCATCTTTGCCTCCAGCACCGAAGGCGCGTTTCGCCAGGCGGACTGGCGCGTGGTCTTTGCGGGTCATGGCTACACCTGGCTGGGCGACTCGGCCCGGCCGACGCCACCGGTGTGGCTGGACGAGTTGCAAGCCGCCGGCATCCCCCACGAATGGAGTACCGATATCCTGACGCGGCTATGGCGCAAGCTGGCGCTCAATTGCGCGATCAACCCACTGACCGTGCTTTACCAGTGCCGCAATGGCGAGCTGCAAAAGCATCAATGCGAAGTGGCCACCCTGTGCGCCGAACTCGGCGAACTATTGGAATGCTGCGGCCAACCCGCCGCCGCGCAGGATCTGCAAGCAGAAGTGGAACGGGTGATCCACGCCACCGCCGCCAACTATTCCTCCATGTACCAGGACGTGGCCAACGCCCGCCGCACCGAAATCAGCTACTTGTTGGGCTATGCTTGCCAGGCGGCAACCCGCCACCAATTGACGCTGCCGCATTTGCAGCAGTTGCAGCAGCGCTTGATCGACCAGTTAGTGGTACGCCGATTGCCCCGCGACTGAACCACGCGCTACCCTGCCAGCCTGTCTATCACCTGGGAAAACCCTGATGCCGCTGCGCCAGCGTCTTGAAAACTTACCGGTAGGGCAGAAACTGCTGGCCGCCCTGCTGGTGCTGCTGACCACCGTATTACTGGTGGCCAACCTGACCTTTATCAGCGCCGCCTATTGGATCTCCCAGGAGAGCATGGCTCCCCAGGCCTTGCAGGCCATCGGTCGGCTGGTCTCCAACCCGGCCCTCGCCGCCGAAGCCCTCGAATCCAGCGCCAAAGCCCAAGCGCTGCTCAATGAACTGACCAGCTATTCACCCTTGCGCGCTGCCGCCTTGTACGACGGCGAAGGCAACCGCCTGGCGCAGATGCAACACGGTGATCGCTTGAATTTGCCCGACAACTATCGGCATATCGAGGCATGGCGCGTGACCGAGTTTCGCAGCAACCAGGTGATCACCCTGCCCCGCGCCGGCCAGCCTTCAGGGCATTTGCTGCTGGTGGCCAGCAGTGAGCTGCCGGTGGCGTTCTATACCGGCACGCTGACGGCCAGCCTGGGCATCCTGATTTTCAGCGTGCTGTTGTGGTTAGTGATCGCGCGGCAGATCAAACGCCTGATCACCCGGCCGATCCACGAACTGGAAGAACTGTCACGCCAGGTAACCCGCGAAGAAAACTACGCCCTGCGCGCCGGCCGTGGCAACCACGATGAAATCGGCAGCCTGGCCGAAGCGTTCAACACGATGTTGTCGCGTATCGAAGCCCGCGAGCAACAGCTCAAGCGCGCCCGGGACGACTCCCAGGCCGCCTACGACCAGGCCCAGGGCCTGGCTGAAGAGACCCGCCACACCAACCGCAAGCTGGAGCTGGAAGTCCAGGTTCGCAGCAAAATCGAGAAAAAACTCACCGGTTTCCAGAACTACCTCAACAGCATCATCGACTCAATGCCCTCGGCGCTGATCGCCCTGGACGAGCAGCTCTATGTCACCCAGTGGAACCAGGAAGCCAGCGCACTTTCCGGTACGCGCCTGGACGAAGCACTGAACCAGCCGATCTATCTCGCCTTCGAACCGCTCAAGCCTTTCCTGCCGCAAATCAAGGCCACGATCGAGCAACACACGGTAGAACGCATCGAACGTGTGACCTGGATCAAGGATGAAGAGCCCAAGCATTACGCCCTGACGTTCTATCCACTGATGGGCGGTGCCGGGCGCGGTGTGGTGATCCGCATCGATGACATCACCCAGCGCCTGTCCCTGGAAGAAATGATGGTGCAGTCGGAAAAAATGCTCTCCGTCGGCGGGCTGGCCGCCGGTATGGCCCACGAAATCAACAACCCGCTGGGGGCGATCCTGCACAACGTACAGAACATCCGCCGCCGTTTGTCCGCCGACCTGCCCAAGAATCTGGAATACGCCGAACAGACAGGCGTGGAACTGGCGACGATCAACCGCTACCTGGAAGGTCGCGAAGTGCCACAACTGCTCGATGGCATCCAGCAAGCCGGGGCACGAGCCGCCAAAATCGTCACGCACATGCTCAGTTTCAGCCGGCGCAGCAATCGACAGATGGCGCCTTGCGACTTACCCGCGCTGATCGATCAAGCCGTTGAAATTGCCGGCAACGACTTCGACCTGGCCATAGGGTTCGACTTCAAGGGCCAGGCGATCATCCGCCAGTTCGACCCGCAGTTGGGCCCGGTGCCCGGCACCGCCAACGAACTGGAGCAGGTGCTGCTCAACCTGCTGAAAAACGCCGCCCAGGCGATTCACCTGCGTGAAGACGATCGCGAGCCGGGGCGCATCATCCTGCGCACCCGCCTCAACCCGCCATGGGCAGAGATCCAGGTGGAAGATAACGGCATCGGCATGAGTGAGAATGTGCGCAAGCGCACCTTCGAGCCATTCTTCACCACCAAGGAAATCGGCCAGGGCACAGGGCTGGGGCTGTCGGTGTCGTATTTCATCATCACCAACAACCACAAAGGCCAAATGGAAGTACATTCCACCCTCGGCCAAGGCACCTGTTTTACCTTGCGCATCCCCTTGGCCGGCAGCCAACTGCCACCCTACGAACGCACCCAACTGGAGCACTGACCATGGGCTTTCGCCTGTCGAAAATCTACACACGTACCGGCGACAAAGGCGAAACCGGCCTCGGCGACGGCCGCCGGGTGCCCAAGGACCATCCGCGCGTGGAGGCCATCGGCGAAGTCGATACGCTGAACAGCCAACTGGGGTTGTTGCTGGCAGGCCTTGAAGAGCAAAGCGGCAAGCATCCGCAACTGAAGGATGTGGTTGAGGTACTGACGCCTTGCCAGCATCGATTGTTCGATCTGGGCGGTGAGCTGGCGATGCCGGTGTACAAGGCGTTGAACGCCGCAGAAGTGGATCGGCTGGAAGCGGCGATTGATCGCTGGAATGAAGAGGTCGGGCCACTGGAGAACTTTATCCTGCCCGGTGGCTCGGCGCTGATTGCCCAGGCCCATGTGTGCCGTAGCCTGGCGCGCAGCGCGGAGCGGCGATGTCAGCACCTGAATGCGGTGGAGCCGTTGGAAGGCGTTGGGTTGGCGTATATCAATCGGTTGTCGGACTTGCTGTTTGTGGCGGCGCGGGTGATTGCCAGGCGCCAGGGAGTAGCGGAGGTTTTGTGGCAGGCGGCAGCCAAGCCACACTGAACCGCACTCCAAAGGGTATGCCCCGGTCAAATGTGGGAGGGGGCTTGCTCCCGATGAGGCCCGTCAGAACACCATCACTCCTGCGGCCAGAACGCCCTGATACCTGCCACACCCTGCGCCCCAGCCTCCCAAGCCTTCTCTCGTTCAGCCGGCCCAACACCACCCAGCAAAAACACCGGCTTGCTGAACCCACGGATCAACTCCATCGCCTGCTCCCAGCCCAACGGCTGCGCGTCAGGGTGGGTCTGGGTCGGTTGCACCGGCGACAGCGTGACAAAATCCACGTCCATCAATTGCGCCAATGCGAGTTCTTCAGCGTTGTGGCACGACGCCGCGAGCCAGCGGTCCTTCGGCAACGGTCGGCCTTTGCTCGCGTATTTACGCAGCTGGGCCGAGGTCATGTGCCAGCCGGCCGCAGGAAAATCCCCCAGCCATTCAAACGGCCCCTTGAGCATCAATTGTGCCTTGCCCGCGCACAGGCCCACCGCATCCACCGCCAGGTCGCGGTATTTGGGGTCGTAGCCGTTGGGCGCGCGCAGTTGAACCAGCTTGATGCCGCCAGCCACAGCCTTCTGAATCCCACGCAACAGTGTCGGGGTTTCCAGTTCGCCAGGAGTGATCAGGTAATCGGCGGGCAAGCGCGCGGCGGCAACGATCGGCGCGTTAGCGGCCGGGAATTCATAGTTGAGCAAATCCCGAGGCGCCACCCACTCCAAGGGTTGACCCTCGGCGCCATGCGGTTCGCCGGTAAACGCCGAAACTTCCCAGACATCCAGTAATACCTGTTTGTCCGGGTAGTCGTGTTGCACCTTGATCAGCGGCCGCGCCGTGGTGACCTGGATGCCCAACTCTTCCTGCAACTCGCGGGACAAGGCGGCGGCGACCGATTCATCCGCCTCCACCTTGCCGCCGGGAAACTCCCAGAGGCCGCCTTGATGCTGAGTATCGGCGCGGCGCGCCAGCAGGATCCTGCCATCGACACCGCGGATCACCGCTGCTGCTACATGCACTCGTTTCACCGCGCTCATCCTCCAGGCTTCAGGTACGGTATTCCGCGTTGATCTTCACGTACTCGTGGGACAGGTCGGTGGTCCAGATGGTTTCGCTGCAATCGCCACGGCCCAACTCGATACGGATGGTGATTTCTTCCTGCTGCATCACCGCCGAGCCCTGGGCTTCGGTGTAGCTCTCGGCGCGGGCGCCACGGCTGGCGATGCACACGTCACCGAGGAACACATCGATCTTGCTCACATCCAGGTCCGGCACACCGGCACGGCCAACAGCGGCGAGGATGCGGCCCCAGTTCGGGTCGGAAGCGAACAGCGCAGTCTTGATCAGTGGCGAGTGGGCCACGGTGTAGCCGACATCCAGGCATTCCTGGTGATTGCCGCCGCCGTTGACTTCGACCGTGACGAACTTGGTCGCCCCCTCACCGTCACGCACGATGGCCTGGGCCACGTCCATGCACACTTCGAACACCGCCTGCTTGAGGGCCGCGAACAGCGGGCCGCTGGCCTCGGTGATTTCCGGCAGGTTGGCCTGGCCGGTGGCGATCAGCATGCAGCAGTCATTGGTCGAAGTATCGCCATCAATGGTGATGCGGTTGAACGACTTGTTGGCACCGTCCAGGATCAGGCTGTGCAACACATCGCGAGAGACTTTGGCGTCGGTGGCAATGTAGCCGAGCATGGTGGCCATGTTCGGACGGATCATGCCCGCGCCTTTGCTGATGCCGGTGACGGTGACGGTCTGACCGTCATGCACGAACTGGCGGCTCGCGCCTTTTGGCAGGGTGTCGGTGGTCATGATGCCAGTCGCGGCGGCGGCCCAGTTATCCACAGACAGGTCATCCAGTGCGGCTTGCAGGGCGCCTTCGATTTTCTCGACCGGCAGCGGTTCGCCGATGACGCCGGTGGAGTAAGGCAGCACTTGGCTGGCATCCACGCCGGCCAGTTGAGCCAGCTTGGCGCATGTGCGCGCGGCAGCCACCAGGCCAGGCTCGCCGGTACCGGCGTTGGCATTGCCGGTGTTGGTCAGCAGGTAACGAATGGAGCCTGCAACACGTTGCTTGGCCAGGATCACCGGTGCGGCGCAAAACGCATTGAGGGTGAACACACCGGCGACGGTCGAGCCTTCGGCACAGCGCATCACCACCACATCCTTGCGCCCCGCACGTTTAATGCCGGCCGAAGCGATACCCAGTTCAAAACCGGAAACCGGGTGCAATGTGGGCAAAGGACCAAGACCAACAGCCATGAATGCGCTCCTTAAAATTAGGTGATGTCTGTGCCGCCATGATCGACGGTGAAATTAATGGCAAAACGCCGCGACGGCAGAGGCCGGTCGCGGCGCGGAGTGTTGCAGCGTCAGGCGAAAATCTTATTCGATCTGGCCGTGGCAGTGTTTGAATTTCTTGCCCGAGCCGCAATAGCACAGCTCGTTGCGGCCCAGCTTCTGCTCGTTGCGCACCGGTGTCTGGGCCAGGGCCACATCGACCTCCTCGCCCAGCACTTCAGGTGCGTCCAGACTCGGTGCTTCGTCGTGCTGGAACTGCATGCGCGCCGCCAGTGCCTCGGCTTCCTGGCGCAGGCGAGCTTCCTCTTCGATAGGGTCTTCGCGACGCACCTGAACGTGGGACAGCACGCGAATCGAATCGCGCTTGATCGAATCCAGCAACTCGGAGAACAGCGTGAACGACTCGCGCTTGTATTCCTGCTTGGGGTTCTTCTGGGCGTAGCCACGCAGGTGGATACCGTGACGCAGGTGGTCCATGGTCGACAGGTGGTCTTTCCACAGGTCGTCCAGCACGCGCAGTACGATTTGTTTCTCGAAGGTGCGCAGCGCTTCGGCACTCGCCTGCTCTTCTTTCTCGTTGTACGCGGCCAGCAACTCGGCCATCAGTTTTTCGCGCAGGGTTTCTTCGTACAGGTGGTCGTCTTCGTCCAGCCATTGCTGAACCGGCAAGTCGACACCGAAGTCGCTCTTCAATGCCGCTTCCAGGCCGGCGACATCCCACTGTTCAGGCAGGGACTGTGGCGGAATGTGCGCGCTGACGGTGGCGTTGAGCACGTCCTGGCGGAAATCGGCGATGGTCTCGCCAATGTTGTCGGCGGCCAGCAACGTATTACGCATGTGATAGATCACTTTACGCTGTTCGTTGTTGACGTCATCGAACTCGAGCAGTTGCTTACGGATGTCGAAGTTGCGGCCTTCAACCTTGCGCTGGGCCTTCTCGATGGCGTTGGTCACCATGCGGTGCTCGATCGCTTCACCGGACTGCATGCCCAGGGCCTTCATGAAGTTTTTCACCCGGTCCGAGGCGAAAATGCGCATCAGGCTGTCTTCCAGGGACAGGTAGAAGCGGCTGGAACCGGCGTCACCCTGACGACCGGCACGACCACGCAACTGGTTGTCGATACGACGCGATTCGTGACGCTCGGAGGCGATCACCTGCAGGCCGCCGGACTCCAGCACGGCCTGGTGACGCTTCTGCCAATCGGCCTTGATCTGGGCGATTTGCTCAGGGGTCGGGTTGTCCAGGGAGGCCACTTCCACTTCCCAATTGCCACCCAACAGGATGTCGGTACCACGACCGGCCATGTTGGTGGCGATGGTCAATGCGCCTGGGCGACCGGCCTGGGCGATGATCTCGGCTTCTTTTTCGTGGAACTTGGCGTTGAGCACTTTATGCTCGATGCCTTCCTTGTTGAGCAGGTTGGACACGTGCTCGGACGTTTCGATGGTGGCGGTACCCACCAGGATCGGGCGCCCCTGGGCCATGCCATCCTTGATGTCGTTGATGATCGCCGCGTATTTCTCTTCGGCGGTCAGGAACACCAGGTCGTTGAAATCTTTACGCGCCAGCGGCTTGTTCGGCGGGATGACCACTACCGACAGACCGTAGATCTGGTGGAACTCGAACGCTTCGGTGTCGGCCGTACCGGTCATGCCGGACAGCTTGTTGTACAAACGGAAGTAGTTCTGGAAGGTGGTGGACGCCAACGTCTGGCTTTCGGCCTGGATGTTGAGCATTTCCTTGGCTTCGATGGCCTGGTGCAGGCCTTCGGACAGACGGCGACCCGGCATGGTACGGCCGGTGTGTTCGTCGACCAGTACCACCTGGCCATCTTGCACGATGTATTCGACGTTGCGATGGAACAGCTTGTGGGCACGCAGGCCGGCATACACATGGGTCAGCAGGCCCAGGTTGTGCGCCGAGTACAGGCTTTCGCCTTCAGCCAGCAAACCGATCTGGGTCAGCATGTCTTCGACATACTGGTGGCCGGCTTCGTTGAGTTCGACCTGGCGGGTCTTCTCGTCGATGGTGAAGTGACCTTCTTTGGTCACCACGCCTTCCACTTCCTCGATGTGCTGCTCAAG
>Ga0070670_100002529_pt1 | contig 15081 bp, 11 predicted proteins | sample KBSS63metaG_FD_64665 | JGI IMG/M metagenome (GOLD analysis project Ga0070670, IMG submission 64665) | Switchgrass rhizosphere microbial communities from Kellogg Biological Station, Michigan, USA - KBS S6-3 metaG | ecosystem: Host-associated > Plants > Roots > Rhizosphere > Soil ... | reverse complement strand
CGGTGTCGTGCGTGCCGCTTGTCGCCACGGACACACGCGGGTACTCCGCCGGATCCTTGAACGGCTGCCCTTCCTCGTCCCAGGCGCGTTCCCATCTGAGGACCTTGTAGCCGGGGATCTCCAGGCGGCTGAGCGTCTCTCGTACGAAGCCGGGAATGACGCCGAGGTCTTCGGCGATGATGCGTGCACCGGTCGCGCTCAAGACGTCGAGCACGCGTTCGCCCTGAAGCATCTGGCTCGGCTGGTCGGGCGGCACGAACGCGGCCTCGCCCGACGCCTCGCGCACGTAGGTTCGGAAGAAGCCGACGAGATGATCGACGCGATAGCCGTCGTAGAGCTCCGCGCTGCGCCTGGCGCGCGCCGCCAGCCACCGGAAGCCGCCGGTCGCGATCGTGTTCCAGCGGTAGGCGGGGAAACCCCAGTCCTGGCCGGTTTCCGAGAAGGCGTCCGGAGGCGCGCCGACCGACGCGTCGAGCCGGAAATCGTGCTGCCGCGCCCAGACGTCGGCGCTGTCGCCGCTGACCATGAACGGAAAATCGCCGAACACGCCGACACCGCACGCGTCGCGCGCCTCGGTCCACTGATCGGCGGCAAGCCACTGCAGGTACGAGTAGAACAGAATCTCGCCCGCGAGCTCCTGCCGCGCGCGGGCGAGCGCCGGCGGCAGGCGATCGCGCAGGTCCGCGGGCCATTCGCGCCAGTAGCGCCCGCCCTCGCGCGCGTGCACGGCGCGAAACAGGGCGTAGTCGTCGAGCCACCACCGGGCGCGATCGAGGAACAGCTTCAGCCGCTGTGCGCGGCGGCCGCCGGCCTTCCATTCACGCTCGAGGAACCCCTCGAACGCGGCGCGCAGCGCGCGAGTCTTGATCGCGCGAACGGTTCCGTAGTCCACCGCCCTGGCGTCACGCGCGGCGGCGAGCTGCGCCCGCTCGTCTGCCGTCAGGATGTCGCCGCTCAGCGCCTGCACGTCGGGCACCGCGTCGGGCGAGATGAAGATCGGGTCGATCGCCATCGCGCTCATCGCGGAATACGGCGAGTTCTGGCCGTCGGCCATCTCGTTGATCGGCAGCAGCTGGACGAACGAGAACCCCGCCTCCTGCAGCCACTCACCCAGCTTCGGCAGGTCGCCGATTTCTCCGATGCCCCAGCTGCCGCGCGAAGGAATCGAGAACAGCGGCACGAGCAGGCCGGCATGGCGGCCGCGGAAGAAATCACGCGGCATGCAGCCGCTCCTCGATCAAGCGCGCGCCGCGCGCGAATTCCTCCGGCCGCGGAAGCAGGCTGACGACGAGAAATGCTTCGTGCGGAAAGTCGAAAAAGAAGCCGGGATGGACGACGACGGCGTCGCGGTCGAGCAGGTCGAGCGCGAGCGATTCCTCCGATCGCGTGGCCGGCACGCGAAGCACGGCGGACCAGCCGCCGTCCGCCCCCAGCACCGACGCGCCGGGGTGCGTGACGATGTCGCGCAGCGCCGCGTAGTTGCGGCGGACGCGATTGAGAATCTGCGCGCGAACGGCGCCGCCGCGATCGAGGAGCCGCGGCAGCGCCAGCTGGACGGGCGTCGAGACGGACAGGTAGGTGTCGCTGATGAACTCGAGACGGTCGAGCGCTTCCGCCACCTGCGCGTCCGGGCCCTGCACCGCAAGCCATCCCAGCTTCACCTGCGGCAGCCCGATCGTCTTCGACAGTCCGCCGAGCCGGAATGTCAGCGCATCGGGGAGGCGCAGCGATGCCGGCTCCTCGAGATCGCCGCGCAGCCCGTAGTCGCAGAACACCTCGTCGAGGATGAGCGCGGTCCCGCGCGCGGCGCAGCGCGTCACCAGCTCATCGGCATCGCCCGGGTGCAGCGCGGACCCGGTCGGATTGTTGGGCGTGACGCAGAGGACCGCACGCGTTGCGGGCGTCCAGGCCGCATCCAGGGACGGCAGATCGATCGTCCAGGCGCCGTGATAGGCCAGCGCGTAGCGCGCCTGTTCGACGCCGTCCAGCGCGGTGAGATGATCGAAGAGCGGGTAACTGGGCACCGGCGTCAGCACGCGCGAACCGCCGGGGTCGCAGAGCAGCTTGAACAGAATCGAGTACGCCTCACTCGTGCTCGCCGTCAGCACGATCCGATCCGCTTCGATGTTCAGGCCGCGGCGTGCGAAGGTGGCCGCCGCCGCGGCACGCGCTTCGGCGAGGCCGAGCGGTGAGGGGCGATATACGAGTCCACCCGGATCGGCCAGCGGCTCGAGCAGATCCGGAGGATAGACGAAGCCGGCGACCGTCGGATTGGAAGCCGTGAGATCGATGACCGGTCCCTTCGTCCGCGCCCGCGCGAGGGCCTGCGAGAAGCGGTTGGGCGCGCGGTCCGGCGGCAGGCGGCTCGAGAACACCCGCATAGCGTATTTGGTAAATTGGGAATCTGGTAATCGCGTTCCGGCCCGCCGAGCCTTCGAGGTTGTTCATGTTGTCCTGTGCCGTTCTCCTTGCCCTGCAGCTCCAGGCCCCGCCGCCGGCGGCCGCGTCGGGGCCGCGGCTCGAAATTCCGTTCACGCAGTTCACGCTGGCCAACGGGCTGCACGTCATCCTGCACGAGGATCACACCGTACCGCTGCTGACAGTGAACGTCTGGTATCACGTCGGATCCGCGCGCGAGAAGCCAGGCCGGACGGGATTTGCGCACCTGTTCGAACATCTGATGTTCATGGGATCGAAACACGTCAAATACGGTGATTTCGATCAGCTGCTCGAGGCCGCGGGCGGCACCAACAACGCGTCCACCGCCGAGGACCGGACCAATTACTACATCGATGCGCCGTCGAACGCGCTCGACCTGGCGCTGTTCCTCGAGTCGGATCGGATGGCCTACCTCGTGGACGCGATGTCGCCCAAGACCGTCGATGCGCAGCGCGACGTCGTCAAGAACGAGCGGCGGGAGAGCTACGAGAACGCGCCGTACGGGATGGCGTCGATCGAGATCGCCGAAATGCTTTACCCGAAGGGGCATCCCTATCGCTGGCCGACCATTGGCTATATGGAAGATCTGACCGCCGCCACCTACGAAGACGTCGTCGACTTCTTCCGCACCTATTACCAGCCGGGCAATGCCAGCCTGGTGATTGCCGGAGACATTGATCCGGCACAGGCGCGCGCCGCGGTCGAGAAGTGGTTCGCCGACGTGAAGCCAGGAGCCGCACCGGTCCCGCCGATCGACTATCCGCACGCCAACCTCACTGAGGTGAAGACGAAAACGATCCACGACCGCGTGCAGCTGCCGCGGCTCTACCTGACCTGGCTGACGCCGGCGCACCTCGAACCGGGCGACGCGGAGCTCGACGTGCTCTCGTTGCTGCTCGCGGGCGGGAAGAACTCGCGGCTGTACAAGCGGCTGGTCTACGAGCTGCAGATCGCGCAGGACGTCGCGGCGGTGCAGGGCTCGAAGGCGCTGAATTCCGAGTATCAGATCGTCGTGACGGCGCGGCCCGACGCCGACATCGCCCGGATTCGCGCCATCGTCGACGAGGAGGTTCGCAAGCTCCAGCAGGACGCCCCGGGCGATCGCGAGTTCCGCCGGGCGATCAACCAGATCGAATCGTCGTTCTACGATCGGCTGGAGCGCGTCGGCGGCTTCGACGGGGTCGGCGACGAGTTGAACGCCTATTACGCCGACGCCGGCAATCCCGGCTACTTCAACGAGGACCTGGCGCGTTACCGCGCGCTGTCCCCCGCGGACATCACGGCCGCGGCGGCGCGCTTCCTCCCACTCAACAGGCGCGTCGAGCTGGTGGTGGAGCCCGCGAAATGACGGCACGCGGATCGTTCCTGCTGAGCGGGCTCTGCGCGTTGTCTGCGATCGTCGGAGCGCAGCAGCTCCCCGATCGATCGAAGGCGCCCGCGGTCGGACCGCCGCCGGCGCTGAAACTGCCGGCGGTCGAGAGGCGCACGCTGTCGAACGGCCTGCAGGTCCTCGTGATCGGCGTGCATAAGGTGCCGGCGGTCCATCTCGAGCTGGCCGTCCGCACCGGCGTGGGCGCCGATCCACCGTCCAAGGCAGGCCTGTCGAGCCTGACGGCCGACATGCTCGACGAGGGAGCAGGTTCCCGAAGCGCGCTCGAGGTCTCGGATGCCGTCGAGTTCCTCGGCGCGGATCTCTCGACGAGCGGCGGCGTGGACGCGGCGTTCGTGCAGCTCCACGTGCCCGTGGCCAGGCTGGCCGACGCGCTTCCGATCATGGCCGACGTCATCGCGCGGCCGACGTTCCCGGACGCCGAGCTGAAGCGGCTTCGTGACGAGCGGCTCGCGGCGCTCCTCGAGATGCAGGACGACCCCGAACAGCTCGTGCGGGTGGCGTTCCCGCGGCTCGTATTCGGGTCGCAGCATCGCTACGGCTCGCCCGAGATAGGGACGGCGGCATCGCTGAAGACCATCGAGACCGCGGATCTGAAAGCATTCCACGCCGCCCAGTACCTCCCGTCGAACGCCGTGCTCGTCGCGGCCGGCGACGTGACCGCGGACACGATCGTGCCCCTGCTGGAGCAGGCGTTCGGCTCGTGGAAGCCGCCAGCCACGCCGAAGCCGTCGTCGGTTCCCCCGGCGCGGCAGCTCACCGCCCGCCACGTCTACCTGATCGACAAGCCGGGCGCCGCACAGTCGCAAGTGCGGATCGGGGGGATCGGCGTGCCGCGGTCGACGCCGGACTACTTCGCGCTGCGCGTGTTGAACACGGTGCTCGGCGAGGCGTTCACGTCGCGCCTGAACAACAATCTGCGCGAGGTGCACGGCTACGCCTACGGTGCCTCGTCGCGGTTCGACATGCGGCTGAGCGCGGGCCCGTTCTTCGCGGGCGCGGGCATCCAGACCGACAAAACGCCGGAAGCGCTGAGGGAGTTCTTCAACGAACTGACGCGCATCCACGAGCCGGTGCCGTTGGCGGAGCTCGAGAAGGCGAAGAACTACCTCGCGCTGCTCGTGCCGCGTACGTTCGAGACGACGCGCGGGACCGCTGATGCCCTGGCCACCGCGTGGATCTACGGCCTGCCCGGCGACTACTACACGACCTATGCCGATCGAGTGCGCGCGGTCACCGCCGCCGACGTGAAACGCGCCGCCGACAAGTACATCCAGCCCGACAGGTTCGCCGTCGTCATCGTCGGCGACCGCAAGACGATCGAACCGGGAGTGAGAGCGCTGAACCTGGGACCGCTCACCGTCATCGAGCCCGCGGAGGTGTTCAAATGAAGGGCCATGCATCTCACATTCGATGAATTCCGCCGCTACACGCAGGAAGAACGCGAGAAATGGCGCGCCTGGTTCGTGGCGCATCCCGATGCCATGGGGATCGCGCTGCAGTCAGAGGGCCGGTACGCGACCGTCGGAGCGCTCATCGATCACATTTTCCTGGTCGAACGGCGGCATCTGCAGCGGCTGCGGAGTGCACCGCTCGACACGAAGACCGGCCTCAGCGGGCTGAACGCGCCGCCGCTGTTCGACTACGGCGCCTCGGTCCGGCGCGAGCTCGAACAGTTCGTCGGGTCGCTGGACGAAGACGTCGCCGACGAGCCGCGGACGTTCACGGTCCAGAGCGGCGGCGATTTCATCCTCACCCCGCGCAAGCTGCTCTTCCACTGCCTGCTGCACGAGACGCGGCACTGGGCGCAGATCGCGCTGGCGATCCGCCGCGCCGGCCTCGAGCCGCCGGGGAATCACGACCTGTTCTACTCAAAAGCGCTGAAGTAGGAACCCGATGCCTTTCAAGAGTCAGGCGCAGCGTCGCAAGTTCGCGCAATTGCTCGTCGAGGGGAAGATCTCGAACGACACGTTCGAGGAGTGGAACCGCGAGACCGGAACCGAACGCCTGCCGGAGCGCGTCCGTCCCAAGACCAAATCCACCGCCAAGCGGCGCGTGAAGAAATCGGCTCGCAAGCGGACGCGATCGCGTTCGTCGCCGCGCGCGCGGAAGCCCTGAGCGGGCAAGTACGCAGATTCGGATGCCGCCGCCCGCCAGCGTTCAGGCGATGTGCGACAAGCCCCGGTCGATGATGTCGAAGCCGTGGCGCAGCTCTTCGTCGGTGATCGTCAGCGGCGGATTGGCGAAGAAGTAGTTCATCCGCACGAAGGTGTAGAGTCCCTCCTGCCGGAAGAACCGTCCGAGCTTCTTCATCGCGTCCGACGTGCCGTTGAACGGCGCGAGCGGCTCCATCGAGTCACGATCCTTCACCAGCTCCACGATCCCGAACAACCCGATCGACCGCGTCGCACCGACGATCGGGTGCTTCGCCTGCAGCGCCGACAGCAGGTCCTTCATCACGCCGCCCATGCGGCGGGCCTGTTCGATCAGCCGATCGTCCTCGTAGACCTGCAGCGTCGCCAGCGCCGTGGCGCAGCCGAGCGGATGGCTGTTGTAGGTCAGGCCGCCGAAGAACACTTTGTCCTGAAAGTGATCCGCGATCGCGCGGCGCAGACCGACGGCGCCGAGCGGCACGTAGGCGCTCGTCAGCCCTTTGGCCATCGTCATCACGTCGGGCACGACGCGCCAGTGATCGACGGCGAACCACTCGCCGGTGCGCCCGAAGCCGGACATCACTTCGTCCGCGATCATGAGGATGCCGTATTTCGTGCACAGCTCGCGTACGCCCTGGATGAAGCCGTCGGGCGGCACGAGCACGCCGTTGGTGCCGGTCACCGGCTCCAGGATGAAGCCCGCGATTGTCTGCGGTCCTTCGAGCTGAATCGTCTCCTCGATGCGCGCGAGGGCCGCGGCGGCGGTGTCCCACGGCTGCTGAATGCCATGGTACGGATTGAGGACGTGGACGACGCCGGGCATGCCCGGCTCGGAGGCCCAGCGCCGCGGATCGCCCGTGAGCATCATCGCGCCGGCGGTGCCGCCGTGGTACGACCGGTAGAACGACAGGATCTTGTGCCGGCCGGTGTACTGCCGCGCCACTTTGATCGCGTTCTCGTTGGCTTCGGCGCCGCCGTTGGTGAAGAAGAACACCTCGATGTCGCCCGGGCAGATCTCGGCGAGCTTGCGCCCGAGGCGCGCGCGGGCCTCGGTGGCCATGAACGGATTCGCGTAGGCGAGGGTCTCCGCCTGCCGGTGCATGGCCCGGATGACGCGCTCGTCGCCGTGGCCGATGTTGACGCACATCAACTGGCTGTTGAAGTCGAGGTAGCGCTTGCCTTCCGGCGTCCAGAACCAGCAGCCCTTGGCGCCGGCGACCGGAATCGGATCCACCGCCCCCTGCGCCGACCATTCGAACAGTGTGTGCTTCTTCGTCAGATCGACGATGGTCTGGCCGTCGAGGCCGGTCGCGGTCTTCACGCTTGTCATGAGGTTCCCTTCACTTCAACTCGCGCAGTATGGCCTCGGTGACGTCGGCGGTCTTCGCGCGGCCGCCGAGATCGGCGGTACGCGGACCGCCGCCGGCCATCACCCGCTCGATGGCGCCGACGATCAGGTCGTGCCCGGCTGCCGCGCCGAGATGGTCGAGCATCAGCGCGCCCGCCCAGATCGCGCCGATCGGGTTGGCGACGCCCTTCCCCGCGATGTCGGGCGCCGATCCGTGGATCGGCTCGAACATCGATGGGAACCGGCGCTCGGGATTGATGTTGCCGCTGGGTGCGATGCCCAGGCTGCCCGACACCGCCGCCCCGAGATCCGTGAGGATATCGCCGAACAGGTTCGACGCGACGATGACGTCCATGCTCGCGGGATCGGTGACCATCCGCGCCGCCAGCGCGTCGACGTGGTACTTGCGCCAGGACACCGACGGGTAGTCGCGCGCCACTTCGTCGAGCACCTGGTCCCACAGCACCATCGTGTATTGCAGCGCGTTGGACTTGGTGGCGCTCGCCAGCAGGCGCCGCGGCCGCTTCGCCGCGAGCTCGAAGGCGTAGCGCGCGATCCGCTCGATGCCGCGCCGCGTCATGACGCTGACCTGCTGCGCGACCTCGTTCGCCGTCCCCGCGTGCAGCCGCCCGCCGATGCCGGCGTACTCCCCTTCGGAGTTTTCGCGCACGCAGACCATGTCGATGTCGGCGGGACCGCGGCCCGCCAGCGGTGTGGCGGCGCCCGCCACCAGCCGCATCGGCCGGAGATTCACGTATTGATCGAACTTCTGCCGGATCGGCAGGATCAGCTGCCACACCGAAATGTGATCCGGAACCGAGGGATCGCCGATGGCGCCGAGGTAGATGGCGTCGAAATCCTTCAACCGCTCGAAGCCGTCCTCGTCCATCATCCGCCCGCGGGCGCGGTAGAAATCGCAGCCCCACGGGAAGTCGACGAATTCCACGCGCGCGCCGCAGACCGCCGCCGCCTTCTCCATGACCTCGATGCCCGCCGGCACGACTTCCTTGCCGATGCCATCCCCCGCAATCACCGCCACGCGCGACGTGCTCAAAAATGCTCCTGCCTTCTTGTTGATGCGGCCGCGACCGCCCGCGACGCCGCTCCCGATTGTACTTACACTCGCGATCTACATGCCGGGCGGCGTGAAGCGGCCGTCTGCCGCCAGCCAGCCGCCATCGACGAAAATAATCGAACCGGTCACGTAGCTCGCCGCGTCCGACGCCAGGAATACGGCGGCGCCGACGAGCTCCTCGGGCTTGCCCCACCGCTTGAAGATCGTCTTGTCGGCGTAGGCGTTGTACCAGTCCGGGTTGGCCTTGATCGGCGCGGTGAGCGGCGTCTCGATGACGCCAGGCCCGATCGCATTGACGCGCACGCCGTGCGGGCCGAATTCCGCCGCGGCGGCGCGGGCGAGCTGGACGATCCCGGCCTTCGTCGCCGCATAGGCACCCTGTCCCGGCTCGACGACCTGCGATCGGACCGAAGAGAAGAGCACGATGCTCCCCTTCTTCCGCGCCGTCATCACGCGCCCGGCCGCGCGCAGCACGTTGAAGTTCCCTTTGATGTTGACGTCGAGCACGCGCGAGAGCTCCTCGTCGGTGTATTTGAGGATCGGCTTGCGGACGTTGATGCTCGGCGTGCAGATCGCGATGTCGACGCCGCCGTATTGGCCGTCCAGCCCGTCGAACACCCGATCCACCGCCGCGCCGTCGCGGATGTCGAGCGGCGCCGCGTCGCTTCCGCCGGCCTCGCCCGCCGCACGCGCCGCGACCGCCCGGGCCGCCGCCTCGTTGACGTCCAGGCAGATCACCCGCGCGCCCTGGCGCGCGATTCCGATCGCCACTGCCTCGCCGATCCCCGACCCAGCGCCGATCACCGCCGCCGTTCTGCCCGTCAGGTCAAACAACTGGTTCGCCACGTGTCGCTCCGTTCGAAAGAACCATGGCCGCCGCGACAAAGGCCAGCGCCGCCGCCGCCAGCCCGCACATCGCGGGCGTGAACGCGCCGATTGGCTGTCCCCCGTTCCATAGCTGCGCCGCAACCGCCGTGACGACGCCGCCGGCGATGGCCGCCAGGGCGTCCGAGGCCCTCGCCCGGCGCGACCACAGGCCGGCCAGGACCGGCACGAACAGGCTGACGCCGACGAGCACGTAAAACAGACTCAGCGCGTCGACGATGGTCTTCGACAGCAGCGCGACCAGGACGGCCGCGGCACCGCCGCACACCGACGCGGTCCGGGCGACGCGCAGCACCGTGCGGTCGTCCGCCGCCGGGTTCACGAAGCGCTTGTAGAGATCCTGCGACAGCGACGTCGCCAGCATGAACAGGACCGCGTCCGCGGCGCTGACTTCCGCCGAGAACACCGCCGCCAGGCCGAGCGCGCCGACCCAGAACGGCAGGTCGTGCATGAACAGGTACGGCAGCGCCAGCTCGCGCGCGGGAAGATCCGGATGCAACACCCGCGCGGACATCCCGAGCAGCACCGGCATCGCCGCATAAATCAGCAGCGCGACCGCGTTCAGTCCGACGCCGATCCTCACGGTTCGGTCGTCGCGTGCGCCGTACACCTTCTGGATCAGGCCGGGCGAGACGATGAAGTTCGGGGCGAGCATGGCCACGTAAATCCATCCCGACTCGCCATGCCGCCAGACGTTCCAGGCCGCAGGATCGGGCAGCGCGGCGCGGATCCCGTCGAGCCCGCCAACGCGAGCGAGGACGAGGGGCAGCGCGACGGCAAACCCGGCGATCTTCACGCTCAACTGCACGACGTTCACGACCGCGGACGACTTCAGCCCGCCGGCCGCGAAGTAGATCGTGACCACGATCGCGCCGAGCAGCGACCCGGCGAATTTCGGGACGCCGATCACGACGTTCAGAATCCACGCGATGCCAATCAGCTGTCCGCCGAGGATCGCGATGGTGCCCATCCAGAGCAGCGCCGCGATCGCCGCGCGCACGCGGCGGTCGTAGCGCCATTCGAGGAAGTCGCCCACCGTCTTCAGATCGTGCTCGGCGGCGATCCGCCGGATGCGCGGGCCGACCCAGAGCGCCAGCACGAGCGAGCCGAGGCCGGCGGAGCCGACCCACCAGACCGCGGCCAGCCCGTCCCGGTAGCCGAGGCCGGTCGCGCCGATGGTCGACCCGGCGCCGATGTTGGCGGCCAGAAACGTCGCGAACAGCAGCCCCGGGCCGAGCGCGCGGCCGGCGACGAAGAAGTCGCTGGATCCACGCAGCCGCCGCGAGACCCAAACGCCGAGGGCGATCTGCGCGGCGGAGTAGGCGACGATGATGAGCAGGTACGGCATCGGCTAGAACGTCGGCGGCGTGTTGATCCAGAGCAGCGCCGCCTCGGTGTCGCCGGGGTTGAACCAGCGGTGCCCGTGCGTGCTCTCGAACCAGAAGCTGTCGCCCGCCTGCAGCACGAAGCACTGCAGCTCGTCGAGCCAGACCTCGAGCGTGCCCGACACCATGTAGATGAACTCTTCGCCCTGATGCGAATACGATCCCTCGCTGCCGGCCAGCGGCGCGACGCGGAACAGCATCGACTGCAGCATCGGGGCCCCGCTCGACAGCAGCTCCATCCGGACGCCGGGGTGCACTTCCAGCACCCGGCGCTCGTTCGGCTTCACGAGCCGGCCGTGATGCGCCGGAGTCTGGAACAGCTCCATCACCGTCGTGCCGTAGGTGGTGGCCAGCCGCTGCAGCGTCGCCACCGAGGCGTTGGCCTGCGCGCGCTCGAGCGAACTGAGAAACCCGGCGGAAATCCCCGCCTGTCCCGCCGCTTCGGCCAGCGCCAGGCCGCGGCGCTGCCGCATCTTGCGGAGCAGCGGTCCGAGCGGCCGCTTGGCGGCCCGCACCCCCGGGGCCGCGATCGCGCCGAGCTCGCGCTTGATGCCGGGCACGTTCAGCCGCTGCACATCCCGCAGGTACTTGATCCGCTTGAGCACTTTCAGCAGGTCGGGGCTGTACAGCCGGTAGCGGCCGTTGCTGCGGACGGGGCTCACCAGCCCGACGTTCTCCCACAGGCGCAGCGTCGATGGGCTCACGCCAAGGATGCGCGCCGTCTGCCCGACCGTCAGGAACCCGTACCCGGACGGATCGGCAGGACGGCGCCGCGGCGAACGCCCGCCGCGGGCGCGGGAAGATGCGTGTGCCATTGCTTGTGTCGCGGCCGGGCGGGCATCGTAGTGCATGGCCGGACGTTTGACAACGTTGCACCCCTCTTGTAAGAACGTGCAGCGCCGGCATGCCGACACCCGCGGACCGCGTCCTCTCCACCATCGACGGAATGACCGGCGAAGCCGTCGCGTTCACGTCGGATCTTATCCGCATCCCGACCGTGAATCCGCCCGGCGAGCTCTACGAGGCGTGCGCCCGCCGGATCGGCGCGCAGCTCGAGGCCTGCGGCTTCGAGGTCGAGTACCACGCCGCCGAGGGAAGTCCGGAACACACCCCCGCGCATCCGCGCGTGAACGTGATCGGCACCCGCCGCGGCCGATCGCTCCATCCTCTCGTCCATCTCAACGGCCACTTCGACGTCGTCCCGGCCGGCGCGGGATGGACGGTCGATCCGTTCGGCGGCGAGGTGCGCGACGGCCGGATCTGGGGCCGTGGATCGTGCGACATGAAGGCGGGCCTGGCCGCCGCCGTGTTCGCCGCGGAGGGGATCCGCCGCGCCGGCGTCGCGTTGCACGGCACGATCGAGATCAGCGGGACCGTGGACGAGGAGAGCGGCGGGTTCGCGGGCGTCGCCTGGCTCGCGCGGCACAAGCGCCTGAGCGCCGAGCGCACCGACTTCGCGATCATTCCCGAGCCGCTCTACGTCGATCGGATTTGCATCGGACACCGCGGCGTCTACTGGTTCGAAGTGCAGACGGCGGGCCGCATCGCGCACGGCAGCATGCCCTTCCACGGCGTCAGCGCGATCGCGCACATGGGCCTGGTGCTCGATCGGATCGAACGCGACCTGCTGCCGCGGCTGGCGCAGCGCCGCACCCACATGCCGGTGATTCCCGCCGGCGCGCGGCAGGCCACGCTCAACGTCAACGGCATCGACGGCGGGCAGCCGGTCGATGGGATTCAGACGCCGTGCGTCGCGGATCGGTGCCGCGCCGTCTTCGATCGGCGGTTTCTGATCGAGGAAGGCTTCGACGCGGCGAAGGCGGAGATCGTCGCGCTGCTCGACGAGCTCGCGCGCGGCGTCCCCGATTTCCAGTATGGAATCAAGGATCTGATGGTGGTGCATCCGACGAAGACGCCCGACGGTTCTCCGGTCGTGTCGGCGCTCGATCGCGCGCTGCATCGCGTCCTCGGCAGGAGCGGCGGCCTCGTCGCCAGCCCCGGCACCTACGATCAGAAGCATTTCGCGCGCATCGCGGGGGTGCCACATTGCGTCGCCTACGGACCCGGCATTCTCGATCTCGCGCACCAGCCGGACGAGTACTGCGACATCGCCGACCTGATGACCGCCGCGAAGGTCATCGCGCTGGCCCTGCTCGAGCTCACCGGCGCGCCGGGAGACGCCGCGTGACGTCGGCGCGGCGCGTTGACAGCCTTACATCTTTGCTGTAAAAGCTGCGACGAGTCGGGAGGACCACATGCTCTCCACAGGCACGCGGCGGATCACCCTTGCTGTCATCCTCGCCCTGGTCCTCAGTGCTCCCGCCTTCGCCCAGGCGACGGGGGCCATCACCGGCGTCATCAGCGACCCATCCGGGGGCGTGATGCCGGGCGTCACGGTCGAAGCGACGAACACCGGCACCGGACAGGTCCGCACCACGGTGAGCGGCGCCGACGGGTTCTACACCCTGCCGCTGCTGCAGCCGGGGCGCTACGACCTCAGGGCCACCATCTCGGGATTCAAGCCGGTCGTGCGCCAGGCGGTCGACGTCTCGGTCGGCGACACCAGCCGCGCCGACATCAAGCTGACGGTCGGCGGCCTCGAAGAGAGCGTCACCGTGGCGGCCGAAACCCCGCTGGTCGAGACCTCGCACGCGACGCTGGGCATCACGATCGACCAGCAGAAAATCATCGACTTGCCGTTGAACGGCCGGAACTTCACGCAGCTCGGTACGCTGATTCCCGGGGTGGCCTCGCCGCCTCCGGGACTCGGCGGCGGCGCCGGCGACGCCACGCCCGGCGGCTTCGGCGCGGCGACCTCCGGGTTCAACGTCAACGGGATGCGGAACCAGTCGAACAACTTCCTGCTCGACGGCGCCAGCAACAACGACACGTTCAACACCGGCTTCGTGATGCGCCCGCCGCCGGACGCCATTCAGGAATTCAAGATTCAGACGCATTCCTACAGCGCCGAGTTCGGGCGCAACGCCGGCTCGGTCGTCAACGTCGTGACGCGCGGCGGCACCAACACGATGCACGGCGCCGGCTGGGAGTTCAACCGCGACGACAAGTTCCAGGCGCGCAACTTCTTCGCGCCCGCGAACCAGGCCAAGCCGGTCCTGAAACAGAACCAGTTCGGCGGCAGCCTCGGCGGCCCGCTGGTGAGGAACAAGTTCTTCGGCTTCGGCTATTACGAGGGCTACCGGCAGACCCGCGGCAACACGAGCAACATCGTCGTTCTGACCGAAGCGCAGCGGCTCGGCAATTTCGGGACGACGACGATCAAGGATCCGGTGACCGGCGTGCCGTTCGAGAACAACGTGATTCCCACGACCCGCCTGAGCCCGGCGGCGCTCAAGCTGATTGACCGGTTCATGCCGCACGCCAACAGCGGCACCAACCGCTACATCGTCTCGCCGGAGACGAAGGACGACCGCGATTCGCTCGGCACCCGCGTCGATTACCAGTTCACGCAGCGGCACTCGCTGCTCGGGCGGTACCTCCGCACCACGACATCGGCGGCGACGCCGGCCATCACGCAGGCAATCGGCAACACCTCGAAGGCGACGCTGAGCGACTACATGGGGTCGGACACGTTCATCTTCACACCGCATGCGATCAACGTCGCGCGCTTCTCGTACAACCGCATCGACGCACACCCCGCCGTGACCAGCGGGCTGAAGAACGAGGACTTCGGCATCCAGGTGCCGAACACCAATCCGCTCGCGCAGGGGATTGCGGCGATCGCCATCACCGGCTTCAGCGCCATGGGAGACGCGCAGCAGCCGTTCGTCAAACGCGTGAACGAGGTGGTGCAGGTCACCGACGACTTCACGTGGAATCGCGGCGCGCACAACCTGAAGTTCGGCGGCGACGTACGCAAAGAGCACATGGTGATTGCGTTCATCAACCGGCCGAACGGCGATTTCACCTTCCAGAGCACCTACACCGGCAACGCCGCCGCCGACTTCCTGCTCGGTCTGCCGACGCAGTTCCGCCGCACGACGACGAACCAGCCGCAGGACGGGGTGGGCTGGCTCTACTCGGGCTACGCGCAGGACGAATGGCGCGCCGGGGCGCGCCTGACGCTGAACGCCGGGCTCCGCTACGAGCTGTCGCAGCCGTTCGTCGACAAGATCGACGCGCTCAACGCCTTCCATCCCGGCGTGCAGTCGGTGCGCTTTCCGGATGCGCCCACCGGCCTCGTCTATCCCGGCGACCCGGGGATCCCGCGCGGCACCTATGCGACCGACAAGAATAATTTCGCGCCGCGCCTGTCGGCCGTGTGGGACATCAACGGCGACGGCAAGACGAGCGTTCGCGGCGCCTGGGGCATCTTCTACGACGCGCTCGCGGGGCAGGGGGATTTCTTCCAGAACGGCGTGCTCGCGCCGCCGTTCACGCCGCTG
>Ga0070670_100002525_pt1 | contig 15089 bp, 20 predicted proteins | sample KBSS63metaG_FD_64665 | JGI IMG/M metagenome (GOLD analysis project Ga0070670, IMG submission 64665) | Switchgrass rhizosphere microbial communities from Kellogg Biological Station, Michigan, USA - KBS S6-3 metaG | ecosystem: Host-associated > Plants > Roots > Rhizosphere > Soil ... | reverse complement strand
ATGATCGTAATGATGACGGCGATGACGCCATCGCTGAACGCCTCGAGGCGGTTCGTACCCATTCAGAGTCCGTCCATGGTCAATGGTTCGCGCGAGATCATGTGTGTTCCCAAGGGGCGCTGCGTCGCACGTGGGTCAGGCATCGTCTTTACCTGCGATTGCGAGGATGGCCGGCGGCGAGCCGTTCATTTCCACGTTTGTAGTTGCCCGTGATCCGCGCCATCAGTTGCTGCTGATCCGGGAACGAAGCTTCGCGCATTTGCGTGAGAAAGCTGCTGGCCGCATCACCTCGCAAGAGTGTGACCGTGCTGCCATTGCGAAGGATGATGACATCCCCGTCCTTCGTTGGACGAAACGAGAAGCCCAGATCGTCATCGTTTTTCGGGTTCACGGCACCGCTTCATCATTCAATTTGCCGATCGGCGCGCACGAGCATTGTGGATGGAATGGTTAAGGCAAGTGCCCTGGCCGTCTTCATGTTGATCACGAACTCGAAAGTCGTCGGCCGCTCGATCGGAATGTCGGCGGGCTTGGCGCCTTTGAGGATCTTGTCCACGAAGATCGCGGCGCGACGGTAGAGCGCCAGATAGTTCGCCCCATAGCCGAAAAGCCCGCCCTCCTCGGCGTACTCCAGGAAGCTGATCGAAGGCAGGCGCCGCCGGATCGCGGACTCCGCGATTCTCTTGTGGTTTTGGATGAGGACAATGTCCTCGACGACCGCGAACGCGTCCACGTTCTCCTTGGCCATGGTCTCGAAGGCACCATCCAGGTCCGAGGGCGCGCGCACATTGAGCCGGAGCAGGGATATGTTCAGGTCCTTGGCCGCCACTTCCATGGTCTGGTAGGCGTGACTGGTCGTGGCATTGTCTGGATTTGCCAGGACTGCCACACGGCGCAGCCGTGGGACCGCATCCTTGAGCAGTTCAAGACGTTTTGCCGCGAGCTCGGAAACGAAGAACGTGTCGCCTGTGATGTTGCCGCCGGGTCGCGCGAGGCTGGCGACTATTCCTGCACCAAGGGCATCGGAGACGTTGGTCATGACCACAGGTATCGGATTCGTCACCGTCGCCTGCTTCGCTGCGAGGGCGCCGGGCGCCGAATGCGTCACGATGACATCCACGTTGAGCCGGACAAGCTCGGCGGCGAGCCCGGGGAGACGATCGTACCGACCTTCCGCAAAGCGAAACTCGATGGCAACGTTTTTGCCCTCAACGTATCCCATGTCACGCAATCCCGCCCGGAATGCGTCGACACGCGTGGTCCATGCCGCGGCCGTGGACGCTCCCAGGAATCCGATCCGGGGAATGGTCCTGGTGGGTTGCTGGGCGAAGCCATTGCGTGGCCCGCATAGAGACGCAGCCATCGTAATCAACAACTGCCTGCGTCGCGCGTTACTCAAGGTTCCCATCTCAACCGCCCATGTATGCGCCGCCATTCACGTGCAGCGTCTGACCCGTGACGTAGCGTGCGCCGGGGCCCGCCAGCCACAGGACGGCGCAGGCGATCTCATCGACGCTGCCGCGCCGCCCCAGCAACAGCTTGTGATCGGAATGGTGCGCAGGATTGGCCGATGCGCTGCCTCTTTTGCGCACGGTATCGACCATTCCGGGCGAGACGCAGTTGACGGTGATGCCGGCTGCTGCGAGTTCATGCGCCAACGCACGCGTGAGGCCGCCAAGTGCAGCCTTTGCGGTTACGACGTGGGCGCGCATCGAGGCCCCGGTATGCGCGGTCATGCCGCCAATGTTGATTACGGTGCCCGCCCCCCCTGAGATAAGCAGCGGCAGCGCTGCCTGGGTGCAGTGGAAAGCGCCGTCGACGCACACGGCCTGCGCTTGGCGCCAGTCGGCGTAGGTCAGGTCAGCGAAGGCAACCTCAAATCGCACGGCGGCGTTGTTGACGACGATGTCGAGCCGCTCATAACGCTTCGCGATCGCAGCGATCATCGCGTCGACTTCGCCGCGTTGCGTGACGTCGGCCGTGACCAGAACGGCATCGCCGCCGCGCCCCGCGATTTCGTCCACGACCGCCTGGCCCTCGTCGCGGCTGGTCCGCACGTTCACGGCGACCCTCGCGCCGGCATCCGCAAATGCAAGCGCGATGGCGCGGCCGATGTTACGGCCCGAACCGGTGACCAGGGCGACCTTGCCCTCGAGGGGTGTGTGATTGAGGGCCATGCTTACCCCCGCAACGCGTCCAGATTTACCGTCGGTGCGGTGCGCAGACGGCGCAGGGCCGCAAGCGCGCTTCGTGCGCGTGTCTCGTTCCAGCCGCCGTACGCGCAATTGGCCATGAATTTTGCCTCGAGGTCCCCCGTTGACATCGGATCGTCGCGTCCCCCGCGAAAATGATCCTGAACCGTCTCGCGCACTTCGCCGGAGGCGAGGGTGACGCGCACATGGCCGGTGAATCGCTCTGGATAGGGATTGTCCGGGTCGACGACGTAGCTCACCTTGCGCGCAAGCGCCCGGATCGCGCGATCATGCGCCACCGCATCATCGTATTCATCGAGGCCCGCGTCGCCGCGCAACATGCCGACCGCGATGGCGTAGGGTATGCTGAATTTCGCTGCGTAGCCATTGGGTGGATGCTGTTTGGCGGCGAGCGGCTCCCACAGGCGGTGCACGATGCCCTCAGCGGTCCTGCACTCGATCGCGATGACGTCCTCCGGCGAAACGCCATCGGCAACCAGCTTGCGCGCGCAGTCGATGTAGGGATGAGCCATGGTCCCGCAGGCGTAGGGCTTGAACGCGATGTCGGCCGCCAGCCAAACGACACCTGCGCCGTCGAGCATTGCGCCGAAGTCGCATTGGTCCATGTTGGCGAAAGCGTGAAAGAAGCCATGCTCCCCCTCGAACAGCGTTCGCGGACCGGTGAAGCCCGCCTGCGCCATTCGCGCGGCGCGATACCCCGCCTGCGCCGCCCAACCCGGATGCATGCGCTTGGTCCAGGCGCCCTCGGCCAGGTATTCGATGATGCCGGAGGCCATGCTGCCGGCGATGCCGAGCGCGTTGCACCATTCACCCTCGTCGAGATGCAGCGCCGAGCTCACGCCGGCTGCGGCGCCCAGTGCGCCAAACACCGCCGTGGGATGGAATCCCGCCGCGTGCACGCGCTTCGGTGCCACCCGGCAAAGGCGGCACATGACTTCGCAGCCGACGGCGGCTCCGCGGGTGAGGTCGCCACCGGTCAGGCCGTGATGTTCTGTCGCGGCAAGCAGGGCGGGAACGATTACCGCTCCGGCGTGTATGGGACCGCCCTCGAAGGTGTCGTCGTAGTCTTCGCCATGCGCGGCCGTTCCGTTGACCATGGCGGCGGTGGCAACGCTTTGGCCGCCCGGATGGCCGATTAACGTGCACGCGCCGGACTCTGAAGTGGCGCGTAGCATTGCCTGCACGTACTCGCTGTGACGCGCCGCCACGCACAGTCCGGCGACGTCCATGAGAATGGCGTCGCAGACCTCCATGACTGGAGCAGGAAGCGTTGCCGGCATGGCGGCAAACGCAGAGGCGAGATGTTGCGAAACGGAGACAGTGGGAAGAGTCATCGTCGCTCCGGACCAGCTTTACTCCGCTTCGATCCTGCTGGCCCGAGCGACGGCTGACCAGTGCGCGATCTCGTCGGCGATGTACTTTCCGAATTGCGGTGGCGTCATGGGCGTCACTGTAAGCGCCTCTCCCCTGAATTTCTCGCGCACGTCCCGTGATTCAAGCAGCTTGTTGATCTCCTGGTTCAGCTTCGTCGTGATGTCCTCGGGGAGGTTGGCCGGTCCGACGATGCCGTACCAGGTCAGGCCGTTGAAGCCGACGTAGCCCAGCTCCTTGAACGTCGGCACATCGGGAAGGAGCGGCTGGCGGGCGTCGCCGGTGACGGCGAGCGCCTTGAACGCGCCCGAACGTATGTGAGGCATCGCAGCGGCAAGCCCGGGAAAGATCACCTGGATCTGTCCGCCGATGGCGTCGGTAAAGGCTTGACCAATGCTGCGGTACGGGACCGCCATGCTGGGCACGCCTGATGCATGCTTGAACTGTTCCATCACCAGGTGATTCAGCGTGCCGACACCCGAAGTGCCGTAGTCGACGTTGCGCGGATTGGCCTTGGCGTAGGCGACGAACTCCTGCAGCGTGTTCGCGGGCACCGCGCGCGCCACGACCAACACGTTGGGCGTGCCGCCAAGCATTGCGATCGGCGTGAAGTCCTTGATGGCGTCGTAGCCGAGGTTGCGTTTGACCGCAGGATTCGTGGCGTGCGTTGCCACATAACCGATCATCAGCGTATAGCCGTCCGGCTGTGCGCGCGCCGCCATCTGTGTCGCGATCGCGCCGCCCGCCCCGGCCTGGTTCTCGACCACGAAGGGCTGGCCCAACGCCAGGCGCAATTTGTCGGCGATGATACGCGCGACGAGGTCCACGCCACCGCCGGGCGCCTGAGGCGCGATGATCTTGACGGGCCGATTCGGATAGCTGTCCTGAGCACTCGCCGGCGCGGCCATCGGGCCGACCGCAAGGACCGAAAGGAGAGCCAGCCATCGGAGCGATCGGCGCATTGCCTGGCTTGGCAAGGCGAGGCTTGCCGGCGCGGCAACGATCAACAGAAGCCAGAAGGCGTCGACCATGCGCGGAACCAATGCCGAGATGAAGGACGGACCTTGCGACGGTGTCTCATGGCGATCTGTTCAGCAAGACGAGTGTTGCTTCGTCCGGAACCTCCGCAAAATACTTCTTCAATGCCTCGCCGAAGCCTGAGTCATTTGGGTCGACAACAGCAAACAGGGTTACGCAAGACCGAAACTTCGCCGCGTCGATCTGGCCCAGTATCTGCACCGCGCTCAGCCCTTCCAAGCCATTCATCGCGGCGACGCATTCCCTCAAGCGCTGCCCAAGAACTGGATGAGCCAGGTAGGCCGCGGCTTCCTGCAGCGAGCCAATGCCATAGTAAGCGGACATCGAAGACGATCCCAAGCCTCGCAGTTGTGGCAATACGTACCAGATCCAGTGCGTATGCTTCCTGCCCGCGCGAAGTTCCGCTAGCGCGACGGAATAATCCTTGGCCTGTGCCTCAACGAATCGGCTGAGGTGGAACGGGTCTTCCCCTTCGCGGGTCATTTGCTTTGGCTGGCATTTCGGCCAGCGCGAACAAACGCTGCGATGAATGCCACCACCGCGCCCAGCGGACCGTAGAAAAAGGCGCTGGTCATTGCGGCTTCGACCGAGCGGTCGTGAACGTTGGACGACAACAGGTCGACAAGAAAATAGCTCGCAGCTGCGGCAATCATGTAGCCGACGACGGCATAGAGCACGGCAATGCCCAATCTTCTCATGCGCCGTCATCGAAATTTGGAACGCCCGAGGCGCTTGGCGTTTGCGACCGCGCGACGGTGCACTGGCGCAAGGCCCTTGGAAAGCACACGCAGGGTTGCATGCGGCAGGTCAATCTTCGGCAGCACGGCAGGGGATGCGGCGTTCAGCCAATAAAGCCAAAGCGAACGCCATATCGATGCCGCGATGTCCTGCTGAATTCGCATCGACTGGCTGAACATTGCAATCCACGACTCGTAAAAAGCGGCCGCTTTTTCGGTGCTCATCAGCGTGAACTCGCGCCGGTCGCGGATGCTGGGCGTGTGGCCGGCAAGCGCCATGCGCGCGAGCCGGTGCGCGATGACCAGGGGCGCGGCCACGCCGAGTTCGGCGGCTTGGCGGGTGAGAGTGGCTACGTTGCGGTTGCGGCTAATGGACACGATAACTCCGGTTGATTTGCAAGGCGAGGCGTTGCGCTAACAGGAAACGCCCGCTTCATTCTGGGCATGGCGACACCCGGCAGAAGTTGGGAACTAGTCGACCGCCTCGATGATTCGCAAATCCCGATCTACTGCGTTGCCCAATACCTCGAGCGCCTTCTGGTACGCGGGACTGTCGTGGGCGGAAATCGCTTGCGCGACACTGTCGAATTCGATCAGAACGGTGCGCAGGGCGAGTCCGTGGTCATACACTTGAGCCGGATTCCCTCGCGCAAGTATGCGCGCGCCGGCGTTCTGAAGAGCAGGAAGGGCGAGCCTTGCATACGCGGCCAGAGCTTCGGGGTCATGAATGCAGCGATAGGTGGCAATCCAATACGCTTTGGGCATGGCTGGACGATCCTGGTAGGGTGAGGGTTGTTCTTGGCTTTGACCTACGAACACCCCGCGGCAGATCTTCGAAGTTGTTGAGTCCTCCGAAACGATCGACGTTCTGACTGGTCCGCCCGGAGCGGCGGCGGATCGTTGCGAATGCCGCGAGAACGACGGCGACCAGGCCAAGTGTCGCCGGTTCCGGCAACGAGCCGACGGTAATCTCGGTTATGGAGATTGCCGAGGAAAAGGCAAATGCACCCGTGAAATCGCGCAGCACGATCAAGTCGGTTGACACGCCTGCAAGTTGCGATCCGGAAAGATCGATCTCGTCATTGACCGGCACGCCAAGTGCGTTGAGAGCTCCGAACGGCGTAGTCGCAAACACGATCGCGATGCCGCCGATCTCTACGGTCACGCCATCGATTCCGCCCGGTATCGCGTTGGCTGGGTCTCCACCATAAATCTGGATGCGATCGACGATGCCGGGTGTGGCGAGGTGCAGCGTGACCGTTGGGCTGAGTGGCGGCCCCCCGTCGTACGATGTGAGCGTGAACAGTTGGCTGCCGTTCGCGGAGGAGGCGATCACGCCGTCGTTTAGCGAGCCGCCGCCACCGGTGTAATTCGCGACCGGCACCGGAGGATCGTTGCCGCATCCGATCACTGTTCGATTGGTGAGTGTGATGGTGCCGCTGTAGGCGTGACTCCAGCAACCGAATCCCGATAGCGGCGTATCGCTAACGTCGTAACCAGCGATTGTCAGCGGCCCGGCCGCGGCAGGCGGCGGCACGATCGCGAAAATGAATATGGCCAAGCAGGCCGCGAAACGCGCACAACGATTTTTCTTCGACAAATTCCCAGGACCCATTTCGTTCTCCCCGGTTGTTTGCGTCGGTACCCTCGGCCCATCGTCTGCGGCAGGGGATTGGAACCCTACCATGCAGTGGCTTCCGGGCAAAGCTCGCTGGGGAGTTGCCCCGGCGGGTCCCGAAGAGGTTCAGCGTGCGGTGCGGCGCCGGAGTCAGGCGATGATCCGGTCCGCGCGCATCAGTGTGGACTGTGAAATCGTGATCCCCAGCGCGCGTGCGGTACGCGTATTGAAAACGAGCTCGACTGTGCGCGGCAATTCGACGGGGAGATCTCCGGGCTTCGCACCGCGCAAGATGCGGTCCGCATAGCCCGCCAGACTACGATAGGAATCGACAAGATTCGGTCCATAGGCGAGCAGGAATCCATTGTCGGCAAACGACGCCCAACCGGCCACCGCGGGGATCTTGGCGGCGATGGCGAATTTGGCGATGCGGCCGCTGTTGGCGAGCATGATGCCGTCGGGAAACGTGACCAGCGCATCGCATTTCTGGATTGTAATGAACTGAAAGGCCGCATCTAGATCGTCGGCAGTCTGGATTGGAGCGTAGGCCATGGTCATGCCCAGCTTGGCGACGACCTGTTCTGACACTGCCCTCTCGCGTTGCTCGCCCGCGTGCTCGGGTCTTGTAAGCACCGCGAGATGCCTTATTGGCGGCACTAGCTCTTTCAGCAGCTCGATTCGCTTTCCGCTGAGGTCGAGCGACATCAGACTTATACCGGTGAAATTGCCGCCGGGACGGGCGAAACTCTGTACGAATCCCGCGTCGACGGGATTCCCGCTGAAAGCAAACGCAACGGGCACGGACGTCCTGGCGCGATGCACGGAAATCACGTCGCGACCGTACGCAACGATGACTTCGGGATTGGTGGCCAACATTGCGCGCGCAATCCGATCACCATCCTGGGTTTGTCCATCGGTGAGGAACACGCTGAGCGTAAGGTTTTGACCTTCGATCCATCCCGCGTCGCGCATTCCCGCCCGAAACGCAGTAAGGAAAGGGGAGGGCATATCGGTACTACCTGCGCCCAGCCACGCGACTCGGCGCATGGGCGACTGTGCCGTCGCAAGGACGGGCGCCACGGCAATGGCGAGCAACGCGCCCAGCGCAGTTCTGCGCGCGGGCTTCATGGGTCGCCCTTGACGGCGCTGAGCGGCCGCAGGCCCTGGGCGCCAAGGCTGCGTACTCCGCGCTGGAATGGCATCGCGATTCTTCATTCCACACTCCCGCGAGATGGCGAGCAACAGGGGCACGCGATAGTTGATCCGCGCACGGCGGGTCTGCCCGGCGCCCTTGCTTCCATAATGCACCAAGGACGCGTCTACGGGTCGTCATACGGCTGCGAGCCGTCAAGCCTCGCGGGGAAATCTCACCAGATCACCGCTGCATTTCCGCAACCGCGCGTTCCAGCGGCGCGGCCGAGACCTGGATTGGACCCCCGAACGGCGCATCCATGTCAATGATCAAATAGACGGCCGCCGCCATAAGTGCCGAGGCGACCAGGAAACTGGCTACCACAACCGCATTTCGGGGCGCGCGAAATCCAAAGCTGGCGAAAATGAGCATGAGCCAAGCGACCAACATGACGAGGATCGGTGCAGGAATAGTTCCTTCCGATTGCTCGACGATGACCCACCGCAACTCCAGCAACTTCTGATGCTGTTGCCGCGCGGCCTGCCACAGCGCGGTCCGTTCGCGGTCACGCGGCTCGATCGCCTTGAGGCTGTTCGAGACACCGTAGAACATGTTCTCGGTCTCCCGATCTGCGATAAGCAGGTCATCATGCTGCGTGCGATGCGCGGCTCTCTGCGCGTATTTGAGCAGGTGTTCACGAGCGGGCATCGCTTCCGGGCCGTACTCGCGTAGCGTCCGATCCAGGACGATCAGGCCGATGGCGTATGCATGAACGTTGCGGTCCACCGACTCCAGCGTATTTTTTGCGGAGTTAATCATCAGCCCCAACAACAGCGAAGTCATCACGCTGAAGATTCCGGCGATAAGCCGCACTACATTCTGAGTGTCGTCCCCGCGGTAGCGCGCGGGAAGTCTTTCGTAGATCGCGAGGGACCCCAATGACGAGACGGCGAGGCAGAGGAAAAGGACCAGCGCAATCAACGTCTCATTCATGGCATCTCGCGTCGCGCGCGCGACTCGCCTGATGGGGTTCGGTTGCTTCGCCGCAAATGGCGGCCCGTGAGTCGCACGCGCTTCAGTGCTTCCAGAACTCGCGCGAGGCGATGCGCGCACCTTCGGCCATCGCGGCCATTTTCGCCCACACGACATCGGGGTCGACCGCCGCCTGCCCGACCCACGTCCCGAAGCCGCAGTCGCTTCCGGCGATCACATTTTCCCGGCCGACAAGGTTCGCGTAGCGGCTGATCCGCTGCGCCACGAGTTCAGGATGTTCGATGAAGTTCGACTTCGATTCAATCACGCCGGGGATGAGCACCTTGCCGTCGGGAAGCTTGAGTGTCTCGAAGAGCTTCCATTCGTGGGCGTGACGCGGATTCGCGGCCTCGATGGCGATGGCGCTCGGCCGGGCGCGGAACACGATGTCGATCACGTCGGCCAAAGGCACGTCGCAGTGATGCGGCCCTTCGTAGTTGCCCCAGCACAAGTGCATGCGCAACTGCTCGGGGGGAATATTGGCGACGGCATGATCAAGTGCCTCGACGTGAAGCTGCGCCTTCTTGCGCCACTCGGCAAGGCTCAAGTCGGCATGCTGGATATGCCGCCCCATGCCGAGGTCGGGACAGTCGATCTGCAGGACGATGCCGGCCTTCGCGACGGTCTCGTACTCCGGACGCATCGCTTCCGCGATCGCGAACAGGTACGCTTCCTCGGTCGGATAGTGCTCGTTGCGGAAGAACAGCGACACCACGCCAGGCGAAGCCGCCGTCATGAACGCCTCCTGTGCTTCGACATTGGCCAACGCGGATTTCAGATGGTCCACGTCGGCCTGCGCTGCCTGTGGATTGCGAACGCCGATCGCTGTATTGCACGCGGGGGTCTTGCGACGGGAACGTCCCGGGTCGCCGAACACGCGCTTGGCCAGGTTGGGGAAATCGGTCAAATCCTGGTACACGAACGTGTTGCCGGTGCCGCCGAATCCGCTCAGGCGATCCTTGATGTACGTCGCGTAGCTCGGCTTGCTCATCTCGCCGTCGTTGATCACATCGACTCCCGCCGCCGCCTGCTTGCGGACGACTTCCTCGACAGCGGCGCCGACCCGGTGTGAGAGTGCGGCGGCGTCGACCGGCACACCTTCCTCCTTGGCGTACATCATCCGGATAAGGTCTTCTGGCCGCGGCAGACTGCCCGTATGCGTCGTCAGAAATCTGTCGGTGCTGCGCTTCATCAAGGGTCCTTCGCAAATCCGGAGCTCGAGTCCGCGGTGAAGGCATAGCAGGCGGACGCTCGTGCCGCCCGCCATTCTAGCCAATCGGTCAAAGATACCGAGCCCGGAAGGCCAAGGTTACGCGTTGGTCGCTGCCAGTCGCAAGGCGAGAGTTCGCAGCAAGCCGGCGCCGTCGCCGCGCCAGGCCGAGCCGTGCATGCAGGCGAGCGTCGTGGGGTCGGTGTCGGCAAGCCGTCCGAGCAGTCTGCCGGTATCCGGTGAATGAGAGTAGTAATCCATTCCGGCGCGGCCTGCTTCGCTGGGCTCGAGAATGTCGCCCTCGGTAATCGCTGGGTGCGTCTCGCCGAATTGCGTGAACAAATCGCCACAGAGGAGGGTGCGCGTCGTCGACTCGGACAGAAAGCCGCACTCCCATCCATGCGGCAGATGCGGCGCGTCGATCCATTGCACCACATGCTGACCGAGCGACAGGCGCTCCATATCTGCAAGCGCGACCGGCGGCCTGTCGGCCAGATCGCCAATGGACACCATGGCGGCTACCTGGCCGCATAGCGGCACCGCTCGCGGCGCTATGGCAAGAAACTGGTTCAGTGTTCCGCATTCGTCCGCCTCGACGTGCGAGAACGAAATGTAGCGAAGCGTTTCCACAGGAATCACGCGCCCGACGGCGTCGCGCACGGCTCCGAACAGCATTCGCGGCCCGGTGTGGAACAGCAGTGGATCGGTATCGCGGATCAGGTACTGGTTAAAGGTGAAGCCGCCTGGAACGACGCTGGCAGGAACGGGCGTGCTGATCCGGAAGATTCCGTCCGCAATCTCATCGACCCGGGTAGAGGAGGAGTGACCATTCGTGTTCATGACCGTTTCCCTCGAGGTTGGGTTTGGGTAAGCCGAGGCAGCATATCGGCCAGGCAATCACTGGCGATGCGCACCGCCTCGGCATTGGAACGGCCTCGCGACAGTGTCTGCCAGGCCGGGTAATCCAGAAGCACGAAAGCTGCGTCGACAAAGGCGGCCGACGGCTCGCGCTCCGGAACGATGGCCGCCGCGATGAGCTCGCGAAGCGCGGCCCTGCCTTTGTCCAGGATGGCGTCCAGCTCAGGGATGAGCGCCGCTTCGTACCAGGCGTGGCGCATCCAGGGCGCTAGAAAGGCATGCCGCGCGAAGACCACTCCGGCAAGCAATTCCAGACGTTTCGCGGGCGTGCGACCGGATCGAAGCGTGTCGAGACCGAGCTGGGGTGCCCGGCTCCCTACGTGGCTCGTACAGGCTCCCAGCAGCGCGTCGAGCGCGGGGAAATGGTTGTAGACCGTCTGCGGCGCAACCTGGGCGCGCTTGGCGATCATCCCGTAGGACGTGCCCAGCGGTCCATGCTTGGCGTGCAGGTCGACGGTCGCGCGCACGATGCGCTCGCGGGTATCCGCCTCGACCGTGGCGCGACGCTGCATGTCGTAGGGACGTTTGGTCATTTCATCCACCATTTAATTGGATGGATCATACATCCAATTAATGAGGTGTCAAGAGGGTGTGCGCTGCCCCTTCTGGGGCGCGCCATGCATGACAGGGGGGGGGTGTGGTGCAGCGCCCCCCGCCGCACAGGGACGCGTCGGGCCGTCGCGTCGGCTTGCCGGCTCAGCTCGGCGACCGGTCGAGCGGCTAGGGCTTCGTTTTCTTTGAGGCCTTCGGCTTGCCGGAACTGTTGAGGCTAATCGCCTGCCGAACGAGCGCCTTGAAGGCGGAGGCGTCGACCACTTCTCCTTCGTGGATGTCGATTGCGCGGCGCACGTTTCCGTCGAGACTGGAGTTGAAGAGACCGGCCGGATCCTTCAAGGAAGCGCCTTTGGCGAACGTAAGCTTCACGACACTCTTGTAGGATTCGCCGGTGCAGATAATGCCGTCGTGCGACCACACCGGCGTGCCCATCCACTTCCACTCCTCGATCACGTCCGGGTCCGCCTCCTTGATGAGCTTGCGCATGGTGCCGAGCGTCGCTCCGCGCCAGTCCCCGAGTTCGGCGATTTTCTGCGAAATGAGTTCCGATGCCGGCTGGCCCTGGTTCGCGTCTGAAGCCTTCATGTTCTCTTCCTCGAAATTTCAGCTATGTTCACGATGATCGGGCCTCTGTCGCAACATATTCGAATGCCCAAAAGTATTGCCACGTAGCCATCGCACCGCCGGTGCCGATGCCGGCCACGGTCGCGTGCAGTTCCGCCTCGGACGGAAAATTTTTCAGGATGCGATGCATTGAACCATCCTTGAGTCGGCGCGCTTGATAAGTGTTTCCCACGGCATCGGTTTCCGCAATCGGCGAACTGCTTGCTTCCGCGTAACGGTTGTCGAGCAAGACAATCTTTGCGCCGGGCATCAGCAACGCATGAAGTCCCCGCAGAAAGGTCCGCCGCTTAGGCCTTGGAACGTGGGAAAACCAGAACCCCGCGAAAGCTGCATCGAACTTGCCAAGCTTCGGCGGGAGATCGTAGGCGTCGGCAATGAGGAACTGGACCTTCCCCGCAGGCACGCGACCTTCCGCTATGCGCATGGTTTCCGGTGACGTATCGATGGCAACGACGTGCGTCGCCGACTGTGCGATGAATCGTGTCCAGTAGCCGGTGCCGCAGGCGATCTCGAGCACGGTGGCGCCCGAAAATTTCCCCGGCAGCCAGTGTTCAATGTCGCGCAGGTCGGCCTGGCGCTCAGGCTTCAGGTAGACCTGATCATATTCAGACGCGCGGGACCGGTAGTAGGACTGCAAATCCGACTCTTGGCTATTCACCGGAAGTCCTGGCTATTGCTGTTGCAGGTGGTTTATTTATGCGCCAGTTCAGGCAGCGTCAATCTTTGGAAAACGCTGCGCGTTTCGCAGGCGTGCTTTGGCCGCTTCGACTTCGCGATACCTTGGCGGGGCACTCGTTTCCAACGAATGGAGAAGCCTGCTCGAGATCACGGCGATGCCGTCAACTGCGGCTTCGAACGCCGCTTCGTTTGCCTTGGAAGGTCTGGTGAATCCGCTGACTTTTCTGACAAATTGCAGTGAGGCCGCGCGAATTTCCTCCTCCGTCACTGGCGGAGCGAAATTGAAGAGGGTCTTGATGTTGCGACACATGTCCGATTCCTCCGTCCACAGGGGGCGGCCCCCGCCAATGCCCAGTGAGGCGCCCCGTTTCAAAGTATTACGTGGTAGCGCCGGACATTTTGACCTGGTTTCCGGTGGCAGGTTCGGCATGACCGGACGCCAAGGGCGGCCTGCTCATGGATGGGCTTGGCGAACAGGCGAGGCTGCCCTGGCTGCCAACGCAATCGGAATGCCGAACAGGAAGACATGGGACAACAGATCCAGCGTCGTTGCAAGAGGTCTGAAGCTGACTGGATGCGGAAACGCAGACCAGGGCAATACGACGAAGCGCATGAATAGAAAGACGCCGACGCCGAACAGGCCTCCGAAGATGAGGGGACGCCGAACCAATAGTGCAACGCGGCGGCTGACCAGAACGAAAGCGCCGGCAAAGGCGATAGCCATCGCAAAGTGGAGAAACAGACCCAATGCCGCGATGGGGACACCGCCGGTGTAGGCATCCCTCCCCAAGAGGCCGCTAGCTACCGACTGGAGCAGGCGCAATGCGGGAATGCCGTTGTAGGCTGCGAACGAGATCGCGAACAGGATATCGAGCGCACCACCAACGAGGCCTCCGACGAGGACCGCCCACCAGCCCGAACGCTGCATCATCAACGCTCCTCGGTTCTCTCGCGGTCATAGTAGTCGACCGTGTTCTCGGCTCGGAACAACTTGCGGAGGTTCCTGTCACCGCGCTTTCCCGCCACGATGAGAACCTTCTGCGAGTCCGGATATTCACATGCCTCGACATCGACGAGCGATGACAGCGCCAGATAGCGCATTGCTGTGGTGCCGGTATTGATAATCTGGTGTGCGACTTCCGGACCGCCCGGCGGGCATGCGATCACGTCGTGTTTGCGGATGGCGTAACGCTTGTCACCGAACCTCAGCTCACCTTCGCCTTCGAGGATCAGGAACATTTCCTCTTCGCCATGATGGCAATGGAAGGGGCACTGGGCCTTTCCGGCCGGCAGAACCGTCAGGTTGTAGCCAAGCTTCCTGGCTCCGATGCGATCGCTGATCTGTCCGCGACTGGAAGTGTAGAGGCCGTTCTCTTCCACGTCATCGAACTCGACCTCGTCGATATTCATAATTGGCTTCACGGCTTGGTCCTCCAAGGGCGGGCATCAACTCTCAGTCGATGAATTTCCAGGTGTCGGCTCCGTCGAAATGGCGGACCCTGACGGCGGCAATGAGGCGCGGGTCGAAATTGCCGAGGTTGACGCCGTGCTTGGCGCCGGGCTCCGGGGCCAGCGGCTCCCAGTGCGTGACACAGCCACATGTCTTGCAGTGAATTGTCCGAAGAGTCTTGTCACCCCATACGTACGCGGAGGTAAATTGGGGATGGCCTTCGATCTTGACCTGCCCGAACTCGTAATACACCCACGGACCGCCGATGCGGCGGCAAAGCGAACAGTTGCAGTCAGTGGCTACCTCGGGCGGAGAGGGCAGCGTTAGGCGCACGGCTCCGCAGTGGCATGAACCTTCGAGCATAACTTTCCTCCTTGAAACGCTTGAATCGCATGTCAGCGACGAACACCCGGGTCATTTCCCCAATGACCATGCCAACAAATCCGCATTGCCCGGTTTCGCGAATCGCCATGCCTTTGCCGTAATGACCGCCCGCACGTTCTTCGCCAGTTC
>Ga0070670_100002522_pt1 | contig 15098 bp, 14 predicted proteins | sample KBSS63metaG_FD_64665 | JGI IMG/M metagenome (GOLD analysis project Ga0070670, IMG submission 64665) | Switchgrass rhizosphere microbial communities from Kellogg Biological Station, Michigan, USA - KBS S6-3 metaG | ecosystem: Host-associated > Plants > Roots > Rhizosphere > Soil ... | reverse complement strand
ATTTAAAAACATGTGTCTTGTTTCCTGTGGTTGTCCCATAAAATGAATGATACGTTGTCCTTCAGGTAAGTCAAAATAAAAATATACTTCCATTCTTCTTGTATGCGTATGCGGAGGGATGGAATTCCAGACACTGCCGCTTTCCAAAACAGTTAGTCCCATTACTAACTGGCAACTTCTTATTCCATCCAAATGAATGTATTTGTAAACAGTTCTTTTATTCGAAGTTTCGGCAGCGCCTAACTGAACCGGTGTTGCCTTTTCTTTTTTCATCAAACGATTCGGGTATTTATGATGTGCCGGTGACGAAAGCAGGTAAAATAGCGCCGGGTCGTTCTTAGATTTTGATTTGAATTTTACATCTTCTGTTCCCTTTCCAAGATAAACGCAATCCATTTTATCAATTGCAAATTCTTTTCCATCGGCCTTTATTAAACCGGTGCCACCCACATTGATGATCCCTATTTCCCTGCGCTCCAGGAAATAATCAGCTCTTAATTCAGGGTGATTCGGTAAAGAAATAGTTTTTGCAACAGGCTTTATCCCTCCGATAATAACACGGTCATGATGAGTATAAACTAAACGGATCGCATCATCCTGCATTAAGTGTTGTACTAAAAAAATTTCACGCAGTTGTTCTGTACCCAATTGCTTTTCTTCAGCAGGACTTATGGCAAATCTTATTTCCATACCCTCATCCCCTGAAGGGGAGCCAGGAAACTTATTTTTACTATCGTAGGTTTTATTACTCTTACTCATATTTTAATAAATGATTTTATATAGATATAAATTGCAATTAAATTTCTCCCTTTAAGGCTACAGCTTATCTCGCCATCCATCCACCGTCGACAAATAAAACGGTTCCATTTACATAATCAGATGCAGCAGATGCAAGAAATACAACGGGTCCTTTAAAATCGTCCGGTATTCCCCATCGTCCAACCGGGATACGACCCAATATCGATTTATTTCTTTCAGGGTCTTCACGTAAGGCCTGCGTATTGTTCGTCTCAATATAACCCGGCGCAATGCCATTTACACAAACACCCTTACTGCCCCATTCGTTTCCAAATGCCCTTACCAAACCTGCAACCGCCGATTTACTGGCTGTATAACCCGGCACATTAATACCTCCCTGGAAACTCAATAAGGAACAGGTAAAAATAATTTTACCACCGCCCTGTTCGATCATCTGTTTTCCAAATTCACGTCCTAAAATAAATTGCGCATCAAGATTTATAGCGATCACTTTATCCCAATATTCATCCGGGTGTTCTGCAGCCGGTTTACGCATAATCGTACCGGCATTGTTGACCAGTATGTCAATTCGTTTATTTTCTGTTTTCACTTTATTGATAAACCCATACACCTGCTCACGGTCTGAAAGATCGACTCCATAATACCTGAATTTTCTTCCTGTTTCTTCCACAGCCTTCTTTGTTTCAGGAGCTTCTCCTTTGGATGAACACCCGATAATATCTGCACCGGCTTCTGCCAATGCAATCGCCATTGCCTGTCCAAGACCTGTGTTGCACCCTGTTACAATTGCGGTTTTCCCGGCAAGTTCAAATAATTTCAATGTCAGCATAGTTCGTCCAATATTTTAAATATAATAACTGCGATCAATCATTTATCAGTGATTCAAAAAGACCCGGCGTATAATGATCGATAAATTTAATAATATTCACCTGGTCAAATTCATCCGGCTGGTGCATGGTTGTTAATGCTACACATTTCATCCCTGCGTGTAATGCAGATTCCGTTCCCTTGGGCGAATCTTCAAACACCAGGCAATGTTTAGATTCAACATTCAGCAATTCTGCACATTTCAAAAACGTTTCAGGATCAGGTTTACTTTTGGTCACATCGTCTGCACTAACAATTGCATCAAAGTACTTACGCAAGTTCAATCCATCCAGCACAAAATCTATATTAAAGGTAATGGCCGCCGATCCGATCGCCATCCTGATCTTTTGCTGGTATGTTTTCTCCAAAAAATCATCCAGGCCTTTAATCAGTTTTAAATGTGGACGAAATGCATCCTGGTATTTTTTTTCTTTTTCAATACTCATCACATCTTTTTCAGCTTCAGAAAATCTTCCCGGGAAGACTCTTTCAATTACTTCGTGATTTTTACCATAGCATTCGAGCTTTGTTTCTTCCATTGATTTAATGGCGCCTAATTCATTAAATATTTTGTGCCAGGCGGTGATATGGTAATCCATGTCATCGATCACGGTTCCATTCAGGTCGAATAAAAAAGCTTTGTAATTGTTCATGGCCGGATCTATGAAGTCAATATCACTTCGATTGATTTTAGTTCTTCTTTTGTAAATGAAGTATTTTTTAAACTGTCAATATTATCTTTCAGTTGAGCAGGTGAACTTACACCCGTTACGACCGATGTTACCCGTTTATCTTTAAGCACCCACGCTATCGCCATTTGAGCCAACGATTGTCCTCTTTGCTGTGCCAGTTCATTCAGGCGATGCACTCTTGAGATCACCGCCTCAGAAATAGATTCATTGGTAATGGCTCCGTTGCCTAACCCTCTTCCAACTCTCGAATCAACTGGTATGCCTTTCAGATATTTATCCGTCAATAGCCCCTGCGCCAAAGGTGAAAATGCAATGCAGCCAATACCTTCATGTCCCAATACATCCATCAACCCATCTTCAACCCAGCGCTCAAACATAGAATAACGCGGCTGATGAATAAGACAAGGTGTACCCAGTTGTTTTAACATACCGGAAGCCCGTTTCGTTTGTTCGGCCGTATAACTTGAAACACCAACATATAAGGCTTTACCCTGTCTTACGATCAGATCCAATGCAGTCATCGTTTCTTCCATTGGCGTATCGGGATCTGGACGATGATGATAGAATATATCCACATAATCGAGTCCCATTCTTTTTAAACTCTGATCCAAGCTGGCAACCAAATATTTCTTCGAGCCCCATTCTCCGTAAGGTCCCGGCCACATATAATAGCCCGCCTTACTGGAGATGATAATTTCATCACGATAAGACCTGAAATTTTCTTTCAGAATTTTTCCAAATACTTTTTCTGCTTCCCCGGGTGGCGGACCATAGTTATTGGCAAGATCAAAGTGAGTAACGCCGCTGTCAAAGGCAGAGCGGATAATTTTACGGGCCTTTTTGGGATCATCTGCGTTGCCGAAGTTGTGCCAAAGACCCAACGAAATTGCCGGCAGCTTTATACCGCTATGCCCGCAGCGGTTATACTGCATGCTATCATATCTTTTTTTTGATGCTGAATACGACATGGCCCGAAGATAGGGCATAGTTTTATACGGTCAGCAAACTACAACCCCTGAGATCACTTCCATCCATGCGGCCCAATATTTCAAAGCTGCCATTGGAATATAATCTGCCTGCATCATCTGTTGCAATAAAAGAGCATGAATAGATGTTTGCAAGATCTATTATATTGATAGCACCGTTGATAGTAGTTGACAGTCGATAGTTAGGAGCCGGGGGTCGGGAGTCAGTTGTTGATTCATCAACTCGGGACTCCGAACTGCGAACTGCTGACTGCTGACTGTGAACTGTCAATGGATCTTCATCATCTCTTATTAATACTTTCATCCAGGGTGGACATTTAAAAACTCCGTTCCCATTTGAATAAGCCTGGGATAATAACTCTGTCATGCCATATTCCGAATGAATTAAGCTTGCACCAAATGCTTTCTTTAATTTTTCATGTACTTCTTCCCTGATCATTTCTTCTTTTCTCCCTTTCATTCCTCCCGTCTCCATGATGATCGTGTTTTTTAAATTCAAAGACTTCCGTTCTGCAAAATCCAATAAGGCAAAGGTCACACCAATGAGTAAAGTTTTTTGCTTATTCTCTTCTAATTCAAATAACATCTCAGCCAGCTGATCATGGTCATACAAGTAAAATCCACTATGCAGGTTCGTGGTCATCTGAATGAGTTTATTGACCATATAAACCAATGAAGAGTTCTTTCTTTCCAAATAGGAAGGAAGCAAACCGATAATACAATAATTCCAGGGAGAGCCATAAAATTGTTCGAAGGCTTTCAGGAATACCTGCTCATACCATGCTGTACTTTTCAGGTAATGTTTGCTGTTAACGGAAAAAGTGGTCCCGCTGCTCTCGAATATTTCTTCTGCTACAAAGGAGGTGGTTTTAATCTCATGCGTTTTAAAAAAACGTATCGGGAGAAAAGGGATTTTTGAAATTGAACGAACCGAACCGGGGCGAATCCCCAGCGCTTTCACATACGCCTGGTATACTGAATTGTTTTCATATTGAAAACGAAAAACTTCCAGGGCCAGCGCTTCAAATTCCCTTTCCGTTACATTTAAAACTTTATGTTTCCATTCGTCTTTCATAAGATATTTATGTTGCTAAAAGATGTAAATTTGGTCATAATCCATTTTATGAAGATGAAAACTTTGACCTTGACGCTATCAGTTTTAGTCTTAATTTTTGCTGCCTGTAAAAAAGATAAATTTACCACTGAACCGCAAATTAAGTTTAAATCCATTTCACCATCTGAAGCGATAAAAGGAAATATTATCTCTTTCACCAGTTCATTTACGGATGAAGAAGGCGATATACAGGATTCGATTATTTATGTTATTAAACGATTCGCGACTATACCTACGATTGATACGTTCAAGCTGAAATTAAATCCGGAGGGGATACCTGATGGCAGGCAAGGTGATATTTCAATACGTTTTAGTTATGGGGAGTTTTCACAGGATAATACTGCCACCTTTCTGAATCTTGAGACAGTTGACACCCAGGTTTCATTCGGGTTATTGATCACCGACCGGGCAGGACATCGCAGTAATTATGTAGAATCGGATAAGATCACACTCAAGAAACTCTGATCAATTTCTCCAAAGGTTTTAAATGATGGGTTGATGACTGTTAAAGCTTTGCTGCTTATCTTCGCAACTGCATTATTATAAAAATTTACGCATGGCTAAAGCATCCAAACCGAAAGCAAAATCAATTATTACCCCGGAATCGTTCATCTTCTTAAAAAATTATCTTAACAATGCAAGTCCTGTTGGTTTTGAAACAAGCGGACAGAAAATCTGGCTGGAATATTTAAAACCTTATGTTGATTCTTACTTCACCGATCCTTATGGTACGGCAGTCGGAGTTGTCAATCCCAAACATCCTTTTAAGGTTGTTATAGAAGCGCATGCTGTTGAGATAAGTTGGTTTGTAAATTATGTAACCAAAGAAGGTTTGATCTACTTGAAACGCAATGGCGGTGTCGATCACCAGGTGGCGCCTGCACAGCGTGTGATCATCCATGGAAAAAAAGGTCCGGTTAAAGCAGTATTCGGGTGGCCGGCTATTCATACACGTATTCATAATCCGGATCAAAAAGAGCCGCAACCTAAGGTTGACAATTTATGGCTTGATTGCGGAGCAAGAAATAAAAAAGAGGTTGAAGACCTGGGAATTCATATTGGCGCCGTAGTTACTTACAAGGATGGTTTTGATGAACTGGCAAATGATAATTACATCTGCCGTGCTTTTGACAATCGTATCGGTGGTTTTATGATTGCAGAAGTAGCAAGATTGCTTAAACAAAACAGGAAGCAGTTGCCCTATGGTTTGTATATAGTGAATGCCGTACAGGAGGAAATCGGCTTGCGGGGTGCCGAAATGATTGCCAGGAGAATAAAGCCGGATATTGCGATCGTTACAGATGTTACCCATGATAGCACAACTCCGCTTATTAATAAAATGATCGAAGGTGACATTGTATGTGGAAAAGGACCTTCGCTGGCTTATGCACCTGCGATTCATAATAAGCTGCTGGCACTAGTGGAAGATGTTGCGACAAAAAAGAAAATTCCTGTTCAGTGGCGGGCACTAAGCCGGAGCACGGGTACTGATACCGATTCATTTGCCTACAGTAATGATGGTTGTCCCTCGGTTCTTATCAGTATTCCTTTACGATATATGCATACTACGGTCGAAATGTTACACAAGGATGATATTGATAACACCATCAGGCTGATGTATGAAACATTGTTAACTTTAACCCCTAAAACAAACCTGAGTTATTTGTGATATTTGTTGACTGGCAGTCCCGTCAAAGACCGGACTTTATCATCTTCTGTAATTCTATTAAACAATGATTGAAACCATTCTTTATATTGACCCGGGCAGCAGTTATTTGGTACAGGTCATTATTGCTGCGGCGCTGGGTGTAGCTTTCTTTTTTAAAAATATCTGGTTATATATAAAATCCATTTTCACCCGTAAATCCAAAACGGATAAGAATAATTGATGCTGTCGCTTCAGTCACATCCTGCTTCCTATCGTGATCCGTCAGGATTCATATTTGAAAAAGATGGAGTTATTTACAGGCAGGTCAACCAATCGTATAAAGAGGATTTTGAATTGTTTGATGCATCTGGTTGTTTAAACCATTTTATAGAAAAAGGTGTCCTGGTTAATGTGCAGCAGGTAAAAGAAAATTTAACAGGCACTGAAAATTGGTACACTACATTATTACCTGAACAACTTTCATTCATCAGCTATCCTTATGAATGGAGTTTTGATATGCTAAAAGATGCGGCTTTGCTCACACTTCAATTAGCAAAAGAAGCTATTCCATTTGGTATGATCTTAAAAGATGCGACTCCCTATAATATTCAGTGGCATAAAAGAAGAATGATTTTCATCGATACGCTTTCTTTTGAAAAATATGATGACTCAAAGCCATGGATCGCTTACCGGCAATTCTGTGAATGTTTTCTTGGACCGCTTTTACTGATGCATTATAGCAAACAACATTTACAGAATTTGCTGCTTGCTTACCCCGAAGGAATTCCGTTGTCCATCACCAAATCGCTGCTTCCATTTCGCAGCTGGTTCTCTTTTTTTACTTATCTGCACATTCATCTGCATGAAAAGCTCACTCGTCCCGGCAAGCCAACACCTAAACAGTCAGCCACTTTTTCTAAAACAAAAATGCTGAACCTGTTGAATAGCCTTGAAGTAATAATAAAAAAATTAAAAGCACCTGTTCAAAAAACAAACTGGAGTGAATATTACGAAGAAGCAGGCTTGAGAGGTGATTATATTCAACAAAAGGAAAAAATAATACAGGGCTGGCTCAGTGAATTGCCGGGCCTAAAAACTGCAATCGATTTAGGTGCTAACGATGGTTATTTTTCACAATTGCCGGCCGCAAAAAATATTTACACAATAGCTGCCGAAGCAGATGCTAATTGCATAAACAACCTGTACATTCAAAGCAAACAAAAAGCCACCGCTTCTATTCATCCATTGATTCTTGACCTGGCAAATCCCACTCCTGCGATCGGAGTTAATAATAAAGAAAGAAGTTCGTTTTTGCACCGGGCAAAAGTTGACCTGGCTATGGCACTTGCCCTGATTCATCATTTATCCGTCGGCAAAAACATGTCTTTTGATCAATGCGCTGATTTATTCAGTTCAGTGACAGGGAAATTGATCATTGAATTTGTTCCTAAGGAAGATGAGAAAGTACAATTGCTTTTACTGCACAAAAAAGATATTTATCCCTCCTATACCATTGAAGAATTCGAACAAGCATTTTCAAAGTATTTTAACATTGAAAAAAAACAAATCATTCCCGGTACTCAAAGGGTTTTATATTTGATGAATAAATTATGAGGAACAAGCTCCGCATTTTTTTCAGATCCTATCCTTTATTTGCCTGGCTGTTGCCGATCTTTTTTGTCCTTCACGGCTATACCGAGTTTTATAATTTAATACCGGTAAAGGATTCGGCGCTGCTCGTTTTAAAATATTTAATCGTCGCTACCCTTCTTGTTGCCCTTGCCTGGTTTTTTTTCCGAAACATTTTCAAAGCATCGATACTGGTTTTCCTGTTGCTTGCTTATAATTTTTTTTTCGGGCCAGCACATGACTGGATCAAACAACAATTTCCCGGCAGTTTATTTTCCCGCTATTCATTTATTCTTTCTGCCTCGCTTTTAGCATTTGTTCTTTTGACTTTTTTTCTTAAAAAAAGAAAAAAGACATTTTACAAGGCAACAAGCTATTTAAATTTATTGCTATTGATCTTTTTGATAATTGACGCGGGAATACTCCTTAATAAGTTAACTCAAAAAAGCAGTACGACACTTGTCGGGGATGAGTTCATTGAATGTACTGGTTGCAGCAAACCTGATGTTTATTATATACTGGCAGATGAATATGCAGGCAAAAAGCAACTAACTGAATTATTCAAATTTGATAACTCAGCTTTTGAAAACGAACTGTCAAAAAGGGGCTTTCATATAATTGAAAATTCAACGAGTAATTACAATTATACTATTTTCTCAGCTCCATCCACCCTGAACATGGGTTATATTGACGGAATTGAAGGAAGGAATCAAAGTATTCATGACAGAAAAATTTGTTTGCAGAAAATGCAACACAATGCTGTCTTTCGTTTCTTCGAAATGCAGGGATATAAAACTTATAATTACTCGCCTTTTTCTATAAGCGGTCATCCCGATCTTGCCCGACGTTCTTTTTTATTCCATAGTGTCAATCCATTGACCGCACAAACATTTTTGTACCGCCTTGAAAAAGATCTCTGGTTCCATCTCGTAACTGATTTAAGATTGCCTGGCTTGAAAAAAGCTGTCACTTATAATGACAAAAAAAATAATGAGTTATTTACTGAACTGACGAAAGAAACGGCCCAAATTCAAAAAGAACAACCGAAGTTCGTTTACACCCATCTCATGATGCCACATAATCCTTACTATTATGATAAAGAGGGTAAGGAAACCAGCTATGAAAACCTGGACGAAGAAAAAAATTCTTCAACCCATCTATATTTGAATTACCTGCTTTATGCTAACAAAGTATTGCTGGGCTTAATTGATTCAATAAAGAGACATTCAACACGACCCTGCATCATAATTCTTATGAGTGATCATGGATTTAAGAGTTTCCCTAATTACAAACATGCCGAATATCATTTTACAAATTTCAACTCCATATTGCTACCCGATTCAAACTATGCACCCTTTTATAACGGCATTTCAAATGTTAACGAGTTCAGAGTTTTGCTGAACTCAAGATTTAACCAAAAACTACCTCTTCTTAAAGATTCGACTAGTTTTATAACCGAGTAGAAAAAACAGGAATGAAATACTACTTTTGAAGACTTGATGATCCAGACAAACCGCATATTAATATTGGCGCCACATACCGATGATGGCGAACTCGGTTGTGGAGGAACGATTGCAAAATTCTGTTCACAGGGAAAAGAAGTTTTCTATGCCGCATTCTCGGATTGTAAAAAATCAATGGTCAATTTACCACCCGACACTTTAAAAAAAGAGTGTATAAAGGCAACAGCTATTCTTGGTATTAAAGCGTCTGATCTTCTATTCTTTGATTTTGATGTAAGAACATTCTCTGATCATCGTCAGGAAATTTTGGAAGAGATGGTTAAACTGAATAAAGCAATTCAGCCCGACCTGATCTTTACACCAGCTTCATTTGACGGTCACCAGGATCATGGAGTGATTTATAGTGAATCCTTAAGAGCATTCAAATATTGCTCGATTATGGGTTATGAATTACCCTGGAATAATTCAAGCTCTCATTTTAATTGCTTTATACCTCTCTCAGAAGAAAATCTTATGAAAAAAATAGAATCCCTGAAAGCTTATACTTCTCAATCTCACAAAAAATATTTTAAAGAAGATTTTATTTTATCACTCACGAGGGTGAGGGGCGTTCAGGCTAATACGCAATTTGCAGAAGCATTTGAGGTTTGCAGACTTATTTCTTAAAAGTTATGGAAAATGAAATCAATACAACAATCAGTTTTCCATAAAATGCCATTCTATCTTTTTTTACTTCCTTTCTTTTTTTGTCTGGCATGGTCATGTTGAATTTTATAACCTTATCTCTCTTTCCAAAGCCGGCATTCTGGTATTTTATTATTTGATTACAACAGTGATAGTGTTATTTATTTCTAAATTGTTTCTAAAAAGTTATGAAAAAAGAGTGAACCCCGGCTATATTGTCAATTTCTGCCTAAGGCGCAAATAAGAAATCGTATCAACAAATCATAGCCACCTAATATATTTTATAAATTTGAAAAATGAACTTTCATTTGAAACAGTTATTAATGGCTTTGGCCTTAATTCTTCTTCTTAACCTGCTTATTTTTTTTAATCGCGAAAAAGGATTTGCCTATATAAAGTATGCTGACAAAGAAGAGCTTTATCCTGCTAAACCGGCCAAAAGATTTTTGCTAAAATGGTCCGACGCAAAAGAGTTTAGCAATGAAGAAATAGAAGAAGGCCTGTCAATTTTAAAAAAGCAAGCAGGAATAGATACTATCTTATCATTGCAAGATAAGGTCGTCCGGATTGCAGCATGGGTTTACAGTGAGCTTTCGCATAGGAATGGCAAGCCTGGTGATACTTTAAAAAAACTAACACCTCTTCAACAATATTTGTATTTAAAAGAACATAAAGATGAAAAAATATGGTGTGGGAATTTTCAGTCCATTTTTGGCTTTTTCAGCTCTTGTATTGGATTGCCTAAACGCTATGTTGAACTTGTTCCGGAAACTAAGGGAGCGAATGGCTATCATGAAATAAATGAAGTTTTTCTGCCTGATCAAAATAAATGGATTATGGTCGACATAACCAGGAATATGCTTTTGATAAAAAAAGGTGATCAGATTTTTTCTGCTGCGGATTATTTGGATCATAAAATCAAACAGCCAACTAACATGGTTCTTGCTAGCCAATCTATTCGCTTATCACCCCAGGTAAATTTCTTGCAGGAAGCTCCTGTTTTGACTGATAGTTTTTTTAATTCAAAGTATGCACTGAGATATTACAAAACTTTGGATCTTTCCGGCGCTTATAATCCTATGTCGAAAATTAAGCGCTATATTTTTGGAAGTCCTTTGTATCAAATGTATGATCCAGTACATCCCCACTCAAATTTTCTTTTCCGGATCAGACAACTCTTTCTTTTTGCCTTATTAGTTTGTCTTCTTTTATTTCTACCGATAAGTATAAAAAAAATAAATCCGTAACAAAATAAAATACCCTGAGCCTTACCTGGTAATAAGCCGTTTTGTGAATGATTAAACAGAGATAACCACTGCAGCTCTTTTACACACATGTTTATATAATCTCTGAATTCCCTTTGTTCATTATTCGGCCTTAGTGTGCATATTAATTTTCAGACATTTCTTTCTTGTTTTATATTCGCATATATGCATCCATTTTTTTTGTTTTGTAAAAGACATTTCAGCCAAATTTTTCTTGGATTGATCATTGTTTTTTACCTGGTGAATGGCTTTTACTACCTGCGATCCCAATCGATAACCTCTGATGAAGGTTCTTTTATGAGTTATGCTATTCGTTATCTGAAAGGTAATCCTGATCGTATAAATCCACGATCAGACAACAGTAAGATGCCGGTCACAGTATTGAACATGATCCCACGAATAATGGAAGAGAAGATAAATGGCCCTGCTCACAAAACAGATTGGGGCCTGAGTGATACCATTCATGGAAGGTATGTCACACTGGTTATTTCTGCTCTCACAATTCTGTTGGTTTATTTCTGGAGCAAGCAGCTTTATGGATGGAAAGCAGGTTTATTTGCCGCTTTCCTGATGGCTTTTTGTCCAAATAACCTGGCAAACGCAGCGCTGGTAACCACCGATAGTTACTCTGTATTATTCTTGTTGTTGAGCATGTATCTATTGTGGAAATTCTGCCAAACAAGATCCAGTCGCTATTTTATCTTTTTTTCAATCGTTGTTGCTTTGTCACAGTTAGTCAAGCAATCCTTATTTCATTTATATGTACTAAGTCCCATCATACTGATTGTTTTCTTTCTGGTACATCATGAAAAATTCAGAACCGGGTTATTTTTAAAACGTATTCTCATTTTTGCTGTATTTAATCTGCTTATTCTTAATGCAGGATATTATTTTCATCAGAGTTTTATGACAGCCGGCGATTACCATTTCATGAGCAATCTTTTTCAGAATGTACAGCAGGTTTTACCGCCCTCTTTGCCCGTTCCTTTTCCCCGTCCGTTTATTGATGGACTTGACATGGCAAAATACTATGATCAGTTGGGTGGCGGTTTCGATAAAATAAGTTCATTTGGTAAAGTGACGATTCTCGGGCAAACAGCAACAGGCAGTGGATTCTGGTATTATTATTTTGTTTCTTTGTTCTATAAAACACCAATTACCTATTTTATCTTTTTTGCCTGGGGAAGTATAATCCTGGTCCGAAAGAAATCTCTAAAAGGGTTTATTGCAAACGAGTTCTTCCTCATCCTGCCAATAATTTATTTTTTGATTGTTATGAGTTTTTTTTACCAGACGCAATGCGGGCTGCGCCATATAATTTTTCTTTATCCATTTATTTTTATTATGTCAGGGGCAGTCATTTCAAAATTGCAAAAACTGTGGGCGAAAATAGTTTTTATAGCCTGCTGTCTTTTTTTATTAGTCAGTGTACTTCGCTATTGGAGTAATTATTTTCCATACACCAATGAGTTTATTTTAGATAAAAAAATGGCCTGGCAAAAAGTAGGTTCCAACAATCTGGATTTTCGCCAGGGTTATTTCTTTGCGAAAAAATGGATGACAAAACACCCTGAAGTGCAGTGGGCACCCAAACAACCCCAGGCAGGTCATTTTATTATCAATACGGAAGACTATGAGGATATTTGGAATCGGCACGAATATGATTGGATCAGAAAGTATACGCCTGCAGGACATGTGGCCTATACTTTTTTACTTATCAATGTGCAGTCACCCTAAATGAAAAACAATAATGCTCAATGGAAAGAAAATAGTGGTTTGCTTGCCTGCCTACAATGCTGTCCGGACTCTGGAGAAAACCTATACTGATATCCCTTTTAATGTGGTTGATGAAGTAATATTGGTTGATGATGCCAGTACAGATGAAACTGTACGACTGGCGAAGCAACTTGGAATCAGGCATATTTTAGAACATGAACGAAATAAAGGTTATGGTGCCAATCAAAAGACTTGCTATGCAAAAGCTCTTTCCCTGCATGCGGATATCATTATCATGCTTCATCCCGATTATCAATATGACCCCAAACTAATTCCTTCTATTGCTTACTTGCTCGCTTATGATATTTATTCCGTTGTGCTGGGATCACGGATATTGGGTAAAGGGGCTTTGCAAAATGGGATGCCTTTTTATAAATATTTTTTTAATCGTGTACTAACCTTTATTCAAAATATATTGCTGGGTCAAAAGATATCGGAATATCACACCGGTTACAGAGCTTATACAAGTGATGTGCTAAAAAACATCAATCTTTCATTAAATTCTGATGATTTTGTTTTCGACAACGAAGTGCTGGCCCAGATCATTTATAAGAAACATAAGATAGGTGAGATATCCTGCCCTGCCCGATATTTTCCAGAGGCATCATCGATCAATTTTCCCAGAAGTGTAAAATATGGACTCGGCGTATTGCTGGTTTCAATAAAATATCGGTTGAATAAAATGAAACTACTGCGATCCGATATGTTTCATTCATAATCGCTTTCGCAGTAAAAATAAAGAGCTATCCTAAACTTCATGAAAATACCAGGTGAAGAAAGTAAGAAATGAAATTAACGTAAAAAGATGTTCTGAAACTTACCACCCTATCTTTTTTCCCAATCGCCCCAACCCAAAATACTCATTCAATTTAAGATTTAAACCAAGTTGATTGTAGCCTGTATTATTTTGATAATTGGCTCTCGAGAAACGAAATTGAATTTTATTCAGAATAATTGCAATACCACCCGAAAAACCGTTCAACCCGTTACCATCTTTTCCGATATTCAGCTCTTTCCGGCGAAGATGATTATACCCAAAGATAACTTCCAGTTTTTTGTCCAAATGAATTGTTGTAGCCAAAACAACATGCCGGAATAATTTATCAAATGAAAAGACTTTACTGCTGTTATCAAAGCCATTGAAGCTATTGAACAGTGTATCGTTGTAAGTTATATCAAACAAATGCAAATGATGCGCTGTGAAAGAAAAACTGAAAGGAGCATTTTTAAGTCTCTTGGTAATTCCCGCTTCCAGGTCGAAAGGCAGATCACCTGCGGTTCCGCCACTATATTTTTTTAACTGGAAGCCTGCATTTTTTATCAGCACCGATGCTGAAAATAATTTCGCCGTATCATGATACAGCAAACCAATATCTGCTGCGAGCCCATTTGCCCGATATTGGCCATAATTAGAACTGACAAATTTCAATGCAACACCAAAATTCCATTTTGCTTTATAGTCATGTGAAGCAGAAACCTGCATTACCCAATCGGTTGGTTTAAATTGGCCCATAACATTTCCCGATGCATCAGTTTCTGTGAGGTTGCCATAATCAAAATAATGAATGCCATAACCCAAATTGGTTTTTGTTTTTTCATGGTGATAACCGAAGGACAGATGATACGTTTCAATGCCCGCATAAAAATCATTAAAGACGATATCGGCTTGTGTATGCATGGATGCATTCAATAAAGCGGGGTTATAAAAAGCCATTCCAACATCATTAGAAGTATTTGAAACATTGATGCCGCCTAAAGCTGTTAACTGAGGAGTATTGGGCAGATTGAGAAAGTTAAAAACAGTGCTGCCTCCAATCGTTTGAGAAAACAGGTGAGTACTGCACAGGGATAAAGCTATTAACAACCGGAAATACACCACATGAAGATACAGCCTTGATCTGTAATTGCGTTATTCTTCGAGAGCAAGATCGAGTACCTCTTTCATTGTTTTTACATAATGAAATTTTACTCCTTTTATAAAGGTTGAATCTATTTCACTCACATCTTTTTCATTTTGCCTGCATATTATTATTTCCCTGATACCTGCACGCTTGGCAGCGAGTACCTTTTCCTTTATACCTCCAACCGGTAATACCTGGCCGCGTAATGTAATTTCGCCGGTCATGGCAACGAACGGTCTTACTCTTTTATCCGTTAAGGCAGATGCAATTGAAGTCATCATAGTAATACCTGCACTGGGACCATCTTTTGGTAC
>Ga0070670_100002521_pt1 | contig 15101 bp, 15 predicted proteins | sample KBSS63metaG_FD_64665 | JGI IMG/M metagenome (GOLD analysis project Ga0070670, IMG submission 64665) | Switchgrass rhizosphere microbial communities from Kellogg Biological Station, Michigan, USA - KBS S6-3 metaG | ecosystem: Host-associated > Plants > Roots > Rhizosphere > Soil ... | reverse complement strand
AGCATCGACGGCGGCCCCGAGAGCTATCGCCGCATCAAGTCGCCGGACAGCCTGCTCACCGCAACGGTCGGCATTCCGTTCGAGCAGATCGGGCGCACCGCGGTGGCGAAGATGAACGACATCGTCGTCAAGAAGGTGCCGAAGAACCAGGCGGTCAATGGTCCGTACCTGTGGATGGACGCCGTGCTCGTCGATGCGTCGAACGTCGACCAGATGCTGAAATAGGCGCCGCCGGATCTTCCTTGGCGGCGTTGCTGAGACTCACCGGCATCGGCAAGCGCTACGGCGCGGTCGAGGCATTGCGGGGCGTCGATCTCGAGGTCGCGGCCGGCGAAGTCGTCGCGATATGCGGCGACAACGGCGCTGGCAAGTCGACGCTGATCCGCATCGTGTCGGGCGCGCACGAGCCCACCGACGGCACGATCGAGCTCGATGGGCGCGCGGTCGCCTTCCGCTCTCCGATCGACGCGCTCAAGGCCGGCGTGGCGACCATCTACCAGGATCTGGCGCTCGCTTCGCGTCTCCCCGTCTGGCAGAACGTGTTCGTCGGCGCCGAGCTGACACGCTCGCTTGCGCCGGGCCTGCGCGTGCTCGACAAGCGCGCGATGCGAGAGGCGTCGTCGGCGTATCTCGCGCGCCTCAAGGTCGATCTCCGCGACACGGATCGACCGGTCGAGCGACTGTCCGGAGGGCAGCGGCAGGCGGTGGCGATCGCCCGCGCGCTTCACTGGAACGCGCGCCTCGTCGTCATGGACGAGCCGACGGCGGCACTGGGAGTGGCCGAGAGCCGCGAAGTGCTGAGCCTGATCCGCGAGCTGCATCGCGGCGGGACGACGGTGATCCTCATCAGCCACAACATGGCCGAGGTCGTCGACGTCGCGACCCGCGTCGTGGTATTCAAAGGCGGGCGCAAGATCGCGGACCGGCCGGCGCCCGGATTGAGCGCGGACGACCTTGCGCACCTGGTGATGGTCGGGCGCGTTCCTGACCACACTCCGCGGGCAGCTTGAGAGGACGGCAACGTGGCGCGCACTCGCATCATCATCGATACCGATCCCGGCCAGGACGATGCGGTCGCACTGCTGCTTGCGCTCGCCGAGCACGAGACGCTCGACCTGGTCGGCATCACGACGGTCGCGGGCAATGTTCCCCTGCCGCTCACGACGGCCAACGCGCTGCGCATCCTCGAGCTCGCGCGGCGCGAGGATGTGCCCGTGCATGCCGGCGCGAGCCAGCCACTCCTGCGCCCGCTCACCACGGCGGAGTACGTCTGCGGCGCCGACGGTCTGGAAGGCGCGGGCCTGCCCCCGCCGCGCACGTCACCGCAGCCAAAGCACGCCGTGGCGTTTCTGCTCGAAACGCTGCGCGCCGCGCCGGAGCGCGGCGTGACGCTTTGTCCCGTCGGACCGCTGACCAACATCGCACTCGTGTTTGCGCAGGAGCCCGAGCTCGCGGCGAAGGTCGAACGGATCGTGCTGATGGGCGGCGCGCGCGACCTCGGCAACGTGACGCCGGCCGCCGAGTTCAACTTCTACGTCGATCCGCACGCAGCAGCGATGGTGATGCGCCTGCCCGTGCCGATCGTCCTGTTCGGCCTGCACGCGACGCACCAGGCGATCGCGACCGCCGAGCGCGTCGGCCGCATCGCGGCGCTCGGCACACCGGTCGGGCACGCGGTGCACGGCATGCTGAAGCGCGAGCGGCCCGGGAGCGCCGACCGCTACGGCGTCCCCGGCCATCCGGTGCACGACGTGTGCGCCATCGCGTATCTCCTGTGGCCCGAGCTCTTCGCCGGGCGCGACTGCCGCGTCGATGTCGAAACGACCGGCGAGACCACGATCGGCCGCAGCACGATCGACTGGTGGGGCACGCGCCGCGAGAAGCCGAACGCACACGTAATAGGACATGTCGACGCCGCCCGCTTCTTCGAGCGGCTCACGGCGTCGCTCGCGAAGCTATCGTAGATACCATGGGGCACGGGATGAGACATCTGGTGGAGGAGCTCAAGGCGCGAGCCGACGAGCAGATCGCGATCATGCGCGACGCCGCGCTTCGCGCGCGCGACACGCATGCGCGGGCGGAGCTCATGCGGCACATGCTGATGACGGCCAATCACGTGAAGGCGAAGCCCGCCGCCGAGGCGGTCGCCTTCATCGTCGACCACTGGCTCGAGGCGTGGGGACTCACCCGCGAATCGTGGCCGCACGTGGCGGCAATGGAAGCGTTCGCCGCGGCGTTTCACGCGTACGCCATCACTCCTTCACATGGGAACGACGACGCCGTCCGCTCGACCTGCGTGCCGCTCGAGCTCGCGTTCGTCTCCGCCGGCATGCCGATCGCCGACCAGATGGCGTTTCGCTCGGTCTGCGCGCACGGCTGGTGGGCGCATGTGCGGCCTCGTCCACCGGACATGGGCCGGCGCGAGCAGGACGCCCCCGAGCGGCCGTTCTGGGAGCTGGGCTGCCGGCCCGAGTGCCTTTAGCGGGCGAGGTCCACCGCTACGTTGCGGCGCCGCGCGACGTAAAGGCACAGCAAACCCAGGCCCACCATGGCCGCCGTCAGGGGCTCCGGTACCAAGGCAGCCGCTTCGACGCGCGCGACCGGATTGCCGAGGACCGAGTACAAGCGGTAATTGCCGATGTCCACTCCACTGGGCAGCGAGAACGCATCACAGCCGGAATCGCAGGAGAAGAATACGTCGTATGCGCCGTTGTGCGGCCAGTAGTCGACTCCGTTGCCGAAGTGAAGTGCAAGCAGGAATCGATCGCCGTTCGTGGGATTGCCGATCCCCGCAAGTCCGGCGGCGACCGCGACGTCCTCGTTGCGCCACGTCGGCGCATTGGCGAGATTCAGCAGATCCGTGAGGTAGGTGCCGATGACGGAAGAGTTCTGACTCGCCGGGTAACCCGGATTCGACGCCGTGTCGGTCGGGTCGGGATCGACGATCTGGATCCATCCGGCGGCCGCGTTGGTGCTGGCCGCCGCCGCAAGTCCGATCAGCGCAGCCAGGACTGCATTGCGGCCCCTCTCCAATGTTGTGCGCGACATGATGTTCTGCTCCCTTGATTGAGTTCAATTGTGTGCGGGATTTCCGCTTCGACTGCAACGGGAGCAAATGTCGGGCCAACTGCGTCAATACCACCGGCGAACGCAGCATCGCCGGATGCAATACGAACCGCCGCGCCGTCACCTCGACGCGACGGCCGCGGCGCAGATGAAGGCGTTGTCGGCGGCTAGGTTCGCCGCGCGCGATATTGATCGCGGAGGTCGCGGATCTCGTTGTGGTTGCGCATCACGCCTGCGTACTGGCGCTCGACGACTTGCCGCACGTCCTCCGGCAGGTTCGCCTCCAGTGCCTTGCTGTAGCGCGCTTTCGCGACATCCTCGCCGCGTTCGCATTCCTCGAGGATCGAGAGGTCGGTGCGAGGCGTGACCGAAGCCTTGAGATTCACCCAGCCGCGATGCACGGCGCCGGCGATGCTGCCTCGCTCCTCCGGCTTGCCGCCGAGTCGGCCGACGAGTGTCTGCAGATCGGCGGCACTCCGTGCGCACTCCTGGGCATGCCGGCGGAAGGTGGTCTTGAGCTCGGGGTCCTTCGTGTCGTCGGCGGCTGTGGCGAAGCCCTGCTCGCCGTCTTTGGAGGTTTCGACGAGGTCGTTGAGAACGGAAGCAACGTTGTCTGCCATGGTGGGATCCTTCGTGAGAGGTTGGCGCACTTGCCGGGATAATTCGGGGCCTCAGATCGTCAGATTCGGCGATCGCTCTTGCGCCGTCTGTGCGATGCCGCACCGCGACACTTGCGCACCACGATGGCCGCCGGTATTATGACAACAGCATAATTCCGAGCGCCCGATCCGTCGCGACCCCGACGCACAGGTTCTCCAGCGGCGGAGACACGGATTCGCGGCTGACCGTCGGCTTCCGCGAGCACTCGCGGGGCCTCAACAAGAAAGGTGTCTCGATGAACCGGTCTGCCCTGCTCGTCCCCGCTGTTTTGTTGTCTTTCGGCGCCGCGGCACTGCCGTCTGCCGTCCTTGCCCAGTGTCCTGCAGCCGTGCCCGCAGCGAACGCTGCCGTTCCCGGTCCGCTGCCGCTTTTCCCCTCCGACAATTGGTGGAACACGGATGTCTCGGCCGCGCCGGCCGATCCGAATTCGACCGCATTCATCGCCTACATCAACAACGGCGGTGTCCGCCGACTGCATCCCGACTTCGGGGGCACCGAGTCGCCCGGCAGCGTCGCGATCTACGGAATGCCGTACGCCATCGTCGACGGATCGCAGCCGAAGCAGGCGGTGACGTTCGAGTACTGGGACGAAAGCGACGGTGTCGACATGTCGACGGGCCGAGGCGTGCCGTTCTATCCGCTCCCGGCACAGGCGATCACGCAACCGCATTGGGTGGAAGGCGGCGCGCCGGCGACCGTGGACCAGCGCGCCGACAACGACCGCCACCTGCTCGTCATAGACTGCACGAACCGGTATCTGTACGAGCTCTACAACGTCTGGTACGACTCGGCGCAAGGGCAGTGGCACGCCGGATCCGGCGCCTTCTTCGACATGAAGACGAATAATCGGCGGCCCGATACATGGACTTCCGCCGATGCCGCCGGCCTCGCGATCTTTCCGGGGCTCGTCCGCTACGACGAGGCGTGGAATACCGCCGTCACCGACGTGGGTCACGCGTTTCGCGTGACGGTGCGCAACACGAACGGGTACGTGTATCCCGCTTCGCACCGCGCAGGCTCCGCGGCAGGCGCGTTGCCGCTCGGCGCACGGCTGCGCTTGAAGACGGCCGTCAACGGCCAGGATCCTGCGCTGCGCACCGCCGATCCCAACATGCGCAAGATTTTTCGCGCCATGCAGAAGTACGGATTGATCGTCGCCGACAATGGCTCGGACATGTACGTCACCGGCACGTTCGACACGCGCTGGGACAACGACATCCTGAATCCCGCGTTCGCCCTTTTGAGCGCGAGCGATTTCGAAGTCGTGCAGCTTGGCTGGAAGCCCGCGGCGGCGCCCGCGCCGGTGCTGGCGTCGATCAGCGCCAATCCGAGCTCGGTCGTAGGTGGCAACTCCGCCACCGGAACCGTAGCGCTGAGCGCCGCGGCGGCCTCGCAGATCACTGTCGGGCTGACGACGCCGAGCAGCGCAGTGTCGGTTCCATCATCCGTCGGCATCGCCGCCGGAGCGACGGCGGCAACATTCGCCATCACGACGTCCGCGGTATCAGCCACGACGACGACATCGCTGACCGCAAGCTATGACGGCGTGCAAAAGACGACCACCTTCACCGTCAACCCTGCGGCTGCGGCGGCGACACTGTCGTCCTTGTCGCTGTCGCAAACGGTGGTCGTCGGCGGAACGTCCGTGACTGCGACGGTCGCACTCTCCGCGCCGGCGCCCGCGGGCGGCGCACGAGTGACGTTGAAGAGCAGCAAGCCGACGGTCGCGGCGACGCCTTCCAGCGTGACCGTGCCGGCCGGAGCGCAGTCCGCGACGTTCACCATCACCACGAGCAAGCCGGGTCAGAGCGCGACGGTGACGATCTCCTCGACTTACGCGAGCGTCACGCGCACGGCGACGCTCACCGTCAAGCGGAAGTAACCGACACGGGAGTCGCGAGGACGACCACGTCGGCGTGCGCTTTCAGCCGGCAGTTTGCGGCGTCTTGAGGCGGGTGAACTCGTGCCGGTAGACGGCCGTCTCGACGGCGTGCGCGTGGTGTTGCTGCAGCGCCGGCAGGAGCTCGTCTGCCGCTGCCTGCACTTCGTCTCGTCCGATGCCTTCGATCAGCACGATCCACTTCGGCACGAGCGTGCGATCCGCACGGGCTTTTTTCTCCGCCGTCTCGACGTTGCTGATCGCCTCGTCGGCAAGGCACAGATGAACGCCGGCAATGCCGGCGCGCAGCGCAAGGGGCGGCAATATCTCGCTCGTGAGTGCGGCTGCGGCGCGCGGCCGATGCGCTGCCTCGACGTCGAAGCACGCGGTCAGCATGACGCCGCCGCTTCCCACGCCGTCGGTGAACGCCACCCGGCAGATCGAGCGGGCGACATTGCGGAACGACGGCACGACGCGCTTCGTCCACGGCGTCGGAGCGTTGAGGCGATCGAGATAGTCGCGGCCCCCGAGCACTTCCGGCGTATCGGCTTCGTAGAGGTTGAAAAACTCCGGCATCCCGCTGAGCGCGACGTAGCGCCGGCCGCGTCGAAAGCCCGGGATGCCCACGCGCTCCGGCATGTGCTCGCGGTTGTGCCACTCGTAAAAATCGCGCTTCGCCTCCGGCACGAGGTCGTGCCAGATCGCGACCACACCGGTTCCGGCGAGACTCATCGGCGGCCCTCCGTCGCCGCTTCTCGCATCATCGAACGGCCGGCTTCGCTCACGGCTCCGCCTTGCGAACGAGCGTCAAGCCGATCACGCCCAGATCGCCGAATTGAACCGTGAGAGCCGTGGCCAGTGGCACCTCGATCGCGCCTGCATACGACCCCGTGGTCACGATTTGTCCTGCGCGCAACGGGCTGCCGCGCTCCGCGAGGAAGTTCGCGAGCCAGACGAGCGGACGCAGCGGATGGCCGTCGCCATGCCGGCCCTCGTGAGTCGACAGCGTCCGTTCGTTCGCCCGGATCGTCACCGGAAACCCGGCAAGCGGCGTGTCGGGGCCTTGCGGCAGCGGCGGCCCCACGAAGAGGCCCTGGTTCTGCACGCAATCGGCGATCATCTCGAGCCAGTTCGCACTCGCGGGGTCCGCGTAGCGGGTGCCGAGGATCTCGAGCACGAGCCGCGTGTCGCGGATGGCGCTCTTCACTTCGGCTTCGGTCCACGGCGTGCCGCGATCCGGAAGATCGCGCGCCATCACGAACGCGACTTCGGGCTCGATCCGCGCGGTCGTGCCGGTCGCATCAACCTCGTACGGAGATGTCGACGAAATCGTCGGCGCAAGAATCGGTGCGCAATTGACTCTGCCGGGGGCTGGCGGCAGCGAGCACTTCCAGCCGCCGACCGCCTGCTCGAGCACGCCAACGGTCCTCGTCTGAATCGCGAGCGCTGATTCGAGATCCTGCGGGCGGATGCCCTCCGGCAATCGCGCCCCCGGTCGTCCCGAACGCCGCGCTGCGGCGAGAAACGTTGCCGCATCGGCGATCTCACGTTCGTTCATGTTTCACCTCGATGTAATTTCGCACTGCGCGGCGATGAGTCCGTCGTCACAGCTCGCCGCCCGCCTCAGAACCTCTTCACGTTGAAGCCACCGTCGATGAACAGTGCGCTGCCCGTAGCATACGGTATCGACCCCGACGCCAGCACCGCCACCGCTCGCCCGACATCGCCGGGCTCCCCCCACCGGGCGACGGGAACGTCGCCTCGTTCGATCCGCCTATCCTTGTCGGCCGTCGCGTCGGCGGTCATGTCCGTGCGCACGAAGCCCGGCCGCACTTCGTACACGGCGATGCCATGCGGCGCGAGGCGGACGGTGAAGAGCTGCGCCATCATCGATACGCCGGCCTTGGAGATGCAGTACTCGGCCTGCGTCGGGGCTGCATAAACGGCGCTGATCGACGAGATGAATACGATAGAGCGCTTCCACGGCGGCGCCGGCTCGGCGATCATCTGGCGGGCGAGCCGCTGCGTCAGGAAGAAGGTGCCTCGCGCATTCGTGCCGTTGACGCGATCGTAGCTCTCGACCGGCGTATCGAGCAGGTCGCCGCGGTACCGCGTCTGCACGCCCGCGTTGTTGACGGCACAATCGACGGTGCCGAATGCGGCCCACGCGAGATCGACGAGGAGCGCGTGGTGGTCCACGTCGGAGATGTCACCGTACACGAACGCTGCGCGCGCGCCGCGCTCGACAATTCCGGTGAGCGTTTCGCCCACGGCATCGTCGTCGACGAAGTCGTTGATCACGAGGTCGAAGCCGCTCGCCGCGAGCTCCCACGCGATTCCCCGGCCAATACCGCGCCTTCCACCGGTGACGAAGGCGACGGGCCGGCGCTCAGCCATCGCGCAGGCCCAGGGCAGCGGCGAGAGGGAGTTCGTGCGCCATCAGTACGTCGCGCGCCCGCCGGACAGATCGAAGACGGCGCCTGTCGAGAACGAGCAATCGGCGGAGGCGAGCCACGCGACCATCCGGGCGACCTCGTCGACCTGGACGAGCCGGCCCATCGGAATGCGGCCAAGAATGTCGGCCTTGCGTTCTGCGGAAATGAGCTTGGCCATGGCGGTCTCTGCGGCCGCCGGCGTGATGCAGTTCACGTAGACCTGCTCGCGTGCGAGCTCCTTCGCGACCGACTTGGTGAGCCCTATCAGCGCGGCCTTCGACGTGCTGTATGCGGCCGAATACGGCATGCCTTCCTTCCCCTGGATCGACGCGACGTTGACGACATGGCCGCGATGCGGCCGGGGCTCCTGTTGCCGCATCACGCGCGTGATCGCGCGCAGACACAGGAAAGCACCGATCACGTTCACATCGAACACCTTGCGCACGTCGGCGGGATCCGTATCCCAGACGGGCTTCGTCTCGCCGAGGATCCCGGCGTTGTTGACCAGGATGTCGATGCGGCCGGAGGACGACGCGGTTCGTTCCGCGGCGACCGCACGCTCGATCGCCTCCACGTCGGTGACGTCCACCGTCCGCGAGGTGACGCGCAGGGGGGACACGCCAACCGCCCGCTCCGCCTGGGTGAGGTCGGGGTCGACGACGTCCCAAAGACAAACCGCGGCGCCCGAGGCGGCGAGCCGCTCGGCGATCGCGACGCCGAAGCCGCCCGCGCCTCCCGTAATGATCGCCGTCCTTCCGGCAAGATCGTATTCGTTCATGCCGGGTTGACACTAGCACATTTTCACGCGAAGATGGAAATCGTTTCCAATATGGAATGCGCTTCCGGAACGTTGGGATACGACCCGCGTGTCCACTGCTGCCTGCCGATGTCGACCACCGCCGTCGAGCGTTGCCTGAACGTCGTCGAAGCGCTCGTCGACGAGAGCGCGGGCGTCGCGCTCGTCGATCTCGCGGCGCGACTCGACATGCCGAACAGCGCGATCCACCGCACGCTCGCGATTCTCGCCTCACGCGGCTATGTGCGGCAGGATCCCGCGACGCAGGCGTATGCGCTGACGCTCCGGCTGTCGACGCTCGGTTTTCGCCTGCTCGGTGCGCGACACCTGCCTGATGCAGGGCAGCAAGTGCTGCAGCGCCTCGCCGAGCAGACGGGCGAGTATTGCCGGCTCGCGGTCGTCGAAGGCGACGGCCTCGCCTGGATCGCGCGCGCCCAGGGCTCGACGCAGGGGCTCCGCTACGAGCCGCCGATGGGCGGCGAGGTCGTCCTGCACACGACCGCGACGGGCAAGGCCTGGCTCGCGACATTGCCGGAAGACGAAGCGCTGCGCGTCGTCGTGGCGCGCGGCTTTCCTGTCCCGCGCAGCTCGAACCCCGGGACGCTGGGGAAGGCCTTCGTGCGCACGATCGACGAGCTCCGCGCGCATCTCAAGGACACGCGGCGTCGCGGGTACGGCCTGGCGATCGAAGAAGGGGAGCCCGGGATCGTCGCGATGGCGGCGGCCTTCCGCGCGAGCGAAGATCCGCGGGCTCCGATTGCCGGCACGGTCAGCGTGGCCGGGCCGCTGCTTCGACTGGGTCCGGCGCGACGCGAAAAGATCGCCCCGCTGCTGGCCGCGGCAGCGAGGGATCTCGCCGCCCTGTGGCCGCTGCGGCAGCACCAGGCCGGCATTCCGCGCATCGCGGAAGCGCGCACCCGCGCGGCGAAGCCGCGCCTTGCCCGAGGCGCGAGCCGATGAGCGAGCTCCGTTCCGGGGCAGACGTCTCAGGCGCAGCATCGTCCGCTGCGGCACCCGAGTCGCTCGCGGCAGTGCCGGAGGCACTTGCCGTGGCGGCCCCGCCGTCGGCGATAACCCGCGATCGCGTGTCGGCCGTCGCCTATCCGCTCGCCACGTTCACCGTGCTGCTGCTCGCGTGGCAGTTCCTGGTGCGTCTTTTCGGCGTTCCCGAGTACATCCTGCCGGTGCCGAGCGAATTTCTGGCCAAACTCGCGGAATCGCGCGCGCTCATCTGGCAGCACACGCTCGTGACGGCGAACGAGATCCTGCTCGGGTTCCTGCTCGCGGCGGCGATCGGCGTTCCTCTCGGCCTCATGATCGTGTCCGTCAAGTTCCTCGAGCGTTCGCTGTACCCGCTCATTTTGTTCTTCCAGCTGATCCCCAAGATCGCCATCGCGCCGCTCTTCATCGTCTGGTTCGGCTTCGGGCCGTTCCCCAAGGTGCTGCTCACGTTCCTGCTCTGCTTCTTTCCCACCCTCGTCGCCAGCATGACCGGCTTTCGCGCGCTCGACGAGCGGGTGCTGTATCTTTCGCGGTCGATGGGCGCCACCGCGTGGCAGACGTTCCGCTACATTCGCCTGCCGTCGGCGCTGGGACACATCTTCGGAGGGTTCAAGGTGTCCGTGGTGTTCGCGGCGACCGGCGCGATCGTCGCCGAGTTCGTCGGCGCCAATTCCGGCCTCGGCTACCTGCTGTTGCGCGCGACGAGCTACCTCGACATGCCGCTGATCTTCGCGGTGCTCGTGGCGCTGTCGGCGGTGGGGATCCTGTTCAGCTACGCGGTGCAACTGCTGGAGCGCCTCTGCATGCCGTGGCTGCGCAAGCGATGAGCGGTTGACGCCGGCCGAGTCGCCAGCCGATTCGGACCGGATTGACGAAAGCAAAAAGAGGAGAAGACGATGTCGAAACGCTTGACCACTCAGTTGACAACTCTGGCAGCGGCCGGCTTCATCGGCGTCATGGCCGCGCTCATCGCCACCGCCGTGCCCGCGCAGAGCGCGAAGCCGATGAAGCTCACGCTCAACTTCCTGGCCGGCGGTCCGCAGGCCGGCTTCATGTACGCGAAGAAGCTCGGCTACTACAAGGACGCCGGCATCGATCTAACCATCGAGGAAGGCAAGGGATCGGCGACGACGGCGCAGCTCGTCGCCACCGGCCAGACGGACGTCGCCTTCGCCGACGCGCCGGCGGCGATGCAGATCCGTTCGAAGGGCGCGCCGGTGAAGATCCTCACGCCCATCCTGCAGACGAACGGCTTCGCGATCATCTCGATCGAAGCCTCGGGCATCAACACACCGAAAGACCTGCTCGGCAAGCGGCTCGCCGTCCAGCCGGGCACCGCGCAGACGACGCTGCTCGACGCCATCCTGCTCGAAAACAAGATCGACAAGACGAAGCTCGACATCGTCAACATCGATCCGGCGGCGCTCGTGGGCGCGCTCCTGGAAAAGAAGGTGGACGCGATCCTCGCGGGCGCCGACTTCCAGAGCGTGCAGATCCGCGACCGCGGCTTCAAGGTGAAGGACATCCTGTATCGCGACGTCGGCGTCCCGACCGTCGGACTTTCGATCATCGCGCGCGACGAGCGACTGAAAGCCGATCCCGATCTCTATCGCAAGTTCGTGGCGGCAAGCCTCAAGGGCTGGGACGAGGCGCGCAGGAATCCCGACGCGGCGGCGGCGGCGGTCATCGAGCAGTTCCCGGCCGTCACCAAGGACCAGATCCTGAAGCAGCTCAAGGTCGACCTCGATCTCGTCTGCGCGCCCGGCGCGACTGCGCTCGGCCGCGTGCCCGACAGGAACTGGCAGATCACGTTCGACCTGCTCACCGCCTATCTGCAGCTGCCGAAGGACAAGCCGGTCACCGACTATTACACGACCGAGTTCCAGCCGGCCGACGCACCCAAGTGCCCGTGATGGTCGAAGCCGCGACGACGCCTGCTCCGGGACACGCGAAGGCGGGCAGCGGCGCGTCGATCGTCGGACGTGCCGTCAGCAAGCAATTCGCCGCGAAGGGCGGCACGTTCGTCGCGCTCGACAACGTCTCGTTCGAAATCGACGGCGGCGAGTTCGTGAGCCTGATCGGCCCGTCGGGCTGCGGCAAGAGCACGCTGATGCTCATCACCGCAGGCCTGATACCGCCGACCGCCGGCGAGATTCGCGTCGCCGACAAGCCGATGGCCGGGCCCTTGACCGATGTCGGGATCGTCTTTCAGGACCACCTGCTGCTCGACTTTCGCACCGCGCTCGCCAACGTGATGCTGCAGCCGGAGATCCGTGCGATGCCGCTCCCGACGAAGCGCGAGGAAGCGAACAAGCTGCTCGCGAAGCTCGGCATCCCGGAGGTCGCGCGCGAGCGGTATCCGAACCAGCTGTCGGGCGGCATGCGGCAGCGCGTGTCCATCGCGCGGGCGCTGATCCACCAGCCGTCGGTGCTCTTGATGGACGAGCCGTTCGGCGCGCTCGACGCGATCACGAGGACGCAGATCCGTCACGACCTCGAGCTCCTGTGGATGGAGACCCGCAAGACCGTGCTCTTCATCACGCACAGCATCGAGGAGGCGATCGGGCTCTCCGACCGCGTCCTCGTGATGTCGCCGAACCCGGGCCGCATCGTCGACGAGATCGCGATCGACTTGCCGCGCCCGCGGCCCGCGGTGCTCGGCGAGGATGCAAGCTTCAACGAGTACGCGGAGCGCATCCACCACGCGTTCCTCAAGATGGGCGTGATCAAGTACTGATCGCGCGATTCAAGGCGTCTGCGGCACCGCCCCCTTCTTTACGTCACGTGCGCATCCCGGGCCGATGGGCCGCATCGGCGTCGCACTCCTGCGGCAGCCTCGGCACGTGACGAAGCACCGATGCCCGTGACGTCGAAAGGTCCTTGCGAGAGCACGAACCGACACTGTCGCAGTTGCTGCAACCGCCGCCGATCATGCGCCGCGAGAGAGCGATCGCTTCGTGGTGCGACAGGCGGCCTCGCGCCCGCATGAAGCGCACCACGCGCGAGACCAGAGGTGCGCGAACGGACTGCGGCAGCAGCCTCCACGTGGCGTAGGCCGCGGCGAGCGCGACGATGACGGCGACAGTCACGGCTTGCATGGCTCAGGCGCTGCCCGTGAACAGCAATGTGACCCGATAGGTCACGAACGCGGCCAGATAGGCGAGCGCGAAAAGATATCCGGCCATGATGAGCGGATAGCGCCACGAATTGGTCTCCCGCCGCGTGATCGCGAGCGTGGAGACGCACTGCGGCGCGAAAACGTACCACGCGAGCAAGGAGAACGCGGTCGCGAGCGACCAGCCCTGCGCCAGGATCGGCGAGAGAGCGTCAGCGAGCTCGTTGTCGACGCTCGACAGCGCATAGACGGTGCCGAGCGCGCCGACGGCAACCTCTCGCGCTGCGAGGCCGGGAACGAGGGCGATCGATATCTGCCAGTTGAAGCCGATGGGCGCGAACACGTGTTCCAGCACGCCGCCCAGCTTGCCGGCGAAGCTGTATTGAATGGCGGGACCCGTGGCGCCATCCGGCGGCGCGGGATACGAGGACAGGAACCACAGCACGATCATGAGGGCGAGGATGATCGTGCCGACGCGCGCGAGGAAGATGCGCGCCCTCTCCCACAGACCCATCATCAGGTTGCGTGGGTTCGGCCAGCGATACGACGGCAGTTCCATCAGCAGCGGATGGTGCGAGCGCCGCGCGATGGCGCGCTGGATCACGAATGCGACCACCATCGCGCCGACGATTCCCACCATGTAGAGCACGAACAGCACGAGCCCCTGGAGGTTGAAGATCCGTCCCACGGTCCGCTGCGGGACGAAGGCACCGATCACCAGCGCGTAAACCGGCAGCCGCGCCGAGCAGGTCATCAACGGCGCGATGAGGATCGTCGCGAGCCTGTCGCGCGGGCTGCTGATGGTCCGCGTCGCCATGATGCCGGGCACGGCGCAGGCGAAGCTCGACAGCAGCGGGATGAACGAACGGCCCGACAGACCGACCGTGCTCATGACGCGATCGAGCAGGAACGCGGCGCGGGGGAGATATCCGGAGTCTTCGAGCAAGAGCAGGAAGAAGAACAGGATGAGAATCTGCGGCAGGAAGACGAGCACGCTGCCCGCACCCGCGACGACACCGTCGACCAGCAGGCTGCGCAACGGACCTTCGGCCATGCGGCCCTTCAGCAGATCGCCGGCGGCACCGACCAACGCCTTGATGCCGTCCATCGGCGGACCGGCCCAGCTGAACACGGCCTGGAAGATGAGGAACAGCGTCGTTCCCAGTATCAGCATCCCCCAGAGAGGATGCAGGAGCACACGATCGAGCGCGCCGTCGACGCGATTGTCGTCGTCGGGCTCACGTACACACGCGTCGAGGATCCGTCGCACTTCGCGATAGTTCGCCTCGACGTCCCCCCAGTCCGGCGCGTGCCAGGCCGGGGCCGTTGCCGGCCGCACCGATCGGACGTCCGCCAGTGCCGCGATGAGGGCGTCGGCACCGCGCCGATGCACCGCGACGGTCTCGACGACGGGCACGCCGAGTTCGCGCGCCAGCGCCGCGCGGTCGATGACGATGCGGCGCTGGCGCGCCACGTCGGCCATGTTGAGCGCGAGCACGATCGGAACGCCGAAGCGCCGTACCTCGAGCACCATGCGGAGGTTGAGCTTCAGGTTGGTCGCGTCGGTCACGCACACGATGAGGTCCGGCGGCGCTTCTCCCGCCTGCGTCCCGAGCACGACGTCCCTCGTGATCGCCTCGTCCGCACTGGTGGCGTTGAGGCTGTACGCACCCGGCAGATCGAGCACGCACGCGATGCGGCCGTCCGCGAGACGCAGGTGCCCTTCCTTGCGCTCGACCGTGACGCCGGCGAAGTTCGCCACCTTCTGCCGACTGCCGGTCAGCAGGTTGAAGAGTGCCGTCTTGCCGCAGTTCGGGTTGCCGAGCAACGCCACGCGGAAGGTCTCGATCCCCCCAGCTCCGCTCATCGCTCGACCGGCTCCATAGCAGATCCGGTGACGACCACTTGTTCCGCCTCGAAACGGCGGAGGGCGAAGGTCGTGCCGCCCACGCGAACCGCAATCGGTTCGCGCCCGGGATGGCCGTGAGCGATCACCCGCACGCGTTCACCCGCCATGAAGCCGATCTCGAGCAGGCGCAGGGCGAGTTCACGCGCCTCCGGAGTCGCTTCGAAGGGACGAACGCCGACAACGTGGGCGGTCACGCCGATCGCAAGATCGGCGAGAGAGCATTCAAGTCCGGCGTCCGG
>Ga0070670_100002514_pt1 | contig 15120 bp, 9 predicted proteins | sample KBSS63metaG_FD_64665 | JGI IMG/M metagenome (GOLD analysis project Ga0070670, IMG submission 64665) | Switchgrass rhizosphere microbial communities from Kellogg Biological Station, Michigan, USA - KBS S6-3 metaG | ecosystem: Host-associated > Plants > Roots > Rhizosphere > Soil ... | reverse complement strand
GACAATCACGAAATCTGGATCGATCCCAACGACAACGATCATTATCTGGTCGGTTGTGATGGCGGCGTTTATGAAAGCCATGACCGCGGCGCGAACTGGGAATTCAAACGCAATCTGCCGATCGCGCAGTTGTATGACGTGACCACCGACAACTCGTCTCCGTTTTATTTCGTTTACGGCGGAACGCAGGACAACTTCAGCTTTGGCGGCCCGGCCCGCACGCGCAGCGCGTCGGGAATCACAAATTCGGATTGGTTCGTTACCGTCGGCGGCGATGGTTTTCGTAGCCAGGTGGACCCGGAAGATCCGAACACGATCTATGGCGAATCACAAAACGGAGGGCTGGCGCGCTTCGATAAGCGAAGCGGCGAACGCATAGGCATTCAGCCGCAACCCGGTCGCGGCGAAGAGCCGCTGCGCTGGAACTGGGACTCGCCATTCATCATTAGTCCGCATTCGCACACGCGCATCTACTTCGCCGCGGACAAACTATTTCGCAGCGATGATCGAGGCGACAGTTGGCAAGTCATCAGCGGCCAACTCTCGCGCGGTTTGGATCGTGACAAGCTGCCGGTGATGGGCAGGATTTGGAGTATGGATGCCGTCGCCAAGAATCAATCAACGGCGTTCTTTGGCAACGCGTCCGCATTGGCTGAATCACCGAAAAAAGACGGCTTGATTTATGTCGGCACTGACGACGGACTGATTCAGGTTACCGAAGACGGCGGCAAAAACTGGCGCAAGCTGGAAACGTTCCCCGGCGTGGCAGACATGTCGTACGTGAGTCGCATCGTGGCTTCCAATCACGACGCGAACACTGTTTACGTTGCGTTCGAAAATCATCAGAATGCCGACTTCAAACCTTATCTGCTGAAGAGCACTGACGCGGGCCGCACGTGGGTTTCAATCGCCGGGAACCTGCCGAAGAACCAGCCCGTTTGGGCCATCGCCGAAGATCATGTGAATCCGAACCTGCTGTTCGCGGGTACTGAGTTTGGCCTCTTCTTTTCGATCGACGGCGGACAGAAGTGGATACAACTGAAGGGCGGCCTGCCGACAATTCAGATTCGCGATCTAACTATTCAGAAACGCGAGAATGACCTGGTCGTCGGCACTTTCGGGCGCGGCATTTACATCCTCGACAACTACACCGCACTGCGACAACTGCGGCCGGAGATGCTTAAGCAGGATGCGCAGCTGTTTCCGGTGAAGGACGCGCTGATGTATATCCAGTCGCAGCCGTTGGGTGGGCGCGGCAAAAGTTTTCAAGGTGAGTCGTATTATGCGGCCGAGAATCCGCCGTTTGGCGCCACCTTCACCTATTACCTGAAAGACGAATTGAAAACTCGCAAGGCGAAACGACAGGAAGCCGAGAAAGAAGCGGCGAAGAAGAATGCCGCAATGACTCTGCCGCGACTTTCAGACTTGAGTGCCGAGGAGGAAGAAGAAGCACCAGCGGTTATTTTCACAATCAGTGACTCCTCCGGTCGCGTCGTGAGACGTTTGACTGGACCGGTCACGGCGGGAATGCAGCGCGTCACCTGGGACTTGCGTTATCCGCCATCGTCTCTGCCGCCGCCGCCAAATCCGGAAACTGAAAATCCTTTTGACGATGGACCCGGCGGGCCGCTCGTAATGCCGGGGACTTACAAAGTGGCCGCCGCTAAACGCGTGGACGGCGTGTTCACGCCGATTGGGACGCCGCAGGATTTTGAAGTAGTTGTCGAAGGTCAGTCGAGCATGACCGGGAACGATCGTGCGGCGTTGGTTGAGTTTCAGCAAAAGGTGGCGCGATTGCAGCGAGCCGTGCAGGGAGCTCTTGATGCCGCGAACGCTTTGAAGCCGCGGCTGGGATTGATTCGTCGCGCGTTGCTTGATACGCCCTCGGTCGGAGACAGGCTGCTTGACGATGCCGCGGCGCTGGACAAGCGCACTAACGACATCCTGCGCGCGCTGCGCGGCGACAATGCACTGCGGGCGCGAAACATAAACCTGCCGCCTTCGATTTCCGAACGCGTCGGAGACATCGTAGGCGCGCAGCGTTTGTCGACTGCGCGTCCAACGCAGACACAAATCAATCAGTACAACGCGGCGGCGCAGGAGTTTGAGCAGACGCTTGCCCAGCTGCGGCAGTTGATCGAAGGCGACCTGGCGCGGCTTGAAAAACAGATGGAAGCCGCCGGCGCGCCGTGGACGCCGGGACGGATTCCGGAGTGGAAGGACCAGTAGCATAACCTTCGTGTTTTTTCGTGATTGCTGGTTCGTGTGATTTTGTGGTTCAAAGTCTTCAGAGCCCGGCTCCAAACCAACACCACTAAAAGACACGAAGCAAAACGAAATCACACCAAAGTTTTGTTGGAGCGACAATGCGCAAAAAGTTTTTGAGTTTTCTGATCCTAATCGCTGTTGCGGGTACGCTGGGGCTTGCCGCTGACACGTCTCGCCACGCGCCGACGATCGATGAACTGTTGACTCTGAAATCCATCGGCGGTGCGCAGATTTCGCCCGACGGTAAATGGGTGGCTTACACGGTCACCGCCGCCGATTTCAAGCAAGACGCGTTTGTCACGCAAATCTGGCTGGCAGATGTCGCGGGCGGCAAAACGCTACAGCTCACGCGCGGCGAAAAATCTTCGACCAATCCCCGCTGGTCGCCCGACGGATCGTGGCTCGCGTTCACCAGCAACCGTATCGAAGATAAGAACCAAATCTTCGTTATCAATCCCGCCGGCGGCGAAGCGAGTCAACTAACGAAATCGGAGACCGCGATCAGCAACTTCGTCTGGTCAGAAGACGGCCGCAGCATTGCCTACACCGCCACTGAACCCGTGCCGCAAGTCTCAAAGGACCGCAAAGATTACCTGGGCGATTACGAAGTGGTCCGCAAAGACTACACCTTCGCGCATCTTTGGACGTTCGAGGTTAGCGAAGCGCTCAGTGGCCCAATCGTCGGCAAGCAGCGCACCAAGAATAAAGATTTCAGCGTCGATTCTTTTGCCTGGTCCCGCGACGGTTCGCGTATCGCGTTTAGCGCCACAGTGAATCCCGACCTGATTCAGGGTGTGACTTCAGACATCTACCTGCTCAATCTGGCGAACAACAATGTGACCAAGCTGGTTACGCAGCCGGGACCAGACAGTGGCCCGCGCTGGTCGCCGGATGGCAAGCAGATCGTCTTCTCGTCAGCCATGGGCAACACGACTTTCTTTGCCAGCAACACGCGGCTAGCGGTTGTCTCGGCCGATGGCGGCGTACCGCGATCTATCACGGATAACTTCGACGAGAGTCCGGGCCTGATTGAATGGCGCGGTGATGGCGTCTATTTCGCAGGGCAGCAGAAAACTGCGTCGCATCTGTTTCGCGTTGATCCGGCGACGGGCACAGTCACCAGACTTTCCAATCCTGATAACTTGATGGCGGGCTCGTTTTCATTTACGCGGGATGGCCGGCAATTAGCGTTCACGGCAGCTTCCCCTACTTCGCTGAATGAAGTTTTTGTTTCCGACGCGGCCAGCTTCGCTCCGCGTGTGCTCACGAACATGACTGAACAAACTTCGCCGCTCGTCCTCGGAACGCGCGAAGTAATTTCGTGGAAGAGTTCCGATGGCGCGGTGATCGAGGGCGTGTTGATTAAGCCCGCTGATTTCGACCCCACTAAGAAATATCCGCTATTGTGCGTGATTCATGGTGGACCAACCGGAGTCGATCGTCCGGCGCTCCTGAGCGGTGACGCCCGTTACTATCCTTCGGACATCTGGGCCGCGCGGGGAGCCCTGATCCTGAAGGTTAATTACCGCGGCAGCACCGGCTACGGCGAGAAGTTTCGCAAACTCAATATGCGCAACCTCGGCGTGGGCGATGCGTGGGACGTTTTGTCCGGCGTCGATTATCTGGTCAATAAGGGTTGGGTCGATAAAAACAAAGTGGCCTGCATGGGCTGGAGCCAGGGCGGTTATATTTCTGCTTTCCTGACGGCATCGTCTGATCGCTTCGTTGCTATCTCGGTTGGCGCCGGCATTTCAGATTGGGCCACTTACTACTACAACACCGACATCACGCCATTCACTATCAACTACCTCGGCAAGAATCCAATTGAAGATCCGGAAATCTATCAGAAGACGTCGCCGATTTCTTACGTCAAGAACGCGCGCACGCCGACTCTGATTCAGCACGGCGAACTGGATCGCCGCGTGCCAATTGCGAATGCCTACGAGTTGCGGCAAGCGCTGGAGGACAAAGGTGTGCGCGTGGAGATGATCGTTTACAAAGGTTTTGGTCATGGCATCACGAAACCGAAAGCGATGCGCGCGGTGATGAGTCATAATCTTGCCTGGTTTAATCATTATCTTTGGAACGATGCGCTGCCGGATTTTTCCAGTCCGGTCGTGCCGAAGAAGGAAAACAAAGACGGTGACAAGAAGACGGCTGATAACTAGCTGCGAGGGTGTCGTTTTAGTCTCTGTGCGTCCTTCGTGTTCTCTGTGTCTCCGTGGTGGGTTTTCGCCGGGTTATTCACCACAGAGACACAGAGAACACAAAGGTGGCACAGAGAAAAACCTGCACAAGGTTGAGATTTAGAACCGAGATGAGTCTTGAGGTCGGCACAAAACTGGGGCGTTACGAAATCCTGTCGCAGATCGGCAAAGGCGGCATGGGCGAAGTCTATCTCGCCAAAGACCCGAAACTTGATCGCCGCGTGGCCTTGAAAGTCTTGCCGGCGGAGTTGGCTGTCAGTCGTGAACGCATGCTTCGCTTTGTGCAGGAGGCGAGGGCCGCGGCCGCGCTCAACCATCCAAACGTGGCCCACATTTACGAAATCGGCGAGCAGGATGGCTTGAATTTCATCGCCATGGAGTATGTGGAAGGGAAGACCCTCCGCGAGAAGATCCATTACGAGCGCAGCGACCTGAAGAAGCTCATCAAGTATCTACAACAAGTCGCCGGCGGACTTGCCAAAGCGCACTCAGCCGGAATCGTCCATCGTGATCTCAAGCCGGACAACATCATGATCACCCGCGACGGCTACGCGAAGATTCTTGATTTCGGTCTGGCAAAACTAATCGAGATACCCACACCAGGCCCGGACGGCGGCACCATTAGCGATGCCGCGACGGTTGCGCTCGAACCACATTCAATTCCTGGCAGACTACTCGGAACAGTTGGATACATGTCGCCCGAACAGGCCCAGGGAAAAACTGATGTAGATCATCGCTCCGATATTTTTTCGTTTGGCTGCATGTTGTTCGAAGCCGTTACCAAGCAACGGCCGTTTCAGGGCGAATCAAACGTTCAGTCGTTGTATAAAATCTGCTACGAGCCTGCGCGTCAAGTAAGGGAGTTCGATCCGTCGGCGCCACAGGATTTACAGCGAATTGTCCGCCGCTGCCTGGCGAAAGATCCGGAAGAGCGGTACCAGTCAATTCAGGACGTCGGTTTGGAGTTGAAGGAACTGCGCCGCGACATGGAAAGCGATACGCAGTTAGACGGTACTGCTCCCCATGGTCCAATCGCCGGCGAGCAGACCGCTTCGCAGCTCCACTATTCTTCGACTCCTACCTCCGCCGTAACTGAAACTTTCGCCGGACAGATGCGCACTGCTGACGTCGCGCCGGTAAGCACAACTTCGAGCGCGGGCGTCATCTACGGCGAAATCAAGCGTCACAAAGGTGGCGTCATCGTGGCCGGGCTGGTCCTGGTATCGCTTGTCGTAGCAGCGATTGTTGTTTGGAACAAATTTATCAATCGTCCGGTAGTCGAGCCGTTCCGCACGATGAGCATTACGCGTCTTACCACCGGCGGCCGCATCGGCGAGGCGACAATCAAGGGCTACGCCTCCATCTCGCCCGACGGCAGATACGTGGTTTTCAAAACGACCGAACCCGCGCACGAGAGCCTTTGGGTCAGACAAGTTGCCACCGGCAGTCTCGTGAAGATCGTGCCGGACCTCGGCGGCAAAATCGGCGGCACTACTTTTTCGCGCGATGGCGAGTTCATTTACTACTCGTTGTTTGATACTCCACTCGGGACGTTGTTTCAGGTGCCGGTTTTGGGCGGCACGCCGCGCCGGGTGATGTCAGGCGTGACCAGTCCGGTCACATTTTCGCCGGACGGAAAACAGCTTGCTTTCGTCAGACCATTAGCTTCGGAGTCCGCTTTGATCGTGGCCAATGTAGACGGCACCGGGGAAAGAAAAATTGCCACTCGAACACTGCCGGCATATTTCGCACACGGCGGCGGGCCCGCGTGGTCTCCGGACGGCAAAACGATCGCCTGCGGTGCGGGATCCTACAGTGGCAATCTCTCCGCCACCATCGTCTCGGTGCCCGCAACAGGTGGCGCGGAAAAACCGATCACAGCGCCGAACTGGGTTTCAGTCTCTCGCGTGCTTTGGCTGGGTGACGGCAGCGGCCTGATTGTCGCTGCCATGCCTGAACTAGTCTCGACGGGTACGCAGTTGTGGTACGTCTCCTACCCCGGAGGAACTGTGCGGCGCGTGACCAACGATCTAAATGCGTATGGAACCAGCAGCCTCGGATTAACGACCGACTCGAAAACTCTCGTGACTGTGCAGGCTGACAAATCAGCGCAGCTTTGGGTGGCCGCGCTCGGCGATGATGTCAGCAATGCGAAACAGATTACGAGCGGGAAGTATGACGGCGATAGCGTGGTTTGGGGAGCAAACAACCTGTTGCTTTACACCACGCCGTCGGGCGAACAGTCAGACGTCTGGGGCATCAACGCCGACGGAACTGCGAACCGCCAGCTAACCGCCGATGCTTACACCGAGGGCCTGGGATGTGTTTCCGCTGATGGACGCTACGCAGTTTTCAGTTCAAATCGATCGGGCAGTTTTCATATTTGGAGACTGGACCTCGTAAGCGGCGAACAAAAACAACTGACGCAGGGAACTGATAATGATTCCCAGCCGCAATGCACGGCGGACGGCAAGTGGTTGGTCTACCGATCGCTGAAGCAGGGCAAGTTTACTTTCTGGAAAGTGTTGTTGACGGGTGGGCCGCCGGAGCAGATTTCCGGTGAGTCGGCGAACTCGGCCGCGGTATCGCCGGATAGCAAATTTGTGGCGCTGCGATATATCGACGCGCAGGCAAACGCCAATAAGATCGCGGTAGTTCCGTTTGCGGGCGGCGAGCCTGTGAAGGTCCTGGATGTGTCGGGAAACGTTCGCGACGTTGGCCTCGGTTGGACGAGCGACAATCAGTCAATCATTTACGCCGAGACGCGCGAGAATGCCGATAACATCTGGAGCGTGCCGTTGGCAGGCGGCGCGCCGCGACAATTAACCTTCTTCAAGACCGGACTAATCTTCGCTTTCGCCGTCTCGCCTGACGGCAAACAGATCGCAATCTCGCGTGGCAGCCAAACCGACGACGTGATCTTGTTGAAAGATGCTCAGTAGGGCGGGGCAGAAGCCCGACCGTTAGGGAGGGCTCCCTCAGGATCAGAACCAAGCCCTACCTGGTCGGGCTTCTGCCAACGCTCGCCCTCGCCCTTCTCGCCTTGCTATCTGACCCAATATAGTGCATAGTGACGCACGGTTAATCCTTCTCTCGCGCATCGACGGTGATGCGCCCCGCGCATAAGAACATCAGCGCTGGCGTTTTTGGATAGTTCGAGAGCAGGCTGATTTCAACTTCAGAAGCGCTCTCAGAGCACCCGAAAACCGGCCCCTTCGCTCCTACCGTTCGACCGAAGCAAATCCGATTCGCAGCTTCTTTTATCCCCACCAGGGGAAAGGTACATCTTTATGTCTATGAAACTTTACGTAGGAAATCTGGCGTTTGCGACCTCGAGCCAGGATTTGCAGGAGCTGTTTGCATCAGCCGGAACGGTCGAATCGGCAAGCGTCGTGGAAGACCGCGACACTGGTCGCTCACGAGGCTTTGGCTTTGTTGAAATGTCGAGCAAGGAAGAGGGCGAGGCCGCTATTGCTCAATTCAACGGCAAGGAAGTTAACGGTCGTGCGCTGAATGTCAACGAAGCCAAGCCCCGCGAGAATCGTGGCGGCGGTGGCGGTCGTGGCTTTGGCGGTGGCGGCGGTGGCCGAGGCGGCGGCGGTGGTTACGGTGGTAATCGCGGCGGCGGCGGTGGCTACGGCGGCGGCAGCGGTGGCGGCGGTAATCGCGAGCCACGCTGGTAATCATGGCAGAAGCCCGACCGTCAGGAAGGGCATTTAAGTCTGTCTTTCTCCGACTTCTTTGTGTCTCTGTGGCGATGTTTTCAAACTTCAGACACAGAGACACAGAGACACGGAGATTTCAGTAACAGTAAACAATCTGAGCTCAAGGGCTCGTAACAAAAACAAGCGCGACGAGCAAACGAATGTGACGTCGCTCAAAAAGGAACCTAATGAATTTTTCTGAACTGGGACTGGCCCCCGCGCAAGCGCGGAGCTGCGAGTCTCTCGGATACACCGAACCAACACCGATTCAGGAACAGGGCATCCCTGTCGTCCTCAGCGGTCAGGACCTGATCGGCTGTGCTGAAACCGGCACAGGCAAGACGGCCGCATTTCTGCTTCCAATAATCCAGCGGATGACTGAGAAAGCGCGCCCCGGCGTTCGCGTTCTTGTGCTCGCGCCGACGCGCGAACTGGCAATGCAGATTCAAAAAAACTACGGCGAACTCAATCGCGTCAAGGCCAATCGCGGCGTGACAGTGATTGGCGGCGCCAACATGCGCACGCAAATCTCCGATCTCAGACGCGGCGCGGCGATCGTCATCGCTACGCCCGGCCGTTTGCTCGATCTAACTGAGCGCGGCGCAATCAATCTTTCAGCAGTCGAAGTGCTGGTGCTTGACGAAGCGGATCGCATGCTGGACATGGGATTCCTGCCGGCCATTCGCCGCATCCTGGCGCTGGTCCCGGCAAAACGTCAGACACTTTTGTTTTCGGCCACCATGTCGTCAGACATTGAAAAGCTGGCGCGCACCACGATGAAAGAGCCGAAGCTGATCGAAGTCAGCCCGCGCGGACAAGCCGCGACCATGGTTGAGCAAACTGCTTACCCGGTGGCCCAGGAGTCGAAGACAGCTTTGTTGCTCGACTTGCTGGAACGCGAAAAATTTGAGCGAGTGCTGGTGTTTACGCGTACGCGTCGCGGCGCCGAACGTTTGTCACACATTCTCTCGGCACGCGAGCATAGCGTTAACCGTATTCACTCCGATCGCACGCAACCGCAGCGCGAAGCCGCCCTGCGCGGATTCCGCGACGGTCGCACGCGCGTGCTGGTCGCAACCGACATTGCAGCGCGCGGTCTGGATGTTGACTCGGTTTCACATGTAATCAACTTCGACGTGCCCTCGGCGCCCGAAGATTATGTGCATCGCATTGGCCGCACCGGCCGCGCCGGCAATACCGGCCGCGCGATCACGATTGTGACGCCGGTTGATGAAGTTTCGATGCGAGCCATTGAACGATTGACGGGACAGGCAGTAGCGCGAGTAGTGCTGCCGGCATTTGGCGGACGGAAAAGTGAAACTGCGAGCAAGCCGTTTGCGCGAGCAGCGGCGCCGCGCGCAGTCTTCACTCGATCGTTTCGACCACGCCGTGCGAGCCGGTAAATACAGTTTCAAGTTCCAGGTTCCAGGTTTCAAGTTTGGGTATCCAACTTGAGCGGTGGAACCTGTGGCAGAAATCCGACTGTGGCAGAAGCCCGACCGTCAGGGAGGGCTCCAATACAACTCAATAACAAGCCCTTCCTGACGGTCGGGCTACTGCCCCGTTGAACTTGAAACCTGAAACTTGGAACTTGAAACTAAAAGGAGAATCTATTTGGCTAGAGACGATTTGATTCCTGCGGAGGGCACAATTATCGACAAGCAGCCCAATGCCTTTTTCAAAGTGCAACTCGACAACACCGAGCACGTCGTGCTCGCGGCGGTGTCGGGGAAAATGCGCAAGAACAGGATTCGCATCCTGGTAGGCGACCGTGTCAGCGTTGAAATGTCACCCTACGATTTATCGAGGGGCAGAATCACGTACCGGTATAAGTGACGAGTAAGCAGTAAGCAGTGAGCAGTGAGCAGTGAACGGTGAGATGCGGTAGCCGTTTTATTCTTTACTGCTTACTGCTTACTCACTTCATCCGCTCAATGTTCTCGGCGGGTGCTACGTTGATCGTCTTGAAGCTCGACATTCGGACCAGACCCGGCGCGGCACCCTTGGGTTTGGTCAGGAACTTTCGCGGAGTGTAGTGAATCGTCACCTTCGAATCCGTGCCCGCCTGACTAAACTTTGCCGCTAACTGAGCGGCTTCGATGATTGTCCGTTGCGGAATTTCCTTTCGCGTGGCGTTGCGCACAACTACATGCGAGCCCGGATAGTCGGCGGCATGCAACCAAAGATCGTTGGGACGGGCCACTCTAAAAGTTAGCTGATCATTATCTCGCGCGGTCCTGCCAACCAGCACTTCATAGCCATCAGAAGTTTGATAGCGTCGCATGCCTGGAAAGGATGTGGACGCTTTTTGTTTTTTCCCAACCGCTGCCGAGCGCGTTTTTGTTTCCTCAAATTCTGTGAGGGCCTGCGGCTCGCGACTCGCGATCGCAATCTCGAGTCGCTCTCGTTTTCGACTGAGTTCCGCTAACTCGCGATCCAATTGCGCCAGCCTCGCATCAATCTCCGCCACTGCCCGTTTCGCTTTGGTGTAGCGTGAGAAACTCTGGCCGGCGGCGTCTGCCAAAGAAATATTTTCATCGACCTCAACTTCCATTGTTGGACTATCGTCAGCGAAGTAATCCGTCAGACTGACTTTTGATCCGGCGCGCTCGGCGTTTCCAATGTTCGCGAGCAACAGATCGCCGAGACGTTTGTGCTCGTCCGGGTTACCGTGCGCGGCCAGGTCGCTTCTCAGGTTGGCCTGGAGTTTTGTGCGGCGGGTTATCTCCTTTCTTAGTCGGGCCAACAGGTTCGCTGCCCGGTTGTCGAATTCATGCTCAACCGCGAGATCGCGATAGTGTTTGTCGAGCGCTTCCGAGAGCGTTTCTGAACCACGAGGGCCGGGCACTGATACCTTTGTGCTTGTAGACACTCCTTTGGCTTGCACGTTTGGCGGGCGGTAAAGTTCACCGGGCTGTTGGCCCTCGCCCTGGGGATTTCGCCAAGCTTGCCGGATTTCTCCTGACGCATTGAGCAGAAACAAATTCGCGGAACGGCCGGTCAATTGGGCCACGAGTGTGCGTTGGTCTGTCTCACCAAGGTCGTTGGTAACCTCAAACGAAAACCTCACAACACGTTCGTTCGCATCATCTTTGAGCGAGACTAAGCTGCCTCCGCCCAGCGTTGCGCGCAGCGTCTGAACAAACGGTGAAGGAGGCATCGACGCTTTCTCGAGCTCGCGTGCCGTACGCTGGATCAGATATAGACGAGGCTCGGCAGGCTCGACGCTCAGGAATAAATAGCCGTGCTCTTTGAGGCCGAAGTCAATGGCGAGACTGAGAGACGACAGCTGAAATACTCTGCCGACAAAACGCCCGGGCAGCAGCTCGTTCAATTCCGCCACGATTTGTTTCAGAGTTTCCTGGTTCACGGTTTAATTCTCTGCGCTACAGTTGTATCAGAACCGGGAGCGGTAGCGACCGGCCGCAGAGGCAAGCATAGGAGTTGACGCACTAAGCGCTTCAATTTGCCGATTTCGACGGCTGCGGGTATGACCGGTCGCTACCGCTCGCGGTTCTGATGCAGCGACTGTGCAACGCTGCTCGCATCTCACGAAAAAAGCCCTGCTCCGAAGAACAGGGCTGATTCTAATCTATCAACGGACGTTACGCGCGAATGACAACCGTGCGCGTGAAATGATCGTGAATCGTGTGATGCTCGGCATTGATGAGCGTGTAAAGCACAAGCACCCCCGCGCCTGCCAGAGACAAGAGGTAGAGCAGTGAGCGTCCCGCCGACTGGCTGCCGGTTGGTATCAAGCCGTTTCGCGCATCGACGACTCGCAGGGAACAGAGCTTCATGCCAATCGTGCGTCCGGTGAACGCGACACTGATCGTCAAATATAGAAACGCGATCACGAGCATCGTGCCAACTGCGAAACCAATTACCCGCGGATTTTCCCACGCAAGGTTTGTTAACTCCGTCAGAGCCAGCACTGGCGCTGCCAGCAAACCAACTACGACTAGATCCACTAGCGCGCCCAGCAAACGCCGAAACAGACCGGCGCTGCGATACTCGCAACTTTCGATGATTACTGATCTCGGAATCTTGTCGAGGTAGTTAAGGGCCGGATCATTTAGGTCGTCGATCACCCGCTTAGGCTTTCTAGTTTTGGAGGGCGCCGCTTGGTTCTCTTCAGCAATGACTAACTCTGGAGGCGGCACAACGGCGAGCGTGTGAACTCGTTCGGGCTTCGGAACAATCTCCTCAATCACGGGTTCTGGTTCAAGGTCTAACTCTTCCGGCTGAGTTTCATAGGCGATGGCGGTTGCCGCCGAATAGCTTTGTCCGTTTTGTGCATGCGCCCGCTCGATTCGCTGCAACGCGGCTTTCACCAGGGGATTCATCGGCGGGATCTCGGCTTGTGGCAGCAGCTCCAGCACCGGCGACTGCCGGGCATCAAGTTCACTAAACAAAGGACCGATTTCAGCGGCCTCGAGAACAGCCTCGCGCGCGCGTCTTTCTTGAACTTCGCGCACCCGCTCGCCCAATTCTTTGCGCCACTCGGGCATCGCGCTGCGGTTAACTCCCGGAAATTCCAGCAGCGAACGCGGTTTCTTCGCCACCGGCCGCGCTTTCACCGGAGCAGTTGGGATAGTTTCCTGCATCGGCTCAACGGCTCTTGCTTGCGGCGGGGGAGTCTCGATTGGGCTGGGAGGAGTTGCCGTCAACTCCTGCCTCGGCGCAACTGTTTTCGCTATTTTCGGGGAAATCTCGACGGGGCTCGGGTCTTGGCGGGCGCCACATTCCGGGCACCTCGCCGAACGGCCTTGATAACGGGCGCCGCAGGCGGAACATCGCATACCAAGCTGCCTCCGTAAGGGGACGGTCTGAACTAGCCGGGGGCGTTGACTGGAAATCGGTCAGCCTCCCGCGTAGTCGGGCCGCATGGTATCAGGAGTTACTTTAAGTCGTCAATTAGAAAATATAAGAAGCGTTGGAGTTGTACGATCGGCCACTCGGGCGTGGTCGCGACTTGGTTGGAAGTTAGAGAGGCGTGCGACCGGCGAAACCCGCATCCATGTCGTGCCACCACTCCACTTCTTCGCCTTCGCCAAGCTGCCAGCACAGCAGCACCACCTTGCCGTCGCGCAGGGACGGGAAATCGACGAGACCCCGATCAAAATCCTTAAGCTGAACGCCCAGGGCCTCCAATTCGCCGATTTCTGAAGTGAAGTTTGTCAGGGCGATCGCGTAAAGAGCGCCACCCTCCATGCCGCCACCACCCAGCTCGGCATTCTCTGCGGCCCGCTTGGATTCCTTCCGAAATGCGCCGAGTCGCCGGCGCGCACGCTGAATTTTCCGCAGGCTCTCGCGAACGGATGGCAGCAGGGCATTCGCTTCGTCAATCGTAAATAACTTCATGCGTCGTAAGTCGTGTCAGTGCTCGTCTGTGATGCGAATAAAATCGGCAGTGGTTGTGAACTGCTCGGAATCTTCCTCCAGAGTTGTCTCCAGCACCACACGCAGCGCGGCCTGGTATCCGACGCTGGCGGGGTCTTCCAGGGGAATCGGCTCGTGGAGATATTGTGTCGGTTGTTGTTCCGGAATTCCTCGTTCGTCGTAGCGATGACCGTGAATCGCTTCCTTGCGCACGCGGTCAGCTATCTCACCGAGATCGATAAAGTAGTCGGCTACGTCGATCAGCTTCGGAGCGGTGTTTGAACGAAACCCTGCTACCTCAACACGGCACCCTTTGTAAGCGACGGCGTTTACGGCATACACAAAATCTTCGTCGCCGGAAACAAGCACTGCCGTATCGTAACGGCCGGCCAGCGACAGCATGTCGACTGCAATCTCCACGTCGAGATTGGCTTTGCGGCTGCCGTCGTAAAAGGTCTTCAGCTCTTTTTGGATTACGCGAAAACCGTTGCGTCTCATCCAGAGCAGGAAGCCTTGTTGTCGCTCCGCGCCGATGTCGACGCCGGTATAGAAAAATGCCCGCAACAAGCGTCCGTCTCCAAGGAGCACGCGCAGCAGTTTGTTGTAGTCGATATCGATGTTGTGAAAGCGCGCGGCGTGAAACAGGTTATTGCCGTCGATGAAAACGGCCACTCTGCCGCGGTGGCCCAGTTGCCAGGAGATATTGTTTGTAGGATCAAAATTATTCATCTGATAATGCGGCTCCAAAATAAAATATTCAATATGGTTCTAGAATGCTTTTTTGTAGTTGATTGGTCAAGCAGGCAACGAGCGCAGGTCCCTTAAAGCAATAATCATACTGTTCGTGTCCGTTAGTTTTGTGTTCGTGTTTTTTCGTAGTCTCGATTTTCAGCCAGCTTTGAAGGTCATAACCACGAAATTACACGAACCAGCATCACGAAAAAACACGAAGTAGGACACTCGGGCTAGTGGTGGCGGGCATTACGCGGTGCCAACGACGTCGCCGCTCACAGCGTCGACGTAGATTAATTTCACTGGAGAGTTGCTCAATTCTATTTCCCAGACGAGATGAAACTCCAACGTGTCGGCCCGGTTTTTGGCAGGCAGCACGAAGGTAGTCAATCCGTGAGGAGTAATTTCGCTGGATGGCGGCAGGGCGAAGCTGAGCTTGTTGCCGTTTGCATCGACAAAGTTGACACCCTGCTGGCGCAGTTTCACCAGGGTGTCGTCCACCCTGGGCCGCAGCGTGAGCGCCGAGATCGCGCTTTGGATCCGGTCGGCGTCGGGAATACAGCTGCTGGTGAGACTTATGACGCGGCGATCGCTCGCGAATTTGATTTCGAGTTTTCCATAGCCGCCGCGAATGGGATAACGAAACGGTCGCTGCTCGTAAAGTGCGAGCTTCGTGCCGTCAGGTTGATCCGTTCTCTCCACTAACGAAAGCTTGGCCGGATCGGAACCGATTAGCTGCTGCCACTCCTTTATGAATCGTCGCAAAGACTCTCGCGTTTCCTCCTCGGTCATTGCGGCCCCACTTCCCACCTTCGGAAGAAAGAGAG
>Ga0070670_100002509_pt1 | contig 15142 bp, 12 predicted proteins | sample KBSS63metaG_FD_64665 | JGI IMG/M metagenome (GOLD analysis project Ga0070670, IMG submission 64665) | Switchgrass rhizosphere microbial communities from Kellogg Biological Station, Michigan, USA - KBS S6-3 metaG | ecosystem: Host-associated > Plants > Roots > Rhizosphere > Soil ... | reverse complement strand
CGCAACTGCCGCGCGAAATTGGCGTAGAGCCGCTCGCTGTATTCGAGGAAGTCGGTGTCGCCGTACTGATAGCCGGTGCCGGCGACGAGCGTCGCCTTCTTCCGCGCGAAGGCCTGCGCCCAGTCGAGCAGCAGCGTCACGCCAGGTATTCCATCACCATCGACCACGTTGTAGCCCGCGTGACAACCGGCGCTGAACACGAGCGAATTCTCGAAGTCGGTCGTCGACGCCACCACCTCCGTCGTGATGACGCTGGTCGTGAAGTCCGCTGCGAGCGCGCTGTTGGCGCTGAAGTGGCCGGCGAGAAAGATCACGTCGTGGCGCGGTCCGAAAAGGGTCGCGCGGAGCTGATCCGCGTTCCACGACGCGGCGGCCTGGGGCGAAACGCCGTTGGCAGTGATCAGCGCGTCACCCGTCGCGCCGGTGCCGGTGTCGAGCTCCGTCTTGACCGCGTTCGCCGCATCCTCGAGGAAGTCGTAGCCGGTGACGAGGGACGTGCGCGGCGAGACCGCCGAGCCCGCGCCCACGTACGCGTCGATCAGCCCGGCGATCTCGCTGGCGGACTCTATCAGGCGCCCGACGGCGAGGCCCGGAACCGGGAAGTCGTTCCACGGCAGCGAGATGCTCGTCTTGGAGCCGTATTTGTCCTGACTCAGAACGAAATCGCGGCGCAGGCTCGCCTCCGACGGCGAGTTGCTCTGCACGGGCGGGACGTAACCCGATTCCTTGCCGATGACGCTCTGGTCCGGCGAGCGGAAGAACGGGATGGCGTCGTCGTTGCCGACGATCACGACGTATTGCAGGGGGTTCGACCGGTAGCTGTCGACGATGCCCTTGATCTCTTCCGCGACGAGATTCTTGGCGAACGGGCACGCGGGGTTGTTCGCGGCCTGCTGCTTGAGCGCACCCACGCGCGCATCGGCTGCGACGTCGACCACCAGGCCCTTGATCTCGGCGCGCGCCGCGAACGTGGCGAGCTTGTTGCGCAACGTGCCGCCAGCAGATGTCGTGAGCGGAGCGTCGAGCGCGACCTTCGATGAATCGGTCAGAAGGATCGTCTTGAGACCCGATGCCGCCACGGCAGCCCGCGGCGTCAGCACGGTGTCGGTCACCGCGGTGCACGTGGTTGCGCCCTTCGTGACGGACAGCGTGAACGGCGCGCTGGTGTCGAAAGCGCCATTGCGGCCCGTGACGCGCACGTAGAAGAATCCCGTGCGGTTCCACGTGTTCACGACGGTCGCCTCGTCGCTCAGGCCGGGCGTCGCGGAAATGGCGACGATGCTGCGGGCCTGGGCCGTCGAGAACGCCTGCGCGATCTCGGTCAGCGTGTAGATCGACGGCGAGAACGTCGAAGGCGAGAACGTCGACGGGCTGAACGTCGAAGGGCTGAACGTCGACGGACTGAACGTCGAAGGCGAGAACGTGGACGGGCTGAACGTCGACGGGCTGAACGTCGACGGGCTGAACGTCGACGGCGAGAACGTCGACGGACTGAAGGTCGACGGGCTGAAGGCGTCGGGACTGAACGTGGACGGGCTGAACGTCGACGGGCTGAACGTCGAAGGGCTGAACGTCGACGGCGCGAACTCGGCGGTGAGCTTCAGCAGATCCGAAGGCCCCGCGGTGGCCGGATTGAACTGGCTCGCGAAAGCCTCGCCGATGTCCTTGAATGCCGCGAGATCGTAATCCGCCGGAAGTCCCGACAAGCGGATGTCGATGCGCTGACCCGGCGTGACCGCGAACTTGTACCAGCGCGCCTTGCCCGGAACGTCGATCAGGTCCTGCACCGCGACCGTCGGTCCGTCGAGCAGGAACGCCTTCGGCCACGAGTCGTTGTCGCGCGAGCTCACCTGGCAGAACGAGGACGCGTTTCCGGCAGCCGTCTTCAACGCGACGAATGAGCCGGGATTCACGCCAGCGAAGTCGGCTCCGAAGTAGCCGCCGTCGTCCGTTCGGACCATCACCGAACCGGCCGATGCGCCGCCGACGAGCGTTCCGGCCACGCATGTTGCGGCCGTCGTGATCTGCAGCGTCACGTCCTGGTTCGCCGCTCCGTCCACCCGACCGACCAGCCGAGCGTTCGTTCCGCCCGTCGCGACGACGCCGAGCAGCGTCGGCGCACCGGCCGGTTCGACGACCTCGCGCACGATCTGCAGCGTGCTGCTGAATGTGACGCGCGCCGGGTTGCTGAATTTCAGTACGAACTGCAGCGAGCCACCGCTCGGAAGCTGCGTTCCCGCGGCCATCGGGCTCGCATAAGGCCGGCCGTCGGGCTTGTCGCCCGTCTTGTTGGCGAGCGTGACACCGGCGGGAAGGCCACCGACGACAACGTCGATCGGGGCGAGCATCACCGCCGCGCCGGCGTTCTTGAGCGTTATGGTCGAATCGAACGTGTTGCTCGTTCGATTCAGGACCAGGCCGGAGCGCGTGATCGCGAACTGATTCGTAAGATCCTGCGTCAGCGCGAGCGCCGCATTTGCCATCAGGCAGCACGCAGCGATCAGCCATGCGCCGAGGATCCCCCTCCGCAAGCGGCCTACGTCATCCATTTTTCCCCCTGAGGACTGCGTGATGCTGCTGCGGATGGTTGCCGAGCGAACCGCGAAAGTCAATCAGTGCTGTGGCGGCCGATGCCGCGAATCCTCACCGCGTGCGAAACCGCCGCGGGCATTCTGTGCGCGGCGTCAGGGTGCAGGAAATGAAACATTCGCATGCGTGATATGCACGGCATGCAAACGATGCGCTACGTGCCGAGCGGCGCGGTCGATAGCAATTTCCGCGGTCGCAAGCGGACGATACCCAACGCAAGCAACGCGGCAGCGACGAGAGCGAGCCCGCCAGGCTCGGGTGCCGCCACCACGACCGGACTTACCACCACGCACGGCGCCGTGATGGGGCAAAACGTCGCCGGCTGGTTCGCATTGCCGATGCTATAGACGAAAAACGCGCCCGTCGGATCCGCGGTCGGGAATGTGTCCCCGGTCGTCGGGTTCACGAGAAAGAGCGCGAAGGTGTCCGGATCGAGCCCCGACGTCTTGTTGTCGGTGAGATCGAGCACGAACGAAATCAGCGAGCCGAGATTGGCGTTGACGTTGTATTCGTTGAAGAATGATGGGTTGATGGGGTCGCCTGTATCGAGCGTCACGTTCCCCGGCAGATTGCCCGTGACATTGCCCGAACTAGGAAAGAGCGGCGGAGTTCCGGTCAGCGAGCCGCCGGTCATCGCATAGCCTGAAACGGTGGCGGTATTGGTTGGGGTTTCGAGCGCCCCACGCGTCAAATCGAACGCGAGATCCCAGTTCGACCCGTTCAACCCGAGCGCAGCGGTATTGATGTCGATCCTGATCGACGTTGCACGAACCTCGAACACCAGGAGCAATGCAGCGGCGAGGAAGCCCCAGCGCGTCAGCGAGTTGATGCCCATTTTCCTGCTCCGTCTGTTGCGAGGCGACGAAAGTCGCACGTTCGGCAAGCAAAGCAAGAACCGGGCAACCGCGATATCGCTCAACCAATCATACGCTTACAAACGAGCGGCATCCGGGCTGTAAACTTTGTCGACACGATGAGCACGGCGGGTCTGACGCCCGCTTCACTGGACGATGCCGCTGCGTGTCGCGCTACACCTGCAGCGGTTCCTCGTCGTCGTCCTCATCGTCATCGTCGTCCCAGTCGTCGTCCTCGGGATCGATGTTGCCGCCGGAGCCGCCGGTGTTGGGATCGTCATCGTCATCGTCATCGTCGTCGCCCGGGCCGGTCGCGAGCGCAAATGCCGCAACCCACGGCCACCGGGGATCGAGGGGGAGATCGAGTTGCCCCATCGCGGACTCTAGAGCGGAGGTATCCGCAGCACCTGGCCCGGATAGATCTTGTCCGGGTGCTTCAGCATCGGCGTGTTCGCTTCGTAGATCTTCATGTACTTGTTCGGATCGCCGTACTGCACCTTGGAGATCTTGGAGAGATTATCGCCCGAGACCACGGTGTAGTAAGTCGCCTCCGGCTCGCTCTGGTCGACGCTCATCATGTTGTTGACCTTTTCCACGCCCGCGACGTTGCCGCAGCAGAGGACGATCTTTTCCATCGTCGCCTGGTCGGGAGCGACGCCGAAGACGCTCACCGTCGATGTGCCGCCGTCGAAGGTTACCGTGAGGCCGGTCGCCTTGAGGCCCTGCGAGCCGATGTACCCCATGATCGCGTCCGCGGCCGCATCGTTCGCAGCCTTGGCCTTGGCCGCATCGGCGGGCGCGGCCTCGGCCTCCTGCATGGCCGCTTTGGCCTGGCCGGTGCCGAACAGTTTTTCGCCGGCGCTCTTGACGAAGTCGAGAAGTCCCATGGTTATTGCTCCTGGTAGTGGGTTGTTGAGGATAGTACAGACGCGGCGGCATCGCCACGCCCTACAAGCCCAGTGCGACCTCGGTGCCCTGGGCGATCGCACGACGCGCGTCGAGCTCCGCCGCCACATCGGCGCCGCCGATCAGCGTGACGGGCACGCCGCGTTCGCGCAGCGGATCATGGAGGTCCCGACGCGGCTCCTGCCCCGCGCACACGACGATGGTATCGACGTCGAGCAACCGGTGCTGGCCGTCGACACGGATTCGCAATCCCGCATCGTCGATCGTTTCGTATTCGACCCCCGGAAGCATCGTCACGCCCCGTTTCTTGAGCAGTGTGCGGCGAATCCATCCCGTCGTCTTGGCGAGCCCTTCGCCGACCTTGGTCGATTTGCGCTGCAACAGCCACACCTCGCGGGGCGCGGAGGCTTCGTGCGAGGGCACGAGTCCGCCGCGATCCCGGTATTCGACGTCGATGCCCCACTCGGCGCAGTAGGTCTGCGTTTCGTCAGCACCGCCGCAGTGGGTGAGGAATTCGCCGACGTCGAAGCCGATGCCGCCGGCGCCGATGATGGCGACGCGCTTTCCCGCCTGGCGGTGGCCCATCACGATATCGGTGTAGCTCGCGACCTTCGGATGATCGATGCCGCGAATCGCGGGCGTCCGCGGCACGATGCCGGTAGCGAGCACGACGTGATCGTAGCCTTCGAGGTCCGGCGCATCCACGCGACGGCCGAGATGAACTCCGACGCCCTGACGTTCGAGCATTCGCCGGTAGTACCGAAGCGTCTCGGCGAATTCCTCCTTGCCGGGAATGCGGCGCGCAAGATTGAACTGGCCGCCGATTTCCGTCGCCGCGTCGAACAGCGCGACATCGTGGCCCGCTTCCGCGGCGGTCGTCGCACACGCGAGGCCGGCCGGGCCCGCGCCGACCACCGCGATGCGCCGCTTTCGCGCCGCCCGCTTCACGACGATGATCGTCTCGTGACACGCGCGCGGATTGACGAGGCACGACGCGATTTCGCGATTGAAGATCTGGTCGAGGCACGCCTGGTTGCACGCGATGCACGTATTGATCTCGTCGGCGCGGCCGGCCGCCGCCTTGTTCACGAAGTCGGCGTCGGCGAGAAATGGTCGCGCCATCGACACCATGTCGCCGTCGCCCCGTGCCAGGATCGCTTCGGCCACGGCCGGATCGTTGATGCGATTCGTCGCGATGAGCGGAATCGCCACCTCGCCTTTCAGGCGTCTCGTCACCCACGCGAACGCCGCGCGGGGCACCATCGTGGCGATGGTGGGAACGCGCGCCTCGTGCCAGCCGATTCCCGTATTGATGATCGTCGCGCCCGCGGCTTCGACGGCCTTTGCGAGCACGACCACTTCGTCCCACGTGCTGCCGCCGTCGACAAGGTCGAGCATCGACAGGCGGAAGATGATGATGAAGCTGGCGCCCACCGCCTCGCGCGTCCGGCGAACGACTTCGACCGGAAACCGGATGCGGTTCTCGAGGCTCCCGCCCCACTCGTCGCTGCGATGATTGGTGCGCGGCGCCACGAACTCGTTGATGAGGTAACCCTCGGAGCCCATGATCTCGACACCGTCGTAGCCGGCGCGCTGCGCGAGACTGGCGCTGCGCACGTAGGCCGCTATGGTTCTCCTCACGCCCCACCCGGACAGCGCGCGCGGCTTGAACGGCGTGATCGGCGAGCGTATCGCCGACGGTGCGACGGAAAGCGGATGGTAGGCGTAGCGTCCCGCGTGCAGGATCTGCATCGCGATCCGGCCGCCCGCCGAATGCACGGCATCGGTGATGAGCCGATGGCGGCCGACTTGCCACGGAAACGACAGCTGGGACGCGCGGGGCTCGACTCGCCCTGCGAAGTTCGGTGCGATGCCGCCGGTGACGATGAGTCCCACCCCGCCGCGCGCCCGCTCCGCATAGAACGTAGCCATGCGCTCGAAGCCGTCCGACGCCTCCTCGAGCCCGGTGTGCATCGAGCCCATGAGCACGCGGTTCGGGAGCGTCGTGAACTTGAGGTCGAGCGGCGAAAGAAGATGAGGGTAGGGTGTGGGCACAGGGCACTTCCGGGTGCGTTCCGAATGACGCCTTCGGGGCGCGGCGGCTAGACCGTTTTTGCCACGCTCACTGGCGCTGCACGGCGATGAAGGCTTCGCCCGTCAGCTTGACCTCGCCCTTTTCGTTCGCGGTCGTCATGACGACGCGGATCAGCGTCTCGCCGTCGCGCTCGAGCTTGTCGGCCACGCGGCCGTTGCAGACGATGCGCTCGCCCACGTAGGTGATCGCGGAAAAGCGCACGCTGAACTCCCGCAGGTCGCGCTGCGGCGCCCAGTTGGTCAGCAGCCGGCCAAGCCACGCCATGGACAGCATGCCGTGAGCGAACACATCGGGCATGCCTGCCGCGCGAGCGAAATCGGTGTCGATGTGCATCGGATTGTGATCGCCCGACGCGCCGGCATAGAGCGCGAGCGTTGCCCGTGAAAGCGGCGGCAGCTCGAGCGGCGGCAGCGTGTCGCCGATGTTGACCGAGTCGTAGGTCAATTTCATGGTCGTGTCGGGGCGCGTCATTTGCCTTTGACGATGATCGTCGACCGCACTTCCGCGACCCGCACACCGGCCTGGTTGTCCACATCCGTTTCCCGCACGATGAACACGAGCGCACCGCCGCGCTTGCTCAGCACGTCCTCGATGCGCGACGAGAACGTCAAGCGGTCGCCGGCGTACACCTGTGCGAAGTAGCGAAACGACTGCGAGCCATGCAGGATGCGGGACACGTCGACGCCGAGCCCGCCGAGCCATCCGAAAATGTCGGAGTGGTCGAGATAGAGGCACGCCGAAAACGTCGGCGGCGCCGGCAGTGACGGATGCCCGGCCGCGCGCGCGGCGTGCTCGTCGACATATTCCGGCCGCGTCTCGCCGGTCGCTTTCGCGAAAAGGCGCAGGCGGCCCGCTTCGACGACGGCCGAATGCGTCGGGAACCGGTGCCCGATCAGCTTCTGGTCGAGCATCGGCGCCTCGCCTCCAGCGCGCGCACGGCCGCCCGAAGCGCGCTGGTGCGCCCCCCCGGGGGGCAGCGAACGTAGTGAGCGTAGGGGCCGTTCATGCTGCGCGATAGACGGTGACGACGCAGGCACCGCCGAGACCGAGGTTGTGCTGAAGCGCGATGCGCGCATTGGCTACCTGACGCCGCTCTGCCTTGCCGCGAAGCTGCTGCGTGAGCTCGTAGCATTGCGCGAGGCCGGTCGCCCCCAGCGGGTGTCCCTTCGACAGCAGACCGCCGGAGGGATTGGTGACCACTTTGCCGCCGTACGTGTTGTCGCCGTCGGCCACGAATTTTTCCGCGCCGCCTTCCGGGCAGAGGCCGAGCGCTTCGTAGCTCAGGAGCTCGTTCTGCGCGAAACAGTCGTGCAGCTCGACCACGTCGACGTCCTCGGGACCGATGTTCGCGGCCTCGAACGTCTGCCTCGCCGCCGCCTGCGTCATTCCGTATCCGACGAGCTGCATCATGTCGCGTGAAGCGAACGTGCCGGAGGTGTCGGTGGTCATCGCCTGCCCGGCGATGGAGACGGTGGTGTCGAGACGGTGCCGCCGCGCGAACGCTTCGGACACGAGGATAGCCGCGGCCGCGCCGCAGGTCGGCGGGCACGCCATCAGCCTCGTCATCACGCCGGGCATCAGCACGGGGGAAGCGAGCACGTCTTCGACGCTCACCTCGCGCCGAAACAGCGCCAGCGGATTGTTCGTCGCATGCCGGCTCGCTTTGGCGCGAATGCGCGCGAACGTCTCGAGCTTCGTTCCGTACTTCTCCATGTGCGCCCGCCCGGCGCCGCCGAAGTAGCGGATCGCCAGCGGCACGTCCGGCGCCCCGACGAGCTCATCCGTCACGCGGTTGAAATCATCGAACGGTGTCGGGCGGTCGTTGAATTGCGTGGTGATCGCACCCGGCACCATCTGCTCGAATCCGAGCGCCAGCGCGCACTCGACGACTCCATGCTCCACCGCCTGGCGCGCGAGGAAGAGCGCGGACGATCCGGTCGAGCAGTTGTTGTTCACGTTGCAGATGGGGATGCCCGTCATCCCGACGCGGTACAGGGCCTTCTGGCCGGCGGTGGAATCGGCGTAGACGTAGCCGACGTACGCCTGCTCGACATCCGGATAGGCGACGCCGGCATCGGCGAGCGCTTCGACGGTGGCTGCCGCGCCCATGACGTCGTAGGTCTCGCTCGCGCCAGGCTTGGCGAACGGGATCATGCCGACCCCGGCGACGTAGACCCGCTCTGACATCGACGTTCCCCCTTTTTCGACCGGACATTCTACTCGCCAAAGGGTTAAGCCGACTCGGGCGATGCGCTAAAATTCGCCGGAGACGTCCAACACCGCGTGCCGTGCCGCGTGCGATGCGGCGGCCCCGCACGATCTCCCGGAGATGCTGCCATGACTGCCACGCCCGCACTGCGAGAGGCCGATGTCCCCACGCTCGCCCATTGGATCGGCGGCAAGCGTACGCCCGGAACGTCCGGCCGCTTCGGCGATGTCTTCACACCCGCGACCGGCGCGCTGGGCGCGCGTGTTCCGTTCGCGACGGCCGCCGAGGTCGGGCGAGCCGTCGATGCGGCGAAGGCCGCATTCCCTGCATGGGCCGCGACGACGCCGCTTGCTCGCGCCCGCATCATGTTCCGCTTCAAGTCGCTGCTGGAGCAGCATGCCGACGAGCTCGTCGCCGCGATCTCGCGCGAGCACGGCAAGGTGCTGTCCGACGCGGCCGGCGAGCTCGCCCGCGGCATCGACATCGTCGAGTACGCGTGCGGCGCTCCGCAATTGCTGAAGAGCGAGTTCACCGAGAACGTGAGCGCCGGCATCGACGCCTACACGATCCGCCAGCCACTGGGCGTGGTCGCCGGCATCACGCCGTTCAATTTCCCGGCGATGGTTCCGCTGTGGATGTTTCCGATGGCGATCGTCTGCGGTAACGCGTTCGTGCTGAAGCCGTCCGAGCGCGATCCGTCGGCGGCGCTGATTCTCGCGGGTCTGCTGAAGGAAGCGGGCCTGCCCGACGGCGTCTTCAACGTCGTCAACGGCGACAAGGAAGCGGTCGACGCGCTGCTCTCGCATCCCGACGTGCAGGCCGTGAGCTTCGTGGGCTCGACGCCGATCGCGAAGTACATCTTTTCCACCGGCACCGCGCACGGCAAGCGCGTGCAGGCGCTGGGCGGCGCGAAGAATCACGCGGTGATCATGCCGGACGCCGACCCGGAAATGGCGGCCGACGCGCTCGTCGGCGCGGCTTACGGATCCGCGGGGGAACGCTGCATGGCGATCTCGGTGGCGGTCTTCGTCGGCGACAAGATCGCCGACGACGTGCTGGGACGCGTCCGCGACAGGATCAAAACGATGAAAGTCGGTGCGTCGGACGACAAGAGCGCCGAGATGGGACCGCTCGTCACCGCGCCGCACCGCGACAAGGTCAAAGGCTACATCGACAGCGGTGCGTCCGAAGGCGCGGAGCTCGTGGTCGACGGCCGCGCGCTCGAGATTCCCGGACACGAGGACGGCTATTACGTCGGCCCCACGCTGTTCGATCGCGTCGCGCCGCACATGAAGATCTACAAGGAGGAGATTTTCGGCCCCGTCCTGTCGTCGCTGCGCGTCGGCACCTACGACGAGGCGCTCGATCTCGTCAACGAGCACGAGTTCGGCAACGGCGCGGCGATCTTCACGCGCGACGGTGACACCGCGCGAAACTTCGTCCAGCGCGTGCAGATCGGGATGGTCGGCGTCAATGTTCCGATTCCCGTGCCCGTGGCGTTCCACAGCTTCGGCGGCTGGAAGTCGTCGCTGTTCGGCGATCATCACATCTATGGTCCGGAGAGCATCCGCTTCTACACGCGGCAGAAGGCGGTGACGCAGCGGTGGCCGTCCGGCATCCGCGCGGGTGCCGAATTCATGATGCCCACCACGAAATAGGGTCAGAGACGAATTTCGTGGGAAATACTGGCTCCATCTTGGACACGGAACCCCAACGCGACGTACACGCCCTCGCCCGCCGCTCGCCGAGCGTGACGCTCGCGGAGTACGAGCGCCAGCCCGACATGAAGCGCCTGCGCGCGTATCGGCTCGCGCGCGTGCAGGATGAGCTCCGGAAGCACGATTACGCCGGCGGGTTCTTCTGCGATCCGTCCAACGTGCGCTACGCGACGGGCACGCGCAACATGTCGGTCTGGACGTCGCACGTTCCCGCGCGCTATTGCTTCGTTCCAGCGCAGGGCAAGACGATCCTGTTCGAGTTTCGCAGCAGCCAGCACCTCGCGAACGGCATCGAGACGGTGGGCGAGTGCCGGCCATTCATCGGCTGGTACTACATGACGACCGGTACGCGGCAGATGGAGAAAGCGAAGGCGTTTGCCGCGACCGTGGCCGCGGTCGTCCGCGAACACGGCGGCGGAAAAAATCACCGGGTGGCGTTCGACCGCCTGGACCCGCTCGGACTTGATCTCGTCCGCGCCGAGGGCATCGACGTCTTCGAAGGCGAAGAAGTGATGCAGCACGCGCGCTCGGTCAAGTCGGAAGACGAGATCGCAGGCATGACGCACTCGCTCGCGGTATGCGACGCCGGCATCGCGCGGATGCGCGCAGCGCTGCGTCCCGGACTCACTGAGAATGAGCTGTGGGCGCTTCTGCACGAGACCAACATCAGCCACGGCGGCGAATGCATCGAGACGCGGCTCTTCGCCTCGGGCGGACGCACGAACCCCTGGTTCCAGGAGTGCAGCGACCGCGTCATCCGTCCCGGCGATCTCGTTGCGTTCGACACCGACATGATCGGGCCCATGGGATTCTGCTGCGACATCTCGCGCACCTTCTTCACGGAACCGGGCAAGCCGAACGCCGACCAGCGGCAGATGTACGCGCTGGCGGTCGAGCAGATCCAGCACAACCTCGGCCTCATCAAGGCCGGCGTCGGCTTTCGCGAGATCACCGAAGAGTCGTTCGTGCTGCCGGAGCCCTTTCACGCGAATCGCTATGCGAACGTGATGCACGGCGTCGGTCTCGCCGACGAGTGGCCCGTCATCGTCAATCGCAGCGATTGGGAAGCGCGCGGCTATGACGGCGTTCTCGAGGAAGGGATGGTCTTCTCGGTCGAGAGCTACGTCGGCGCAACCGGCGGCTCCGACGGCATCAAGCTCGAAGAATGCGCGCTCGTGACACGCGACGGCTACCAGCTCCTCTCGACCTTCCCGTACGAGGAGCGGCTGCTCGGGTGAGCCAACGGGTTTCCGAAAGGAACATGCCCGCGATCGAGCTCTTCGGCGAGGCGTTCCATCCGGCGGCGCCGCCCGACGCCGCCGCGCTGCGCAGCTACCGCCGTGATCGGGTGCGCGACGCGCTTCGGTCGCACGATCTCGCGGCAGTCGTGCTTTTCAATCCCGTCAACATCCGCTACGCGTGCGACGCGCGCAACATGCAGGTGTACGGACTGCACAATCCCTGCCGTTACGTGTGCCTGACGGCCGATGGCCACACCGCGCTGTTCGAATTTCGCAACTGCGAGCACCTGTCGCGGCATCTCGAGACCGTGGATGAGATTCGCCCGGCCAAGGCCTGGTATCACATGGCGGCGGGGCCTCGCGGCGACGAATCGGCGAGGTCGTTCGCGGGCGAGATCGCCGCGCTCGTGCGTGAGCGCATGGGTGCGACGCCAAATCGCATCGCCTTCGACCGCCTGGACATGGCAGGAGCCGCGGCGCTCGCAGCCGAGGGCATGATCCCCGTCGACGGTCTCGCCCTGCTCGATTTTGCGCGCGCGATCAAGTGCGCGGACGAGATCAAGGCGATGTGCGAGGCGATTCGCGCTTGCGAAGACGGTCTTTCCAGGATGCAGGCCGCGCATCGACCCGGCATCACGGAGCAGGCGCTGTGGTCGGTACTGTCCCACGCCAACGCCGAGCTCGGCGGCGAATGGATGGAAACCCGGCTGCTCTCGGCGGGCCGGCGCACGAACCCCTGGTACAACGAGTGCGGCGATTACGTGATCCAGCGCGGCGACCTCGTGAGCTTCGACACGGATCTCGTCGGTCGCCACGGCTATTCGGTGGATCTCTCGCGCTCGTGGCTGACCGAAGGCGCCGCGGCCACGGACGAACAGCGAACGCTCCATGCGCTCGCGCACGCACAGATCCATCACAACATCGACGTGCTGAAGCCGGGCCGAACGTTTCGCGAGATAGCGGACGCGGCGTATCGGCTGCCCGAACGCTTCGTTCCCAGAATGAACCGCGCGATCGCGCACGGCATCGGCCTCTGCAACGAATATCCGCTGGTCGTGAACAGCGAGTACTTCGCCGGCGCGTACGACGGTGTTCTGGCGGAAGGCATGGTGCTGTGCGTCGAGAGCTACGTCGGCGAGCCGGGCGGCCGCGACGGCGTGAAGCTCGAGGAGCAGGTGCTGATCACGGCCCGCGGCGCGGTCAAGCTATCCGCTTTCCCGTTCGACGACGCGCTGCTTTGAGGTGCCCTGACGGTCATGTGACCCATCGAACAGAATCTGATCACACCACATCGTTTCCGACGACCGGGGCTGAGCACCGGCCTGCACGTCGTCCTGCTGGTACGTGTACTCGTCGACGCAGTTCGACGTCGACCTAAGGTGCGATTCTCAGCGACAGCGCCGACTTCAGGGCCTCCATCGTGGGCCACCCGTAGACCAGCGCACGCGCGCGCCCACCTCCGGCCGTATCGACAACCTCCGCGTGCAAGCGCACGGCGCTCAGCCGTTCGTAGAACCGGCAAGCGCCGGCATTCGCTTCGTACACCCAGAGGTACAGGCCGGCGGTCGTTCCCGCTTCCGCAATCTGGGCGACGAGCTCGCGCATCAGGCCGCGGCCAAGACCATGTCCCTTGTGCTCGGGAAGGACGTGCAGGTTGTCGAGCATTGAGCCCCAGAACTCATCGTCGTCTCGAACGGCAAACCCGAATCCGACCGGCGCGCCCCCTTGCAGCGCGAGCGCGCCCACATCGCGTCCGGTGGGCGCGGACAAGCGGCGGCGCCAGTGCGTCAGTCGATCGGCGTCAATATCGCCGTCAAGATACTCGTCGGGCAGGATGCCCCGATAGGCGCTCCGCCAGCTCGTCGCGTGGATGCGAGCGATGGTTGTGGCGTCGGGCGCAACGATGGGGCGGTAGGTCACCATATCGCGGATTATCGCGCGCAGCGAGATGATCGTAGGTCCGACCTTGGGCGGCGCGTGTACCATTCCTGTGCCTATGGATCCGCTCTACAGGAGAGCCATCGCGCAAGGGGTGGCAGGGTTGGCCGTATTCGCCGCGTTCATCTTCTTACCCGCGGGCACATGGCACTACTGGCAAGGCTGGCTCTTTATCGCAGTCTTTTCCACGTCGACCATCGGCTTCACCATCTATCTCGGGGTCTACGACAAGCCACTTCTCGAGCGCCGCTTGAATGCCGGACCACAGCATGAGAAAGAGTGGTCGCAGAAGATCATCGTGTCGCTCATCATCCTCGCGTTTTTTATTTTTATCATCCTGCCCTCACTCGATTACCGCTTTGGGCTCTCGCCGGTGCCCGCGTACCTGTCCTTTGTAGGAGACCTCGTGATCGTATTGTCATTCCTCTTTATTTTCTGGGTCATGAAGGTCAATAGTTATGCGGCAGCCAACATCAGTGTCGCTGACGATCACAAAGTGATCGGCACCGGCCCCTACGCGTACGTGCGTCATCCTATGTACGCTGGCGCGCTCGGGCTTTTCATCGGCATGCCGCTTGCGCTCGGCTCGTGGCTCACGATCTGCCTCGTCCCGCTCATTCTGCCGGTGCTTTTCTGGAGGCTTCTTGACGAGGAAACGATGTTGCGCCGCGAGCTTCCCGGCTACAACGAATACGCAAGCCATGTGCGCCATCGTCTCATTCCGTACGTCTGGTAGAAATCGGGCCGGGTTTCAGGCACCACAGACCCCTGCCGCTGGGGGCGTGCAGCGCTATGCCTGGACCCGCCGCGTTGCCGGCATTCGCGGGAGCGCTAAGCCGTCGTCGGAATTGCTCGTAGCTGACATTCTGAAAAACGAAGGGCGCCGTCAGGCACCCTTCGATGGAACTGCAGTAATGTCAGAAGAAGCGCGGATACAAGCCCATTAGAACGGCAGGTGGCGGAGATCCGGCGGTGCCGCCGCTCTGATGCCAAGTTACCCATGCTTCCAGCGCGTCGAGTTGGGCACCCAGCGAGGCGTCGTACTCGGCGCCACCGTGACCCATCCCGGGGATGAAATACACGGCCAAAAGGTCTCTTGCGTCGGCGACCCCGAAGCGATCCTCCACCAGCTGCTTGTAGGCTAGCGTCTCGCCGGGCGAGACGATGGGATCGTGCGACCCGTGTCCGATGATTATCGGCCGCGCGAGGTTGCCGGTGTTGTCGAACCTGCGCAGGTCATTCGCGACCGGCGGAGGGCTATTGTTCGGATCCCAAGCCTTGATTTCGTCAACAGACAGGACGCCGTCGCCATCCGGGTCGTAGAACCGATCGAACTTCGCGACCGACGTCGTTGCATATCCGAGAATCGCGTTGTACTGCCCGAGTGGCCACGGCGGGTTAGGTCCCCACCTGTATTCAGAGCCCGCAAAGCGCCCGAAGTTAAACGTGCGGGACGAATCGCGCACGTGCGCCGGCATCGTGTAAATGTTGAGCAGCGCCTGAAGCTGTTGCGGCGTCAGCGGTGGGACCAGTGGAGTCGCAACCGGGTTCCAGTTCGGGTCGGCGGTACGCTTGGCGACGATGTCCGCGAT
>Ga0070670_100002508_pt1 | contig 15142 bp, 13 predicted proteins | sample KBSS63metaG_FD_64665 | JGI IMG/M metagenome (GOLD analysis project Ga0070670, IMG submission 64665) | Switchgrass rhizosphere microbial communities from Kellogg Biological Station, Michigan, USA - KBS S6-3 metaG | ecosystem: Host-associated > Plants > Roots > Rhizosphere > Soil ... | reverse complement strand
GACGCCGGAATCGCTGTTTCTTCTGCTGACCTCGAATGCGCGCCACCGGTTGACCACGGTGGACACGGTCATCATCGATGAAATCCACGCGCTCGTCCCCACGAAGCGCGGCGCACACCTGGCGCTGTCACTGGAGCGGCTGGAGGAGCTTCGTTCAGGTCCGGCCCTCCAGCGAATCGGCCTCTCTGCGACGCAGAGACCCCTCGAAGAAGTGGCGCGATTCCTCGGCGGCGCGATGCAGCGCCCGGTGCCGAAACCACGCCGCCAGTCACGTAGCAAGGCCAAAGGCGCAGCCGTCGAGGAAGTGGAACTCGAAATCCACGAGGAATTTGCCGCCGATCACAAATCGCACGCCTTCAGGCCTGTCACCGTCATTGACGCCGCGCACAAGAAGCATTTGAAGCTGCGGATCGAGGTGCCGATCGAGGACATGGCACGGGTGAACGCCACCGACGTTCCAAGCGGGCCAGCCACGGGAGGCGCCCCCTCGATCTGGACGTCCATTCATCCGCGGCTGCTGGACCTGATTCGCTCTCACCAGTCGACCCTGCTGTTCGTGAACAGCCGCCGACTCGCGGAGCGGCTGGCGGGCGCCCTCAACGAGCTCGCCGGCGAGCCGCTGGTGCGCTCGCATCACGGCTCACTCGCGCGCGAGGCGAGGAGCGAAGTGGAAGACCTGCTCAAGGCCGGCCGCATCCGCGCACTGGTCGCCACTTCGTCGCTCGAGCTCGGCATCGACATGGGCGCGATCGATCTGGTTGTCCAGATCGAATCGCCGCCATCGGTGGCAAGCGGCCTCCAGCGCGTCGGCCGCGCCGGACACCAGGCCGGCGCGATGAGTGAAGGAATCATCTTCCCGAAGTTCCGTGGCGATCTGGTCGCCTGCGCCGCCGTGGCGCGTGCGATGCACGACGGGCAGGTCGAGTCCACGAGGTATCCGCGCAACCCGCTTGATGTTCTGGCGCAGCAGATCGTCGCAATGGCAGGGCTGCAAACGTGGGCGGTCGACGAGCTCTTTGCCGTCGTCCGTCGCGCGGCACCGTTCGCTGATCTGAGCCGATCGATCTTCGACGGCGTGCTCGACATGTTGTCGGGACGGTACCCGTCCGACGAATTCGCCGAGCTGCGCCCTCGCGTCACGTGGGACCGCGTCGACGGGACCGTGACCGGCCGCGAAGGTGCCACGCGCGTCGCCATCGCCAACGCCGGCACCATCCCTGATCGCGGTTTATACGGCGTCTTTCTCGCCGGGGCCGATCGGCCCGTTCGCGTCGGCGAACTTGACGAAGAGATGGTCTTCGAGTCGCAGGTCGGCGAAACGTTCACCCTCGGCGCGTCGACGTGGCGCATCGAAGAGATCACCCATGATCGCGTGCTGGTCTCGCCTGCTCCTGGTGAACCGGGCAAGATGCCGTTCTGGCACGGCGATCAGGCAGGCCGGCCGGTGGAGCTGGGGTACACCATCGGCAAGCTCGTTCGCGAGTTGCGGACGGTCCCGCGCGCGGCAGCGCTCGATCGCCTGGTACGTCTACACGATCTGGATTCGACGGCTGCCGAAAATCTCCTGCGTTACCTGGATGACCAGCAGGCCGCCGGCGCTGTGCCCGACGACCGGACGATGGTCATCGAGCGATGCCTCGATGATCTGGGCGATTGGCGCGTCTGTCTGCTCTCACCGCTCGGCAGCCGGATTCACGCGCCATGGGCGATGGCGGTGACGGCGCACATCCGCTCACGGACCGGTATGGACGTCGAGGTGATGTGGGGCGACGAGGGCTTTGTGGTCCGCTTTCCGGACCTCGACACCGCACCCGATCCGACGCTGCTGCTGCCGGATGCTGACGATGTCGAGGGGCTGGTGCTGCGGCAGTTGGGCGGAACGTCATTGTTTGCGGCGCGCTTCCGGGAAACCGCCGCACGCGCGCTGCTCCTGCCCCGTCGTCGGCCCGGCCGCCGCACGCCGCTGTGGCAACAGCGCAAGCGCGCCGCGGACCTGCTCGCGGTCGCATCCCGTTTCGGCTCGTTCCCGGCGCTGCTCGAGACCTACCGCGAAATCCTGCGCGACCATTTCGACATGCCCGCGCTGGTCGACACGCTCCGCCGGCTGCAGACGCGCGGCATCAAGCTCGCGACGATTGACTCGACGGTACCGTCGCCGTTTGCTTCGTCGCTGCTGTTCAGCTACGTCGCCAACTACATTTACGACGGCGACGCTCCGCTGGCGGAACGGCGCGCGCAGGCGCTGTCGGTCGACCAGCGGCAGCTTCGGGAACTGCTCGGCGACGCGGAACTGCGCGACCTCCTCGATCCGGAGGCGCTCCATCAGGTCGAGCAACAGCTCCAGCACCTCGACGACAAGTACAAGGTGAAGAGCGCGGACGGCTTGCACGACCTGCTGCTTCGCATCGGCGACCTGTCATCGAGTGAAATCCAGGCACGTAGTGCGATGCCGGATGCCGCTGCGGAAACCGCTCGCCTCGAACGCGCGCGGCGTGTGGTGCAGATGCCTGTCGGCGGTGAGAAGCGCTACGTGGCGATCGAGGATGTCGCCCGGTATCGGGATGCCCTGGGAGTGCCGATGCCGCCGGGCATTCCGGAGGCACTCCTCGAGCCGGTTCGCGATCCCGCTGGTGATCTTGCCCGCCGGTATGCGCGGTCGCACGTGCCGTTCACCGCCGCCGAGTTCGCCACTCGCTACGGTCTGGGCGTGGCGGTCGCCGAAGCGCTGTTGCGCCGCCTGACGACAGAAGAACGGCTGATCGAGGGAGAGTTCCGGCCTGGCGGCACGGACCGCGAGTGGGTGGACACCGACGTGCTCCGCAGCATCAGGCGCCGATCGCTCGCGCGGCTGCGGCAGGAAGTCGAGCCTGTGGACACCGATGCGCTCGGCCGATTTGCGGTCGCGTGGCACGGCGTCGGTTCCAATCGTCACGGTCTCGAATCGCTGCTGGACGTCGTCGAACAGCTGCAGGGGGCGGCTCTTCCCGCGTCAATTCTCGAGACGGAAATCCTTCCTGCGCGCATCGCCGACTATCAGCCGGCCATGCTCGACACCCTGATGGCGGCGGGCGAAGTAGTGTGGACGGGCGTCGCGCCGCTCGGTGCCCGAGACGGGCGAATCGCCCTCTACCTGACGGATCATGCGGTGCGTCTGCGAGCGCCGGCCCCGGATCCACGAGTGCCGGTGGGCACCGAACCGACCGGTCGCGCCGCCGATGTGATCGCGTATCTCCGCGAGCACGGGGCATCTTTCTTCGCCGACATTCACCAGGGCACCGGCGGCGGCTTTCCGCAAGAGACGGTCGATGCGCTCTGGGACCTCGTCTGGGCAGCCTGCATCACGAACGACACGCTGCATCCGCTGCGCGCTTACGTACGGACGGAAGACAAACGAACGCAGCGACGAGCCCGGACACAACCGTTCCGTTCCCGCCGGTTGATGCCGCGGACGGCCGAAGGGCGCTGGTCGCTGCTCGAGACGAGGAAAGCCAGCCGCGCTGCCATCACCGAGTGGAGTGCCGCGCTGGCCCAGCAACTGCTGACGCGTCACGGTGTCGTGACCCGGGAGACAGTGGCGGCCGAAGCAATCGCCGGCGGTTTTTCGGCTGTGTACGACGTACTCAAGGCCATGGAAGAAGCGGGGCGCATACGGCGTGGCTACTTCGTTGGCGGACTTGGCGGAGCCCAGTTCGCCATGCCGGCGGCCGTCGATCTGCTCCGGTCGTTCCGCGACGTCCCGGAGGAGTCGCGGCGCGCCATCGTCGCCGCAACTGATCCGGCCAATCCCTATGGCGCGATCGTGAAATGGCCCTTCGATGCAGCGCCCGAGGAGGATGGCCGTGGCGCGTCACGGTCGGTTGGCGCGCGTGTCATCCTCGTGGACGGCTTCGCCGCCGGCTATCTGCGCCGCGGCGAACGAGAGTTACTCCTGGCTGTTCCCGAGGCTGAGCCGCAACGGTCGCGCACGATCCGCGGCGTGGCGCGCGCCCTGCTCGAGGTCGCCACTGCGCGGGAACCGGGCCGTCAGGGAATGCTGATTGCCGAGATCAACGGAACGCCGGCGGCTGCACATCCTGACGCCCAGGTGTTCGTGCATGAAGGCTTTGCGACCACAGCCATGGGCCTGCAGGCGCGAATTGTTCCGCATTATGGTCGCGCTGAGGCCAGCGAGCTCACGGCTGGCACCGGCATTGCGGGAAGACGACACGGAGGATTACTCATGGCTGATGCGCGCCGCAGATCCGATTCGACCGGAGACACCCTCGAAAGCGAACACGACGCGATCCGTTCGTCCAACGACCACGATCAGGAAGCAGAGCGCGAAGGGTTCCAGACCGAGCACAACCGCGGATACGACGACGCCGTGCGCGGCGGCTCGGACCTTGACGGGGACGATCTCGGCGACGTCGATCCGGATAGCGCGGAGTCCGACGTTGATCGGGACGATACCGTCGACGAGTAACCGCCGTTCACGCTTCCAGGTTTCACGCGTCCAAGGTCGATGCCTGAAGGCGATACCATCTACCGTGCGGCCCGCACGCTGCATCGTGCGCTGGCGGGCCGCATCGTCACACGCTTCGAATCGGTCTTCCCTGCCCTGACCCGCATCGACGTCGACACGCCGCTTCGCGGCCGTACCATCGAGCGGGTCGAAGCCCGCGGCAAACACCTGCTGATGTGGTTTTCCGGCGAACTGGTGCTGCGAACGCACATGCGCATGACGGGCTCGTGGCATATTTACCGTCCGCACGAGCGATGGCTCCGGCGCCGCGACGACATGCGCATCGTGGTCGAAACGGACGAGATCCACGCGGTTGCGTTCGGCGTGCCGGTGGCGGAAATCACCAGCGCCGATGGGCTCGAGCGCGTCCAACCGATTCGAGACCTCGGGCCCGATCCGCTCTCCGCCGACTTTCAGGCAGACGAGGCCGTGCGTCGAATCACATCGCGGAGCGAGATCGAAATCGCCGACGCGTTGCTCGATCAATCCGCGATTGCCGGAATCGGCAACGTGTACAAATCGGAGGTGCTGTTCGCAGGCCGGGTCAACCCGTTCGTCAGGGTCGGCGAGCTGGCAACGAGTGACGTCGAGCGCCTCGTTGCGATCGCAGTCAGGTTCATGCGCGCCAACGTGGCCGACGGCACTCCCGCGATGATCGAAACCTATCGCGGTTTGCGGCGAACCACAGGCCGTCACGATCCGGGCGCACGGCTGTGGGTGTACGGTCGTGCGGGCAAACCGTGTCGCCGCTGCGGCACGCCTGTCGCCCGCGCGAAGCAGGGGCCGAACGTCCGCAGCACGTACTGGTGCCCGCGCTGCCAGTCGGCGGAACGTGCTAGATCAACTTCCCCGCCGGTCCGAGATCGAGATTGAGATCGTCGATCGGGATGCCGAATCGGCCGGCAAGATCGCGAACCGTTTCCTCGAGCTGCATCAGCGCGCGGCCGATGTCCTCGGTCTGCTCATCGGTGAGCGTGCCGCCTTCCATCCTCCGGATGGCCTGCCGTTCGAGCAGCCGGCGGATGAATTCGACGAGGGTCAGCACGAGCTGAGCGACCGATCGCTGCACGTCATCAGGATCGGCGTTCCACCGCGGCGGGCTTGCGCCCGCCACGCGCTCGAGTTCGCGGCGAAGTTCACCCAGCTCCGCAACCTCCGTCACGGTCACGCCCGCCTTCGCCACCGTCTTCGTGGCTCGCTTCGACCGTGTTCGTGTGGCCTTGGTCGGGCGCTTCTTTCTGGCCGTGGGTGTCCGAGCCATGTCGTCAGTCCGCGCTAAATGCGTACGGCGGCCACGGGCCGCTGATGACAAGGCGAACGCCAGCGGCATCGGCGGCCGTGTTCAGGGTGCGCCGGTAATTCTCAACAGATGAACGCGGAATCAGATGGTAGATGCTCGCCACACCCCCGCGACGGTCGACGCGCTCATCTCTAATCCATCGCGCCACCGCGCCGCGGATCGGCTCGAACACCGGCACGACCCTCGCCGCGGCAGCGGCACGGGCTTTCCCGGTCAGGTAGTCGCGTCCGCTGGAGGGACTGCCGAATGGATCGGTGGCGGGAGGCACTTCTGCGGCGGTTGTCATCACTCTGACCGTCATCTGCACCCGCCCCCGTACCGTCGCCAGCCCTCGTGCGAGCGACGCGCGACGCGAGGACAGGATGAAGAGCAGTTCGTCCTCCGGGACGGTAGTGCCGAATCTGGCCGGCAGGATCGCCGGAAACCGCGCGGCAAGCTCACGCATGGTGCGATCGTAGCGGCGCAGGGTCGCCGCAGATGGTGTCAAGGGCCGTGCGCGCTGCGTGACGACGGCTGCAACGCGTCCATTCCGGATGATGCGAAAGCGCTCCCCGCTGCGTGTGGTGAACACCTGCGACCTCGTCGCACCGGTCACGATCGCGTAGACGTTCGCGGGCCGACCTGAAGGTCGGCCCTTACCGGCGGGCACGGCGCCCGGCGACAGCTCGTGCGCGCCGCACCCGGCGATCGTGGTGGCGTGCGACGAGGTCGGCATTCTCATTCGGCAACACGCGATCCGCGGCGCACAGCAGCAGCGACAGCCGCGCATAGACCAGATCGACCTGTGCGAGCGCAATCGTCAGGTCGCCGCTGAGCACGACGCCCTTACTGAGCACGTTGTCAACGATGTCCAGCAGCGATGCGTCGTTGGCATCGAGGACCAGGTCAGCGTCGCTGGGACGAGACCTTCCTGCAGGCTGTACTCGCGGACGAGGAGCCACGTCGGTCACCGCTTTGTCTTCCGGACCGTGCGCCGTGCACCGCCGTCAACGAAGTTATACGGCGGCCAGGGTCCGGTCAGCGAAACGACGAGGCCGGATCCCGTCAGCTTGCGCGCATGCTGACGAAGCGTGTTGCGGAATGCGTTGGCCTTCGCCCTCGGCAGGAGAAACGCCGCATCCAGAAGCAGCCGCGAGCCGGGTGTCGCCTGCTCCGTCGCGGTGCGGCGGCGCGATTCGGTCGCCTCTCGGGACATCGCCCGGTACAAGCGATCGGCCGCACGTTTTGCCGCGGTCAGTTGCGCTCCGGTGACGTCCCGCAGATCGCGCTTGCGCGCCAGGTACGCCGCGCCGGATTCGGCAGGTACCGTGCGGCCGGGTCGCCGCGAGCCTTTCCGCGAAGGCGGCCGGTGCGCATCCTCGACCGCCTGGCGCGCGCCCTTCTCGTCGAATGACAGCCGAAGTCCCCATTCCTGCTGGCGATCGAGGCGCGCGAGGATTCGATCGACGCGTCGCCGCTCGCGCGCAATATGCTCCAGAGCCCGCTCATCTGTCGTGAACAGGGTAAAGAGCTGCATCGGGAGCACCGCCGGCGCCGTCAGAAAGTGTTCGACGATGACTTCGTGGGTCATGGCGCGGCGGCCGACCCAGTCGAGATTCGTGAGACCGGTCGCCAGCGCAGCCTCGTCGTACTGCGCTGCAGGCACCGTTGACACGATGAGCCACACATCACCTCCGGCATGGAGCGCACGTACGGGCTTCGCGCCGGGCATCGACACTGGCGCAGAGCTCACAGCCGGAGTTCTGGGACTGCGAACGAGGCAATAGACGTAGGTCAGGGTCACTTACGGGTGCGAGAGGTGCGAGGGGTGCGAGAACGCTTCGAACTTTTGATGACCGTTTTCTGCGCAGCCTCGGACGGATCGTGGAAGTCTCCTGACACCGATGCTTCAACCTGGAAGCGGCTGTCGCCGGTGGTCTCCAATGGCTGGGCACCCATGTCGATCGGGCCACTGCCGCCCTCGCGCCGTTCCTTGATCTCGCGGATGCGCGTCAGCAAATCGCTCTCGATGTCGTGGAACTCCTCGTCGCTGATTTCCCCCATCTCGCGGCGCATCTCGGCTTCGAGCAACTGTTCGCGCAGCACGGAATCGTCGTTCATCTCGGCCTCGGCGGCGGTCAACGCCGTCTCGAGCGCCCAGCGGATTCCCGAGATCATCAGCGAGTCGAGAATGAACATCAGGGGTAGAGGTCTTTTTGGGACTTGGGAGCCGGGACCTGGGATTTGGGATTGTCCTGATGCTGTCCTGCGCGCTCCAGCTTCAGCCGGATGTTGACGAAGTTGTACGGCGGCCATGGGCCGGTGTACTTGAATGTCAGCTTCTCGAAGTGGGACGCAATGTCCTTGATGCGGCGGTCGAACGCCTGTTCCTGATCGCGCTGCACGAGAAACGCGGCGTTCATGATCATCTTGTCGCCAATCGCGCGGTTCACGCGGGACGCCACCGACACATCGCGCAGCCGCTGCAGGAATTCCGTGACGTACCGCTCGGACCGCTGCTGCAGCGCCGCATCGATCAGCCGCCCGTACTGCATCCGCGCGAAATAGGTCGACCCCTTCTGCGAGGAGATTTCCGCTTTCAACCGATGGATATCCTCGTCCTCCTGCTCGATGACACGAACCATGTCCTCGCGGTCCCACAGCACCTTGAGACCGAACTCGAGCTTGTCCTGCATCTTGTTGAGGACGTCGGCGAAGGCCTCGTAGGCGGACCGCAGCAGCTCGAGAATGTCTTCGCGCGTCTTGAAGATCGTGCCGAACGACATCGGAATGACGGTGTGATCGCGCATGACGGTCTCGTTGACGCGCTCGTGCGCCAGGACGTTTTCCCGCGTCGAATCGAGCGGCGCGATGGGCACGTCGGAAATCACCGCGGCCATGTCCTTGTAGTTGATCGTGTACACGTCTGGCCAGGTTTCATCCATGCCGATGGCGCCGAACTTGAGCGGCTGGGTCGACCGGATGATGCAGTACACGTAGCGTCCGCGGCCGGCGCTGGCGCGATCGACGTCCGGCATGCTCGGCTTCGGCGCCCGCTCGACGAGACGCTCGACGCGTGTCTCGGTGCCGCGGACCTCGGTTTCGTGCGTCACGCGGGTCAGCGCGTCAGAGCCACCTCGTGCTTCGCGCGCCGACTTGCCGTTGCGCGGCGTCTGCACGGCTTTCCGCGTATCACCGGTGCCGCGGTTGTGCATGCTGCGCGGCATCGCCGCCTGCTGCGATCGTCCGCGCGCCGACCCGCTCCGTGCTGACTTGCGGGCTGTCGCTTTTGCCTTCGCCTTCGCCATTGGACACTCCGGCACCCGGGTCTACGGGAACGCCTCAGCGGCATTCCTCGCCACGGTGCCTCAGATGCGTGCTACAGCCTACCCCTGTTTCACCGCGTCGAGCATTCGCCTTACTTCCACCACTAAATCGTCAGGCAGACACGGCTTCGTCACGAACGAATCGCACCCGGCCTTGCGTGCGCCTTCGGACGCTCCGGCGAGCGCGTGGCCTGTCAACGCGACAATCGGAATGTGCCTCGTCTCCTCGTCGGCTTTCAGCACGCGCGTCGCTTCCCACCCATCCATCCCCGGCAGCGACAAGTCCATCAGAATCAGATCGGGCTTCAGCGCGCGCGCCTGCGTCACGGCTTCGTTGCCGTTCTTCGCTTCCGCGACGCGAAAACCCGAGTACTGCAGGTATTCGGCATACATCTCGCGCGCATCCTGGTAGTCGTCGACGACGAGAATCAGCGGTCCGGGTTCACTGGTCATTGTGGCGCTTCCACGGGAATCGTCAGTGTGAATGTCGACCCTTCGCCGAGTCGGCTCTGCAGCGTAATGCGGCCGCCGAGCGCGTTGGCGAGGCGGCGGCAGATCGCCAGGCCGAGTCCGGTCCCACCGTATTGACGTGACGGCGAGTCATCGACCTGACGGAAATCCTCGAAGATCTTGTCGTGGTGCTCGGGGGCGATACCGATGCCGGTATCGGTCACCGCAATGGTCGCCAGGTTCACCGACGTGTCGAAATCGACGCCGATTTCGATGCCGCCCTGATGGGTGAACTTCAGCGCGTTGCTGAGCAGATTGACGATGACCTGCTTCACCTTCTGCCGATCACTGATCATGATCGGCGATTCGTCGGAGAGCTTCGACGTGACCGTCAGCTTGGACCGCGAGATGACGGGATCGAGCTCGGTCATCACTTCAGGGACCAGCTCGTTGAGATTGAACTCGCTGATCTGCATCGGCATCTTGCCCGCCTCGATGCGGGTGATGTCGAGAATCTCGTTGATGATCGTCAGCAGATGCCGGCCGTTGGAATCAATGCGCGTGAGCTGGCGGCGGATGTTGGCCGGCAGATCGCCCGCCACGCCCTGCAGCAGCATGTGCGTGTAGCCGAGGATCGCGTTGAGCGGCGTCCTGAACTCGTGTGACATGTTGGCGAGGAACTGCGACTTCAGGCGCGAGGCCTGCTCCAGCTCGATCGCCTGCCGCCGCAGCAGCTCGTTCTGGGTCGCCAGCTCCGCCGTCGCCGACTGCACGCGCATCTGCAACTCGTCAGACGCCGCGCGCAGCTGCTCGTACAGCCGCGTGCGCTCCAGCGCCTCGCGGCGATCGTGCAGGATGGTCACCACGGCGGTTAACTCGCCGGTTTCCGTCAGCACCTTACCGGCGATCGCTTCGACCGGAATCGGCTCGCCGGACAGCGGATTCATCAAGCCGATCTCCCCGCGCCGGATTTCACCGGGGCCGCTCTCACCGAGCAGCAGGCCCGAGATGAACGAGGAGAAGTGCGCATCGTTGGACTGCACGGTCCGCTGCGCGGTGGATGGAGAATCCGGGGCGACCGTGAACAGTTCTTCGGACGGCGCATTCATCAGCACCGTGGCGCCGCTCTGATCGGTGACGATGATCGGGTCCGCCACCGAATCAATGATCAGATTGAGACGGTCGCGTTCGGCGCGCACCGCGGCTTCGGCGATGCGCAGCTTCTGGTAGTTCTCCTCGATCTGCTCTGTCGCGCGCCGCAGGTCGGTGATGTTCCGCAGGACCGAGACGATGCCGGTGCCTTCGCGGGGGTCCTCGACCGTCGTGCTCAACACCTCGAAGAGCAGGTCGGAACCGTCGCTCGGGTCCACCAGCAGCAGTTCGCGGGCTTCCGACGGGGCCTCCACCGCCGTTCGTGACAGCGCGGCGGAGAACAGCATGTTGTTCAGCTCGACGGCGCGGCGGCGTCCCTCGCTCTCTTCCTCGGTGGCCGCAAACAGCTTCTCTGCGCGGGAGTTGGCGACGATCAGCCGGCCTTCCGTGTCGGTCAGCATGATCGGGTCGGTGACCGAGTTGATGATCGTGAAGAACAACGCGCGCTCACGCCGGAGCTTCCGCAGTTCCTCCGTCATGCTGCCGCGGCCTCGAATCTGATCGAGCTTCTGTCCCAGGACCGTCGCCAGCCAGTTGACCTCGCCGGTGACCGAGGTGCCGGCCTTCACCAGCAACAACCCGACAGCGTCGCCATCGTCCTGGCGATCGTCGCGAAGTGGCACGGCCAGCACCGGCGCGCTGCCGAATCCGGGGTGCCGGGCGTGTCCGTTCTCGCGGCCGCTGCGAAGGGCCATCGGCGCGGGGGCCGTGAGCGCACGCACGAGCGGATCGTGCAGGTGCAGAAGCGGGGAGGAATACTCCTCGAGATCGTCTGTCGACACGCCCACTCCGGCAACGCCGACGAGCACGCCGGCGTCAGCGTCGATGGAGAGGCAGACGGAACGCCGCACTCCGGCATGACGGGCCAGCCACTCGAGACTGGCCTGTGCGCAGCGCGGCAGGTCCTCGCGGTGCACGAGGAAATACTCGAGCAGCTCGAGCCGCGCGGCGGCGTTGGCGGCCGGCGCGGTGACACGGCTGGTGCGTCGCGCCGAAAGCGAGCTGAGAGAGTGCCTGGGCAATGGTTACCTTGGCGCCCCCTGAAGGGCGCCCTACGTGTCTTGGCGCCCCCGAAGGAGCCGCCCTACCTGACGTAGGGCGCCCTCACGGGGCGCCGAATCAGCGTATCCGGCGTCGGTTCCGGGGATTGGTCGCCCGCGGAGCCGTCGTCGTACTTGCTTCGAGCTGCGCACGCAACGCCACGTTCTCGGCGGCGATCTCTTCGTAGGGCCTCGCCGGCTCGAGGGCGGGACGTGCCGCGGCGGTCGCTGCGCCGACGGCTTCCGAGTACTTCAAGTACGTGTCAATCGACGCGACCACGACGCGTGCCTCGACGGTGATCAGATCGATCCCGACGAGTGAGACACGCACCCATGCGTCGATCACGATCCCCTTATCAAGGACCCGGTCGAGAACGTCGATCAGACTTGTCCCGCCCGCTGCTCGTTCGACGGCCATCGTGAGAGCTCCTTACTGGTTCCTGCGCGAACGTTTTCCGGAGGCCCTCGTCAGCAACGCGAGCCGCCTTTCCATCACCCTGAGCTGCTCGCGCAGCTCGAGGTTCTCCTGCATCACCTGTTCGCGCCCGGGCGAGAGGTGACGGTCGTACTTCCACCAGTCGAGTCCTATCTCTTCCGCCTTGTCGATCGAACAGATCATCAGACGGATCCGGATCGTCAGCAGCTCGACTTCCGCCAGCGAGACCTTGATGTCGCCCGCCACGACCAGACCTTTGTCCAGCACGCGGTCGAGCACGTCAACAAGCCCGGCGTTGCTTCGGCTTGGGCCTGGCGTCAAATCGTTTGGCATGCGGGTGAGGGTTGGGACGGGGCGGCGGCAGTCACGAAAGGTGGATGATCATAGATCGCACGCCCCCGATCCTCAACGGTCCCGCCGGCCCCTGTCCAGCGCAGCCGTAGCTACAGCCGGGCTAGGTCGCGGCCTCGCGCGAGTACACTGCCGCTGGAGATGGCTTCGCGCACCGCACTGCTGGCAACCGCCCTGCTATGCGCGTCCACGCTACCGGCGGCGGCGCAGGGAGATCTGAAGCGCCTCTCCATCGAAGAGCTGTTGCAGATCGACGTCACCTCGACGGCGCGCCGGCCGCAGCCGATCGGGACCACCGCCGCAGCCATCTCCGTCATCACCGGCGACGACATCCGCCGCGCCGGCGTCACGACGCTCGCGGATGCGCTGCTCCTTGCCGACGGCGTCCACGTCGCGCGCTTCAACAGCGGCACGTGGGCGATCTCGCCGCGCGGATTCAACTCCAACACCGCCAACAAGCTGCTGGTGATGATCGACGGGCGGACAGTCTACTCGCCCCTGTTCGCCGGCGTCTTCTGGAACATGGAGGACTACGTTCTCGGCGATATCGACCGGATCGAAGTGATTCGCGGACCTGGCGCGACCCTCTGGGGAGCCAACGCGGTCAATGGCGTGGTCAACATCATCACGCGGCATTCACGCGACACTCAGGGGGCGCTGGTCTCACTCGCCGCCGGAACGGAAGATCCGCTCATTGCCGAAGCGCGGTATGGCAGCGCCACCGCTTCGACCTCGTGGCGCGGCTACGCCAAGATCGCCTCGCGCGACGATCAGGTCTTCGCCAGCGGCCTCTCGTCCGGCGATGGACGACGTCGCGGTCAGGTCGGCTTCCGGATCGACGGCGGCACCAATCCGTCGCGATCAACGTGGATGCTCAAGGGCGATGCGTTCCACAGCCGCGACGATCTCCCGGATCGTGCCGCCGGGGCGTTCACCGAACTGGACCTGCAGGGGCGATGGTCGCTTCCCGTCTCCGGCTCGCGAATCGAGGTCCAGTCGTACTATCGCCGCGAATACCGGCAGATCCCGCAGCAACTGACACATCACATCGATGTGTTCGATCTCGACGCGCAGCACATCAGGACATTCGGACGCCGGCATGACGTCGTCTGGGGGGCAGGCGCACGGGTCAATCGCGACAAGACGTACGCCAGCGCCACGTTGTCGTTCACGCCACCCGACCGCGTCTACCCGGTCGCCAACGTCTTCGCCCAGGACGATATCGCGCTCATTCCGGCCCGGTTGTTCCTGACCGTCGGAACGAAGTTCGAGCACAATGCGTTCAGCGGCGGCGAACTGCAGCCGAACGTGCGCGCGCGCTACCTGCTGCCGGGCAATCAGATCATCTGGGGAGCTGTCTCGCGTGCGGTGCGCCGGCCCACCCGCTTTGACGACGACATCGTGGTCAGCGGCCCCGGTGGTGTGGTGCTGGCGGTCGGCTCGGACGACTTCGTGTCTGAATCGCTCCTGGCGGGCGAGATCGGATACCGCATCCAGCCCTCACCGTTGTTCTCATTCGACGCGACCGTCTTCAGGCACCGCATCAGCGACCTGCGCAGCCAGGAACTGCCGCCGACCGGCCTGCCGATCGTCGTCGGCAACACGCTGCGCGGCGAGGCGCGCGGCGTCGAGGTCGGTGTCAACGTGCAGCCGGCACCCTGGTGGCGTGGGCACGTCGGCTATACCTGGCTGCATACGGACATCGAACGTACCGCCGCAAGCCGGGATGTGGGCGGCGGCGCGACGGAAGCCGACGATCCGAACCACATGTTCGGGCTGCGCAGTTCGTTCGATCTCCCTCATCGAGTGGAGATCGACGCGATGGTGCGCGCGATCTCGGCACTTCCGAATCCCGTGGTGCCGTCGTACGCCGAGCTCAACCTGCGCGCCGGATGGTGGGCCACGCCGCGCGCCGAGATCTGGCTCGCGGGACAGGATCTGCTCCACGACCACCATCCGGAGTTCGGACCTGCGTTGCCGACACGAGTCGAATTCGAGCGCTCGATCCGCATCGGCATCACCCTTCGAGCGGCACCATGATCGCGCGCGTGATCACGACTGTCGTGATCGCCGCCACGACGATCGCGATCACCCGGGCGCAGGACGTGGCACTCGAATATCGAGTCAAGGCAGCCTACCTCTACAACTTCGTGAAATATGTCGAGTGGCCGGGCAAAGCCCGGTCGTCGATTCTGATCTGCATCGCCGGACAGAATCCGTTCGGCGACGAGCTGACGCTGCTCATTCGCAACGAACGGGTGCATGGCCTTCCGCTCGCCGCCGAAGTGATCCTCGAACCGCGGGCCGACTGCGATGTCCTGTTCACGCCGAAAACGTCGAACGTGCCCGCCTATCTGCGCACCGCCGTGGGGATGCCGACGCTGACTGTCGGCGAGACGGATCGCTTTCTGGAACAGGGCGGGATCGTTCGCTTCGTCGCTGCCGGCCGGAATGTCAGGTTCGAAATCAATCCCGTCGCGGCGGACCGCGCGAAACTGCGGATCAGCTCACGTCTCCTGCAGCTCGCGCGCATCGTGGAACCGGAGTCTGACGAACGATGATTCCGTTTCGCGACCTTCCGATCCGGCGCAAGCTGCTCCTGCTCAC
>Ga0070670_100002504_pt1 | contig 15150 bp, 18 predicted proteins | sample KBSS63metaG_FD_64665 | JGI IMG/M metagenome (GOLD analysis project Ga0070670, IMG submission 64665) | Switchgrass rhizosphere microbial communities from Kellogg Biological Station, Michigan, USA - KBS S6-3 metaG | ecosystem: Host-associated > Plants > Roots > Rhizosphere > Soil ... | reverse complement strand
GCGCTCCATTTTGCTAACTTGAAAACGATAAACAGGATTACCACCATGACCAGAAGCGGGGCGATAGCTGCCATATATGAACCTCCGTATTAGGTCTAAGATCCTAGTATGAGCACAGACAGTCAGTACTGTCCAACTGCCCCGCCGGCGGGGCTTCCTTTAACATTCTCTCGGCTATTTGCAATGCCAACCGCGGATTCGGTAAAAGCAGCTAGGGTGAGTCTGGAAATTTGGCTCACTATGGATGTACTGAAATCGACAATGACGAAAAACATTATTGACCCTTCGTTCAATACCGCGAGCAAGCCGCTATGGGCTTTTAGTGCTCGCCTCGCAACAATCCTTGCGCTGATTTTCCTTTTGGCGCATGAACAAAGCGGTTTTGCGCAGGATTTCTACAAAGACAAAACCTTACGGTTCATCGTCGGTCAGGCGGCGGGCGGCGGCTATGATACCTACACCCGCACCATTGCCCATTTCATGAGTAAACACGTACCCGGCAACCCTACGGCCGTAGTGGAAAACATGACCGGCGCCGGAAGCCTGGTCGCCGCCAATTATATTTACAACAATGCAAAACCTGATGGCTTGACGATCGGCAACTGGAACAGCGCCTTCGTCCTCAATCAGGCGCTCGGCGATCCTAACGTTAAATTCGACGCACGGAGATTCGGCTGGGTTGGCGCGCCCAGTAAAGGAGTACCGGTTTGCCTGGTCATGGCTTTTACCGGGCTCAGAACCTTCGATGAGATTGCCAGATCGCCCAAGCCCATTCGCATGGCCGGGACCGCACCCGGTTCGCACAGCATCGATCTGCCGCTCATGCTGAACAAGATGATCGGCACAAAATTCACGGTGGTTTCTGGTTATCAAGGCACAGCGCAAATAAAAATCGCGTTACAGCGGCGTGAAGTCGACGGCCACTGCACGAACTGGGATTCGGTGCTTGCCACACAGAGGGATCTACTCGATGCTAAAGGCGATGACCGTATGATTCCCTTTTTGGTGCACAGCCGGTCGGACACCGAACTCAAAAATGTGCCTCTGTTCAGCGAAGTTTTGAAAGACGAGGTACATGCCAAAACCTATAAGGCCTACATGGCACAGATGGAGTATCAGCGGCCTTTAACCGTTGCATCCGGGACACCGAAAGACAGATTGGAGATCTTGCGCCGCGCCTTCAAATCGACTCTCGAAGACACGGAATTCGCCGCCCAGGCAAACGGCCTGCGGCTCAATATCACTTACGTGTCGCCCGAAGAGATCGATAAATGGGTCAATGAAGTTTTGACGATCCCTCCACAAGTCCGAGAGAACTTGCAGTTTTTATCGCAGAGCAAGTGACGACCGCTCATCGAAGGAGAAACAGATGGCTAGAAATGGATTTAAGGCAATGGACTCCGATATGCACGTCTTCGAGCCTGCGGACCTTTGGCAACGATACATCGACAGAAAGTACCTCGAGCGCGCACCTAAAGGTCTCAATCGCTCGTTTCGCGATCTTGGCATCGAGGTCGCCGGCAAGATCCTGCCGATACCGCGAAATCCGGAAAATCCTGCTTTGGCTAAATATCGCCACGACTTTTTTGAAGAAAAATATAGCGAGGCAGGCAAAAGAAACTTCGACGGGATTTCGCAACTGCAAGCGATGGACAAAGAGGGCCTCGATGTGGCGGTTCTATTTCCGACCCGCGGCTTGACCGTTTTGGGCATCGATGATCTCGATCCCGATTTCGCCACAGCCGTGGCGCGCGCCTACAATGATTGGCTCCACGACTTCGCCCGAACCAATCCCGAGCGCATGTTTGGCGTGACCATGATTGCGCCGCACGATATCAGTGGTGCCGTCGAGGAGATCTGCCGTACCGTACAGGAATATGGCTTTCGTGGAATTTTCCTTAGACCCAATCACGTAAATCGAAGAAAATGGAGTGATCCCTATTACGACCCGCTCTGGGCCGAATGTGAAAAGCTCAACTTGCCGGTGGGTTTCCATGAAGCGGGCAGGGTCTACCTACCTCAGCCCGCTTTTTTTCACATTTGCTCGACGTTCTCGATGTTCAATACCTTTGGCTTTCCGTTCGCCAATATGCTCGCCTGCGGCGATATGATTTTCGGCGGGGTCATGGAACGATTTCCGAGGCTCAAAGTCGCCTTTCTCGAGGGAAACTGCTCGTGGGTACCTTGGCTCCTCTGGCGCATGGGCGAGTACGCCGAGACCACGGGCAAAGCGGAATATCCTTATCTCACTCTCTCGCCGTTGGAATATTTTCAACGCCAGTGTTACGGCGCCGTCGAATGCGACGAGATCACGGCGAAGCACATTCCCGAATACGATCTCGAAGACAATATGGTTTTTTCCACCGACTACCCGCATCTCGACGTCAAATACCCGCACGCCATCGAAACTTTTTTACAACTGCCGTTCTCAGAGCAGAGCAAACGAAAGTACCTCTGGGACAACTGCGCCCGTCTGTATAACTTCGCCTGACCGGAAGTTAAAGCGTCGCGACCCGCCAGGTTTCAAGTTTTTTCGGCATGCTGAATGATCTCGTGCATTTCGAATACGTTGGGTCCGGAAAAAATCTCCGCGCGTGGCCGGTTTCGATGCGCTTCCTTGAATTCAGCGCTCTCCGTCCAGGCCTGAAACGACGCCTCATCGCGCCAGTGCGTCAGCACGATGTAGTAATCGCCCTTGATCGGCCGTAGAATCTCCAAACGAACGAAACCCGGCATATTCTCCACCAGGCGTGCCCGTCCCTCGAAACGCTCTTCGAACTCCTTCTCGCGTCCCTTCGCGACTTGAAGTCGATTTGATACCACGATCATTGCCGCCTCCTAATACTCAAACAAAGTTCATTGCCTCAATAAAGCCGTCCATTGTCGTCGCCGATCACAACCGGCATCGAGAGTCTTTGAATTCCTACAGCAAAATTTCCATGAATATGGCGGAAACTAATTGGCCGCCCCGCTGTATCGAGAATTCAACTCGGATAAATATTTTCCCGTCCTGTCGAGAGTCGCATCGGACGGCAGCCGCTTCAAATCCTCGATGAGAGTCTTCAAATCCAGCGCTTGTTCAGCGAGCGCCGCGATGCGATCGAAGTAACGATAATAAGCCAAATCATGACTAAGTTTCGCTTCCAGCACGGTGGGCGGATGTTGACCCTGGATCTGACGCTCGAACCGGCGTCGGTAAATCGGATAATGGGTCATCTGCTGTAAAATATTTTCTTTCGCGGCATCTAGGGGCAATCGGTTCAAAATCGGTATGGCTTCGGCAATCAGCGCGTTCAACTCGCGGGAGACCTGGCGCTCTTCCTTCAATGACGCCAGGGCATTAGTCCGGGCAGCCTGGTCATTCTTCTCTTCAAAAAAAGCCGCCGCCGCCAAATATCCCAGCGGTGTCACCAGCCCCTCTTCAATTTCCCACGGCAGGGCGAAATTGGCGTCGCCGTGCAGATCCTCGTGCAAAACCACCATCACTCGCCGCACGAGCGGCTCCGCGGCAAACCCTAGAGTCGCCACCGAGCGCGCATCGGAAAATTCGTTTCCCTGGCGGTAATAAACGCTATAGCCATCGACACGATAAACTTGCTCAATTTTAAGCCGCTCTCTCTCTGTGCTGAAACCGATGGCCAAACGTATATCTATAGGGCGATCGAGGGCTAGAGTTCCGTCGCGTTGCATCCAGAGCCATAACATCGATAGTGGCTGACTATCTTGAGTCGTTCGGCTGAGCGCGGGAGTCGGCTCGATACCGAGAGATTTGCCGAAGCTTTTTACTTCCTCAATGAGCGTCGCGGTATGAGTCAACTGCACCCTGTCTTCAATGCGAGGAGTCAGCAGCCTAGCGCAAGACGAAACCACAAGGCCGGCGGCGAGCGCGACGGCAAATGCCATCCAGTGTTTGGGCCGACACGACGGTGAAATGCTGAACTGAATAGACTCAACTGCACCCAAGCAGCTCACATCGAGAAGAGAGACGCCAGCGGCGCCTTACGCGCGATCTGACCCACTTCCACGAGCAACTCCATTTCCGCTTCGGCGAGTCGCTGTTCTTCCTCGGTAAAGGTGAATTCAATGTTCGGATAGCGCGCCGAAGCCAGCAACGCCTCTTTGTCGCCGCCGTAGCGGGAGATAAATTCGTCGGCGATCTCGTCGAGATGCCTCTCGCTGTACGCGAAGGATGCGCGAAACGCTCTCAGCAGCGTTTCTTTGATACCCGGAGATCTCTGCAACAAGTCCTCGCGCGCAGCCACCATATGTTTGATCATTTCATCGAAGCCGTGCAATTTTTTCCAAGCTTCTCCGTCGGTATAAAGGCAGCGCACGCCCTCGGCAACTTCGCCGCGAAAGAAGAAATGATCCAATAACACCACGGCGTCCGCCTCGTTCCTCTGCAGCACGTCCAAAAGCTTTTCCTGTGGATAGGACGCCCAGCGTAGCTTCCTGTCGTCCACGCCGTAAACTCGGCGCAGTAGATATTGATGGATCGCATGCGGCCCCTGGTGCGTGGCGATCAGACGGCCTTCGAGATCTTTGGGCGTATTGATCGCACTGTCCACACGCACAAACACGCCATTACCTTTCATCGTCGACTTCCATTCGGTGGCGAGACCTATGATCGGCGCGCCTTGCAGCTTGCGCCGAAGAAAATTCGGTAAATAAAGATTGGCCGCCTGCACGTCGCCGCGAATCAATGCTTCCTCTTGCTCTTTGCTCGGCGGGTCCGGCAATTCGATCACTTTCATATTGACGCCGTCCGGCTTCACCTTGCCGACGGCGAGGGCATAATAGGTCCGAAACATACAAAAACGATTCCGGTAATGCGCAAAGGTCAGATCCATTTTGATTTCAGCGTGTGGTTCAAAGTTTGAGGTTCAACGGTCCAGCTAGGAAGGGACCCGGACTGCGAACCTACAATTTATCTTTTTGCCACTTCTTCCTTTTTGGTGTTGCAAATTTCCAAGGCCGCCGCGGCATAGACTTTGGTACAATTGACCATGTTGGTAATGCCGACACCGCGCCGAACGCCGCTGGGCGAATCCCACTCTGCTCCGGCTTTCGTTTCGGTCGGATCCACCAGATGAGTGCCGAATCCCGGACCGTAGGTGATCGCCGGCACGCCGTACTGCGCGATGCGTGAACCATCGCTGGTGATTCCGTAACGGATCGGCTTAGCATACGGAACCGGTTCATTGAAAACTGCGCGGTGCGATCGTTCCATTACTTTGACCAGCGGCTCGCTTTTGGAAATTTCGTATCCCGGTGTGGTGAGATAGAGATCCACCCGAATATCCAGAATATCCGGCTCGCGTTTGCGTACACGCTCACACACCTGTTCGATGTCGCGCTTGATCGCCAATGGCACCGCCCCAGGCAGCATTTTGACAATAACGAAAATGTCCGTGGTCGGACGTGTGCCTGGCTTAAACGGGTTGCCGCCCTCGATGGCGCCGATCTGTACGGTCGGCAACATGAACTTGTGCGGATTTTTCCGCTGATATTCCTTTTCCCATTCCTGAATCGCCTGCGCGACCTTGCAAGCCGCCAGGACAAATTTCGTCGCCTTGCCATCGACACTCACCCGAGCCCAGAGCAAGCCGGAATTGCCGATTTGCAACTGCAATCCGGTAGGCTCGCCGATAATGCACATGTCGGCCATAACGCCGTGATCCATGAGGTATCGAGCACCAACACCGCCGCCGCGGTAGGTCTTGCCATGAAACCTCCCGATTTGCGCCTTTTCGATCTCGCCGACCACACCCGCGATGATAACGTCACCCTTGAGCTTGACTCCGGCTTTTTGGATCGCCGATACCGCCTCGATGTAGCAAGGAAACGCCGCTTTCATATTGACGAGACCGCGGCCGTAAATGCGGTCTTCATCCACCACGGTCTCCTGCGGATTGTCGAAATGATCCATGTGCGCGTTGAACATCAACGTCGCGCCGCCCCCGGTGCCTTTAAGTATTCCCACCACGTTGGGCCTGCCGTCTTCAACGTATTGATACTCCACCTGCATGCTAAGCTGTTCCAACTCGCTGCCGATATATTTCGCGACTTCTTCCTCCTCGCCCGTGATGCTGACAATATTCGCCAAATTGCACGCCAGCTCCACGATTCGATTGCGATCCACCTGTTGCAGCACTTCTTCTTGCATCTTAAAAGAGCTCCTCTCTGAATGAAGACCAGCCCTTTTCTGTAACACACGCGCGCGAGGATTGACAACGAAGTGACGGCAGGAATGCGTAGTAGCCCCGCACCCGATTTCCGGAATAGCGCGAACACGATTTACCCGGATAAGGGCCAAGGATTCTTTTAGTGCTCGGATGGAATTTTCAGCTTAAGCTCAGGACGTGATGATCGCCCATCGAAATCCGTAGCCGCATCTCATGCAGAAGCCGTGGACCGGTCGAATATTCTTCACCGGATCGGCAATGAAAATGCCCATGGCCTCTTTGCACATAGGACAGCGCCGAATGAGCCGTTTCGCCGCCGATGGATGGGAGCCTAATCTGCGCATAACGCCGAGAACAAGGTCGGATTGCCGAGCCATGTTCCCTATATTTTTCATAACAAACTGCATACGCCGAAAAAAGATGGCTAAACTGGTGGAGCGAAATTATGTCACCGGGATCGCACAGCTCATCCTGGCGTGTGGAAAGGCGAACCGAACGAGCCGAAGCGACCCGCCGGTATTTCCCGACTAGTGACTCTGTTCCGAGGACTCGTGTCTACAATCCGCATCGTTGCAATTCGTATGAGATCGGCTAATAGCGGCCGGCGTTTGCGTGGCTGGGTTGCATTCGTAGCTTATGACGGAAACGGCGTCGTCGCCCACGTACACGACCAGTTTTTGCGGTTGCTGTTTGGGTGAAACAAGTCTGCTTCCTTCGATCGTGCGCGGCGTGGAAGCGTGTCTCTGGACGGTGCCCCGTGCTGCTTCCACACAATCAGATCTGGTCTTGAACTGAGACAACGGTGTCCAAGTTTCCTGAGACGAGGCCGGATTGGTGGTATGGTTCCACAGTATCCAGGCGGCACCCAGTAACAAAGCGGAGCGTCTCACGACGCTTATTCTAATCGAATTCTTCATGCCATCCTATAGCTTTCTTCGGCTCTATGCGTGAATTGAGCAAGCTTCATTCCAGCTCGAAACCGCGTAAGGACGAGAACTCAGTTGATCAAAACGCGGCGTAGCCTTGTCAAAGTTGACGCCTGGAAGCGATTCGCTTAGATTGAACGACGTTCATGATCGTTGGACTCGACATCGACGGCGTCCTCGCCGATTTCATCACGCCGTTTCTTCAGTTGCTGGCCCAGCGAACCGGTACCGGGCTCATCGATCCCGCATCGGTCATCGACCCAAACTTTTTAGCCCATCCCTTTCTCACTCCAACGATGATTTTCGATTGCATGGAGGCGGCATCATACGATGCCGAGTTCTGGCGCGCGCTGACGCCGCTTCTCACGCCCAAACAGTGGCACGAGCTCGATCGCATCAGTCGCATGCATCGGACCGTCTTCATTACTCATCGCTGGGTGCGAGATACTTATGATATCAACCGTGTGACCTGCGATTGGCTCCGGTCTCACGGCGTAAGCGATCCGGTCGTCTACTTTACTCAAGACAAAAAATCCGTTCTTGTTCGCGAGCTCAATATCGGACTTTTCGTCGATGATCGTCATGAGAATTGCCATGACGTCGCGAGCGAAACCGAGGCCGTCGTTTTCATGCCCCATCGGCCTTACAACCAGGCCTTCGATCATCCCAAGGTTCGTCGGATTCAGCAGCTCGAAGAACTATTCGAATATTTGGCAGACAAGTAGGGCAAGGTGAGAGCACTCGACGATAAAATTGCGATCGTGACCGGTGGCGGCGGCGGGATCGGCGGAGCGATTGCGCAAAGATTTTCCCGCGAAGGCGCCAAGGTCGCGGTCGTCGACATCGATGCCGCGGCCGCCGCCCACTGTGCGCATCAGATTGGGCCTAACGGCAGCGCCATGCCTCTTACAGCCGATGTGACGAAAAAACAGGCGGTGAACGAGATCGTCACGGCGACTCTAAACTGCTGGGACCGTGTTGACATTCTGGTCAATGTGGCCGGCGGCGCGGAGCGTAAACCGGTAATCCAGATGACTGCAATCGATTGGGACCGAGTGGTCGACATGAACTTGAAATCCGTCTTTCTCTGTTCCCAAGCCGTATTGCCCGCGATGCTCAAGCAACGCTACGGCAAGATTGTCAATATTTCTTCCATCTATGGTTTCAGCGGGAATGCCACCCGGTCGAGTTATGCTGCGGCTAAAGCCGGCGTTGCCGCATTTGCCAAATCGTTGGCGCTCGAGCACATTCAAGACAGCCTCAACATCAACGCCATTGCGCCGGGTCGCATCGAGACACCGCGAGTCCGCGGCCATTACTCCGATGAGGCGTGGGCCGCCGAGGTCGGCAAAATTCCAATGGGCCGCCCGGGCACAACCGAGGAGATCGCCAGTACCGCGCTCTTCCTCGTTCTCGATGAGAATAAATATATTACGGGACAAACCATTCACGTAAACGGCGCCTGGCTGAATTGGTGAGAAACTTACGACAATAGAGAATCCCGGATCGAGGATCGCTATCTTCGAATATCCATCGTCGATTTTCGATTCGGCTAGCTTCGTCTGAGCAGCAAAACAGGGAGGAAGATAATGTACGGCTGGCGAGCAAAAATTGGTCACGTCGCCCCATCGCGCGGCGATACTTTGGTTTACGAATTTTACAAAATGCTGCCGGAAGGATTTATGATCTTGAACAGCACCGGCACGATCCGGCAGCTTGTCGATGCCGATTTCGAGCGCCAACTGCAGCGCATTGAGGAAGCGGCCGCGGATCTCGTCGATAACAAGTGCGATTCGATCATCATCGGCGGCTCGCCTCTGTTCACTAAACTCGGCCACGGCAGCGATATTGAAATGAGCAGAAAACTCAGCGCGAAGTTTGGCGTTCCGGTTTCGCCGGGAATTACCGGCGAAGTCGAAGCTCTAAAGTCATTGAATATTAAGCAACTGGTGGTCGCGACACCGCACGAAGATGCGCTCAACGAGCGGATGAAAGTTTTCCTGGAAGCTTCCGGCTTTAAGGTTTTGAAAATTCAGGGTTACGGCATCAGAAAAAACGCCGATCTGACGGATATGGACATACACTCCGCATATAAAATCGCCAAGCGACTCTATGAGCAAGCGCCCGAAGCCGACGGCGTATTCGTTCCCTGCCCGCGCTGGCCGACAATCACCGACGTTGATCTACTCGAGCGAGAAATCGGCAAACCCGTCGTGACCAGCTGTCAGGCGTATATCTGGCATGCCCTTAAAATGGCCAAAGTGAAGCAAGAAGTGAAGGGCTTTGGTCGATTGATGGCATCACTGTCGAATGAGCGGTAGCGAAGGATCTGTCAGAACAACCCTTACTCATACCGCGCCCGTCATCCTGAGCGGTAAGCGAAGGATCTTTTCGCGCACCCTGGCGAATTATTTTTTGCTGAAGACTTCTTTTAAGAGATCCGTAACCCGGGCCGACGGGTTGGTCCTGATTTTTTTCTCCTCTTGCCCGACAACGAAGAACAGTCCGTCAGTTGTCTTTTCCGTCACGTATTGGTTTGCGTCGAATGCAATATTTTTGGAGAACGGCACGTCCTTATACTTACCGATCAATTCATTGTACTGCCGATTAACGCCCACCTGATCCATGACGTCCTTGACGTTCGGCAAGAATGCCGCTTGGAGTTTCTTTGAAGTCTTGCCTTTGAAATAGTCAGTGGCCGCGGTGTCGTTTCCGTTGAGAATTCTCTGTGCATCGTCGAACGTCATTGCGCCAATCGCCTCCCAAAAAATATCTTTGGCAAAAGGCACGGCCTTCTCCGCCGCACGATTCATACCGACGACGAACTCATCGATTTGCGGTCCGTAGCCGACAAGCCGCAGAGGTTGTTCAATCGTCTGCAGTGACTTGGGCATAAGTATCTTAATCGCTTTATTTTTCAGAAACCCATCCACGGTGCCCGTCTGCACAACCGCGTTTTCGGTGCCCACTTTCAATGCTTCCTGGAGCCCGGAGCCGATCTTCGCATCACTCAACCCGCTCCCGCCGGAAAGGCTCCCCAACCCTTTCAAGACTTTGTCGAACTGTGCCGATGCGGGTGACGCTATGAGAAGAAAAAAGATTAAACCTAAGCGTGTCGGAGACATAAGAATTCCTCCATCGATCGTGAGGATCTTATGGATGCTGCCTAGATCCGTCAAGCCGGTATGACGGGCTGAGAGAGAAAAGAAGAACTTTTGTTACAGGGTGCGGTTGAAGCGCGCCGGCGGACGGCGCTCGCCGCCGAGGTCGAAATCATTCAAAGCTGCGGCAAACATGGCATCGACCAACAGATTCATGATTTCCTGCTGCGACTCTTTGGGCGCAAGTCTGAAGGCGGCGCGCAGAGGCTGAATCGCCGCGCGCCATCGACTTTGGCTAATGTAAGCGCGACCAAGATATAGGTAAGCTTGAGCGAACTCGGGATCGTCGTGTGTTGCATCCTCGAAATAGGGTATGGCCTCATCAAACCGGCCTTGATTGAACAACGTCCGCCCCTGGTCGAAGCTAGTGTAGGCCGGACTGAGACGGCCAAGGCTGGAGCAAGCGCTCGTCCAACCCAGCGTAAGAACGACAAAAAGCATGAAAAACTTGTCTTTCATGACGATCCGCCCACGGTGGATTAGACGAGCGCCAAAGCCAAATCTTAACGGCCCTTATTTGCCGAGAGCTGACTTGAGCATCGGCTCAAGCTCGCCTCGTTCGTGAAGCTCGTGAACGATATCACAGCCCCCGACGAACTTGCCGTCGATATAGATCTGCGGGATCGTCGGCCAATTCGAATATCGCTTGATGCCGTCACGTACCGACGGATCGGCCAGGACATCCTCCGTCGCAAATGGAACGCCATAGGACCTGAGGATCTCGACCGTGTGCGCCGAAAAACCACACTGCGGAAAATCGGGAGTCCCCTTCATATACAACATGACCTTGTTGTTCTTCACCTTTTCATCGATTTTATTGATAATGTCATCTGCCATGAGCTTCTCCTTTTTCTTCGAAATCAGGAACCGAGCTTCTCCCATTGTGACGGGCTGAAAGTTTTTAACGCTAGAGCATGAATTCGCTGGTCGCTGATCGGCTCTTTCAATGCTTCGTTCACGAGTCGATGCTGCTCGAGCAACCCTTTGCCCTCAAAAGCCGGCGATACAACGATCAATTGCCAATGATCGCCGCCGCCGGTCAAATCCTGGGTTTCGCAAACCGATATCGGCAGCGACTTTCCTAAGAAGTCTTTGATCTGCTCCGGGGTAATCATGTCAAAAAAGCTTACCGGTTCGGATTTCCGCTTGCAACCTTAGCAAAATTACAACAGCGCTAACCCACTGGACCCTCGAAATCCGGCCGCACAATTTTGAGCATGGCGCGCAAATCCATTCTCAGCTCGTCCAAGGTCGGGCGCCCAAGATACCAGTACCCGCAATAAAGGTTATGGATCGTAAGATCGGGCAACAGCGAAAACGTGTAGGGCATGGCAGTGACACCGCGGCTCTTCGATGTTTCGGTCATGTCGAGCAGCTTGACCACCTTGCGTTCCTGATCGCTCAGGAAAGGAAAACTGGCCCGCAGCCCGGTACGAAACGCGTCGTTCACTTCCGGCGAATCCACGCTCACGACCGTGAGCTTGCAATAGTTAATCGCGAGCTCCTCTTGAAGTTCAACATAATGGCGCAACTGCACCTGGCACTTTCCTCACCAGTAGCCGCGGTAAAAAGATAGGATGGACGGAAATTTTCCTACAAGACCCGAAAGCTTCACCTGCTGCCCATCTTGGTCCGGCAGTTCTACATCTGGAAAGCGCTCGCCAATTTTTAAATTCATAGGCTTTCTCCCTCTGCTTACGGATAACCTTTGGCCATCTCAGAAAAGAAACCTTCCTTTTCCAATTGCTGCAGTAACGAAAGGTCGACAAACTGCTCCGGTTTTGCGGTTTTAGCATTCGGCAATTTGGCGGCCACCTCATCGAGCAAAAATTGAATTCCTTTGAGCGTCGGATAGGGTTTTTTCGCTACCGTTTTGACGAATGCGTTGTAGGTCGCGTCCAAAATTTCCGGATCTGTGAGACGAAGGTATTTGGCAATAATTTTCCGACTCTCATCACGGTTACGATTAATATAGTAGATCGCTTCCACATAGCCTTTCAGTGCGCTCAATACGGTATCACGTTGGCTTTTGATAAATGATCGAGAGGTCGCGAAGCCATTGCCCTGCACTTCGACACCGAGATCGACCATGTCGTAAACCTCGACTAACCCTTGCTTACGCGCTCTGGGTAACTCCGAGGCCGTCAGAACCGTGGCATCAATCCGTCCTGCTTCAACTGCGGTTAAACGATCGGTGGTGGGGCCCGCCACCACCAGCGCGACGTCTTTGCTAGGCTCCAGGTTGAATTTTTTAAGCAGGATCAGTGACGCGTTATGAGATGCGGAGCCAAAGCCGCTCACGCCAAGCCGTTTCCCCTTAAGTTGCTCGATCTTTGTGATGCTCGGCCGCGCGACAACCGAATAATTGTAACTATTTTCTGACGAAGCGATGAGAACGACGTCATGGCCCTGCAAGCCGGCTTGCACTACCGTGCCGATATTGACGATGGGTGGGTCGCCGGCAACGAGCGCTTGGGTCGCCATCTGTCCGCCGCGGAAGAAAATAATCTCCGCATCGAGACCGTATTTCTTGAACAAACCGGCGTCCTTACCCACCCAAATGTGAATCTGATTATAGGAGATCGCCGGATAGCCGATTTTGATCCGCTTCAGCTCTTGAGCGAGCGCCGCCGGAGTCAATAGGAACACCAAGCAAAGGCCAAGAATAATCCTCGTCATCTGAATCTAAACCCTATTGCCTTGCAAAGAAAATTACTTAAACGCGCGTGTTGTTATGGGATCTATTGACCCGTGGCATGATGGCCAAGTCTTGTATATGAAGGCCCATGCTTCGTCAATGCGACAGTCGAGTCCAATTACGTGCATCGAGGGACGCGCCGCTCAGTGTGACGGTATCGTCCGACGCCAGATCGACAAAAATCGGCATGATCCCTTCCGGGCTTGGTAAGCTCTGCGGATCTTCTTGGGGGTAGGCTTGTGCCCGCATTTTGGTTCGGGTCGCGGCAGGGTTTACCGCATTGACTCTCACACCTGAGCCTTTCAGCTCGTCGGCGAGAATTTGCGTGAGGCATTCGATCCCGGCCTTGGACACGGCGTAAGCACCCCAGCGCGCTTTTCCGTTTCGGCCCACGCCGGACGAGACATTGATGATCGCACCCGAGCGCTGCTTCCGCATTATCGGGACCACCGCACGAGTCAGCATGAAAATTCCGGTAAGATTTACATTAATCACTTCTTGCCAGGCTGCCAGCGGATAATCCGCAATATCGACCCGGGGTCCGAGAACGCTGGCATTATTCACCAGCACATTGATAATGCCGAAGCGATCGGTCGCGGCGCGCACGATACGCTCGACGTCTTGCGCAGAGCCCACGTCGCCTGCAACTCCGGCGATTTCTCCGCCGGCTGCGGCGATTTCGGCAATTGCACGGTCGAGATTCTCCTGATGCCGAGCGCAAGCAAATACGCGCGCTCCTTCACGCGTATAAGCTGCAGCAATCGCGCGTCCGATTCCGCGACTCGCCCCGGTGACCAATGCCACTTTGCCGCGCAGTTTTTGTGCGCTGCTGCTTGCGATCATGAATTCGCTATAACATAGTCAAAGTGCCCGTGAAATCCACGAATTCACTCAAAAGCCATCAACGCTTGCTCATCTTTTTGCTGCTGATACTGGCGATCACGTGTGTCATCAGCCCGTGGATGGCTTTGGGCGCAGATTGGATTCAGCTCAACTGGCCGTCGTTGATTGACGAGCGCGTTCCCTTCCCGCGTGTATTCAATCGCGCCTTCATGGTCGCTGGCATCATCGGATTCGCTGTCGCCCGCAAGTTTATTTTTCCACCGCGGCTCAAACCGTTGCTCCTGCCGGGTGTTGGTCAAGCAACACGTCTGCTATCAATCGGATGGACTCTCGCCGTCGCATCCACTGCGTTATTGGTGGCGTTCATGACGGTTAGCACGATTTTTGTTCCTTTCTTCCGTCTGTCTTGGGGAGAGTCGCTCTCGCGGCTCATCAGCGCTTTCTTCGCCGGTAGCTTCGCCAGTTTTTTAGAAGAGATTTTTTTTCGTGGAATTCTTTTTCTCGGCTTGCGCGATACTGGCCATCCATGGGCTGCCTACGTATTTGCCAATCTCTTCTATTCGGTGCTTCACTTCGTTAAACCGGGCGAACCCTACTTTTTAAACGGCATCGAACCGTTGGCCGGATTTCGTCATCTCTTGAGCACCTTCGAACCGTTTTATCATCCGCTCGATCTATTGCCGGGAATCTTCGGTCTTTTTCTTATTGGAGTGATTTTGAGTTATGCCCTGGCGCGCACAGGCAATCTCTATCTTTCGATCGGACTGCACGCGGGCTGGGTGTTCGGGCTCAAAGTGATTCGGGTGTTTGGAGACTTCAGCCGTGAGGATCTAGGATGGATTTTTGGTTCCACCGATCCCAAAATTGTCAGCGGCGTCGCCACCTGGATCGGAGTCCTCTTGGTTGCCGTTGCCGTGCGACAACTGACCCGTCATGACCAGCCAATCGAAGCAGCGCCTGCGTTATCGTAGCGATAAAATACGGAACCGCGCCAAGATCGGTAGGAGTTTTTCGCGGATTGAAAGGATATTCAGGGGGGAAGCTCTTCAAAGCTGGAGCTTTTCTGGGTTTAAAACGTATCCACCAATTCCCGTAATCGCTCCTTCGCTCCCGCGAGAATCGGTACGCCGTCGCCCACCAGTAGAATGTCGAAGTCGAGCGCTAGTAGCTGACGGGCGCTGTCGCGCAGGCGCGGCGGATCGTCGACTACTTTGTCCGGCAAGAGCTTGCACTTGCCTGGTGGATCGCCGACGACGGCGTCGCCGACAAGAAGGATTCTTCGGTCCGGCCAATGAAGCACCACTTCTCCCAGCGATTTACCCGGCGCGTCGATCACC